>Ga0187782_10002732_pt1 | contig 13046 bp, 11 predicted proteins | sample 0715_SJ02_MP15_2_FD_132454 | JGI IMG/M metagenome (GOLD analysis project Ga0187782, IMG submission 132454) | Tropical peat soil microbial communities from peatlands in Department of Meta, Colombia - 0715_SJ02_MP15_20_MG | ecosystem: Environmental > Terrestrial > Soil > Wetlands > Peat | place...
ATGGTTGGTTAATCACAAGGCCTCGTAGTTTGCCGGAGCACTCTGCCAGTGGTAACTCGACCTTGAAGTTTGGGCTTGACAATCAATAACTTACGGTTAATATGTGGTCTAAAGTGGAACAAACGTTGTACAGAGTGGTCAGACCAGTGCAAGTCGTGGCAATGGAGAACTGAACAGAGGAGCCGGTGGGAAGCCGACCCGAAAGCACGACCAACAGCCCGAACCGCCCGAGTTTGACCGAATTGTGCGCAGTTTTTACCTCCCTGGTTGTAGTCGCAGTACACGTTAAGGATGCGCTTCAAACGCGCCCTTCGGTCGCTTCGCTCACTCAGGGCAGGCTACCGGGAGTCGCGCGAAGTGCCCAGGTTCTTCGGCGACGAAAAGCATGTCGCCTCAGGATGACAGAACTTTATGTTTCGCGGCAATCACCCAACTCGCGTCGACGAAAAAGGACGGCTCAAGGTCCCGGCCGAGTTCAAGCGGGTGATCGACGAGAAGTACGGCACGCAATTCTACATCACCAGCCTGGAGGGAGATGTTGCTCAAGTATATCCCTTCGAAGAATGGGAGCGGATCGAGCAGAAGCTGGCCGGGCTTTCCAACTTCAATTCCGCCAAGAAAAAGTACTTGAGCAAGGTGAATTACTGGGGACAGGTCGTCGAGATGGATGGACAGGGGCGGCTGCTGATTCCGCAGCTATTGCGCGACGCAGCCGAACTCAAGGGCGACGTTGCCGTCAGCGGCTATCAGACGTATCTCGAGATTCGCAACATCAAGGCTTACGAGCAGAAGGTACGCGACGAGAAGTTTACGCCCGAGGATGAGAAGACGCTCGACGAACTGGGCATCTAGTCAGGCCCCACTTCTCGCAAAAAGCGCGGGAAATGGGGCACCCAGCCGGGGATATGGGCGGGGATTCAACAGATACCCCTCAGGGGGTTGGACGTGGTGGTCGAGAAGCTATCCATGTCCCGGTTCTTTTAAAAGAAGCGATCGACTTTTTGAACGTGCGGCGTGGCGGAACCTATATCGACGCCACGGTGGGCCTGGGCGGGCACAGCTACGAAATCGCAAAACGCCTCGGCGCACCGGGACATTTGATTGGGCTCGATAAGGATCCAGCAGCGCTGGAGATTGCGAAAAGCGTCCTTGGTCGTTCGTCCCTTCGCTCAGCTCAGGGCGAGCTAAGAACGGTCGTTGGCCCAGAATCAGTCGTTGGTCGTTGGCCGTTGGTCGTTGGCCGAAGCGAACGAGATGATTGGCCGGCGATTGAGCTCCGAAACGGATCATTTGCAGATTTGGCGAACGACAAACGACTAACGGCCGACGACGGTGTTGACGGCTTGCTGGCCGATCTTGGCGTCAGCAGCCTGCAACTCGACGATGCCGCACGGGGATTCAGTTTTCAGGCGGAGGGACCGCTCGACATGCGGATGGACCCGCATTCCGAGCGCACCGCCGAACAAGTGGTAAACCACCTCGACGAGCGTGAGCTGGCCGATGTGATTTACGAATTCGGAGAGGAAAGGAGGTCGCGGAGAATCGCCAGAGCCATTGTCCGGTCGCGGCCGGTACGAACCACTGCGCAACTTGCAGAGATCGTCGCCGCCGCGGCCCGGCCAATGAAACTGGGTCAAAACAAATATGACAGGATTCATCCCGCGACGCGAACTTTTCAGGCGCTCCGAATTTTCGTAAACCGCGAACTGGACGATCTGCGGGCGCTGCTGGATGCGGCGCCCCGGATTCTGAAGCCGGGCGGACGGGTGGTGATCATCAGCTTTCACTCGCTGGAAGACCGCATCGTCAAGGATGCCTTCCGCGAGGGCAGTATTAAGGACAAGTACTACCGGTTGTTGACGAAAAAACCGATGACCGCATCGGAAGAAGAGAGCGAGCGCAACCCGCGAGCGCGCAGCGCGAAACTGAGAGCGGCGGAGAGAGTTTAGGCGGGCTTCGGGCTTCGGGCTTCGGCTGTCGGGCTTCGGCAAGAGCAGGTGCAGGTAAGGATGCTGCCGAAGCCGGAAAGCAGAAGCCCGAGAGCAGGGTTTTGATTCCGGAAAACCTGCCGGAGTCCCCGGCATAGCTGTAGAAGGCCGTGCCGGGCTTCAGGTTTGAGGCGTACAGAGACAATCAAAGGATGTGCGCCAGACGCGCCCTTCGGTCGCTTCGCTCTCTCAGGGCAGGCTCCGAAGAGTTCGCGCGGCGCACCCAGGTCCTTCGGCGACGAAAAAGCATGTCGCCTCAGGATGACAAGCGGGTGAGTTTTACGGGTTCCGTGGTAGGAATCCAAGCTGAGGTTGGCAAATGTACACGGGGACGTTGATCAAGGATCTGATGGCGGCGGTGGAACGGGCCGAACGCGGGGCTCAACAGAGACGGTTCGTCGAGGAAATAGAACTGCGGCGGATGTTCGAGTTGCAGGTTTCGGAGATACAGAGCGAGCCGGTTCTCGCGGGAGCGGCATAATGGCAGCGGCGGCGGTTCCGAATGCGATTCCAGCGGCGCGGCGCGCGTTTTTTACCGGCACCCCGGAAATCTACTTCGCCAAGGCGATCGACAATTCCCGGCTGGTGAAGGTGGAAGATCCGCGGCGCAATCGTGAAATGAAGCAGTTTGGCACGGCGCTGGCATGTTTGTTCGTGCTGGTGTTCACCTACGCCTGGCAGCATTTCCGGGCCATCGAATATGGGTATCAGATCGAATCGGCCAAGCGCGAACTCAATAACCTGACCGAGATGAACCGTGCGCTGCGCCTGGAGGATGCTTCGTTGCGCGATCCGGAGCGAATTGACGTGATCGCGCGGCGCATGGGCCTGACGCCGCCCGTGCCGGGGCAGATCATCCGCATGGACACGGGCTCCCGCGATTCCGGCGTGCCCGTGGTGGCGAGCGCAGGGCCGGTGATTGTGCTGACGGGGCAGTAAAGCGGCAGGTCTGGTGGGCAGCGTGGGCTGCGGGTTACGCAGGACCCCGGTTTGCAGCAAAAGGATTCGTATCAGGGCACGCCTTCAGCCGTGCCGTTCCGTTGGGACTGTCGAGGGCCTTTAGGCGCTGCGGGGGCTAAAACCCAGTTTTTTTGAGCGATTTACGGCACGGCTAAAGCCGTGCCCTGATACGAACCTGGTTGAGTGTTAAGTCTTGACCCCCTCTAACTCCACTCCCGGCAAAAACTCTCGTCTCTATCTCCTCGGCGTGATGCTCCTGGTTTGGTGCCTGGCTATTTGCCTCCGGCTGGTCTACTTGCAGATCTTCCGCTACGGCAGTTTCGTAAAACAGGCCGAACACCAGCAGCAGCGAGCGATTCCGCTCTCTGCCAAGCGGGGAGTGATTTACGACCGGGCGGGCCGCGAACTTGCCATGTCGGTGTTGGTGGATTCGGCGTTCGCGGTGCCCAGTGAAGTCAAGGATCTGCCTACCGCCATTTCGCTGATTACCCGCATCACCGGCGAAGACCACAACGTAGTGCTCGCCGACTGCCGCAATCACAAGACGTTTTGCTGGGTAGCGCGCAAAGATGACGACGAAACCATCCAGCGTATTAAATCGCTGAACCTGCAAGGCATCCATTTTCAAAAGGAGCCGAAGCGGTTTTATCCGGCGCGCGATCTGGCGGCGCAGGTGATCGGTTCGGTGGGGATGGAAGACAGCGGCCAGAGCGGCATTGAACATGAATTTGACAAAGAACTGAGCGGGCATCCCGGCAAGATGTTCATCTCGGTCGATGCCCGCCGGCAGTGGTTTTCCGATGTCGAGAAGCAGCCGGAGCCGGGCGAAAACCTGGTCCTGACCATCGACAAGAACATCCAGTACATCGCCGAAAAGGAACTGGATCAGGCGATGCATGACACGCAGGCGATTGCGGGAACGGTGATCGTGGAGAATCCTCACAACGGGGAAATCCTCGCTCTCGCCAACCGGCCGACGTTCAATCCCAATCTGCGCAAGGAGATTACGCCCGCTGCCCTTACCAACCGCGCCGTCAGCTACGTGTATGAACCCGGGTCAACGTTCAAACTGGTGACGATTTCGGCGGCGCTGGAAGAGAAGGTGACCAATCCCAATGAGATCTTCGACTGCCAGATGGGATCGATCGTCTACAACGGGATGAGAATCCGCGACTCGAAGCCGCATGGGTTGCTGCCCGTGTGGGGCGTGCTGGCCGAATCGAGCGACGTGGGCGCAATCAAAATTGCGCTGCGCTTGGGCGAAGAGCGTCTGTACAAATACATCCGGGCTTACGGATTCGGACAACAAAGCGGCATCGAATTGCCCGGTGAAACGCGCGGGCTGACCAAGCCGGTGAGCCGCTGGTCGAAGGTTTCGATTGCGGCTATCTCCATGGGTCAGGAAATCGGAATTTCTCCGCTTCAGTTGGCCGGCCTGGTCTCGACATTTGCGAACGATGGCGTATGGGTGGCGCCGCGCATCGTCAAGGGTGCGGTAGAGCCGCGAGGTTCGCCGTTGAATGTGGCGTTCCGTCCCGGAGAGCCGCATCGCGTGATTTCCAGTTTCACCGCCGCGGAGATGCGCGCCATGATGCAGAAAGTCGTGCTCGAAGGCACTGGGCGCAAAGCAATTCTGGAAGGGTACACGTCGGCGGGGAAAACGGGCACGGCGCAGAAGGTGGATCCGGCCACCGGAGCATATTCGAAGACGAAGTACATCGGGTCGTTTGCGGGATTTGCGCCCATCAACAACCCGCAGATTGTAGTGGCTGTAATTTTGGATTCGGCTGTCGGACTGCATCAGGGCGGTCAGGTTTCGGCGCCGGTGTTTCATCGCATCGCGCAGCAGGTTCTGGAATACATGCACGTGCCGCATGATCTGCCTTTGGCCCCGCAACATCAGTTGTTGCTGGCGCGGGCCAGGATGAACGACAAGGATCTGGAAGAGGGAACGCCCGACCACCCCGGCGAGCCGCTGGAGACGGCGGAAGTGAATGGGGATACTGCAAACGAGGCGAAGCCGAGTGTGGCGCGCACCCTCCCCTCGACAGGCTCGGGGCAGGGTCTGTCCGCGGCGGGCGGCAGCGAAGGAGCCGTGGTCCAGGCGGCAATGCGCCAGCGCGAGAGCGTGAATTCAGATGAAGCCTCATCACGCGCGCCACAGCGGGACAACACGCCCAACGCCGCTGCACCGGTGGGCCCTCCAGCCACGGGAACCATCGTGCTCGACGTCGAACAAGGCGGCATCGAAGTGCCGTCGTTCCTTGGCAAGACGGTCCGCGGTGCGGTAGAAGCCGCACAGGACGCGGGATTGGAATTGGAAGCTGTGGGCAGCGGCATCGCGCGGCAACAAGACCCTCCCCCGGGCACGCGCGTGGCGACCGGCGCGCATGTGACGGTGCAGTTCGGGCGCTAAAGCCTTTCGTCAAAAACCCAACCACAGAGGGCACAGAGGACACAGAGTAAATCCACATACGCTGTGGCTTCTGCTGTTGGCGGCGAAGTCGCGCGAGATCCCTCGGCCCGCTGGAGAAGGCGCGGGCCTTCGGGATGACGCCGCCGGTCAAGGGTACTGCGATTATCTGCGGGCGTTTTTGAGTGCCCCCCGTTTGACCCGCCGAAAAACCGGTGTTAGGGTAATCAGTCACCGTCCGGCAGACCAGCCACTGCTCGTTGATTGAGGTTTGGATTTGTCTTCCGCTGAAACGATACCCGCCAATCCCGCCACCGTGCGCAAGACCGCGCTCAACGCCGTCCATCGCCAGATGGGTGCCAAGATGGTCGACTTCAATGGCTGGAATATGCCCGTCGAATATCCCGCTGCGATCGGCGCGGGCATCATCAACGAGCACATGGCGGTGCGCACGAGCGTCGGCATGTTCGATGTCAGCCACATGGGCGACATCCGGTTGGCAGGCCGGCAAGCGCTGGCCGCGGTGCAGCATATTTCGATGAATGACACCGCCAAGCTGGCCGTTGGGCAGGCGCAGTATTCGGCGCTGCTTTATCCGCAAGGAACGTTTGTGGATGATGTCATTGTCCATCGCCTCGGCGAGGAAGAATACCTGCTGGTGATCAATGCGGGCACGCGCGAAAAGGATTTCAACTGGGTGCGCGACAATACGCGGCAGTTTGAATGCGCTGTGGAGAATCTGTCCGATGACTTCACCCAGATTGCAATCCAGGGACCGAAGGGGGTTAATGTTCTCCAGAAACTGACAGATGCCGATTTGAGCGCGGTCAAGTTCTATTGGGTTACGCATGGCAGCGTTTGCGGGCTGAAGAATATCCTGATCGCCCGCACCGGCTACACGGCGGAAGACGGCTTCGAGATTTACATTCCGGCTGAGGAATCCACCAGCGCGCGAGTTTGGAATGAGATCCTGAGAGCGGGCAAAGAGTTCGGCCTTGTACCCTGTGGCCTGGGGGCGCGCAATACTCTTCGGCTGGAGGGCAAACTTCCTCTCTATGGCCACGAAATTTCCGATACGATTAATGTTTGGGAAGCCGGCCTCGACCGCTTCTGCAAGATGGAGAAGCCCGAGTTTGTCGGCAAGCTGGCGCTGGAGAAAGCCAGAGCGGAGGCGCTGAAGCGAACGCTGGTTGGCTTAGAGATGGTGGACCGCGGCATCGCGCGCGACGGATACAAAGTTCTAGGCGACGGGGGAGGCGAGATTGGATACGTTACCAGCGGCTCGCCCGCTCCGTTCCTCAAGAAAAACATCGCGCTGGCTTACGTACCGCTGGAATTCGCGCCGCCGGGCACAATGGTGAAGGTCGAGATTCGCGGTCAGGGCGTGGCCGCGAAGGTGGTGCCGACGCCGTTTTATAAGAGACCGAAGAAAACCGCATAAACACAGAGGGACAGAGAGGGCACAGAGGTTCAGCTAGAAGCTAGCAGCTAGGAGCTAGAAGCTTTATGGCTTATCCAGCAGATCGGAAGTACACCAAGTCGCACGAGTGGATTCAGGCGAACGGGAACTCGGCTGCCATCGGCATCACCGACCATGCTCAGGCATCGCTGGGTGACATTGTTTTCGTCGAACTGCCCAAGGCCGGGGCTGAACTCGCGGCCGGCAAGGCGTTTGGCACGGTCGAGTCGGTGAAGGCGGTATCTGATTTGTTCGCGCCGGCTTCCGGCACGATCACTGAGATCAACGAAACTCTGGCTACGTCGCCGGAAAATGTAAATAAGGATGCCCACGGCTCGTGGATGGTCAAGATCACTTTGAAAAATCCCAAGGAATTGGACGCGCTGCTCTCCGCCGCGGATTATGAGAAGTTTGTGGCGGAGGAAGGCGGGCACTGAGGCGATTTCGAATTACCGGGGCGAGAAAGCTTGAATCGCGGAGCGCGCGGAGAAATCCGCGGAGATCGCAGAGAAAAACCGGTGTGATTTACAACACGGCGGGAACCGGCCGCTGGTGCCACAATCGAAATAGCGTGAGGCATATCTAATCAACTTCTTATGCGCTACTTACCCAAATCTCCCGCCGACCGTGAAGCCATGCTGAAGGCGATAGGCTTGCGGTCGGTTGATGAATTGTTCGCGCCGATTCCCGAGCATTACCGGCTCGCGCGCGATCTCAAAATCCCCCGCCAGATGGCCGAGCCGGAAATCGTGGACTATTTTCGCCAGCGCTCGCGCGAAAACGGGGAAGGCTATACCAGCTTTCTCGGCGCCGGCGCATACCTGCACTATCGGCCGGTGATTATCGATTCGCTCATCTCGCGCGGCGAATTTCTCACGGCCTATACGCCCTATCAGGCCGAGATCTCGCAGGGCACGCTGCAATCGATTTTCGAATTTCAAACCATGATCTGCGAGCTGACCGGCATGGAAGTGGCCAACGCTTCCATGTATGACGGATCCACCGCCGCCGCCGAAGCGGTGATGATGGCGGTGCGGCTGACAGGCCGGCGATCGGTGGTGGTGGCGCGCAGTTTGCATCCGGAATATCGCGAAGTGCTGGCGACCTACGCCACGCATCAGGGAATGCCGCTCGCCAACGTGGGCTTCGGCCCGGATGGGCGTGTGCAGCTCGCCGAGCTGGAGAAATCGATTACGCCCGAGACCGCTGCGGTGTTGATTCAATCGCCAAATTTCTTTGGCACGATCGAGGACGTGGCCGCGATCGCCGGCCTGGCCCACAAAGCCGGCGCGATGCTGGTAGTTTCGATCGCCGAAGCCGTGTCGCTGGGGATCGTCGAGCCGCCGCGCGATGCCGACATCATCGCCATGGAGGCGCAATCATTCGGCGTGCCCTTGAGTTTCGGTGGCCCCTACTGCGGCGTGATTGCCACGCGCGAAAAATTTGTGCGGCAGATGCCGGGGCGGCTGGTCGGCCAAACTGTCGACAAGCAGGGCAAGCGCGGATTTGTGCTCACTCTGGCCACGCGCGAACAGCATATTCGCCGCGAGAAAGCTACCTCGAATATCTGCACGAACCAGGCGCTGGTGGCGCTGATGGTCAACATATTTATGACCGTGTACGGCAAAGTGGGATTGAAAGAGCTGGCGAAACAGAACCTGGCGAAGGCTGCGTATGCGGCCGGACAATTTGCGAAGCATGGCAAGATACTGTTTAGCGGCGCCCCGCGCTTCAACGAATTTGTGGTTGAGACAAGTGAAGATCCCTACGCCATCAATGGCCGCCTGCTTGGACACAAGATTGTAGGCGGGCTGCCGCTGAAGAAGTTCTATCCAGAATTAGGGAACGCGGCGCTGTGGTGCTGCACGGAGATGACGACGCGCAGCGCGATCGACACGGCGGCGGGATTGGTGGCTGAGAGCGAGCGGTCGGTGCGGTCAGCGAAAGAAGAGGCCGAGGAGGTGGCGCGATGAAGCACATGACACGCAAGGCCACGCGTCACGTCAGTCAGAACGAAGGCTTGATCTTCGAGAAATCTTCGGCCGGCAAAGCCGCATGGAAACTGCCGCCGCTCGATGTGCCCGACGTCGATTCCGCTGCGCTGCTCGGCGGCGCCGAAAGAAAAGATCTCGGCAACCTGCCCGAAGTGAGCGAGATCGAAATCATCCGCCACTTCACCCGGCTTTCCACGTGGAATTACGCGATCGATCTTGGGATGTATCCACTGGGTTCTTGCACGATGAAGTACAACCCGCGCGTGAACGAAGCCGCGGCGCGAGTGGAGGGAATCGCCAACGGGCATCCCTACCAGCCGGAGAAGATCTCCCAGGGCGCATTGCGGATTCTGAAAGCTCTGAGCGAGTGCCTGATCGAAATCACCGGCATGGACGCCATCACGCTCCAGCCCGCCGCCGGCGCGCATGGCGAGCTGACGGGACTGCTTCTAGTGCGAGCCTTTCACCACTCCAAGGGCAAGCCCCGCAAAAAGGTTCTGATTCCCGATTCCGCCCACGGCACCAACCCAGCGACCGCGGCCATGGTCGGGTATGCCGTCGAAAACTTAAAGTCCGATTCGCGGGGCATGGTCGATGTCGCTGCCCTGGCCGCGCAGATGAATGAAGAAGTGGCGGCGCTCATGCTCACGAATCCCAATACGCTGGGAGTCTACGAGCAGGACATTCTCAGAATTGGGGAAATCCTGCACGCGAGGGGCGGGTTGCTTTACATGGACGGCGCCAATCTGAACGCTCTGGTGGGGAAGGCCCGCCCGGGCGATTTCGGTGTCGACGTGATGCATTTGAACCTGCACAAGACCTTCTCGACGCCTCACGGTGGGGGCGGGCCGGGTTCCGGGCCGGTGGCGGTGAAGAAGTATCTGGAGCCGTTCTTGCCCAAACCGGTGGTGGTGACCAAGGCGGATGGCACGCTGGGTTTTGATTATGACCGGCCCCAGTCGGTAGGGCGGGTACGCAGTTTCTATGGAAATTTCGGCATGTTTGTGCGCGCCCTGGCTTACATTCAGGCCAACGGGCCGGATGGCCTGCGGCAGACTACGGAAGACGCGGTGCTCAACGCCAACTATATCCGCAAGGGCCTCGAGGGCATATACGATCTTCCCTATGCGACGCACACGATGCACGAAGTGGTTTTCAGCGATAAGCTGCAGGCGAAGAAGGGCGTGCACACCATAGACATCGCCAAGCGCCTCATTGACTATGGCTTCCATCCTTACACGACGGCGTTTCCGCTGATCGTGCCGGGCGCCATGATGATCGAGCCGACCGAGAGCGAGCCTAAGGAAGAGCTGGATTTATTTGTCGAGGCGATGAAGTCGATTGCCCAGGAAGTGGAAGAGGATCCACAGACTGTGCTGGATGCGCCCCATTGCACGCGAGTCTCGCGGCTGGATGAAACCGCGGCGGCACGCAAGCCGGTATTGCGGTGGAAACCGGCCAGTTGATTCCTGCTGATTCCTGATTTTCGATTGGCAACGGCGAGCGCAGCGGCCCATCACGCAAGAAGGCGCAAACTCACCCTCCTCACTGTTCGACTGCCGCTTTCACGCGAACCCTTGTCAGCTTTTCTTCGAGGTCACCGCAAAAAACGCGGCGGCTTCCTGCTCCACATTCGTACTCCCGCATTTAGGGCACTTGGGGACATCTTTGTCGTGCTGGTTCAGACTCAGAATCAGTTCGAAGGTTTTGTGGCAATCGAGGCAGACATAATCGTAGACGGGCATGGGGACCCTCCCGAAAGAGTGCTGTTAGGCAAATTGTAACGCCAATGGCAACCGGCGACGCGACTACTTTTTTAGACTCCGATTCAGCATAATGCCGGGCAACTGCGTCCGGTATCTTGCGCGTTTCCTCCTCTGTGTTTTTCGCTGTGTGCGTGATTAAATTCAGTTATTGCCTGCGACCAAAACAGCTTCGCGCCCAAGCAAAACAACTTCTGCAGGAACTTCTGGCGGATTGTTTTCGACTCCGGAGAAACGTAACGCAGTGTTCTGCCTGCTGCTGGCGATGATTACGCTGGCGCTGTACAACCCGGTCAACCGCCATCCGTTTGTAAATTATGACGACGACCTCTACGTCACCGCGAACCCGCACGTGCGCGCCGGTCTTAGCTGGAGCTCGTTCAAGTGGGCGCTAACGTCGACCGAGCACGCCAACTGGCATCCGCTCACGTGGATGTCGCATGAGCTCGACTGGTCTTTGTACCGATCGAACCCCGCGGGGCATCACTTCACCAGCATCCTGCTGCACGGGCTGAACGCGATCCTCCTGTTTTTGCTTTTGGCGGGCGCAACCGGGCGCGCGGGGCCAAGCTGGTTTGTGGCGGCGCTGTTTGCCGTGCACCCGATCAATGTGGAATCGGTGGCGTGGATCGCCGAGCGCAAAAACGTGCTGTGTACGGCATTCTTTCTGTTGGCGCTGATGGCCTGGCGCTGGTACGCGCAAACGCCGGACTGGAAGCGCTATCTGGCGGTTGCGGCTTTGTTTGTCGGCGGGCTGGCGGCAAAACCGATGGTGATCACGCTGCCGTTTGTGCTTAGGCTGTGGGACTACTGGCCGCTCGAGCGCGCGAGGGAATATCCCGCCGGTGCAACGGAAAAAAAGATGGCGCGACCCTCTTCCAGCCTATCCTGGTCCAGCCTGTTGCTGGAAAAACTTCCGCTGCTGGCGCTTTCCGCCGCCAGTGCCGTAATCACTCTGAAGGCGCAGCACGCGGGCGGCGCGATGCGCTCGATCGAACAATTTCCCTTCGCGGTGCGCCTGGAAAATGCGATCTGCGCCTACGGCATGTACCTGGGGAAGATGGTGTGGCCGGTGCGGCTGGCGCCGCTGTATCCGCATCCGGGAAATTCGCTGGCCGCATGGCAGGTTGCTCTTTCGGCCTTCCTGCTGATCGCAATTACGGCAGCCGCAGTGCGATTTCGCTCGCAGCGCTACCTGCTCGTCGGCTGGCTGTGGTTTTTGGGGACGCTGGTTCCCGTGATTGGTCTGGTGCAGGTGGGCGAAGGGGCCCTGGCCGACCGCTACGCCTATATTCCGTTGATTGGAATTTTTGTGATGATTGCCTTCGGCGCCGCAGATATGGCTGCAACGAGAAACCTCGGCCTTGCCGCACAGGCGATTCCGGCCGCGGCGATTTTGATTGCATTTGCTCTGGTGACGCATCGCCAGATCGGCTACTGGCAGAGCAGTTACGATTTATGGGCGCATGCGCTGGAAGTCACGCAGAACAACTTTGTGGCGGAAGATAATATGGGCGGCGCACTGCTGTTTGAGGGCAAGCCGGAGGAAGCTTTTCCGCACTTCGAGGCGGCCGCGCGCATCAATCCGCGCGACCCCATGAGCCACAGCAATGTGGGCGCTTATCTACAGAGCCATGGCCGGATCGAGGAAGCGATCCAACAATATCGGTTGGCAATCTCGCTGACCTCCGATGCCGGCCTGCTCTCGCAGGCCTATGCGAACCTGGGTGCGGCGCAGCGGACACTCGGGCAAGAGGAGGCGGCGCGCCAGAGTTACGACGAAGCCCTGCGGCTCAATCCCGATCAGGCGAATGCATGGCTCGGCCTGGGATTGCTGGCACAAAAGGAGGGCAAGCTTGACGAGGCAATCCGCGACTTATCGCATTCGGTCGAGCTTCTTCCCACGGCCAGCGGTTTTCTGAATCTCGGGCGCGCGTTCGAGCAGGCACACCGGCCCAGCGAAGCGGTTGCGGCTTACGAGGCGGCGCTTAAACTTGAACCTCAAATGCCGGAGGCGCAGCAAGCCTTGGATGCATTGCAAGGGCAGCGGTGAAGCTCGCCTTTGCAGATCAGGGCCGGAGCTTGGAAGCGCCCGGATGTTATTTCGTCGCGATATACGCGGCAATATCCACCGAAGCGCGAGTTGTTTCCCAGTCCATGCGCATGGTGCAGCCGCTATCGGTCTTGTCATAGGCGATGGTGAAATTTTCCAGCGGCGAAGGCAGTTTGGAAACCTTCATGTCGACGCGAGCCAGTTCATCGCTCTCGTACTTGTAAGGAATGCCCCACTCGCCGGTTTTCTTGTTGATGATAAGCGTCCACTTGTCCGGCTTTGGGATCGTAAAGATGGTGTACATGCCGGGCGGCAGCTTTTTGTCGCCAACCGTCAAGTTTGCGTTGGTGACGAATGTGGTGGCTTCATTGGCGCCCGTGCGCCACACTTCGCCGAAGGGCACGAGGCCGCCGTAG
>Ga0187782_10002733_pt1 | contig 13046 bp, 10 predicted proteins | sample 0715_SJ02_MP15_2_FD_132454 | JGI IMG/M metagenome (GOLD analysis project Ga0187782, IMG submission 132454) | Tropical peat soil microbial communities from peatlands in Department of Meta, Colombia - 0715_SJ02_MP15_20_MG | ecosystem: Environmental > Terrestrial > Soil > Wetlands > Peat | place...
CAGGCGAACCGAGTCGAATCTGGTCGGTCGGCGATGGGAAATGTCCACCGTTGAAGGCTTATTGGACCGCGCCATCGACGGGCACGGCGCCGTGGTCGGTGTGGTGGGTCTACCGGGCATCGGCAAGAGCCGTTTAGTGCGCGAGGTCGCCTCGATGGCTCGTCGTCGCAACGTGGAGGTGTTCACCACCTTCTGCGAATCGCACGCCACCGACGTTCCGTTTCGTGTCGTGGCCCGGCTGTTGCGCACGGCCTTTGGTGTCGAGGGTCTTGACGGGCAGGAAGCCCGCAATCGAGTCCGGGATCGAGTTCCCGATGCAGACTCCGAGGACTTGTTGCTCTTCGATGACCTGCTGGGCACCGCCGATCCCGATGTCGAGCTGCCCAAGATCGATCCGGATGCCCGGCGGCGGCGGTTGACCGCGCTGGTGAACGCCGCCTCGTTGGCCCGCGAAAGACCGGGGGTCTACGTCATCGAGGACGCCCACTGGATCGATGAGGTCAGCGAGTCGATGCTGGCCGGGTTCCTCATGGTGATCCCGCAGACACCCTCACTGGTGCTGGTCACCTACCGACCGGAGTACGAGGGGGCGTTGGCTCGGGTGCACGGTGCCCACACCGTTGCCCTTGCGCCGCTGAGTGATTCAGAAACCACGGCGCTGGTCTCCGAGCTGCTCGGCCCGGACCCCTCCGTTGGCGAGCTGGGCCAGAAGATCGCCGAAAGGGCCGCCGGGAATCCGTTTTTCGCCGAGGAGATCGTGCGGGAACTCGCCGAGCGCGGTGAGTTGGTAAGAGAAACTGGGGCATACATCCTGACGGCAGAGGTTGGCGAGGTGAGCGTGCCCGCCACGTTGCAGGCGACCATCGCCGCGCGCATCGATCGGCTTGCGCCAGAAGCGAAACGAACGTTGAGCGCAGCGGCGGTCATCGGGTCGCGGTTCAACCTGGACCTGCTGACCCAGCTAGGCGCGGAAACCGCCGTTGCCGAACCGGTGGCAGCCCAGTTGATCGATCAGGTCAAATTCACCCGCCAACCCGAGTATGTGTTTCACCATCCGCTGATTCGTGCGGTGGCCTATGAGTCCCAGCTCAAATCGGATCGGGCCGAGTTGCACCGGCGGCTGGCGGGGGCGATTGAACAACGGGAGCCGGATTCGGTCGACGAAAATTCCGCCTTGATTGCCGAGCATCTTGAGGCCGCAGGCGATCTCCACGCCGCCTAGGGCTGGCACATGCGCGCTGCGGCGTGGTCAACCAACCGTGACCTTGGCGCGGCGCGAGTCAGTTGGGAGCGCGCCCGCCAGATCGCCGATAAGTTGCCGACCGACTACGCGATGCGGATCGCCCCCCGCACGATGCTATGCGCCACCGCGTGGCGCGGGGACTATCTGGGCATCTCCCACCGCGTTGACGAGCTGCGCGAGTTGTGCGCTGCGGCAGGAGACAAGGCGTCTCTGGCCATCGGCATGGTCGGCCTAGCCAGCGAGCACATGCTCTATGGCCGCGTGCGCGATGCGTCGCGGCTCTTCGCCGAGCAGACCGCTCTAGTCGAGTCGATAGGTGATTCGACACTCATCGTCGGGCTGACCGCTGTGGCAGCAGCGGTCAACGTTGCCAACGGCGAGCTGGCCGACCTACTGCGGCGGTCGCAAAGAGTCATCGAACTGGCCGACGGCGATCCCACCAAAGGCAACTTCATGCTGGGGTCACCGTTGGGGTGCGCGTTGGTAGCTCGCGGCATCGCACGATGGTGGCTGGGTCTTAGCGGGTGGCGAGACGACTTGGCCAGCGGCGTCGAATTAGCTCGAAGCGCCGACGCGGCGACTTATGCCACGGTCGTTGCCTGGAAATACGGGTTTGCGATAGGCACTGGGGTACTCATCGCCGACGACAACGCGGTGAGCGACATCGAAGAAGCACTACGGATCGCCGAAGGTTCCGGCGACGACACCGCGCTCGGCATGGCCAAGTTTGCGCTCGCTGTCGCTCTTGAGCATCGGGACTCCGCAGCGGACCGTCAGCGTGCACTCGAGCTGTTGGAGCAGGTCCGGGATATGTGCTTGCACCAACGGTTCTACTCGTCGGAGATACCGGCCATCGACTTGTGGGTCGCACGCGAGAGCGCCCGGCGTGGAGACCGCGATGGTGCAATCCCGTCAATGCGCCAGGCTCTCGACGATATGTTCAATGCGGGACAGCTCGGGAATTGGGCTAATGCCAGCGCCTTATTGTCGGAGACGCTTCTGGAACGCGGCGGGGTCAATGATGTGGCCGAAGCTGAGGCCGCGATTGACCGATTGGCCGCCATATCAGCCGATCACGGCTGGGCGATAAGCGAGGTCTGGCTGCTGCGGGTGCGCGCGCTGCTGGCCCGCGCGCAGGGCGACGAGACCGCGTACCGCGACTATCGGGATCGCTACCGCGACATGGCGAAAACGCTTGGCTTCGAGGGGCATATCGCCTGGGCCGAGGCAATGCCATGACGACGTCGGGATTGGCTTGCGGCTCGTGGGCACCGCATCGCTTACTACGACCGGGCGCAGTCAAGGGGTTCACGGACCAGCGCGACCTTGTATCGGCGCGAGGGTTACCGGAATCCCCGCCTTGTGCGGACGGCAGAAACATCCATCGTGGGTGATGGTGATGAAACGACGCCTTCTGACACAGTTCCCGCCGATCGCGTTCTAGTGTCAATCGCGTTGCGAGTTCAACACTTTCCCTTTCGCAGGTCTTTTAATGCCTACGATCCAGGGGCTGGTTTGTGACCTCGGGGGTTGCTGCCGCATCCGGTCGGAAGGGGGGCGTTGTGCGGAAGCTACTCCTCGTGGTGTGCCTTGTATTGGTTTCTGGGTTTCTGGCAGTACCTCCAGCGCATGCGTTTCCACCCCCATTGCCACCATTCGGCTGGTCGAAGCACGTGTGCAACCTGCCAAGCCCGGGTGACGTGCGGTGCCATGCGATCGTTCGAACAGACGACAGGCTCAACCCACTGGCGACCACCGAGCCTGCCGGGTACGGCCCGGCGGACTTGCGGAGCGCTTACGCCATCACCACGAACGGGACCGACACCATCGCCATCGTGGATGCCTACGGGTACCCCAACGCCGAGGCCGACCTAGCCGTATATCGGGCGCAGTTCGGGTTGCCGCCCTGCACGACCGTCAACGGGTGCTTTTACAAGCTCAATCAGCGCGGCCAGCCGTTGCCCTTGCCGACGAACAATATTCCCTGGAGTCAGGAGCAGGCTGTCGATTTGGACATGGCCAGCGCTATCTGCCCGGGCTGCAAGCTGATATTGCTCGAGGTCAACACGGCCAGTATTGCAAACATCAGTACCGCGGTCGCAACAGCTGGGCGGCTAGGCGCACATGCGATCAGCAATAGCTACGGTGTGCCCGAGAGCTATTCGTACACGATATATGCGCCAAGGTACAACATCGCGGGAGTTGCAGTGACGGCGAGCAGTGGCGACGCCGGATACGGTGTTGAATTTCCCGCGTCGTCGCCATACGTGATTGCCGTCGGCGGCACGAGTTTAGCCCCCGCGAGCACTGCGCGTGGGTGGAGCGAAACAGCGTGGAGCGGAACCGGGAGTGGCTGTAGCGCCACTTTCGCAAAGCCGCCATGGCAAACGGATCGCGGCTGCAAACACCGCACTGTCGGCGACGTCTCGGCCGTTGCCGATCCAAACACCGGGGTTGCGGTATATGCGCCTGGGTCATCAGGCGTCAGCGGTTGGTACGTCTTTGGCGGGACAAGCGTGGCCTCACCGATCATTGCTGCCGCCTACGCGATCAATGGCGGTGCGGTGAACTACGCAGCCGGCATTTATTCGCACGCAAACGATTTGAACGACGTAACGTCCGGGTCGGACGGAAGCTGCACGGTAGCCTACCTCTGCACAGCAGAGGTAGGGTACGACGGTCCGACGGGACTCGGCACTCCCAGAGGGACTGCGGCTTTCGGCGGTAGCACCGCGTCCCCGCTGAGCATCTTTCAATAGCCCGAGCCGGGACCGGCATGTCGAAAGCAACGCTTGCTTCGTAATTCTCGACCGATGGCTCTGCCGCTCAAACAATTTGCGCTTGTTCATGTCTGGGTGCAGCGCCGAACCAACGGGCAGACTCGGCGCGAAACTGCTACGGCTTCCAGCGGGGCGAAAACCGATGGGGTTATTCCTCCAACGACAGAGCCGATATTGCGGGTTCTCGCGGCATCATCTCCGGACGCCGGTGCATCGCCACGGACTGACCTGGTATGCCTACGGATCAGAAGGCTAGCGGTCCCGCTCTCTTTCCGCCGATCAGACAGCGCCGCGTATCGGGCTACTGTACGGCGGCCTGGACAGGCATTGCGTCCGCAGTGCGTCCGCAGTAGCTTCGTCAAGCGCCGTCGCCCGCCAACATCATCAACCCGCTGACCGGCGACTTTCCCGTTTAGCCAACGCAGTCAACCGCGACAAACGCCCATGTTTACTCGTTCGCATCGAGTAGGTCAGATGGTTATCTAGCAAGCGTCTAAGTCATCGATCGGCCTTCGGAACGCCGGCCAAGTGGTCGAACCGTGCCTGCATCTCGGCGATGACCTTCTGGCGCCGCGGCGACACCTCATCGCGGTTCAGCAGCTCGACGTAGCGGCCTGTCTCAAACGCACGCAGATTCGTGTTCAACCTGCGCATTTCAGCCTCGGCGCTGACCTTGCAGCCATCTGAACAGAACCGCGACGGCCGCCCACCACGAGGACCGGGCGGCTGCAAATCGCCCCCGCACTTGACGCACTCGGTCGGTCGATACTTCATTGACCTGCACTTTCTAGTTTTGAATTGGGTTACGCTCTGCTAGAAACGGCGAATCGTGTTGAATGGCAAAGCGTTTCGCTGTGTCTAATAGTTTTGGCCCGAAAACGTCACTTTTTCGAAAACATGTCAGCACACACGCCAAGTTGGCCGGGGTCGCTTCCGGTGGCCATCGTGGAGATCCGAAGCCCCCCATCGGGGGATATGCACAAAGCCGTTTTTGAGCGGCACAACGTCGCACGCGGCCGTGCAGCGGTTGGCCGGTTCTCGTTGCTCATCGCCGGGGCGGTCGTGGGTTTTAACTTGGCCGGGGTCGCTTACGGTGGCCATCGTGGAGATCCGAAGCCCCCCATCGGGGGATATGCACAAAGCCGTTTTTGAGCGGCACAACGTCGCACGCGGCCGTGCAGCGGTACCTCCGCGGGGTTCCGCTGGCGGTGATCGCCAAGTGGCTCGGGCACGCCAATCCGGCCATCACCGCGCGCATCTACGCCCACTCCCAAGACGAGGCGTTGGCCGCTGCTGCGGCGAGTTTGGGTGCGGTTGTGACATCTTCGTGACACCGAGGCCGGGCCGGGGAATCGGTGCCATGACGTGGATTCGCGTAATGGCAGGTCAAGCTAATGTTTGTGAGTGCGCCGTCAGGGTTTCGAACCCCGGACCCGCTGATTAAGAGTCAGCTGCTCTACCAACTGAGCTAACGGCGCGTGAATCCTGCTGGACTGCGTTTGCGAGAATAACAGCCATTCCGTCGGCGTACGAAATCGTCGAGTCAGGGATTGACCGCTGGTCACTGTTAGCAGTCGTCTACCGCTTAGAATACTCGCCAATAACACAACGTTGCTGGTGGCGAGGGGGAGCAGGGTACGTGGCAGGTCGCTCGATGACGCGTCAGCGCTTGTGCCGCCGATGGTTGGCCGCGCTGATGGTCCCGCTTGCCGTTTTCGGCGCGGGGGCCTGCAGCGGCAGCGGCGGTAGCCCGCCGCCGAAGGCCATCATGGACAAGGCCACCCCGTTTGGTGACCTTCTCGTCCCCAAGATCAGCGCTTCGGTGACCGACGGCACCGTGGGCGTCGCGGTGGACAGGCCGGTGACGGTGACCGCTGACGACGGTGTACTGGCCTCCGTCGAGATGGTCAACGAATACGGGCGGTCGCTGAGCGGCCAGCTCAGCCCCGACGGCGTGCGTTGGTCGACCACCGAGCCGCTGGGCTACAACCGGAGCTACACGCTGACCGCCAAAGCGCGTGGGCTGGGCGGTGTGGCCACCCGCGAAATAACCTTCCAGACTCAATCGCCGCAGAACCTGGCGATGCCGTATGCGATGCCGCACGACGGCGAGGTGGTGGGCGTCGGCGAGCCGCTGGCGATCCGGTTCGACGAGAACATCGCTGACCGCGCTGCGGCCGAGAAGGCCATCGTGGTAACCACCGACCCGCCCGTCGAAGGTGCGTTCTACTGGCTCAACAACCGTGAAGTGCGTTGGCGCCCTGAGCATTTCTGGAAGCCAGGCACCGCGGTGAACGTCGCGGTGAACACCTACGGCGTCGACCTGGGTGACAGGGTTTTCGGCGAGGACAACCTGCGCACCCACTTCACCATCGGCGACGAGGTCATCGCGACGGTCGACGACACCACCAAGATGGTGACCGTGCGGGTCAACGGCGAGGTGGTCAAGACCATGCCGACGTCGATGGGCAAGGACAGCACACCGACCGCCAGCGGCTTCTACATACTCGGTGAGCGGTTCGGGCACATGATCATGGACTCGTCGACCTACGGAGTTCCGGTCAACTCGCCCAACGGCTATCGCACCGAAGTGGATTTCGCCACGCAGATGTCCTACAGCGGTGTGTTCGTGCATTCGGCGCCGTGGTCGGTGGGTGCTCAGGGCCACAGCAATACCAGCCACGGTTGCCTGAATGTCAGTCCCAGCAATGCGCAATGGTTCTTCGAGCACACCAAGCGCGGCGATATCGTGCAAGTGCTCAACACCATCGGTCCACCACTGTCGGGCACGGAAGGTCTTGGCGACTGGAACATTCCGTGGGATCAGTGGCACGCCGGTAACGCCAAGGCGTGACGCCGCTGCGCTGCGACAGCTAGATCCCTATCCACACCCACTGCCCATGACCGCCATCCCATACCGGGCGGAGCTGCAGCTGCTGCGCCCACGGCGGCGGTGGAGGGGGTGGCGGGATGTCCGCCGGTGCGAATTGCGGCGCATAGGCCGGCTTCGGTGTATACCACGCTGGCGGCGGTGGTGGCGGCTTGCATTCGTTGGTCCACACGTTGCGTGACCAGTTCGGGTCGCATTGTGCCGAGCTAACTCCCGGCGTCGCGACGGTCACGGCCGCCATCGGAACTAGCGCGACCGCGACCACACGAGCGACCAGACGGCGAGCGGAACCTGTCATCGTCGCCTCCCAGCGGGATCCGTATTGGACCTTTGCGTAGTTCAGCTTATGCCCTATGCAAAAGGTCAGAGGGCGAAAATACCCTCTGACCTGTTGGGGTGAGTGACGGGACTCGAACCCGCGACATTCAGGATCACAACCTGACGCTCTACCAACTGAACTACACCCACCATGGCCGCCGGCCGGACCCATGAGGCGACAAGCGGCGACGTCGATACTAGCCGTTCGGGCCCTCGGCGGCCGAATCGATTGTCTCCGGCGTGGTCGCCTCACCGCCAAGCTCGACGGCAACCGCGGCAATGTCGCTGGTGGCAGGCCCCGGCGGCGGCACGAACGCGGTGCGGCGGTAATACTGCAGTTCGCGGATGGATTCGTGAATGTCGGCCAATGCGCGGTGCGCCAAGCCTTTGGCGGGCTGGCCGTAGTAGATGCGCGGGTACCAGCGGCGGCAGAGTTCTTTGATCGAGCTCACATCGATCATCCGGTAGTGCAGAAACGAGTCGAGGACAGGCATGTCGCGGGCGATGAATCCACGGTCGGTGGCGATGGAGTTGCCGGCGAGCGGTGCCGTTTTGGCTTGTTTGACGTGCTCACGGATGTAGTCGAGCACCGTCGTCTCCGCCGCAGCCACGTCCACAGTGGACGCGCGCACCTCCTCGATAAGGCCGGACCGGGTGTGCATTTCGGTGACCACGTCGATCATCGACGACAATGCCGCGTCGTCGGCGTGGATCACCACGTCGACGCCGTCGCCCAAAACGTTCAGGTCAGCGTCGGTGACCAGGACGGCGATTTCGATCAACTTGTCCGAGCGCAGGTCCAGCCCTGTCATCTCGCAGTCGATCCACACCAGTTCGTCCCGCACAGCGTTCACAGTAGGCAAAGTTAGCTGCCAGACCTGCAGCCACCCCGGCCGGGCGCATCAGCAAGTAAGGTCATGCGTTGTCGGTACTACGACTAGTAGGGGAGGCAGAGGTCGCAATGAGCTCTCACTCGACACCGAGTAGCGCATCGGCGGGAACTCCAGTGGCTCGAGCGCAGCAGATCGCAGCCGGTTACGCCGTCGAGGGCCAGGCCCTGGAGTTGGGTACGGTCGTCGTCGACGGCACGACAGACCCAGCCGCACAAATCCGCATCCCGCTCGCCACTGTCAACCGGCACGGTTTGGTGGCCGGAGCGACCGGTACCGGCAAGACCAAGACGCTGCAGGTGATCGCCGAGCAGCTGTCCGCGGCGGGCGTGCCGGTGTTGATGGCCGACGTTAAAGGCGACCTCTCCGGTCTGTCGCGCCCCGGTGAGAGCAACGACAAGACCGCCGCGCGCGCCAAGGAGACCGGCGACAAGTGGGAGGCGAGCGCCTTTCCCGTCGACTTTCTGTCGCTGGGCACCAAGGGTATCGGTGTTCCGGTGCGCGCGACGATTGCCAGTTTCGGCCCGATCCTGTTGTCAAAGGTGTTGGGCCTTAACTCTACTCAGGAATCAACGCTGGGCCTGATCTTCCACTGGGCCGGGCAGCAAGACTACGAGCTGCTGGATCTAAAAGACCTGCGGGCCGTAATTGGCTACCTCACCAGCGACCAAGGCAAGACCGAGCTGAAGTCGCTGGGCGGCGTATCGGCGCAAACGGCCGGCGTCATCCTGCGCGCCCTGGTCAATCTGGAAGCCGAAGGCGCCGATACCTTTTTCGGCGAGCCCGAACTAAAACCCAAGGACCTCCTGCGTTTTGACGACAAAGGCCGCGGCGTTATCTCGCTGCTGGAGTTGGGCGACCAGGCCGCACGCCCGGTGCTGTTCTCCACCTTCTTGATGTGGGTGCTGTCCGATCTTTTCAAGTCTCTGCCCGAGATCGGCGACGTGGACAAACCCAAGCTGGTGTTCTTCTTCGACGAGGCGCACCTGTTGTTCACCGAAGCGTCGAAGGCATTCCTGGAACAGGTCGAGCAGACTGTCAAGCTGATCCGCTCCAGGGGTGTTGGCGTGTTCTTCTGCACCCAGTTGCCCACCGATGTGCCCAACGAGGTGCTGTCGCAGTTGGGTGCGCGCATCCAGCACGCGCTGCGTGCGTTCACTCCCGATGACCAGCAAGCGTTGACCAAAACCGTTCGCACGTACCCGAAAACCGATGTCTACGATCTGGCTTCGGCGTTGACCTCGCTGGGTATCGGCGAAGCCGTGGTCACGGTGTTGTCGGAACGGGGCGCCCCCACCCCGGTCGCGTGGACCCGGCTGCGCTCGCCGCGCTCGCTGATGGCAGCCATCGGTGACGATGCGATCAGCGCGGCGGCCAAGGGCAGCCCGCTGCAGGCCACCTACGGCGAGACCAAAGACCGGGAATCGGCGTATGAGAAGATCCAAGCCAAGATTGCGCAGGCCGCCGCCGATCAGCCGGCGGAGGCGGGATCGAAATCGCCCGCGGCTGCGAATAAGCCGGGCTGGTGGAAGCGGTTCGTCAACAGCCGCGGTTTCCAGACCTTTCTCAAGGCGCTCGGCACTGAGCTCATCCGCGGCATGTTCGGCGGCGGTGGGCGCCGTCGTCGATAGGTCAGCCGCCGAGCTTTTTGTAGAAGCTTCCGACGATCGGCGCGATGATAGCGCGTGGCGCATACCCGCTCGCCACCGACATAGCTTTGGACGTCAAGCCTGGGACGACGCGCATTTTGTTGCGCGCCAAAGCATTTAGTGATATGCGCGCGGTGTGCTCGGTGGAGATCCACAAGAAGTCCGGCACCAACTTCTCGACGATCGACGCTTCGGCCGGGTCTGGTAGCTCAGTACGTACCGGGCCGGGTGCCAGCAGCGTGACGTGCACACCGGATTTACGCAGTTCCCCGCGCAAGGATTCGCTGAACGTATTCACGAACGCCTTGCTGGCCGCATAGGTCGCGTTGTAGGGGATCGGTGAATTCCCCGCCGCCGAACCAGAAATCAAGATGCCGCCGGCCTTCCGCTCGATCATCCCCGGCAGCACCGCGAGCACGAGATCATGCACGGCGATCGCGTTCAGCTGTACCTGAGCCCTTTCCGCCGCGGCGTCGAGTGTCGAGACCGGACCAAAGGTCGCAGTGCCGGCGTTGGCGCACAGGATCGAGATGTTACGAGTGGCCAACTCGTCTACCAGTTTTGCGCGTTCCGCCGTATCGGCGAGGTCGGCGGGGCGTACATCGACGGCTACTCCGTACTCGTCGGTCAAGCGGCCGGCCAGGTTGGTGAGAAGGTCTTCGCGGCGCGCGGTGATGATCAGGCTGTGGCCGCGGGCGGCCAGTTCGGTGGCCAGTGCCTTGCCGATGTTTTGGGAGGCTCCGGTGACAACGGCGCGAGCGTCGGGGTTAGGCGCGGGTACTGGCATGCGCCAATCGTAGACATGGGGTGGGAGCGCACCGGGTCGGCGACCCAACGTTAGAGTCCGAGCATGAGCAACCGGGGGACGGGTTCGCGCAGATCTGAGCGATCCCGGGTGCTGACGTGGGCACTGTGGGACACCGGTGCTGCCGGACTGAGCGCGATCGTGGTGACATTCGTGTTCTCGGTTTATCTGACCGGCAGCGTCGGCCAGGGGCTGCCCGGTGGTGCTCCACCGGCGAGCTGGCTGGGTCGCGCGCTGGCGGTCGCCGGGGTGACCATTGCGCTGCTGGCGCCGTTGATCGGCGTGTGGGTGGAGGATCCGCACCGGCGCCGCGTGGCCTTGACCGTGCTGACCGGCCTGGCGGTGGCGCTGACGTGCGCGATGAGCCTGATCCGTGAGCGTCCGGAGTATCTGTGGCCGGGATTGGCGCTACTCGCGGCGGCCGCGGCGTGCGGTGATCTGGCCAGCGTCCCGTACAACGCGATGCTGCGTCAGCTTTCGACGCCACAAAATTCCGGGCGGATCTCCGGTTTCGGTTTGGCGGCCGGATTTAGCGGCAGCGTCATGCTGCTGCTGGTGGTCTACTTCGGTTTCGTCTCCGGCAAGGGCGCCACCCGCGGATTGCTGCACCTCCCCGCCGCGGACGGCATGAACGTCCGGACGGCGATGCTGTTTGCCGCGGGGTGGTTGGCAGTGTTGGCGCTGCCGCTGCTGCTGACCGCGCACCGGCTGCCTTCCGTTGGCCAGGTGGCCCGTCCAGGGAGGGGTCTGCTTGGCGGTTACCGCAAGTTGTGGACCGAACTGGCCGCCGAATGGCGCCGGGATCGCAACTTGGTGTACTTCCTGCTGGCCGCCGCGGTGTTTCGGGATGGGCTTGCCGGCCTGTTCACCTTCGGCGGCGTGCTGGGCGTCAACGTGTATGGGATCTCACCGGCCGATGTGCTGATTTTCGGCGTGGCCGCGAGCGTGGTGGCGGCGCTCGGGGCTGTGCTCGGCGGGCTAGTCGACGACCGGTTCGGATCCAAGCCGGTGATCGTCGTATCGCTGGCCAGCATCATCGTGTTCGGTCTCACGATGATGGTGTTGTCCGGTCCTCGCGCGTTCTGGCTCACCGGACTGCTGTTGTGCCTGTTCATCGGGCCGGCGCAGGCATCGGCGCGCACGCTGCTGCTCAGGATGTCCAGACACGGTAAAGAAGGTGTGGCCTTCGGCCTCTACACGATGACCGGGCGTGCGGTGTCGTTCCTAGCGCCGTGGCTGTTTTCGGTCTTTGTCGACGTGTTCGGCGCCGTTCGCGCCGGCATGGGCGGGCTGTGTTTGGTGATGGGTGTCGGGCTGCTGGGCCTGTTGAAGGTGCGTGCCCCCCGAACCGTTACGGCTGACGCGGGTTGAGCTCAGCTTGATCCGTTGCACACCGTCAGGCCGACGCCGGTGCGCTCGGTGACCTCGACCCCGTCGAGAGTCACCGAACAGGTGACATCGTGGCCGATGTTGATGATCGTGATGTTCGGCTGCCGGCCGCCTGAATCCGGCAGGCTGACTTCCTTGCTCCACGGAAGCGCGACGTTGAATTCGGTATGCATCATCCCGTCGTTGTCCACGTAGGTGATGCTGATCGCGCGGCCTTCGCCGCTCACGTTGTAGACCACGTCCTGCATCGCGCTCGCGTTGCTGGGCGGACTGGATTCGGTGCTGGTCGGCGCGGATGCGGTGGCCGACGGCGAGGGCGACGTCGGTGTGGTCGACGCCGGGGAACTTGGCATCGCCGGCAGCGGTGAGACCGCGGTTTGCCTCCCGGCCGTGCCATTGGCGATCACCAGGGCGATGACTAGGGCCGCAACCAGCAGCACCGCCGCGGCAGCGGCGATCCACAACCAGCGCGGTGCCTTCGGTCTTCCAGGTGGGGGTTCTTCTGTCGGCTGATCCGGTGGAGGCTGACCGTGCAGCCAGTACTGGGGCAGCTGCTCGGTCGGGTTGGTTGCGTTCGCGTTGGGTGCATAGCCGGGGTAATACGGGGGCGAATAGTATGACTGCCCGCTGTACGCCGGGTCGACGTACTGCGGATAAGGCTGACGTATTCGTCGGGTTTCCTCGGTCCCTTGTCGAGATGAACGGGTGTGTTCGGACCAATGAGGATCGTTCATATCCACCTCATGGCTGCAGGGTACCTGCAGCACCACGCGCTGCGCCGAGACATTCGCCAAGCGGCTGGAGCCCGTACACGCTGAGTCAGATTGCTGAGAGCCGAAGCGACGCCGGTGCGCTTTCGGGCACGATCGGACTGCTCGGCCGAACCGGCGAAATCCGCTGGTAGGCGGAGCCGAGCGGAGGACGTGGGTCGGGTTCGCCTTTGTTGGGCCAGAGCGCGACCGCCCGTTCCGACTGCGCGGTGATGGTGAGAGCGGGATTGACGCCCAGGTTAGCCGTGATCGTCGACCCATCGATGATGTGCAATCCCGGATACCCGTATAGCCGCTGGTAAGGATCGACGA
>Ga0187782_10002736_pt1 | contig 13041 bp, 9 predicted proteins | sample 0715_SJ02_MP15_2_FD_132454 | JGI IMG/M metagenome (GOLD analysis project Ga0187782, IMG submission 132454) | Tropical peat soil microbial communities from peatlands in Department of Meta, Colombia - 0715_SJ02_MP15_20_MG | ecosystem: Environmental > Terrestrial > Soil > Wetlands > Peat | place...
GAAGGCACCCACGAGCCCAAGGATTTGTTTTTGCCGGGACGGCTGCCGCAACATGCGCCCGACGGTATCTATCGCTTTGCCAACGATCCCCATGACGTACGGCTGGGCGCACTCGCCTGCGCGCTCGGGCGTTACCGCTTTTCGCGTTACCGGCGCGGCGAGGAGCGTGCGTTCAAGCTGGAATTGCCGCAGCACATCGACGGCGAGGATCTCGACCGCGTGGTCGAAGCGGTGACGCTCGCTCGCGACCTCATCAACACGCCGGCGAATGATATGGGCCCGGCGGAACTGGAGGAGGCCGCGCGCGCCGTCGCCGTCCGCCATGGCGCGGACTTCCGCGCGATCGTCGGCCAGAATTTGCTCAGCGAAAACTTTCCGCTGATCCATGCCGTCGGCCGTGCCTCCGCGGTGCCCCCGCGGCTGATCGATCTGCGATGGGGCCATGACGAGCATCCGCGCGTGACGCTGATCGGCAAGGGCGTTTGCTTCGATTCGGGTGGACTGGACATCAAGCCCGACAGTTCGATGCTCAACATGAAGAAGGACATGGGTGGCGCGGCGACGGCGTTGGCGCTCGCGCAAATGATCATGTCGCGGGGACTGAGGGTGCGGTTGCGGCTGCTCATTCCGGCCGTGGAGAACGCCATCTCCGGCGCCGCGTTCCGTCCGCGCGATATCTACACCTCGCGCAAGGGCGTCACCGTCGAGATCGGCAATACCGACGCCGAGGGCCGCCTCGTTCTCGCCGACGCGCTCGCGCTTGCCGACGAGGACGAACCGGCCCTGGTGGTCGATTTCGCCACACTTACGGGCGCCGCGCGCGTCGCGCTCGGCCCCGAGGTGCCGCCGTTCTTCACCGACGACGATGGCTTGGCGGGAGAACTCGCCGGCCACGCCGCCGCCGAGAACGATCCGCTATGGCGGCTGCCGCTGTGGCGGCCCTACGAGGCAATGCTCGAATCCAAGATCGCCGACATCAATAACGTTGGCGGCAGCGGCCAGGCCGGAGCCATCACCGCGGCATTGTTCATGCGCCGCTTCACGAGCGGCAAGAGCTGGGTTCATCTTGATGTCTTTGCCTGGAACCCGGCGGCAAAGCCGGGCCGCCCGGAGGGCGGCGAATGTCAGGCGGCGCGCGCGCTCTATGCGTTGCTCTGCGCGCGTTACGGCTAGCGCCGGCCGCCGATGATGGACGCGCTTGATCCGCGACTGACACCGGCCCGCGCCGACCTTGCGGCCAAAGAGCTCGAGGGCAAAGTGGCGGCGGCGCGCTACGTGGAGGGGCGCGCCTACGAAATCATCGAGCCGCAGGCGCCGCTGCGCCGTGAACCGCGCCCCGACGCGCCGTTGCTTACCGAAGCGCTCAAGGGTGAACGCGTGACGATCTACGATGCGAACGCCGAGGGCTGGGCTTGGGGCCAGCTCGCGGCCGACGGTTATGTCGGCTGGCTGCCGCAGAGCGCGCTTGCGCCACCGGGCGCGCCGCCGACCCACAGGGTGGCGGCGTTGCGCACCTTCGTGTTTCCGGGTCCCTCGATCAAGCTGCCGCCGATCGAGGCGCTGCCCTTCGGCGCGCGTCTGGCCGTGACGCGGGTCGAGGATCGCATGGCGGTGACGGCATCGGGCGGCCATCTGGCGGCCGCGCATCTGCAACCGATCGATACACGCGAAGCCGATTTCATCACCGTCGCCGAGCGGTTTCTCGGCGTTCCCTATCTGTGGGGCGGAAAGACCGCGCTCGGGTTGGACTGCTCGGGCCTCGTGCAAGTCGCGCTGTCGGCCTGTGGCATCGGCTGCCCGCGCGACAGCGACATGCAGGAAGCGAGCATTGGCGCACGTCTCGCGCGCGCCGGCGAACTCGCCGATCCGCGCCGCGGTGACCTTATTTTCTGGAAAGGCCATGTCGCGATCGTGTGCGATCGGGCAAATCTCATCCACGCCAACGCCTTCCACATGAGCGTCGTGTGTGAGCCGATCGCAGAGGCGGTCGCGCGCATCCGCGACGCCGGAAGCGAGGTCGTGAGCGTCAGGCGAATCGAAACCTCGCACGCGGAGGCGCCGGCCGATAATTCTCCGCAGCTTGTGCGAAAGCTTTGATCTCGACAGCTCCGCGCAGCTCGCTTCGAGGCGACTGGCCACGGGGCCTGCCGTCGGGCAAGATAGCTCGTTCGAGCCACCAGCCGTGATTGAGCGGCAACCTCTTGGGGTTGCCATCGAGGTGCGGAGCGAAGGCGATGAGCAGCAATCTGGATCACGATCCGCGGGCCGCTCCGGTCTCTGATATCGGTAAGCCGCCCGGGACCGGGCATCGGAGCTTTTGGCTCAGAGAACTCCCCTTCACCGTGGTGTTGATCCTCACCATCGCGGGCGTCGCTTACACCAGTTTTTCGAAACAGCCGATTGTCGGTTATTGGGAAATTCTTGCGCCGGTGATCGCGCTTGTCTGCATCGGCGCCGGCTGGCAGGAGGCGGGCGACAAGGCGGCTCGCCTGCGGCTCGTCCTGACCCAGGCGCTCCACTGGGGCGCGTTCCTGGTGGTGATGAACATGCTGCTGCTTTCCAGCGTGCAGCGAATCTTTACTGCCTCGGCAACGGCGCTGGCGATCTTCACTTTGCTGGCGCTCGGCACCTTTACGGCAGGCGTGCAGGTTCTCTCCTGGCAAGTATGTCTGCTCGGCCTGATCATGGCGCTCGGCGTACCGGCAATCGCCTGGATCGAGAATTCGGCGCTGCTGGTCGTATTGATTGTCGGCGCAGTGATCGGATTGGGCCTCGTGGTCTGGTGGTACTGGCGCCAAAGAAGCGCGTCGCCAGCGTGACGAACGGGGAAGCGCTCCCGCATTTCGGATAATATGGATCGCAGGCTCGCGGCTTTTCCACGGCGCATCGAACCGGTGGCCTATTGCGCCACGACGCCGGTGGGCGCGGCTTCCAGATTGAACGCGGCGGCGAACAGCGCCCGCGTATAGTCGGTTTTCGGATTGCGAAAGACCTCCGCAGCTTCGCCTGCCTCCACCACCGAGCCCTGCCGCATCACCAAGAGACGGCTCGCCAGCGCGGCGACCACCCGCAGATCGTGCGAGATGAACAAATACGTGAGTTCGTGGCGTTTCTGCAGATCGCGCAGCAGATCGACCATTTGCGCCTGGATCACCATGTCGAGCGCGCTCGTCGGCTCGTCGAGCACGACGAAGGTCGGCTCGAGCACGATCGCGCGCGCCACCGCAATGCGCTGGCGCTGGCCGCCGGAGAATTCGTGCGGAAAGCGAAAGCGCGTGGAGGGGTCGAGCCCCACATCGGTCAGCGCCTGCACGACCCGCTCGTCGCGCTCTCGCTCCGCCATGTTCGGATGGTGAACCTTCAGCCCCTCCTTGATGATCTCGCCGACCGACATGCGCGGCGACAGCGAGCCGTAGGGGTCCTGGAACACGATCTGCATGTTGCGCCGGTAGGGACGCATTTGTTTGAACGTCAGTCCCTGCAGGTCGTTGCCCATGAAGGCGATACGCCCGTCCGATGAGATCAGGCGCAGGATGGCGCGTCCCAACGTGGTCTTGCCGGAACCCGACTCGCCGACCACCCCGAGCGTTTCGCCTTTGCGCAGCGCGATGTTGACGCCGTTGCAGGCTTTGACATGGCCGACCACCTTGCGCAGCAGTCCGGCCTGGATCGCAAACCAGACCCTGAGGTCGTCGGTTTCCAGCACGATCGGCGCGCCAGGCTGCGGCGGCGTCGGATCCGGCTTCGGTTCCGCGGCTAAGAGCGCCCGCGTGTAGGGATGCGTCGGCGCGGCGAAGACCCGCGCGACGGTGCCTTGCTCTACGATCTTGCCGTCTTTCATCACGCAGACCCGGTCCGCGATCTTGCGCACGATGCCGAGGTCGTGCGTGATGAACAGAAGCGACATCCCCAGCCGCTTCTGCAGGTTACGCAACAGCGCGATGATTTGCGCCTGCACGGTCACGTCGAGCGCGGTGGTGGGCTCGTCGGCGATCAGGAGTTCGGGTTCGTTGGCGAGCGCCATGGCAATCATCACGCGCTGGCGCTGGCCGCCCGAAAGCTGGTGCGGATAGCTCTTAAGGCGCGTGCGCGGATCGGGAATCCCGACCTGGGTGAGCACCTCCACGGTCCGCTCGCGCGCCGCATCGCCGGTCAGTCCGCGATGCAGCAGCAGAATCTCGCCGATCTGCTTCTCGATCGTGTGCAGCGGGTTGAGCGAGGTCATCGGTTCCTGGAACACGATGGTGATATCGTTGCCGCGCACGCCGCGCATCTCCCGTGCGGAGACGTGCAGAAGGTCGCGCCCCTTGAAGCTGATGGTGCCGCTGGGATGGTGAGCGGCCGGATAGGGCAGCAGCTTGAGGATCGAAAGCGCGGTCACCGATTTGCCGGAGCCGGACTCGCCGACCAGGGCCAAGCTCTCGCCCTTGGCGATGTCGAACGAGATGCGGTCGACGGCGAGCGAGTCGCGGCCGCCGCGGCGAAAAGCGATGGATAGGTCGCGCACCGACAGAAGGGGGGCGGTCATGCGAACGTCTTCCGCGGATCGAAGGCGTCGCGTACCGCTTCGCCGATGAAGATCAAAAGCGACAGCATCAGGGCGACGGTAAAGAAGCCGGTGAGCCCGAGCCAGGGCGCCTGCACGTTGGCCTTGCCTTGGGACAGCAGCTCGCCGAGCGATGGCGAGCCCGGCGGCAAGCCGAAGCCGAGAAAGTCGAGCGCGGTCAACGTCATCACCGAGGAGGACATGATGAACGGCAGAAAGGTCATGGTCGCCACCATGGCGTTCGGCAAAAGGTGCCGAAACATGATGACGGTATTGGACACGCCGAGCGCGCGGGCGGCGTGGATGTATTCGAAGTTGCGGCCTCGCAGGAATTCGGCGCGCACCAGCCCGACCAGCCGCACCCAGGAGAACAGCAGCAGGATGCCGAGGAGAACGAAGAAGCCGGGGACCAGCACGGAGGAAATGATCAGGAGCAGATAAAGCTCCGGCACCGATGTCCAGATTTCGATGAAACGCTGGAACAGCAGATCGGTCCAGCCGCCGAAGTAGCCCTGCACGGCGCCGGCCGCGACACCGACGATCGAGGACACGATGGTCAGGACCAGCCCGAACAGCACGGACAGGCGAAAACCGTAGATCAGGCGCGCCAGCACGTCGCGCCCCTGATCGTCGGTGCCGAGCCAGTTGTGTTCGAGCTGGCTGCAGGTGTCGAGATGCTTGCGCTCGAGCACCGCCTGGCAGTCTGCCTCGCTCAACAGCCAGGTCGGCTTCGACGGCGCCGGAGTCGGAAGATCGAGATTGTGGGTATCATACGAGTAGCGGATCGGCGGCCAGACCATGAAGCCGCCTTTGCCGGCAATCAGCGATTGCAGATAGGGATCGCGATAGTCCGCCGCCGTCTCGAAGTCTCCGCCGAACGCGGTCTCGGGATAGGTGAAAAAGACGGGAAAATAGGACCTGCCGTCGTAGCGCAGATAAAGCGGCTTATCGTTGGCGATGAATTCGGCTAACAACGAGATCAGGAAGAGGACGAGGAAGACCCACAGAGACCAGTAGCCGCGCCGGTTCGCCTTGAAATTCTGCCAGCGGCGGGCGTTGAGCGGCGAGAATTCAAAGCCGGGCGGTGGTGCCGTGACGCCGATCGGGCCGGCCGGCTCGATGTCCGGCGTCAGCTCCAGCGCCGGAACGCCGTCGTCGACGACGTCATCCGTTCGGCTCTCCGCGCGGGTCTTGGCGTCCACCTCACACCTCCCGCGTCTCGAAATCGATGCGCGGATCGATCCAGGTGTAGGTGAGGTCGGAAATCAAGTTCACGATAAGGCCGACGAGCGCAAAGATGTACAGGTTCGCAAACACCACCGGGTAATCGCGATTGAGCACGCTCTCGAAGCTCAAAAGCCCCAGCCCGTCGAGCGAAAAGATAGTTTCGATCAACAGCGAGCCGGCGAAAAAAGCGCTGACAAACGCGCTGGGAAAGCCGGCGATGACCAACAGCATAGCGTTGCGAAAAATGTGGCCGTAGAGCACCTGCCGCTCGGAGCAGCCTTTGGCGCGCGCAGTAAGCACGTATTGCTTGCGCAACTCCTCGAGGAAGCAGTTCTTGGTCAGGAGCGTCATGGTGGCAAAGGCCGCCAGCCCCATGGAGACGATCGGCAACGTCAGGTGCCAAAAATAGTCGAGCACCTTTTGCCACCAGGGAAACTGAGCCCAGCCGTCGGACGTCAGCCCGCGCAGGGGGAAGATTTGCCAGAACGAACCGCCGGCGAACAGGATGATGAGCAGGATCGCGAACAAGAAGCCGGGGATGGCGTAGCCGATGATCACCACGCCGGAACTCCACACGTCGAATTGGCTGCCGTCGCGCACTGCCTTGCGAATGCCGAGCGGTATCGAGATCAGATAGCTCAGAAGCGTCATCCACACGCCGAGCGAGATCGATACCGGCAGCTTCTCCCTGATCAACTGCAGCACGCTCACGTCGCGGAAATAGCTCTTGCCGAAGTCGAAGCGCAGATAATTCCCCAGCATGATGAAGAAGCGTTCGTAGGCCGGCTTGTCGAAGCCGAATTGCTTTTCCAAGCTTTTGATGAAGGCCGGATCGAGGCCCTGCGCGCCGCGATACTTGGAATTGAGGTCGACCTGCGCGCCGCCCGGGGCGGCGCCGCGGGCGCCGAAATCGCCGCCGGGGGAGCCGGAAATCCGCGAGGTGGCCCCGGTATCAGTGCCGGAAAGTTGGGCGATGACGCGCTCCACCGGGCCGCCCGGGGCGAACTGCACCACGACGAACGAAACCAGCATGATTCCGAACAGCGTGGGGATCATGAACAGAATGCGACGGATGATATACGCGCTCATTGCATTCCGATATCCGTACTGCGACCGGCGGAGGCTAGCACTTCACGATGACGGAATAGCTATGCGGCGCCTGCGGCCAGCGTGATGCATCCCACGTCACGGGCAATATATCACGCGCTATTCTATCCTGCGCGCTCGATTTTGGCCGCCTTCCCGGCGTCATGCCACCAGGTCTCGGGAATTCCGCGGCTGTAGCGCGGCGGTGCCGCCGCTGGACGTCCGAAAACGTCCCAGTAGGCAATCCAATGCGACGGCTTGTACCAGTGCGGAATCCAGTAGCGTCCGGCGCGGATCACGCGATCGAGCGCGCGGCAGGCGGTCACCATTGCGGATCGCGTGGCGGCGGCGATGATGGCGTCGATCAGCGCGTCGATTGCCGGGTCGGCGATGCCGGCAAGATTGTTCGAGCCCTGCACCGCGGCTGCCTGCGCGGAGAAGAACGAGCGCAACGAATCCCCGGGCGTCGAGGAAAAGCCGAATCGGTCGACGGTGATGTCGAAGTCGAAGCTGTCGCGCCGGGCGCGGTATTGCACGGGGTCGACGATGCGCAGCGAGGCGTCGATGCCGAGCGTCGCCAGGTTCTTGATGAACGGCATGTGGTGCGGCTCGAAGGTCGGTTCGTCGATGAGGAACTCGATGGTTACCCGCTCGCCGTTCGGCAGCACGCGCTTGCCGTTCTTGATGACGCAGCCGGCATCCTGCAGGAGCTCGGCCGCCTTGCGCAGCAGCGCGCGATCCTGACCGGAGCCGTCGGAGACCGGCGGCAGGTAAGGCGTGCCGAATACCTCCGCGGCAAGGCGGCCGCGAAACGACTCCAGCAACTTCAATTCCTCCGCGCCGGGCTCGCCTTGCGCCATCATCTCCGAATTCTGGAACACCGAGACGGTCCGCTGATAGGAGCCGTACATGATCGTCTTGTTGGTCCATTCGAAATCGAAGGCGTTGCAGAGCGCCTCGCGCAGCCGCGCGTCGGCGAACTGCGGGCGCCGCGTGTTGATGAACCAACCCTGCGCGCCCGACGGCGTATTATCGGGCAAGATCTGTTGCCTGACACGGCCATCCTTCACCGCCGGAAAATTGTATCGCGTCGCCCAGGTGCGCGAGGTGAACTCCTCGCGAAACAGATAATTTCTCGCCGTAAAACCTTCGAAGCCGACCTCGCGGTCGCGGTAATATTCGAAGCGCACCACGTCGAAATTGTTCTGGCCGCGAGCAACCGGAAGGTCGGCACCCCACCAATCCCGGACGCGCTCGTATTCGATGAAGCGCCCGGCCTCGAATTTGCCGACGCGGTAGGCGCCGGAGCCGAGGGGTATATCAAGCGTCGATTGATCGAACGGCCTCGTCGCGTAGTAGGCGCGCGCAAAGATCGGCAGGCTGGCCACGAACAGCGGCACGTCGCGCGCCCGCTTGGGCGCGAAGCGCGCCGTGACAATCGTATCGTCCGCGGCGGCCGCGCCGGCAAAATCGCGCAGCAACTGCGTGATGATCGGGTGTCCCTTGTCCTTCAGGGTGTTGAGCGAGAAGGCGACATCATGTGCGGTCAGCCTCGACCCGTCGTGAAACGCTGCTTCGCGGCGGATGAAGAATTTGTAGGTAAGGCCGTCAGCGGAGCGCCGGACGCGCTCGGCAGCAAAGGCGTATACGGCGTCCGGCTCGTCGGCCGCGCGTGCCATCAGGGTGGCGAAGGTCAGCTCCATGCCTTGCGCCGCGTCGCCCTTGAGGATGTAGCTGTTGAGCGAATTGAAGGTGAGAAAATTCTGATTGAACTGCCGGTTCGGTCCGATCTGCGAAAAGGTGCCGCCCTTGGGCGCTGTCGGCTCGACGTAGCGGAAGTGCGGGAAGTCGGCCGGATAGGAAAGATCGCCGAACGCCGAGAGGCCGTGGGACTCGCTCTCGTCGTCGGCGCGGGCAGATGCTTCGGGGAGGCTCGCCGCGGCCGCAAGGCCTGCCGTGAGCCGAAGGACGCTTCGGCGAGTGGGGTACCCGGTCAGCATGCAAACTTCGCGGGGTTCCCGAACGTCACTGCCGGCTTCCGGTCTTGGCCGCTTTGTCGGCGTCCCACCACCACACCGTCGGAAAGGCGGACAGGCCGTATCTCGGAAGCGGGTCGGAATGGCTGAAGCGGTCCCAGCGCGCGCTGCGCACTTTGCCGTAGGTCCATTGCGGCACGAGGTAGTCGTTCCATAGAAGCACGCGGTCGAGCGCCCTGGTCGCCGCCACCAGATCGGCCCGGCTCTTGGCGAAGATCACCGCATCGATCATGGCATCGACCGCCGGATTCTTGATGCCGATCAGGTTGAGCGAGCCAGGCTGGTCGGCGGCTTGGGATCCCCAGTAGCCGCGCTGCTCGTTGCCCGGCGAGAGCGACTCGCCCCACGAATTGGTGATGATGTCGAAGTCCCAGTCGCGCAGCCGGTTCTCATACTGCGCGCTATCGACGACGCGCACCGTGACGGTGATACCGAGCCGGTCGAGCGAGGGCTTGTAGAACAAGAATACCCGCTCGAAGTTCGGGTCCTCAGAGAGGAATTCGACGGTGTAGGGCTCGCCGGTCTTGCCGTTGACCAGCCTTTCGTTGCGCACCTCGTAGCCGGCCTCGCGCAGAAGGCGCACCGCCTGGCGCAGATTGGCGCGCACCGCCTCCGGATTGCCGGCGACCGGGTTGGTGTAGGCCGCAGTGAAAAGCTCGCGCGGGACTTTCTCGCGCACCGTTTCGAGGATTTCCAGCTCGCGACCGCTCGGCAGCCCCGTGGCGGCGAGCTCGGTGCCATCGAAGTAGCTGGCGATGCGTCTATATTGGCCGAAGAAAATCTGCTTGTTCATTTCCTCGAAATCGAAGGCGAAATTGAAGGCGCGCCGCACCCGCGCGTCCTGGAATTTCCCGCGGCGGATGTTGAAGACGAAGCCCTGCATCACGCCGAAACTGTTGATCGGGAATTCCTCGAGGATCACGCGCTTGTCGTGCACCGCGGGAAAATCGTAGGCGGTAGCCCAGTTCTTGGCGCTGCTCTCGGTGCGCCAATCGACGCCGTCCGCCTTGAATGCCTCGATCGCGACCGTCGAGTCGCGAAAATACTCGAAGTTCAGTTCATCGAAATTGTCCCGGCCGACGTTAACCGGAAGCTCGCGGCCCCAATAGTCGGTCACCCGTTGGTAGACGATGCTGCGGCCGGGCGAGAACTCCTTGATCCGGTGGGCGCTGCTGCCGAGCGGCGGCTCGAGTGTGGTGGCACCGATGTCGCGCTTGGCGCCGTTCTTGTCGGTGCCTTCCCACCAGTGTTTGGGCAGCACGCTGAGCTGGCCGACGATCTGCGGCAGCTCGCGGTTGCCTTTGGAGTCGAAGGTAAACGTGACTTCGCGTTCCGCGGTTTTCTCCACTTTGACGACGTGCCGGTAATAGGCGGCGAGTTGCGGACTGTGCTCCTTAAAGGCATCCAACGAAAACATCACATCCTCGGGCGTGATCGGCTTGCCGTCATGCCATCGTGCTTCGCCGCGCAGCCGGTAGGAGGCCCAGGAGCAATCGTCCGGATGACGCACGCTCTCGGCGATCAGGCCGTATTCGCTCGATACTTCATCGAGCGCCGGAACCAGCAGCGTGTCGTAGAGGAGCGGGATTCCGCTCGCCAGCGCCCCCTTCACTCCGGCGACCGCCAGGTTGAAATTGTCGAAGGTACCGAGCGCGATCTGCCGGACGATACCGCCCTTGGGCGCCTTGGCGTTGACGTAGTCGAATTGTTTGAAATCGGCCGGATACTTCAAATCGCCGAACAGCGACAGCCCATGCCGCCACGGCGGATTTGTTGCTTGTTCCTGCGCCCGGGCGGCGGCCGTCCAGGCGGACAGGGGAAGCCGCCGAGCGGCTAGCGCCAAAAGCGCGGATATCACCACAGATCGGCGATTCACGTGACGCTCCAAGTCAAACGAGTTAGCGGGCGAGGCCCGAACCTTGCGGCCTGGCACGCTTTGCTGTGATGCACGCTTTGCCGTGATTACGTGCTTTCTCGGCGCGGCGCCAGCGGGCCGGCTGCGTGCCGTGACGAAATGCGCTTCACATCCGTGTGCGAGTGGCGCGCAATCGACGGTTCGGTACCAAGCTATTTGGCGGGCGATTCCTTGGGCGGCGCTGCTCCGTCGGGCTTGGTCGGCGCGTTTGCAGGGGCAGGCTGGTTTTCTGCCGCCTTGGGCAGCGGCTCAGGATTGTCGGAATTTGAATTGAGGTAGGCGATGATGTCGGCGCGCTGCTTCTCGTTGGCAATGCCCGCGAACGTCATATTCGTGCCGGGCACGTCACCGCGCGGGTTGGTCAGCCAAGTATTAAGCGCCGGAAACGTCCAGGTTCCGCCTTTCGCCTTCAACGCGGCCGAGTAGTTGAAGCCCGCCTCGGCCCCGACCTGTCGGCCGACGATGCCGTAGAGACCCGGGCCGACCTTGGAGCCTTGGCCTTTGCCGAAGTTGTGGCAGGCCTGACATTGCTTGGCGATCTGAACGCCCTGTTGAACCGAGGCGCCGGCCAGCAGGGTTTCGATGGGTATCGCGGCGGCCTTGGCGGGTCCCGGTTCGCCCGGCGGCGGGGTCTCCTCCTTGACGGCGATCTCGTAGCCCGGCTTCGCCGGCACCGGCGGGGAAAAGATGGCGCCGGACGCGATGTGGAGGGCGAGCAGCGCGAGGCAGGTGCCGAGCAAAGCACCGAGAATCTTGTTGAGTTCGAAAGAATTCATCGCCGGATGGCTCCGCAGCGGCAAGGCAGGGGCGGCGCAGAGATAACCGGTTGCGGCAACTCTTGCAACCCGTATAAGCGAATTGGGCTCCCGCCATGGCCGACGTCCTTATTCTCATTCCCGCTCGCATGGCTTCGACCCGGCTGCCGGGCAAGCCGCTCGCCGACATCGCCGGCGAGCCGATGATCGTGCAGGTGCTCCGCCGCGCCGAGGCCGCCGGCATCGGCCCGGTCGTGGTCGCGACCGATGCGCCGGAGATCGCTGCGGCCGTAGGGCGAGCCGGCGGGCGCGCGATCATGACGCGCGCCGACCATGCTTCCGGCTCCGACCGGATTTTCGAGGCGCTCGGCAAGGTCGACCCGGATGGCCGCGTCGCCGTCGTGGTCAACGTCCAGTGCGATTTCCCGACGCTCAAGCCTGCGGAAATCGCCGCGGCCTTGACGCCGCTGGCCGATAGCGAAGTCGACATTGGCACCCTGGCGGCGGTGATCACGCGGGCGGAAGAGCGTGACGACCCCGGCGTGGTCAAAGTGGTGGGCTCGCCGGTCGGGCCGTCGCGGCTGCGCGCGCTCTATTTTACCCGCGCGACGGCTCCCGCGGGCGAGGGCCCGCTCTATCATCACATCGGCCTCTACGCCTTTCGCCGCGCCGCCTTGGCGCGCTTCGTCGCACTGCCGCCGTCGACCTTGGAGAAGCGCGAGAACCTCGAGCAGCTGCGTGCCCTCGAGGCCGGCATGCAGATTGGCGTGACGATCATCGACAGCGTGCCGATCGGCGTCAACACGCCGGAGGATTTGGCCAGGGCGCGCGCCATGCTAACGAGCCGCTGATGAGACGCCGCCAAATCGCGTTCCAGGGCGAGCTGGGCGCTAATTCGCACATCGCCTGCAGCGAGGCATATCCTGGCTACCAGCCATTGCCGTGCGCGACCTTCGAGGACGCCTTTGCGGCAGTGCGTTCCGGCCGCGCCGCGCTCGCCATGATTCCGATCGATAATTCGGTGGCCGGGCGGGTCGCCGATATCCATCAACTCATGCCGGCGTCCGGGCTCAACATCGTCGCCGAGTGGTTTTTGCCGGTACAGCATCAATTGATGGCGCCGAAAGGCGCGACCTTGAAAACGATCAGCACCGTCGAAAGCCACGTGCATGCGCTGGGTCAGTGCCGCAACATCATTCGCGCATTGCGCATCCGCGCGGTGGTCGGCGCCGACACGGCTGGCGCCGCCCGCGAAGTCGCGGAGGCCGGCGACATAACCCGCGCGGCGCTGGCGACGACGCTGGCGGCGAAAATTTACGGCCTGAAAATCCTTAAGAAGAACGTGGCCGACGCCGCGCACAACACCACCCGCTTCATCGTGCTCGCGCGCCGGCCGAAATGGGCGAGCCGCAGCGAGCGGCGGGTCATCACCACCTTCGTATTCCAGGTGCGTAATATTCCGGCCGCGCTCTACAA
>Ga0187782_10002737_pt1 | contig 13040 bp, 8 predicted proteins | sample 0715_SJ02_MP15_2_FD_132454 | JGI IMG/M metagenome (GOLD analysis project Ga0187782, IMG submission 132454) | Tropical peat soil microbial communities from peatlands in Department of Meta, Colombia - 0715_SJ02_MP15_20_MG | ecosystem: Environmental > Terrestrial > Soil > Wetlands > Peat | place...
CGCAGCAACGCCGCTTCCGCTTCGCTTACGTCCTTTTGCAGGCTGACGAAGTCGATACCGGATACGGTCAGTATTTCCGCAAACCGTTCGAGCGCGATCGAGCGGTTATGGTTGTTCACGTGCCCGCTGCTGCCGGCCCAGGAAATGCCGACACGAAATCGCCCGGTGGCCAGCAACCGGTTCTGCCATTTGGCAAGCTGCGCTCCATCGGGCTTCAGATATGGAATTGTCTGCGGAATGGTCGCGAGTTCCGTGCCGAACGCCAGAGGCAGGCTCAGGAGCGGGCAATGCAGATCGAAGCTCGGCAACGACTCGCGCTGGCTCAGCAGCGCTGAAACGGCCGGCAGACACGAGAGAAGACGCCTCAGCGGTCGCTGCATCTCAAGAACAACTTTGGCGCCGCGCGCGGCGACCAGTGGCGCGTAGCGCGCAAATTGAATGGTGTCGCCCAATCCCTGCTCGGCGTGGAGCAGGATCGTCTTGCCGCCGATATCTTCCTCCCCGCGCCACATCGGTTGCGGAAAGCTGCGCCGCAGCGGCGCGAGTTCCTTCCGCTGCCAGCGATACTCGTATTTTTTCCAGCCGGCGCGGAAATCACCGATGCAAAGCCGGGTAATTCCCTCGTTTGAGTTGGCCTCGGGGTGTTGCGGCTTGATGGCGGTCGCCGCGGCATAACTGCGCACCGCCTCGCGTGTCCGCGTCAGCGCGGCGAGTGCATTGCCGCGGGCGAGATGCGCTTCAAAGAAATTCGGCACCAAGGCGAGCGCTGCGTCGTAGCAGGCGATCGCCTCGTCGTAGCGGCGCAGCTCGAACAGAGCGACGCCGCGATCGCACAGCGCCTGCGGATGATCGGGATGGAGCGCAAGCGCCCGGTCATAGCTTGCCAATGCTTCAACAGCACGCAGGTTTCGCGTGAGCGCATTGCCGCGGTTGATCAGAGCGGCGACGCTGTCGGGCTCGATGGCAAGCGCCTGGTCAAAAGCCGCGATCGAATCATCGAAGCGATCAAGCGCCAGCAGCGCATTGCCGCGATTGATATGGATGTCGGCGCGTCCTGCCGCCCGCACCAAGGCTGCATCGTGGCGCTCGATCGCTTCAACGTGCCGGCCGAGCTTGCCCAGCACGACGCCGCAGGCATTGAGCGCGTCGGCGTGCGTCGCATCCTTGGCCGCAATCGCCTCGTAGGCGCCGAGCGCCTCCTCAAGCCGGCCAAGCTCCACCAGGGCGTTTGCGCGATTAAACAACGCGGCAAGGTTTTCCGGTTCGACCACCAGCGCCTGACCGTAAATCGCGGTGGCCTCGGCGTACTGCCCAAGCGCCACCAGCGTCAGGCCAAGATTATGCAGCACCTCGGCCCGCTGCGGCTGCAACGATAATGCTGCACGATAACTCGCACACGCATCTTCGTGGCGTTCGAGCGCGCCCAGAACGTTGCCGCGATTGTAGAGTGCGTCGACATAGTCGCGTTTCGCGGCAAGCGCACGCTCACAGCTCCGCAACGCCTCATCGAATTTCCGCAGCGCGAGCAGCGCGACGCCACGATTGTTCAGTACCTGCGCGTTGGCCGGTTCGATCTGGAGCGCCTCGTCATAGGCCGCCAGCGCGGCCTCGTACCGTTTGAGGGCCACGAGCACGCCGCCGCGGCGATCAATCGCCCGCACATGCTTCGGCCGCAGCGCCAGCACCTTGTCATAGGCGGCGAGCGCCTCCTCGGGCCGGTTCAAAGCGGCAAGCGTGTTGCCGCGGTTGTAGAGCGCGTCGATATGACCCGGCGCCACTTCCAGCGCCCGGTCGTAGCTCGCGAGCGCTTCGCTCTCGCGCCCGAGACCGCGCAAGACATTACCGCGGTTATAGTGGACGGTCGCATCGCCCGAGCGGATCGTCAGCGCCCGATCGAAGCTCGCCAGCGCTTCTTGATGACGCTTGAGCACGTTGAGAATGACACCGTAGTTGATGAGCGCATCTGCCGATCCCGGCTTCGCGCGCAGCGCCGCCGCAATCAGGCGCAAGGCTTCGACCGAACGGCCCTGCTGGTGCTTGAGGACACCGCCGAGATGCAGCGCATCGAAATTTGCCGGCTCGTCGGCAAGTATCGCGTTGTAGATTTCATCCGCTTCGGCCAGCCTGCCCTGCTGGTGCAGCTTTAAAGCGGCGTCGACGGAGCGCGCGGCGGACCTTGTCATAGAGCGGCTACCCGCCGCAGGCCAGCGACATCAAATCACGACGCACGGCGTCGAGGGGATATTCCCAATCTCCGATCGCGCTTTGCCGGTACAAACGCGCCGTCGGATACCAGGGGCTGTCGCTGCGATCGAGGAGCCAGCGGAAATCCGGAGCAAACGGCAGCAAGATCCACACCGGCTTGCCCATGGCGCCAGCGAGATGCACCACCGCAGTGTCGACAGCCACGACAAGATCAAAAAGCGAGATGACCGCCGCCGTGTCGGAAAAATCGGTCAGTTCCTCGCCCAGGTCGAGCATCCCGAACTGGCGCAGCACCGCCGCATTCTCCGGCGACACATCGCGCTGCAGGCTGACGAATTCGATGCCGGGCGTCGACAACACCAGGCTGAATCGATCGAGCGCAATCGACCGATTACGGTCATTCTCGTGCGCGGCGCTGCCCGCCCAAACAACGCCGACCCGCGGCGCCCGGCGCTCACCCAAGCGTTCGCACCACCGTGGCAGGCGGTCGTCGGGGGCTCGCAAATACGGAATCTCGGCAGGAATTGTCACGAGTTCGGTGCCAAAGGCGAACGGAAGGCTTGTCAGCGAACAATGCAGATCGAATGGCGGCGGTCGATCGCCGCGTGTGAGCGCTTCGACCGACGGAAGCTGCGCCAGCAGCGTTTTGAGCTCCGGCTGAATATCCAATACGACTTTCGCGCCGCGGCGCGCCAGAAGCGGCGCATAGCGAACGAACTGCAGCGTATCGCCGAAACCCTGCTCCGAGTGGAGCAAAATAGTCTTGCCGGCGACCGATTGATCGCCGCGCCATTGCGGCTGCGCAAAATCACGCCTGCGGGAGCTCCAGCGCGACGTCTTCCACCGCCATTCGTGATCGCTCCAGCCGGCGCGCAGATCGCCGGCCGTAAGCCGCGCCAGCGAACGATTGTAATAGAGTTCGGCGTCGTCCGGATTGATTGCCAAGGCCTGTTCAAAGCTGCAGACAGCCTCCTCGCAGCGGTTGAGCACGCCCAAGGCAATGCCGCGGTCTTTCAGCCGATCGGCATCGTTCGGCCGCAGTGCAAGCGCGCGGTCGAAATCCGCTAGCGCGCGCTCCGGTCGGTCGAGCTTCAACAGAACATGACCCCGGCCGATGCGCGCGTCGGCGCGATCCGGCTGACGCGCAAGCAACGTGTCGTAGTGTTGCAGCGAATCGTCGTATCGACCGAGGCTGAACAACACCACCGCAAGACCGTACAGCGCCTCGACATCGCCGGGAGCTAGCAGGAGCAGCCGCTCGAAGCACGCCAATGCGTCCTCGCTGCGCTTAAGCTGGAAAAGCGCATGAGCCTTGGCGGCGACCGCCGAGCGAGTGTTCGCATCGAGGGCAAGCACCTTGTCGCTGGCCTCGAGCGCTTCCTCAAAACGGCCGAGGCCCAGCAATACGCGCGGCCGGTTCACCAGCGCATCGGTCTGTCGCGGATTAATCGCGATTGCCCGGTCGTAACTCGCCAGCGATTCACCAAGACGATCGAGCGCCTTGAGCACAACGCCCCGGTTGGACAAGGCATCGGCCGAGCCGGGGATGATGCGCAGCGCCAGATCGATCAGCCGCAAGGCCTCGGCGCTGTCGCCCTGCTGTTGCCGCAGCACGCCGAGCAGATGCAAGGCGTCGAAATGATCGGGCTTGACTTCCAGAACGCGCTGGTAGAGCGCGGCCGCCTCGTCCACGTTGCCCTTGCGGTGCAATTGGACCGCTCCGGCGATCGCCTGAGCAAGGATTTCGGTTTCGCGGGGTTTTGCGTCAACACGCGCTTTTGCCAGCGTTCTTGCCATTGCCGCCTGCCGAGTTCCGCAGCCAAGCGGGCCGAGCCCAGTCGGCCCTTCCGCACCTCGCCGCCCAACGGCCACAGTCAGCCAAGATGGTTAAGCGAATGTAAAATGCATCGCCGCGGATACTCCAAATTAACCGCACGTTGCCACGTTGCCGGGCGCGGGCGGCGCGTTCGGGCAGAGGCTTAGTCCCTTGAGCATTCAAAGCGTTTCATTCTGGCAGCAGGACCAGAACTATTGGAACCAGGCCACAGCGCGCGACCAGTCGCTGGCACAAAGCGACGCGCTCATCTCGGTGATCGGCTCGGCGATGACGAGCCTGTCGAGCGGGTTGGCGAGCATCGCCAACCAGACCGCCTTGGATCGCGTCAACAGCCAGCTTACAGCCGCGGTGCAGAGCGCGCTGCAGTCGGTGCAGGGCACTTCGTCATCGAGCCGCTCGACCGCGTCCTCGTCGTCGTCCAGTTCCACCTCATCGAGCTCGTCGAGTTCTTCGAGTTCATCGAACTCTTCCAGTCCCTCCGCTTCCCCGAGCTCCTCGAGTTCGTCCAGCGTCTCCGCTTCGCCGGCGACCGGCACTGGCACCGTGCCGTTATCGCCGAGCACGTCTTTGTTGACCCTGGGGATCCCCGGAAGCAGCACGATCACCGTCAACGACGGCACCAACACGACGACCTACACGTCAACGGGAACCGACACGGTCACCGACCTGCTCGGCGCCCTCAACCAGAACGTCTACGGCAACGCGCAGGTGTCGGCTTGGCTTAACGGCAGCGGCGATCTGGTCATCGCCGGGAAAAATACCAGCGATCCGATCACGGTCGGCGGCACCTTCGCTTCAAATATCGGCTTCGGGACGGGCAACAACGCGTTCCAGCCGACCGCGCCGTCTTCGAGTTCTTCGAGTCCTTCCGGTTCGTCCGGTTCTTCAAGCGGTTCGTCCAGCTCGACCGCCGTTTCAAGCTCCTCAGGTTCGACAACCTCGTCTTCGTCGAGCGGGACGAGCACATCCACCGCATCGTCAGGCAGCAGCTCCACCGCTTCCACCGGAACGACGCTGCTCAATTCGGCCTACGCGCTGCAAACAGGCGGCACTGCCGAAACCCTGCTGGCAAGCGCCGGCTCGAGCGGCACGCTGGTCAATCTCCTGGCGTAAACGGCGGCTCGCCCTGATCGTCGCTAAAGCGGCTGCATGACCGCCACGTTGCGCAGTATCGCCTCGACGCGCTGTCCAACCAGCGCAACATTGCCCTGCACTCGCGCTTTGTAGCGCTTAACGGCTTCACGATCGACGACGAAGAATTTCTTCTCCGGAAACGTGCGTCCGAAGACGTCGATCAGCATGCTGCGGAACTTGCCCGAGATGATGTTCGGCAGGTCCGGCCTCGGCTGCTCCGCATAAGCCACTAGCTCGGCCGAAGTCAGCGCGCAGAGCAGCGGATGCAGCCGCGTCGAATAAACATTCTTGTGGCGCTGAATTTTTTGAATCGTGCGGTCGAGCGCGAGCTGCTGCAAGACTTCGTCGCCGACTTGCAATGGCGTATCATCGAACGCCGTCGCCATGGGAAACTGGCTGATCAGCCAGTCGCCGAGATGGACGACGTTGGAACGTCCGCGCCCGAACTGCAATATGTCCTCCTCGTAACGCGCGAACCACGTATCGAGGCGATCGAGCAGGCGATTCATGGCGGGCCGCGAGGTTAATTCGCGATATTGCGTGCCGAAAATGCCGATCGCAGTCTTGCCGCGCTTGAGCAGGTTTCCGAGATCGTCATTCATCAGCTCCCTGAAAATGCTGTTGCCGATGCCGAGGACGACAAGATCGTATGACTCCCGCGCCTGTTGCAATGTGCGGAACGTCAGATGGTGCACGTCGGCCTCCGCCGGGATCAGCGAATTAATGATGTGATAGCCGAGACGATCGCCGAAATTGCCGATGTCGCAATATGACACCACGGCAACGCTGCATGCCGGCAGCGGTGCGCGGCCGTCGGACGGCCTGATCTTCATCAGAATCTGGTCATCATCAACGCGGTCGGCGCGGTCGATGCGGAAACCGAAACGGTCGAACAGCAAGGCGAGCTCAGACAGACTGAAGTGGTTGATCCAGCCGAGCGCCGGCCGGTCGGCCGTACCGGTAAAATCCGTCGCGCAGTAGCTCACCACGACATTCCGCCTAGCGCGCTGCAGCCGCGCCAGAAAGGCATCGACATCGACGATATATTCCAGCACGCCCAACATCGTGATGACGTCCGCTTCGGCTGCCGCCGCTTCCGGAAATTCGCCGGCGTTGAAGTCGCAGACGATGGTTGCGGCATCGCGCGCGACCAGATCGCACGCCTGATAACTGCAGCCGTTCGGGAGGAGATTTCGCAGCGCCATGCGGCCGCAGCCGAGATCGAGCACGCGGGCGCCGTCGGGAATGAAATTCGCGGCGAAAGCGGCACGCCGGTCCCAAGCCTGCTCGAGCGACTCGGGGTCCGACCAGCGTGCGAAGTCGGTCTTTCGCTCCAGCGCGAGGTTGCGATCGTTGCCGGGTGCCATGTGATCCCTAACCGGCGGCTGCGGCGCCGACAAACTGCGACGTCAGATCGCCCCGAAAGGTCATCGGGCCGACGTGATCGAGTTTGCTGTCGAGACTGGCCCAAATCTCGCCGCCGAGGTCGGTCCAGCGTTTGCAGAACGCAAAATCCTCGCTCAGATAGGTGCCGTCCTCGGCTATCATGCACTCGAAGAGTGCGAAGCGGTTGCCGCTTTCAGTCGCGGCATCGATCGAATGGTCGCGCTTGAAGCGAAGCTGCGGATAGTGCGCGCACATTTTCTCCAGCGCCTGGCGCCGGATCATGAGAAATCCCGTGCCGGCGTAACGGACCCTGACGAAACCGCCCTTTGCGGTGACGGCGTTCGGATCGTCGACCTCAAACACGTATTTCAATGCCGCCGCGGCCGGGTTGGGACGCGCGCCCTTGATCGTGTTCGTGATCCTATCCCAGTCGATGCGTTTGATCGGATAGATCGCTGCACACATATCGGCGCCGCAGGCGATCAATCGCAGCACCTGGTCGGGCTCAAAGCCGATATCGGCGTCGATGAACAGCAAATGGGTCGCACTTGGATCGTCCAGGAATTGCGAGATCAGGCTCGCCCGCGCCCGCGTGATCAGCGCATCGCCGTCCTTGAACAGCACTTTGAGAGTCAGCCCGGTGTAGGACCTGATCAGCTGCTGCAACTTGAACAGCGAACTTGCATACAGAACCGATATCTGGCCGCCAAAGCACGGCGTCGCGATAACGAGGTTGACCTGGCTGGGCGGCGGAGAGGAAGAAGACATAACGCAAGGTCCCAATCGGCCGAAAATCGGATTATGGTTAAGCAATAACAAACAAGAACGGTTAAGGCCGGATTAAGGGACAGGTGGGAAACCGGCAAATGCACGAAAACCGGCGTGACGACTCCGACGCCAAAGACCAGCCTGTGAATGACCGGCCAAGCGAATACCGCCGGACTACGTAGATTTACGCGTCTTTAAACGAAATGCGGCAAACCTTCGGCAGCCGATCAGTGCGATCGGGAACTGCACTCGCCGGTACAGCACGTACAGCAAGTGCAAGCCAGTACGGCCTGTAACCAGAAGGGTACGATTATGTCCGACGTCACCTTGAGCTCCGGCATTCGGCAGAATCTTCTGTCGCTGCAGCAAACGTCCGCTGACCTGACCACCACTCAGGAGCAGCTGGCGACGGGTAAGAAGGTCAACACCGCCTTCGACAACCCCACCGCGTTCTTCACCTCGCAGTCGCTGACCAACCGCGCCAACGACCTCAGCGCCCTGCTCGACCAGATCGGTCAGGCGCAGCAGACGCTCGACGCGGCCAACAACGGCCTCACCGGCCTGACCAGCCTGCTCGAGCAGGCGCTGTCGACGGCCCAACAGGCCGAGCAGGCCCCGACAGGCGGCGCTACCACCTACGGTGCGGTCAACGTCACCGGCAGCGTTCCGACGGCCTATCAGGAAACACTCGGTACTGATGTCGGAAACGTCAATATTCCCGGCCTCGCAGGCAGCACCATCGGCACTGCCGGTACGCTGGCAATCGACGTCGGCGGCACCACCACTTCGGTCGCCCTGGCGGCAACCGACACGCTGTCCAGCGTCGAAACCAAGATCAACAACGCATTGGGCGCCAATAGCGTGGTGAGCGCGACTGACGACGGCTCCGGGCACCTCGTACTCAATTCCGCCGACGCCGCCGTTAACTTCACGGTCATCGCGAACACGGAATCCAAGCTGGTCGGCCTCACCTCGACCTCGACCACGAACTACACCTCGACCTCGACCGATCTGTGGAGCGCGCTGAATACGGCGGGCGTCCATGCCGGCGACGCCCTGACCGTTTCGGTCAACGGCGGAAGCACGCAGGACATCGTGTTCGGCAACGGCGCCGGCCAAATCGCGAGCCTGTACGAGTTGAACAAGGCCCTCGGCAATCTCACCGGCGGCGTCACCGCCGGCGCAACCGGCACCGGCGTAAGCTTCCAGATCGCCGGCAACTCCTCCACGCCGACCAGCCTGACCATCGGCACCTCCGGCTCGGCCAACTCGGTGAGCATCCTGACGGCGCTCGGCCTCCAAGCCACGACGACTCAGGGCACATCGAGCGTCGCTGCGGTCAACGCGACACGCAGCACGCTGCAGGCCAACTACCAGTCGCTGTTGACGCAGATTGACCAGCTCGCCGGTGACTCCTCCTATAACGGTGTCAACCTGCTTGCCGGCGACAACCTGACGGTCGACTACAATGAAACCGGCACCAGCTCGCAGACCATCAGCGGGGTGAACTTCGACTCCACCGGCCTCGGCCTGGTGAGCGAGAGCAGCGGCAACGGTTTCCAGGACAACAACACCATTGCCGGCGTGATCGATGCGATCAACAACGCGATCACCACGGTGCGTGCCCAGACCGAAACGTTCGGCACCAACTCGGGCACCATCTCGACCCGTCAAACGTTCGAGCAGAACATGATCAACACGCTGCAGACCGGCGCCAGCAACCTGGTCCTCGCCGACCAGAACCAGGCCAGCGCCGACCTGTTGACAGAGCAAACCCAGCAGCAACTGGAAATCTCGGCGCTATCGATCGCCAACCAGGCGAACCAGTCGGTGCTCAAGCTGTTCCCGTAATACGATCTGGAACAGGCCTAATCTGGTTGCGGCGGAGCGAAAGCTCCGCCGCTTTTTCTTTGCACGTTCGTTGCCAGCCCGCGCACGCAACAGTCCGGTGCAGCGATTCTCTCCTTCGTGTTCATGCCGGTTAGAATGCCGGCAAACCGGCTGGCGCTTCTGCCTTCGGCGCGCGCACGATATCGTCCGCACGGCGGCCGATCAGACACAGCTTACTTGCAAGCATCAACAATCGAATCTTAACGGGGGGGCGGTACAAGGCGTTCAACGAAAACGCGCAAGCTTGTTGCATACCAAGAAGGGCTTCTCGAAACATGCACTACGCCAGCAAGGCCTATGCAAAAGTCGCCAAGGAGACGGTGCCGCCGCGTGAGCTGGAAGCCACCCTGCTTCTCAAGGCCGCAGCAAAACTGCAAGCCGTTCAGGACACCTGGCGCGAACGGCCCGCAGGCTTGAACGAGGCGCTTCTGTACAATCGCCGACTTTGGACGGTCTTCCTTGATGCCGTGACGCAGGATGACAACAAGCTGCCGGTCGAGGTGCGGACGAATATCGCCAATCTCGGCATCTTCGTCATGGGCGAGACGTTCTCGCTGATGACCAACCCGCAGCCTCGCCATCTGACGTCGCTTATCAAGATCAACCGCAGCGTCGCCGCCAGCCTGCGCGGCAAGGCGTAACAGCCAACGGGCGCGCGTCAGGAACTGCGAATAGCGCCGGGCACCCGCCCTGGCCTATCCCTTCGGCACTCGTCTCCTGTTGCTTTCGACGCTATCAGCCGGTCACCGGCGCGAGATAATTGACCAGGCTCATCTGCGCGAGCCGCGCCGTAACCGACATTGACGCGGACAGCTGATTCTGCAGCGTCAGGATATCCTCGCCGATCTGGTTCTGATTGACGCCCTCGATCCCCTGCAGCATGTCCTGCAAGGTGGTCTGCGTCTGGGTATTGATCGTGGTGGCATTGCTCACCGCGGTCTGCGCGTTGGCGAGGTTCGCCTCGATATCACTGATCGTCTGCGTGCCCGGCGCGCCGTCGAGGTTAGTCTGCACGGTCTGGCAGAGCGCCTGATAGCTCGCCTGCGCGTTGGGATCGCTCGGCGAAAAGGTTGTCGCCGCGAGCGCGGCGACGTTCGCTACCAGTGAGCTGATGGCCTGCTCGTTGGCGCGCATGCCGTAGGCGACGGTCATCGACGGCCCGACCTGGGCGGTTGCGGTCTGCAGTGCCGGCGTGCTGCCGTTTTCGCCGGTGTACCAGAACACCACGTCGGCCGGAGTGCCGTTCACCAGAGCGCTGGCCGTATCGTAGGGCGGTCCGTCGACCAGTTGCGGCGGATCCGAGGTGAAGAAGTTATTCGCGGCGGCGACGGCCGAGGCGGCCGGCAACGCGGTCTGCGCCAGATTGCCGACCGCGCTGGTCAGCGCTGCCTGCAGGTTGGCGGCTGTGTCGCTTGGCGTGGCGCCGATGGTGAACTGGTTGGCTCCGGGCGGCGAAGCCGTGGTCGCCTGCAGCGAAATTGTCTGCGTCGAGCCGTCCGGCAGCGTCAGGCTGAACTGGATCGTGTCGCCGTCATTGGGGTTGCCGGTCAAATCGACCGAGATCGCCGGCGGCGTCCCAGCCGGGCCGGTGACCGTCGCACCGGTCAGGCTTGAATTGACCCCGGCGAGCTTAAAGCCAAATGGCGAACTGTCCTGGGCGATCGAGACGCTTGACGCCGAGGGCGCCGTGATCGTGAGACGGCCCAGCCCGCCGACCCCCTCGTCGGCCTGCTGGCGCTGCGAAATCACCTGGGTGAGGCCGATCTGCGCGCCGTTGCCATTAAGAATGTCGCTGGTGCTGGCGACCGAGGGCTGGTTCACCGCGCTGCCCGAAAAGATGTAATTGTTGCCGACCTGGGTGTTAAGCAGCGACAGAATCTGGTCGAGATAGCTCGCCGCCGACGCCTGCGTCGCGGTCTGTCCATTGTTGTCGAGGGCGAACGCCGCCTGCTGATTCACCGACTGCTGGACTGCGCTTCCGGCGTCGCCGATCTGGGTGAGAACCGACTGCGCCAGCGTCAGCGTGGTATTCACTGTCGTCGCCGTGCTGCTGTAGCCGTTGATCGCCGATAGCTGCGCGCTCAGGCCGAGCGCCAGTCCGGCCTGCGATCCAAGGCCGGAGTAGGTCGTGGCCGCTTGCCCGGTGCCGAGCTGCTGGCTCAGGGTGTCGAGCTGCTTGAACATGTTGTTCTGCGCCGTGATGCTGGCTGCAGCGATCGATCCCGGCCCGGTAATACTCATCAGCCACCCACTATCTGCAGCAGCATCGACATCATCTGCTGGATCGTCGTCATCACGCGCGCGTTGGCGCCGTAAGCGTTCTGCAGCGCAATGAGGTTCGACATTTCAGTATCGATGTTGACCCCGGATTGGTCGTTGAACCGCTGCTGCAGCGCGGCCACGACGGTGTCCTGCCCCTGCTGCAGGCTGGTCGCGGCATTGGCGGCCTGGCTCTGCTGGCTCGCGATCTGGCTCATATAGTCGACCAGCGTGCCGGTATAGGGCGCCTGTGCGCTGCCGATGCCGGTCGTCGGCGAAAACGTCAGCGCGGCATTGGTGAGCTGATTGAGTATGAAATTGGGTCGCGTCGGGTCGCCGGAGGTGGTGTTGGAGGCGTAGGCGACGAGGCCCGACGGCGCAGCCGTCAGTGCGGGATTGACGGTGATGCGTCCGGCCAATCCGGTCGTTTGCGAGCCGCTGGCCGTAGTCGCTCCGGTGATGGGAGTTGAGCCGTCGAGGAACAGCGGCAGTTGCGCGCTGCCGCTTGTCAGCGAGGTCACTGTCGATGTGGCCGACAATGAATTGACGGTGTTGCTGCCCCCGTTGTTGAGCACCTGCAGCACGGTGCCGCTGGGGTTTGAGAACTGGAGATTCGCGCCCAATGCCGCATTGAGCTGCGCCACCATCGAGCCCATGCCGGCGGAAAAATCGACCCCGATCACCGGGTTGGCCGAACTTGCCGCTGAACCTTGTTGCGGCAGCGTGCCACCGGCGCCAAGCGATACGATGGTCACCGTGTGCTGGGTGTTGGTGCCGTCGGTATAGGTCAGCTGGATCGAATTGCCGGGAGAGAGACTGCCGATATCGACGCTGTATCCGGATTGCGCGCCGGCGGTCACCGCCGTTCCGCTGGTGGTCTGGTTGGACAGCGCCTGCGACATCTGGTTGGCCAGCTCATCGAGCTGAGTCTGCGCCTGCGGCAGGATGGTATCGCGCATCTGCACGTAGGCGGCGATCTGGCCGGACTGGATGGCGTTGTCGGCGAGCAGATCGGTGCTATTGCCGCCCGGGGAAACGAGCGTGATGGTGCCCGCAGTGTCCGCACTCGGATCGGCACTCCACAGCGCGGTTGCCGACAAGGTCCCTACGTTGTCGAAGTCAAGCTGCGAGGCCTGCGGCCCGGACACCAGCTGCAGGCCGGTGCCGGTGAAGACCGAGATCTGATTGTCCGGGTTTTGCACCACGCGGATGTTCATCAACTGGCTGAGCTGCGTGATGTCTTCGTCGCGCTGATCCTCCAATGACGCAGCCGCGCTGTCCGCAACCGAGGAGCCCTCTAGCTGGTTGTTGATTTGGGCGATCTGTTGCAACGCAGTGTTCACGGCTTGCACGCCGGTGGCGATGCCCTGCTCCGCCTGCGTACGCAGCTGCTGGATATTCGTCGTCATCGAATTGAGATTCTGCGCCAGGCTCTGCGCGGCGCCGAGCACGGCCGTTTGCTGGGTCGACGAACCCGGATTGGTCGACAGGCCCTGCAACGCGGTGGTGAAATTGTTGTAGATCGCGTCGAACGAGCTCGACGACCCGGGCGTGCCGTAGA
>Ga0187782_10002738_pt1 | contig 13037 bp, 9 predicted proteins | sample 0715_SJ02_MP15_2_FD_132454 | JGI IMG/M metagenome (GOLD analysis project Ga0187782, IMG submission 132454) | Tropical peat soil microbial communities from peatlands in Department of Meta, Colombia - 0715_SJ02_MP15_20_MG | ecosystem: Environmental > Terrestrial > Soil > Wetlands > Peat | place...
CGTCGTCGAGCGACCCCGTGACGATTGCCGTCGGGCCCGATGGCAATCTATGGTTCACGGAATTTTCGGGCGACAAGATCGGCCGCATCTCGCCGGCCGGAACCATCAGCGAGTTCGCCGTTCCAACGGTAGGCAGTGAGCCCTTCGGGATTACCGGCGGGCCCGACGGCAACGTCTGGTTCACCGAGCAGCTGGGCGACAAGATCGGCCAGATCACGACCGCCGGAGTCGTTACCGAGTTCTCGATTCCGATCGCGGGCAGCGCCCCGCAGTGGATCGTTGCGGGCTCCGACGGCAATCTCTGGTTCACGGAGTCGACGGCCAACGACATCGGTCGCGTCACGCCCGCCGGGGTGTTCGCGGACTTCCCGATCCTGCTCTCGGCGACGCCCTGGGGGATCGCGTCGGGTCCCGACGGCAACGTCTGGTTTGCGGAGAACGAGGCGGACTCGATCGGCCAGGTCATGACGGCGGCGACGTCCGCCGGCACGATCACCGAGTTTCCTGTGGGCACGACGTCTTCGGTCATCGCCGTCGGACCCGACGGCAACCTCTGGTTCACTTCCAGCTACTACTATTACGGGACCGGCAACTTCGGGCGGATCACGACCGCGGGCGTGACGACGCTGTTCACGCTTCCCTTCGGTGCGATGGGGGTGGCCGCGGGTCCCGACGGCAACCTCTGGGTGACCGAGTCTTCGGGGATCGCGCGCATGGCGCCGTAGCTCTCCCCACGCCACTCGAAGCCCGTCGCTGCAAGCGCTTCAGTCGCGCTCGTGACGCTTCTTCCCCCTCATGTTCGGCTCCCGTCGCTGGACGGAAAGCGCGTCGCGGCCGCGCTATTCTCGCCTCCGTGCCCGAGCCCGATTCGACGACCCCCAAGGGCATCCGGTTCCACGCCGGCGGCGAGTCGAACGTCACCATCGTCGCGCGTGGGCAGCGCACCGCGCTCTTCGAGGACCTGTACCACAAGATCCTCGCGATGCCCTGGCGGCGCTTCTTCGCGTGCGTTGCGATCGCGTGGATCGGCGTCAACCTCCTTTTCGCCGTTCTCTACGCGCTCCGCCCCGGTTGTGTCGCCAATGCATCGCCCGGGCTCGAAGACGCGTTCTACTTCAGCGTCCAGACGTTCGCGACGATTGGCTATGGGGCCATGGCGCCGGCTACCCGCTACGGGCATCTGCTGGTGGTCCTCGAGGCGCTCGTGGGGACGATCGGCATCGCGCTCGTGACGGGCGTTACCTTCGCCAAGTTTGCCCGTCCGACGGCCCGCGTTCTCTTCGGCGAGCGCGCCGTCATCCACCTTCGCGACGGGGTGCCGCACCTCGTCTTCCGCCTCGCCAACTGGCGCGGCAACATGGTCGTCGAAGGACACCTTCGCGCTCTTTTGCTCGTGCGCCAGCAGACGCGCGAAGGCGACGTCATCCGCGTCCCGATCGATCTGCCTCTGGTCCGCGATCGGACGGCCCTGTTCAGTCTTTCGTGGATGCCGATGCACCGCATCGACGAAAAGAGCCCGTTCTGGGGCGGCAGCACCGCCGTACATCGCCTGCACGAGAGCGGCGCCGAGATCTTCCTCGCATTCACCGGCGTCGACGAAACGCTCGGGCAGCAGGTGCACGCCCGCCATCGGTACAGGCTCGACGCGATCGCCGTCAACGCGCGCTTTCACGACGTGCTCACCGTTGAGCCCGGCGGCAATCGCTCGATCGATTATGCACGGTTTCACGATGTCGAGACGCTGGCGCCGCACGAGGCATGGCCGTGGGCAGGGGCCGGAGAGTAAAAAGTGCATCGGACGGGTCGTGCGGGCCGGCATGCGGCGACGCAAGCATCGTTTCCGATGCCGCGCGAGGCGGCGTCTTCCACGGGTGTCCTTGCGCGGCTTCCCGAAGCAGCTACGGCCCCGACTCCGGCGAACCGGGCGCATTCGTTCCGATGGTCACGTCGTCGACGTAGACCGTCGAGGTGGCGGGGAGCAGCGCGTCGGCAAGGTTGCCGACGTACCACTGCCCCCAGTCGGTGTCGTCGGTCTCGAGGCCCGTGAGATCGACGGCGAGTCTCTCGTCCTGCCACATCGTGATCTCGCCGGTCGCATCTTTGGCGCGCCTGAAATACACCTCGATGTGAAACCATTGATCCAGCGGGATGGGCGGAACCGATCCGGCGTCGGGCGTCGTGAGAGTCAAAAAATCGTACAACGCGATGTGCAGACCGCCGTCGGCGAGGCTGACGAGCGACACGTCCCACAGACCGTGGAGCGTCTGCCCGGGAGGGCCGCCCTGATAATGCAGCAGGTTCCAATCCCCGCTGTTTACCGCTGCGCTTGGCACGTAGTACCAGGCGCCATAGTACGCCGCCTGGGGGAAGACGCCCTGCTGTACGCAGCGCACCTGCGAGCCCCCGTCGAAGGACGCGTTCACGAAGAAGGCCGCGGCGTACCGACCCGAGTGCACAGGCGACTGCACGAGCGAGAACGAGCCGGTCCCTGTCGCGAAGCAGAACCCCATCGGCAGCGCGTACTCGCAGAATCCGTCTTCGAAGCCCGTCGACCAGGGAGCAGTCACCGCGGCGTCGGGATTGGGTGCAGGTGCGCCGTCGCCGGGGGGCTGCGCGCAGAACCGCTCACCGACGGTCACCGTCGGTTCGCACGCGCCGAGGACGGCGGCCAGGAGGCAAGCCACCCCAGGGCGCCAGCCCGACGTCGGGGAGCCAGGGCTCATCTCGCGCAGTGGCAACATCCCTCGCCATCCGTCACGCCCCTTCGACGCTTTTGTGCGAGCCGGGCGCCGCGCTGAACGGGGGCCCAGCCGCAGGAGCGCGTGGGCTTGCTGCGCGAAACGTGGCTTCGCCGACGTTCGTTGGGTAGGGTTTCCCTGGCGTGCAGACGGTCTCGTCGATCCGGAGAGCCGCATCGCTACCGCGCCGGTTGGGCCTCGCGGCTGCGGGCTGCTTCGCCGCCCTGGCTTGGGAGAGCGGAGCGGCGGCTCAGCCACTCGACGGAATCGAGCTGCGCTGGACGGCGCCCGCGACCTGTCCATCCGTCGACGATCTGCGGTCGCGCGTGCGCCGCTTGCTCGGGGCCGCGGCCGCGGCCGCTCTTCGAAACGGCTCCCTGAGCGTCGAGGGCGTGGTCGCGAGGGTCGGCGGGCGCCATCGACTGACCTTGAGCCTACGCCAACCACGGGACGCCGGGGTCACGCGCGTGTTCGAGTCGGATTCCTGCGAGAGCCTCACGGGAGCCGCCGCGGTGACGATTGCGCTGCTCGCTCGCGGCGAGTCTCGGTGGGATCGGGCGTTGCAACCGCTGTCCTCCAGCTCACCGCCGGAGCCGCCGTCCCAGTCTTCGCCCGCCACGTCGACGCCGCCGGCAACGTCGCTGCCGACTCCACCGGCTCTGGCGCCGGCTTCCACCAACGGGGCGCCGACCGCGCCCTCCCAGGCAACTGCCGCGGCGAACGCGGCGGCCACCGCGCCGACCACGTCAACGACCCCTGCGAACGCTGGGGCAAGCCCGCTTCCCGGGTCGTCTGCCGCGAACGATGCCGCGGAGCGCTCCGCTGCAGCTGCTGGCGCATTCCCTGAAGCCCCCGCGCCTCCGCCCGCGGGCAGCGAGAGCGATCGGCCGGTGGCGCAAGCGTCCTCGGAAAGGCGCTGGTTCGGAGTCCTCGGGGGGCCTTTTTTTGTGGCCGATGAAGGCGTCTTGCCTTCGTGGGCGCTGGGTGTCGGCCTCGGTGTGGGCGCGCGCGTGAATCGGTTCGAAGCCCTGCTCAGGGGTGTGCTCTTTCTGCCCCAAACGGACGTCGCCGCGAACGCGAGCTCGTACGCAGGAAGGTACGAGCGCCGCAGTGGCGAGGTGTCGGCCTGCTACGAGTGGCCGCTCGGGCCAATGGGGATCAGTCCCTGCGCCACGCTTGGGTTGGAAGACGTGACGGCCAGCGCGACTGGCCCGTACCTCGTCGGGGGGCCCGGCCACAAGGCCTGGCTGACGGCGGGGCTCGCTGCAACCGCCCGCTGGTCCCCTCGCCCTTGGACTGCACTGTTCGTCCGGCCGAACGTCTCCTTGAGCACGTCTCGCCCTACGTTCGTGATCGACGCGGTCGGTTCGCTTTATCAGGTGGCGCTGGTGACCGTAGGACTCGATATCGGCTGCGAGTGGATTTTGTGACGGTCCGGCTCTCCGCGCGCCACTGCCTCTTGGACGATGGTAACGTGCGCGGCGGATGATTCTCGTGCCGGCGGACGTCCGGCCGTCGGGAGCCGGCCGGGCCCCTCCGCGGTCCTGCCGTCGTTTCGTGCCCTGTACGACCAGTATTTCGATTTCGTGTGGAGCTGTGCCCGCCGCATGGGCGTGCCCACGGATGCCGTCGACGACGTCGTGCAGGAGATCTTCATCGTCGTGCACGGGCGGCTGCACACGATCGAGCGGCCTGAATCCCTACGAAGCTGGCTCTATGGTGTCGTGCGGCGGACGGTCAGCACCTACCACCGGGGGCGCCACGCGCGGACGGCGCGAGAGTCCCCGGAGCCCAGCCTCGAGGGGACGGCGAGCCCCATGCAGCCATCGCCGCTGGACCTGGCCGTCATGAGTGACGAGGTGAAGCTCATGTGGCGTCTCCTCGGACAGTTGGATGCTCGCAAGCGCGAGGTCCTCATCCTCGCGGAGCTCGAGGAGATGGCGGTGCCGGAGATCGCGGAGGCGATCGATATCCCGCTCAACACGGCCTACTCGCGCCTTCGCGCCGCACGGCATGACTTCAACGAGGCTTTCTTGCGCTACCGCGCCATGCAGAAAGACGAGGGATGAAATGAGCGAATTGAGCCCGGAGGCCTCCGCGCTGCTACGCGCCGGCCGAACCGCGTTTCGCCCGGGCGCGCCGGATCGCGATCGCGTTTTCCAGTCGCTGCAGGGCGTTCTCTCCACGCGCGCCGTCGTCGACGGAGGGCGGGATGCGAGCGGCGTGACAATCGGAGGGGCGTCACGCGTCGGGCTGCAGAGCTGGGTCGCGGGAGGCATTGCGCTGGTCGCCCTGGGCACGGGCGCCGCCGTGGCGGCGCACTTCTGGACGCGGACCTCGTTGCACGTGCAGCCGGCGCCTCGAAGTCCCGCGGCAGCCATCATGGAGGCGATGCCGTCGGCCAGCCAGTCACCGCCCGAGATCGCCGACGCGCCGAAGCCTGTGCGGGCAGGGGAGGGGCGCACGGCGCCCCGAACCGCTGGGCGGAGCGTGGCGCGTCCGACTTCGGATTTCCTTCAGGAGGAGGTTCGTCTGCTCTCGAGGGCGGAGCAGCAGATGAACGACGGTCTCCTTCCGGACGCGCTCAAGACCCTCGAAGAGCACGAGCGGCGATTTCCGACCGGGGCTCTGACCGAGGAGCGCATGGCGGCGCGCGTCCAGGCGCTGTGTGCGCTCGGTCGCCCGGGCGATGCAAAGGGCGAGCTGAGCCGGCTCGCTCGGGCCTACCCGGGGTCCCCACATCTGCAGTCTGCACGGAGAGTTTGTGGCATCGACGTCGGCTCGACGCCCTGACGTCCGGCCCACGACGTCAGGCTCGACGCCCTGACGTCCGGCCCACGACGTCGGCTCGGCTACCGTTGATCGCGGGGTGCCGGCGCCGCTGTGGGCTCAGTCGCTCTCGAGCTTGATGATGTCGTAGAAAACTCCCGCGCCCGGCCCCGCAGGGCCGGCATCCATGATCGACGCGTTCCACGTGTTCGCCACGGTGAAGGTGGCGGTGTTCACGCCGACTTTGAGATCGGCCGCGGGCACCGAAACCGTGATCATCTGAAAGAGCCCGCCCTCGAGGCAGCTGCGGTACAAAGTCTGGTCGTTGCCCAGGCCCATGTTGAGCACCTGGTGACCGTTGATCGCCGTCGCGAGGTTCGCTTCACGCGCGGCGCCGGCCAGCGCGATGGTGAGCGTCGCCGCACCCGTCGGCACCGCCGTGAGATTGAAGTCGACCGTCCACGTTCCGTCGACGCTCTGCGCGAAGTACCAGTCCGTCTGCGGAGTGCTCGTCCCGATCGTGTACGTCGTGGTCGCGGGAGGCACCGTCCAGATGCCCGTCTGAACCGTGCCGTCGCCGGTCGGGGCATACATGCGTCCGGTCTCGTATGCCGTGTTGCTGGGGCCGGATGCGACGTTCGGAAAGACGCGAAACTCTCCCGACCTCTGATCCGAGTTGCCGATCGACCAAAGCAAGTTCGCGTGGTACGGGGGCGACCAGGTCAGCGTACCTACGTCATTCATCCCCGCGGCGACGGTCACCATTTCGACGATCTCGCCGTTGGTCGTGTCGTTGACGATCGTGCCCTGAGTCGGGTAGACGTGCAGGGCGTACGTGTTGGGTCGAACGGCCGGGATCGTGAAATTGCCGTTGTCGTCGGCCTGCGTCCAGTACATGTAATCGTAGCCCTGGTCGAGCAACGCTCCGGTCTGCGCGAGCGTGACCATGGCGCCAGCGACCGATCGACCGTGCGCCTCGGCAATCGTGCCCGTCACGGTGCCGCGCTGAGCGGTGAGCGGATACACGCTGTTGTTCAGCCAGCAATACGGCCATTGACTCTGCTCGGTCGCGAATTGCGTCTGCGCGTTCGCGATGACCGAGGCAGGGCTGCCGGTGTTCACGTACACGAGATTCGGCCCGTAGATCTTCTGCCAGTTCGCCGGGGACGGGGTCGTGATGGCCGAGCCGGCGTGGCCGCCGTGATACATGTTGAGGATGATGGTCCCATCTTGGACCATGAGCTCCTGCTTGACCGGGCCTCCGGTATAAAACTCCCAGCTGGGCGACAGCATCCAGACGCCGATATCGTTGCCGTAAAGGCCGTGCATCTGGTCCTCGGTGCGGTACGTGGCCCAGTCGTACTTGGTGAACACGGTCCCTTCGTCGTAGTTCTGGCCGACGACCCCCGGCAGCGCCGAGACCGTCGGCAGAATGGTGGGCGCAACGGTCATGACGAACGCGGCATTCTGGATCTGCGTGCCTTGAAGCTGCGCTTCCTGAGGCAAGAGGCCGTAGCGCTCGCCGACGTAGCCGTTCGTCAGGACTGACTCGTCGAATCGTTGCACCGTCCGAAGCTCGCTCAACGTCACGGGGTCGGGATGCGTCGTCGTGCCCACTTGGGTAATCAGAAAATAATAAAAGCCACTGACCCCCTTGCGCACAACGTAGTGAAGGTCCCAATCCATGTCATGCGGGGCGCCCGAGGTGTCGACGAAAGACAGCTCCACGATATCTGCGGTCTGCTGCACGATGGTCTGCGTCGACGCGTTGATCGTGTAGTAGTTCGTGCCGCCGTTTTCCGACACGTAAAAAGTCTCGCCCGCAGCCATCAGGTTCGTGCCCCCGCTCGAGAGCTGGGTGGCCTGTCCATTGTTTCCAATCGTGAGCGTGATCAGGCCATTGCTGACGACGAATCCGTTCGCGCTCTGCGTCACCGTCACCGCGGTTCCGGTCGGGGTCGGGCAGGACGCCGTCAGCGGGATGCCCGTCGTCCCCGCATCTGCCGAGCCCGCGCCCGCCGAGGTCGAGCTCGCCCCTCCCGAGCTCCCTGAGGCCCCAGAGCCCGAGCTGCCGGATTCCGCATCTCCGGGTCCGCCGTTCCCTCCTGGCGAGCTCGAGCCTGATTCGCCGGCAGTCATCGCCGACGACGAGCCTGCGCCCATCGCGGTCTGACCCCCGTTCGCCCCTGACGTTCCGGCCGTTCCGGCCGGATGCGCGCCACAGCCGGCGGGGCCCAGGGCCAGAAGGGCCAGGCAAGTGGCGCCGCAGCCCAGAAACGTGACCAGGGTTCGACGTAGATGCATCCGCACTGTCCTTTGCCGCTGACCGTGTATCCAGGCGCGCCCAGCTCACAGCACGCCGCGACTCCAAGTGATCCGAATCCGGTTTTTTGGCTCCGTGTCGAGAGTGGTTGTCGTGCGCCCTTCGAACCATTTCGAAATGCGCGGCCCCATGGGGGTCGCTCGGGCCCGAGACGCGGATTGGACGCGCGCGCGGTCCGCTCTTCACCGTCTGACCGAGCGGCGATGATCATCCGGCGAGCTGAATGACCACCGTCATTGCGCCCGGATTGACCGTGACCGTGCTCGTCGCCGCGTCGTAGACCCCGCCGGTCGTCACGCCTGAAACCCCGACTGTGCCGAAGATGGGGAGCTGCACGTAGACCGGCCCGCCGGGCAGCACACCGCAGAACGTCACGGTCACGACGCGCGGGGTCGAGGCTCCAACGACGATGGTCACGCCGTACGTCGAGCGCTCGCAGCTCGACATCTCGAAGGAGCTCGTGAGGTTGGCGGCCGCGATGGTCTGACCGGGGGCCAACCAGGCGTCGGGGATGCCGCGACCCACGTAAAGCGGACGCGTGTACGAGAAACTGCCGCCGCTCGCCGTGGCCGACAGGCCTTCGGCCGCGATCGCATCGAGCAGCGACAGGCTTTGACCGGCAAGAGGCCAGGCGTACGGACAGGCGCCGAACTGGGGGGCCGCGTGGCTCCCCGCCCATGGATCCCCTCCGTCGGGCGCGACCTTGTTCGCCTCCCACCAGGCATAGGGCCCGCCCGTCGTTGTCTCGATCTGCCAAGCGTAGCTCGTGAGCGCGAGGTCCCGATACTTGGTTCCGTACAGGCCACCCTGCGCATATCCGGTATTGTCCGCAGTGCTGTACCCCGGGTACCCGCCCATCGTCGGAAACGGTGGCGCGCCCTTGAGCAGGGTGCCGTAGCCGTAGTCGTACAGACCGTCGGTCTGCCCGGGGTCGCCGAGAATCCCCGTCAGATTGGCCCCCATCAGGAAGGAGTCCCACGCGTTCTGACCGTAGAATGCGGCCGAGGCCCAGTTGGCGTCCGCACCGTTGTCGCCGCACCGGTCGGCGCTCATCGGCACGTCCACTTCGCACGGCAAATAGTCGAAGTCGTTCGCCTGCTGGTTGGCTTGAATGCCGGCATTCGTGGCCTGGATGAGCGACGAAAGCTGTCCGTCCGCCCAAGTGGCCTCGGTCGCGTTGCCAATCTGCGTCGCGATGTACTTGTACGCCGCCAGGCCCACGATGGCCGAGTAATCGTCGAAAAGCCACACGCCTTCGGAGTCGTTGTCGTCGGAGGCGGCGAGGTAGCCCTGCGCCGTCAGATGGCTCGGGATCTGGTGCATGAGCGTGTAGAGGCTGTCGCCCCAGCTGCCGGTGTCGTCGAAGTACTGCTGCACGAACCCCGTATCTCCCGTCTTTGCGAGATAGAGGGCCCAGGGCCACGGCGTCTTCCACCAACCGTCCATGTAGTAATTGGCCCCGTAGTTGGGAAAAGCGCCGCTCGTCTGTTCGCTCGTCCGACCGGCCAGCAGCAGGTTCTGCGCGTCTTGAAAGTCGCCCAGCGCGAGACGATTGGCGAGGATCCCGGGCAAATCGTGGTTGAGCAGCCACGCGTAGTTGTTTGCGGCGCTGAAAGGCGCCTTGCCCACCTGGACCATCCGGGTGTAGATGAAGTTGGCCTTGAAGGCATTCTCGAGCTGTGTGCCCGGATTGCTCAGGTTGGTGTTCGGCAAGGCGACGTCGGGCAACGTGAACGTGGGAATCGAAGCGAGCCGTCCCTCCCAATAGCTCGTCATCTGTGCGTAGGCGGTGTCGAAGCTAGGGACGGCCGCCAGCGCGGCGGACGAGGGCAGCGGCTGTCCGCTGCCGAAGTCGTCGACGGCGACCACGTAGTCGTGGTCAACGGTCTGGCCTGGAGCTACCGTCGTGGAGTTGTTCGTGAGGGCCGTCAGTCCGGCGGATGGAGCCGGATCCACGGTTTGAGCCGCCGAACCGTTGTTCGTGACGGCGACACGACTGTACACCAGGCCGACTGCACTGCCGCCAATCGTGACCTGGTCCTCGAAGTTGGTGATCGAGATGGTCGCCTCATTGTTCGTGAACGACGTCGTGAACGCAGGCAAGTAGCCCTGGGCCATCGTCCAGCTCACGGCGCCCGGGCTCGGCACGCCGCTGGCTGTCGCCACCCCGAACGAGTACATGGCGCCGCAGATCGTCTTTCCAGCGGAAGGCGCGCCGTCCGGAAGGGTCCCGTAGACGACCTTGTACGTGCTCGTCGATACGCCTCGTGCGAAGAACGCGCCGCTCGCGTACTCGAACGTGGGCCACCAGTTGCCTTCCCAGCCCATCACGGTCGTGTTGGGTCCCCAGCCTGCGGGATCGTCGGATATCGAAAAGTTCGTCCCGTACGCGGGAGGCAGACTGCTGTTCTTGCAGGCGTTGCCTGCGCTCGTCCCGTTGGCGGGCAGCGCAGCCACCGGTTGCAGCGCCGACGTCACCGCGCAGCTGCCGCTCGGGGGGGTGCTGGTTCCACACGCAAGCCCCCCGGCGTCGGCCCCGGCCTGCGCGTCGGGCTGCGGGGCCACCGTGGCTCCGTCCGCGAGCTCCACCAGGGTCGCTCCGTCGGCGAGCTGAGCGACGCCGGCGTCGGGCGAGGCCATCATGACGGCCCCTTGTTGGCCTCCTGCGGTGGCGCCTGCGCCGCTGCTGGAGGGCGAGCCGTGTCCGCATGCCGTCAGAGCGGCGAGGGCACATCCCTGCAAAAGAATGCACCGAGCCTGTGTTCGTTGCGCGCGCGACATGGGAGACTCGATCCTCCGAGAAATTACCGGCGGGCCCCCGATCGTCGGCGGCGCGCGGCCCCGACCACGGCCGCACCGACGGCGAGCAGCGCTGCCCATTCGCGGCCGTTCGAGCCCGTGCCGACGGCGCCACACCCGCATCCAGCGGGGCTCGACGTCTTGCCCAAAGTGTCTTCGTTTCCCTGTACGGCGCCCGGGCTCGTGGAACCGCTCGAGCCCGCGCCGCCGCTCGCGACCGAGGAAGATGCCGACGCGCCTGCGTCCGCGACGGAGCTGGCGCCGCCCTGCGCCCCTCCCTCCGTGCCGCCGTCCGCAGCGGCGCCCCCGGCCGCGGCGTCGCCGGCAGCGGTACCGCCATCGAGCTCCACGGCGCCGACGCCGACGACGAAGGTGATCGGGGTTTTCGACGGAACGCCCACCGCCGACACGTACAGGTCGTAGGTGCCGGCGGCCAGGTTCGGGGGCGTCGTGAACTGGCAGGTCTCCGGCGTGCTGCCCGCGCTGGGCATCATGTTGCTGAAGTTGAACGACCTACAGTAGTAGACGTCGCCCGCCGCGTCCGTGAGCCAGACGATGGGGTAGTTTTCGGCCATCGTCATGTCGTCGCCCTCATCCCCTCCGTTGATGAGGCCGCTGAGCTGTGTCCCCGTCAATGTGTAGGTCGGACCGCCGTCGCCGTCGTAGACAACCGAGGTCACCGTGGGACGCCACGCATCCTGCGGGGCCCCTGAGGGCGTCAACAGCCAGTCGGCATCGCCCGACTCTGCGGTGACCATCACCTGTCCGTTGGGCAGATTCAGGTAGTCGATCGGATAGGGATTGCCCATGTCCGGCGGGGGAGTGACGGACATCACCGTGTTGGTGGTCGGATCGAACTCCTGGAGAATGACGCCCGGCCCGTAGGTCATCTGGACGAGCGCCCCCATCACCATGCCATTGGGTAACGTGTCGCTGTATTCGTCCTCGGCTTCGTCTCCATCGAGCATGGCGGGGCCTAGAGCCCACGAGCCCGGATCGGAGGGCGTCGCTCCGGGCGTGTAGATGTAGCTGATGCCTTGCAAGCCGTAGACGAACACGCGTCCGTCGAACATCTGCGAGATGCCGCCCGTATCCCCAGTATTCCAGCCGCTCGGCACCTGCGTTTGGGTCCAGGTATTGGTGAGCGGATTGTAGATGGCGGCTCCGGCCGTCGCATAGCCGACCGCCAGGACGCCGCCGTTCTGGAGCGACGCCCAGGAATTCTCGTCGCCGCTGCCGATGGGGCTCGACGCCGCCGGCGTCCACACGTTGGTCGCTGGATTGTAGATCTGATCCTGGTTCGACACGCGGGTGCTGTCGAAGATCGTGCCGTTGGAGAGCGTCGCGCTGCCGGTGTCGCCGATGTCGCCGTACAGGCCGGGCGCCTCGAGCGTCCAGGTGTTGGCCACCGGATCGTAGATCTCCACCGTGTTGTAGTCGGTGGCCGATCCGCCGTCGGGCCACGCGTAGATGTACTCGCCTCCCGCCTCGAAGAAGCGTCCGTCGCGCAGCACGTGTTCCTGGGCGCCGCCGCGCGCGTAGTGGCTGCTCGCGACCGTCTTCCACGTGCCGTTGGCGTAGCTGCCCTGGCTGTCCGGCGTCAGGATCACCCAGTTGTTGAGCGCCGCTCCGTGCGACAGCACGGTGCCGTCGGTCAGCAGCCACAGCCCGAAAGCCTCGCCGCCGGTGGCGGGGTTCGTGGGTGCGCGCGTCCACGTTCCCGGAGAAACCTGTGCCTGCGCCGGCCCGGCGATCGCGCACGCGGCGAGGAGCGCCGCGAGCGCGAACAGCCGCCCTGCTTGGGGCTGGAGACGAGAGCGATCGGGTGCCCTCCCATCGGACGATTGCGATGCGCATGGAAGTGCGTTCCGAATCCATTGCGTGGCCTGGCTTTCCGGCTTCATGGATGCGGTAAAGTGCGGGCGCTCGGCGCCTGTGGCTCAGCAAAAGAGGCGCGCGAGGCGGCCCTTTTTTGAGCTGTGGCGCAGCGCGGCGGGCACTTCTCGCGCCGTGACGCTTTCGCCGGCCATGCGCGTGTGCGCGGTTTGCCTCGGATTGAGCGGACTTGCGGCGTGCAGCGCGCGGGCCCTGTCGGCGGCGGCCGACGCGTCGGGCGAGATGACGACCCGCGCGGACGCCGGCCCGCAGCCCGACGCGAGCCTGAGCTCGGCGCTCGACTCGGCACCGCCGTCGTCTTACGCGACGGCGGACGCGGGCGCCGACGTGCAGACCTATGCACTGTACGTCTCGTCTGTCGACACGACGTTCGTCACCGAGGACCACTTCATCGCCTCGGTCGAAATGCAGCTTTCCGGCGAGCCCTTTGCCCAGGCGATGGGGCGCGATCTGGGAGGCTACAGCCGCACCTATTTCTGCTCGGCCAGCGTCTGCCAGGCGAGCCTGTACAC
>Ga0187782_10002739_pt1 | contig 13035 bp, 12 predicted proteins | sample 0715_SJ02_MP15_2_FD_132454 | JGI IMG/M metagenome (GOLD analysis project Ga0187782, IMG submission 132454) | Tropical peat soil microbial communities from peatlands in Department of Meta, Colombia - 0715_SJ02_MP15_20_MG | ecosystem: Environmental > Terrestrial > Soil > Wetlands > Peat | place...
CTGCACGCCTGACGCCAAGCGCCTCTGCGCCTCGGTCATTCACGACACGGCCAAGCGCCAAGCCTGCATGCGGGCCCACGCCTCGCAGCTCTCGAAAGCCTGCCTCGACGCGCTGCATAAGGGCTGAGCGACCGACGCTTCCCGCAAGTCTTGGGAATACTGGGCGCGAGGCCTTCTTCTCGCGCGCTTCTCGTGGGGACCGCTCGCGTCGCGGCAGGTCGAGCGGTCGCGCCATCTCAAGATCCCGCAAGTGGACGCCGCGCGCTTGTGAGGGGCTAGCCTGCCGTGGACACAACTCGGGCAATCCGCGGTCGCCCTCCTCCGCGGCGACCCGATCATCCAGCCGCCTCGAAGGAGATCAAGAATTCGTCGACCGCCGCCGCTTTGGCGGAAGTCGCGTCCGCGCCTTGGAACAGAACTACGTAGAAAACGCCGCCGACGGACATAATACGCTCGCGCAAGAAGCCCGACGCGCCGCAGTCGATCGCGATCTCGCGCCCATCCACTTCGCCCTGGCGAATCGGCTCAACGGCGACGACTCGGCCCCTCGCGCCGGCCGCTGCAGCGGAGGCCGCCGCATCGAAATCGGTCTTCTGCGGCTTGGCGTAGACGAACGCCGTCACGCTGAAATAACCGTCCTTTGTCGCCACCGACCATCTTCGTTCCTCGAACCCAGTTCCCCGCGCGGTCCGGCCGTCTGCGACCCAAAGTTTCGGAGCGCCGGGAAACTCGACGGTGAACAATCCGTCCGGACTCTGAAAAATCGAGGCACTCGCGGCGGCGGCGAAAAGGCAGGCGACCGTCGTCGCCAGCGTTAGCGCCAGTCTTTGCCTGCGGCCCAGCCGGCTCATGCCGTCAATCCCCATCCGCGGCGCCGGCGTCGGCCATGCCCGCGGCGTCGGCGGAGGCGTTCGCCGTCGCATTCGCCGCGGCCTGGGGATCGGAACTATTGTCGCTCGCCTGCGGCTGCTGCCCGGTAATGGCGTTGATCTGATCCTGAACTTCCTGAATGAGCTCCCGCGCCCATGTCACCGCCAGTTGCAGTTGATCAATCGCCGACTGCAAATGATCCGGCCCAAAGGTGAAAGGGCCGCCGAGGATTGGAGGCGGCGACGGGTTGTCGATACCCTTATAAGAGGACGAGTCGTCCGCGAAAATATTGAGCTGCTCCCTGGCAGTCTGATAATATCCCTGAATCACAAACGAATTGATTGGCACATAGGTGACATAATCTCGGGCCTCAGCAAAGGTCTTAAACAATGGGATGTAAGCGCCACTGGCCCTGCCGTCTTGCCCGTTTTGTTGATAATAGCTGAGAGACTGCTGGTAAGAGGTGACGTAATTCTGCAAGGTCGTGAGCCTATTGAGTTCGTCTGGAATCCAGCCCAGACCAGCCTGCAGTTGGGCGAGCTGAAGCTGAAGCGCGGCGAGTTGTTGGCTGTTGACCTCGTCCTGCAGCTTGCTTTTGTCGATTTTCGACGTCGAATTATCGGCAGCCACGGCGGGCGTTGCGGCGACCATGGCTACGACAGCGGCGGCGATGAGCGGCTTCAGGCGCATGACATCCTCGGGGGCGGAGGAAGGGTCGCCAAAAGAGATAATGCAGGTCCTGTGATCGGCCAAGGCGCGAAAAAGGCGCTTGCCAATGTGACGAGTCTGCTCGCACTCTGCGCCTGTTCTTGCGCCAGTCTCGGGGTCGATCATGCTGCGGACGGCGTCGCTTATCGTCATCCTCTCGCTCGCCGGTGCGCTGCCGGCGCTCGCCGTCAGTCAGGCCGCGCGCGCCGCCTGCACGCCTGACGCCAAGCGCCTCTGCGCCTCGGTCATTCACGACACGGCCAAGCGCCAAGCGTGCATGCGCGCCCACGCCTCGCAGCTCTCGAAAGCCTGCCTCGACGCGCTGCACAAAGGCTGAAGGGCTCGTGGCCTCTCATAACGCTCAAGAATATTGAGGTCTCGTCCCGGAGGCGCGGATCGGCCCGCGCGCTTGAGAGAGTTGACGCAAAATTGACCCCGGTCAAAGCGCTTAATGCTCAAGCCCCGCATTAGACTTGAAGAACAGCGCCATCAGGAGGGGGCGCCACTCGATGCTCTTTGTCGGAAGATCGGGCCAAGGGGGCCCGACGGGAGCGGCCCCTTTGATCGCGCGGTTCATTGGTCGAAGAGCAAACTTCCATTTCCGCCTGGCTATCGCAAAGCCGCCGCGTCGCGGCGAATTTTCCGGCAGCCGGCGGGACTGGCGTAAGGGAGGCAAAGATGACTGACAGACGAATGCAATTTGCGCTTCTCGCGGCGACGGCGCTCGGCGCCGCGCTCGGGGGCGTCGACGCGGCCTACGCGGTCGATCCGGTCGCCAAGTGGTGCTCCGGCGTTAAGATCGCAGCGTTTCCGGGCGGCCCGCAGGGCGGCGTCTTCGCCAACAACGTCTATAACGGCTATCGGCAGGCCGAGCTCGATCTCGGTCCGACGGTGACCTACTATTTCTCGGACTGGGATCCTCATAAGATGCTGGACCAGCTCCAGCAGGCGATCGCCACCAAGGTCGACGGCATCGCCTTCATGGGCCATCCCGGCGACGACGCCACCGATCCGCTGATCGACAAGGCCTATGCGGCGGGCATCATCTTCACGACCGCCAACACCGCGCTGCCGACGGGCGAGGCGAAATATTCTTCGCAAGGCTTAGGCTATGTCGGCGCGCCGAACCACGCCGCGGGCTACGCGCTCGGGGCGGAGGCCGCCAAGCGCGCGGGGATTAAGGCGGGCGACGAAGCCTTTGTCTGGGGCCTGAAAGGCCAGGGCGGCGACCGCGGCTCGCGCACCGTCGGCGTGATCGAGGCGATTGAGAAGGCCGGCGGCAAGGTGATCTATCAGGAGATCGACAAGGCGACCGACGCCGATCCGAACGCCGGCACCGCCACCTTCGTCGGCGTCATCAAGGCCAATCCCGGCATTAAGCTGGTCGTCACCGACCACGGCGCCTTAACCTCGAATGTCGGCGTCTACGCCCGCGCGGCGTCGTTAAAGCCGGGGCAGGTCTTCTTCGCCGGCTTCGACATGTCGCCAAACACCGCCAAGGCGATCAAGGACGGCTATCAGGACCTGGTGATCGACCAGCAGCCCTACCTGCAAGGCTATCTGCCGATCCTCAATATTTGTCTGACCAAGAAGTTCGGCTTCTCGGGCCTCGACGTGAACACTGCCGGCGCCTTCGTCGATCCGAAGAACGTCGACACCGTCGCGCCCCTTGCGGCGATCGAAATCCGCTAGGATAGTCCTCGGGCGAATAAGGTTGAGGCGCCGCTTCGCGCGGCGCCTTTTTCCCGCGCCGAGGAGGATTTTGAAAGGCCGTGGCGTCCGATCTTAAGACGAGAGCCGCGGCCGCGCCGCCCGTCATCGAACTCCGCAACGTCTCGAAGACGTTCGGCGAGGTGAGGTCGCTGGCCAACGTCAATTTCCAGGTCAATCGGGAAGAGATCGTCGGTCTGCTCGGCGACAACGGCTCGGGCAAGTCGACGCTCGTCAAGGTGGTGATGGGCTTTTATTCGCCCGACCCTGGCGGCGAGATCTGGTTCCACGGCGCTCGGCAGACGGGCTGGTCGGTCGCGAAAGCGCGCAGCCTCGGCATCGAGACCGTCTATCAAGAGCGCGCTCTCTGCGAGAAGCAGCCGATCTGGCGCAACATGTTCATGGGGCGCGAGTTGCGCACGCGCTTCGGCCTGCTTGACGTCGAGCGCATGCGCGCCGAATGCGCGCGGCTGATGAGCGAGCACATGGGCTTCACCTCGGCGGCCGTCCATCCCAACAACGTGGTCGCCACCATGTCGGGGGGCGAGAAGCAGGGGGTGGCGATCACCCGCGCGCTTTATTTCGACGCCGAGCTCGTCATCCTCGACGAGCCGACCATGGGCCTGTCGTTGAGCGAGACCAAGAAGGCGCTCGACTTCGTGCGCTCGATCAAACAGGCCGGCAAATCGGCGATCTTCATCGACCACAACATCTTCAACGTTTATCCGGTGGTCGATCGGCTCTACGTGCTCGATCGCGGCAAGGTCGCAGGGATGTTCAATCGCGCCGACATCACGATGGACGCGCTGATCGAACGGCTTTATCGCGTCGCGCGCACCGGCGCGCTGGAGTAGCCTTGATGACGGAAGACGCGGTCCAGGCCCGCCCGGTCGGCAACAGGGGCGCGCCGCCGTCGCTCTTGCTCAGATACGGCAGCCAGCTCGGCATCATCGGCGTCGGCCTGGTGATGTGGCTCGCCTTCGTCGTCGCCGCGCCGCGCGTCTTCATGGACATCGACATCTATCGCGCCTTCGCCGAGACGACCCCGCAGTTCGGCATCATGGCGCTGTCGCTGACCTTCGTCGTCATCACCGGCGAGATCGATCTGTCGTTCCCGTCCGTGATGGCGCTCGGCACGGCGGCCTTTTGTCTGACGACGGCGCGCGCGGGGCTTCCCTGGCAGGTCGGGCTAGTCGTCGCGCTGGCGACGGGCGCGGCTTGCGGCTTCCTCAACGGCGTCCTGGTCGCAAGACTCAACATTCCCTCGCTCGTCATCACCATCGGCACGCAATTCCTCTTTCGCGGCCTCGAGCTCGTGTTGATCGGGGGCACCGGCGTGCCGATGACGGAAGATCAATATCCTCAGATGCATGCTTTGTTGCGCGAGCCGTTGTTCGGGTTTCCGGTCCAGACGTTGTGGATGATCCTGATCCTCGCCGTCGAATGGGTGCTGCTCAACCGCACTCGCTTCGGCGCGCATGTCTTCTTGACCGGCGACAACCAGATCAGCGCCCGGCTGACCGGCGTCAACACGGAAGCCGTCAAGATCAAGGCGTTCGTGCTGGTGGGCGTGACCGCCGTGTTCGCGGGGCTGATGAGCTCGATCTACGGCTATTATTTCTGGCCGACGACGGGCGAAGGCTCGCTGCTCGACACGATCGCCTCGGTGTTCTTGGGCGGCACGTCGGTTTTCGGCGGCACGGGCTCGGTCGTTGGCGCCTTCGTCGCCTCGTTCATCATCGGCGCGATTAACGCCGGCATCGTCTCGGCCGGCATCAACGCCTTCTATACCCAACTCGCCTTCGGCCTCGTCATCGTCATTTCGGTCGTGCTGCAGACGATCATCGACCGCCGCATCCGCCGGCAGTCGCTCACCGGCCGGTAAGAGGCGCAGGTTTAAGCCTGCTTCGCGAGTGCAAATCATGGCGCAAAGCCTGCCCCAATCGCTGGCGGCGATCCTTGAGAGGAATTCGAACGGCCCGGTTCCGGTCCTCCTCCCCGATCAGTCGCTCAATCTAACCGATTACGTCGGCGGCGCGGGTTTCGGCGACGATTTTGCTAGGCTTGAAGGACGGTCGGTCGTGTTGCTGATCGCCGATCAGCTGACGGCCGCCGGCGCGCTCGTCGCGCTTGACGGCTGGGCGAAGAGGATCGTGCTCTGGCCGCCGGACGTCGAGCGCTCGCATTTGCCCGCCGTCGTTCGCGACGCCGAGGCCGACGCGCTCGTCTATGACGGCGAGGCGCCGCCGGGCGCCGCGAATGCCGAATGCGTGGCGCGCTATTCGCTTGCCCTTCCGTCGCCTCGGGCCGAGCCCCGAAGGAGACGCGCCACCGAATGGGCGATGATGACGTCAGGGACGACCGGCGACCCGAAAATGGTCGTGCACACGCTTGAGACCTTAACCGACGCCATTCGCGCCGACCCGCACGCCTCGGCGAGGCAGAGCTGGGCGACGTTCTATGACATTCGCCGCTTCGGCGGGCTGCAGATTTTCTTGCGCGTCGTCTGCGGCGCAGGCCTGTTGACGCTGCGCGGCCGCGACGAAACGATCGAGGGCTTTCTGTCGCGCGCGCGGGAGGCCAAGGCAAGGCACATTTCGGGGACGCCGTCCAACTGGCGCCTCGCTTGCGCCGAACCGGCGCTGCGCGGATTGACGCTAGAGAGCGTCAGGCTCTCGGGCGAAGCCGCCGACGCAGCGGTCTTACGCGATCTTTCCGCGCTCTTTCCGCATTCGCGCATTACGCACGCCTTCGCCTCGACTGAAGCGGGCGTCGCCTTCGAGGTCGACGACCGGCTGCCGGGCTTTCCGGCTTTGTACCTTGGCGAGCGCGACGGCGTGGCGCTGAAGCTCGAGGACGGCTGCCTGAAAGTGCGCTCCCCTCGCACGGCGCATCGCTACCTTGGAGCTCAACGCCAAGATTTGCGGGATCATGACGGTTTCGTCGACACCGGCGACCTCATCGAAGTCAGAGGCGAGCGCTGTTATTTCGCCGGACGGCGCGGCGGGATCATCAATGTCGGGGGCGCCAAGGTGAACCCTGAGGAGGTCGAGGCCGTCGTCAACGAGCAGCCTGGCGTCCGGGCGAGCTTGGCGCGCGCCTATAAGAATCCGTTCACGGGCTCCGCCGTCATCGCCGACGTCGTGCTCGCCGAGGGCGTGATCGGCGATCAGCCGATGAAGGATCGCATTCTCGACGCCTGCCGCGAAAAGCTCGCCGCCTTCAAAATTCCGGCGCGGATCAACTTCGTGAACTCCCTGCCGCTGACCGCCGCGGGGAAGATCGCGCGCGACCGCTGAGGGCGCCGCCGCATCGTCGCCCATGCGCGCCAATCGGCTGAACGGAAGCAACCTTGACGGGCCGCCGCCGCGAGCGAAAATGAATCCGAGTTGATCAAGGCGCTGCGAAACAGCGGCGTAAGGACCACAGGCAGCCGACCCCGACCGTCCGGTCGATTAGACGCTCATGAATGGCGAACCTCTCCACAATCGACCGCGCGCTCAGCCAAATTCCGGCGCCGGCGCCTCTCTATGTTTTGCTGTTTATCGCCTATGCGCTGATCACGCTTCTGGCGCTGGCCGCGACGATCAGGCTCATCCGGGCGGGGCGGATGGAGAGCGCCTTTTTCGTCGCCGCCGCGCTAATTTCGCTTTATGTGCTCATCAGCGCCGGCAGCGACACCGTCCATCACGTGTTGAGGGTCGAAGCGCTCGCCGATGAGATCCGGCGCGGCGATTTCGGCCCGCTCATTGAGAATCCGGAAACCGGCGAGGTCGTCCCGGTCTTTCTCTATTACAGCGTTGTTCCCTATATCGCCCCCGTAGCGCTGACCTTTTTAGGCGTCTCATCCCGCGTCGCGCTGCAGCTCGCGCTCCTCCTTGAGTTCCTTCTCTTCTGCGGGTCGGTCCACGCGTTGATCGCGAAGACGGCGCCGGTGGAAGGCCGACAGCGCGCCTTTGGCGCCGCGCTGTTGCTTGTTGGCGCCAACTACGTCGTTCTCGATTGGATCTTGCGCGCCGCGCTCGCCGAGGTCTTCGCCTACGCGCTCCTGCCCCTAGCGATCCTTTATTCTCGCGACGGCAAATCTTACGCAAAGCTCGTATTCGTCTTCTTTCTGCAGATCGCCGCTCACCCTCTTGTCTTTCCGTTTGGCTTCGTCGGCTATTTTATGGCGGCCTATCTGATCTATGAACGCTCGCTTGTTGCGCTCGCGAAATTCGCCGCGCCGGCCTGCGTCGTGGCGCTCGCCATGGCCGCGCCTTTCTGGGCGCCGCAAGTTTTGTTCATGGGCGACGTGCTGGGGACCAAGGGGCTGCCGCTCCAATTCGCCAGCTCGTTTCAGCGCCCGTTAAAGCTCCTCGATCCGCTGTCGACGCTCACCGTCGGGCCGACGCTGATCGTCGCATGCGCTGCGATCTTCGCCATCGCCCTGCGGGAAAGGCAATTCAAATGGGCGGCCGGAACGGCGGCGTTTTTCGCCATCCTTTTGTTGCAAACGGACCTGCTGCGAGACCTCGTAGCGAGAGCGCCGCTCCTAAACGAGACGCAGTTCGTCTGGCGGTTGATGTTCCCGTGCGCCCTCGTCGCCTTCGCGGCCGTGATGATCTTTGCGGTCCGCAGCGGGAACGCGCACGAACGGGCGCTCGCGGGACTTTCGGTCGTTGCGGCGCTGTTGCTTGCTCTGAAGCTTTCAACGGGACTGGTGAGAAGCGTCGGCGACGTTCAGGGGCTCTTGGCGCCCTCGCCGTGGACGCTTGGGTCCTATTTCGTCAATTTCGCCGACGATTCGACGCGCATCTTTGGGGTTCGCCTGTTCAGCCCAGATTACGCGTCGCTTGGCGAGAGCTGCGGTGAGCCGGATGACGGCGCCTACAGCGCCGTCTCTTACGCCGAGCTGCGAAAGCCTGCGCCGGCGAAGGCGACGTATATCGGCGTCGAGGCCGGGCCGATCGGTTTCGTCCGCTATCTCGCCAACGGCGCGGACATTGGCGTTCGACATTGCGGCCAAACGCTTGTTCTCGGCCCGATCGAACGCGGCGCGGTCGTTTCGGCCGACGAGAGCCGGCTGAACGGGATCCAGTTCGCCAGGCTCTTCGCGCTCGTCGCTTCGAGCCTCGGCGTGGCCGCGCTCTCAATTCGTGAGGCGATCCTTCGCCGCACCGGCAGGCGATCGCTTTGAACCGCCGGGACGGCGGGCGGTCCCCTTTGATAGCCGCCGAACGTTCCCGCCAAAGAACTACGCAACCTCGATCGGGCCGGTCAAAAAGGCAGTTTAGTAAGCCGTCACCGTAATCTGGAGGACGAAAGTCAAAGGAGGTCCGGTCCCAACCGGGACCGGACCTTTCTCGCCGCGACGCGCCGCATTCGCTATAAAAGGCCGGCGCCACGCGACGTCCGTCAAACGCTGAGCGGAACCGGCGTCACACGCGCCGAAGATTGGGCGTCGGCGCGGCTCTCGCGTCGCCGGGCGGCGAGCTGCCGCCAGACGATCCAGTGCGTGATCAGATAAAACGGCACGAGCACGGTCGGCACGAGCGAGAAGGGCAAGTGCTGCATCGCTTCGGAGCCGACGCCGACATGGAGCAGTTGGATCGGGCTCCCGTCGGCCGTCGTCAATCCGAGCCCGACCGCGGCGAAAAGATCGATTGCGCCGAATATGTTCCACCGGGCCAAGGCTTCGAGGCGCGCCGATCCACGCGCGATCGCAAGGCTCAGCGGCGCGGCGATCGCGCCGGTGATCATGTCGCCGAGGCCCGCCGAATAGGGAAAAGGGCCGCTCAGGCGATCGACGGCCGCGAGAACGAGAAAGAGCGCGCCGAGCAGGCGCATCGTGTTCAGTCCGACGAGCAGCGAAGTCGGGATTTGAAGCAGCGCCGCGCGGAACCGCTCCGAGGCCGCCCAGAAAACCGCCGCGGCGATCAGCGGCAGGGCGAAGAATAGGCCGATCACAGGAATAGGCTGCTCTGGCGCGAAGGCAAGAGCGCCTGCTGAGGCCGCCGCGCTCGCAAGGCCGACCCACGCGCCGACGCCTGCCGCGAGCGCGATTCTTCCCCGCGCGGCCAGCGGCAGGGCGCCCCCGAACGCGACGAGATTGATCATGATCGCCATCGAGCCGGCGATCGAACCGATTGCATCCAACATGGCCGTTCTCCTTACGTGTAGATACACGCATTACCGCACAAAACCGGGCCTTGGGGCTTTCCCTTAAGCCCGGAATTCCAACCGCGAGGCCCTCTTGACCGCCGCGACCCCGGAAGCGCCCAAGATCGCTGCGACCTTTTGTTGCGCCTTCCTCCAGTCCTTAAAGGCGCCGTGCACGACGGCCTCGCCCGCCGGCGTCGCCGAGATGACGTGGGAACGCGCGTCGGCAGGATCGAACTCGTCGCGCGCCCAGCCTTTTTCCACGAGAAGCGCGACGTTGCGCGTAAGCGTCGTTCGCTCGACGCCGATATGTCGCGCCAACGCGCCGATCGGCGTCGGGCCCCTTAAGAGCAATGTGGCGAGAACCGTGAACTGAGTGATGCGCACGCCGTTCGGCCGCAAATATCGGTCGAATGCCGCCGTCACGCCGCGGGCGGCCCCCCTCGAGGCCATGCACAGGCACTCTCGGCATTCCATGAGTTCGGAGCGGGCGACCATCCTACTAAGTGTATTTACACTCATCTTGTTTGTCAAGCGCTCTTTCGCCGTTGGGCGATGACGTCGGCGTCTTGCGTCGCGACTGAGCGGCCAAGACCGCGACGTTCCACGCTTCCGCTACGCGCTTTAACGCAGCTCCGCCCCTTTAAGATGGACGAGCGACATGCGGGGAATCATCTGACGCGCGCGTTGCGAGAGCGGGCGGGCTGTGGCCGCGGCGCGCGAGCGAGCGGACACGCGCAGCGCAATTGGGAATCTTCCTTTGGCTCAACCGTCAGGAAACGCGCATGCTATGCTTTGTGTGCGAGCTGTCCGCGTGGCGTCACGCAGTGTTCGCCGGATTTGCGTAGCATCCCGATTGGGCCCGGCGTCCGCCTGCTTTGCCGGCGAAAACAGCGGCCCCGGTCGCGAGACCGATGAGGAATGCGCGGGAGGAGGGATGGGACCCGCGTGGCTTCAATCTTACCCATCCCAACGCATGACAAGAGAGGAGCAGCGCAATGACGATGCAACGATCCGTGCTTTCAGGTTCGATCGGCGTCCTCGTTTCCATCGCGGCCGGCCCAGCGTTCGCGGATTCCACGATTTGCGCGACGCTGCCGTCGTGGGCGACGCTCAAGACTGCGTTGGCAGGTTCGATCACGCCCACAAACGGCGCCAATGGCGGCCTCGGCTTCAACATGTGGGCGACGCTCGTCGCCAATGACGGCACGGTCTGCGCGGTCGCGTTTTCCGGACAGAAATATGCCGATCAGTGGCTCGGAAGCCGCGTGATTTCCGCGCAGAAGGCGAATACCGCCAACGACTTTAGCTTAGGCGCCAACAGCACGCCCGGCGCCAGCTTGTTCCCCCAAGGTCTTGCCCTGTCGACCGCCAATCTGTTCTCGGCCGTGCAACCCGGCGGCAGCCTCTTTGGCTTGCAGGAGAGCAATCCGGTCGACACGTTCGTCGCGTACAGCAACGGGTTGGGGCCGGCCAACGCCGCCTCATTCGGCACGCCGAACGATCCGATGGTCGGCCTGCGGATCGGCGGGATCAATGTCTTCGGCGGCGGGCTTGCCCTTTATTTGGGCGGCGTGAAGGTCGGCGGGGTCGGCGTCAGCGGCGACACGTCCTGCACTGACCACATGGTGGCGTGGCGCGTCCGCAATGCGCTGAAGCTCGACGGCTTCGAAGGGGTCGGCGGCGTGTCGGGCGACGCGGCCCACCCGGACAACATCATCTTCGACATCACCGCCAATCCCGACGGAACCGGCGGCACCGGTCAGGCGCCGAACGGAACCGGCGGCGTCGGCACAAGCGCCAGCGGCTTCGGCCATCCGAAATGCCTCAACAATCCAACCCCGACGGCGCTCAGCGATCTCCCGCCGGTCCACTGACCGCATCGCATTGACCGAGCGTCGTAGGAGGCGGACGTTCTTAAGGGCGGCCCAATGGGAGCGCTAACCTCAGCGCTCCCGTATTCTTCCCGCGAGCACGCGCTCGCCGAAATCCTGGTTTTGGCCAATCTATTGAGATCATTGGCGCGCCCGAAGGGATTCGAACCCCTGACCTCTGCCTTCGGAGGGCAACGCTCTATCCAGCTGAGCTACGGGCGCAAGACCTGGGCGCCTTCAATAGACGATTTCGCCGCGGCTTGGAACCCAAGTCGACGACGGCCGGCGATCACGCCGCCAGCGGCCGCGGCTCGTCGACGGTGAAGTGCTCGATATAGCGCGCGGCGATTTCGGCGACGGGGAGAACCGCAAAAACGTCGGTCGTGCCGAAGGCGCGGTCGACGACCGGCTCGGGGCTGAAAGTCGCGCCGAGGCGAAAGTAGCCCTTAACCAGCGGCGGCAGCGCGCGCATCAACTCGGCCGCGCTCGGGGCCGTCGCAGGCGCCTCAGGCAGCGCGGCGCGCTCGCCCTTCGCGGCCACCCGCCAAGCCGGGTTGCCGCGCTCGGGCGCTAAGAGAAACGACAGCGCCCCGGCGTGGCGCCGAGCGTCGACGCCCGGAAAGCTCGCGCAGCCGAACATCACGTCGATCTTTTCCAAGCGCGCATAGGCCCACACGCCCCGCCACAGCGCCTCGAGCACGCGCTTGCTGCGATGGCTCGCCTTCACGCACGAGCGGCCAAGCTCGAGCCAGCGCAGCGCGCCATGGCGGGCGCTTAAGCTCGCGACGTCGAACTCGGCGGCGCTATAGAAGCCGAAATGCGCCTCGGCGGCGTCGCCGGTGAGCAGACGATAAACGCCGACCGGCTCCGGCGCGCCTTGAGCGTCGAGCGAAGAACCGTCGAACACCATAAGATGCTGGCTCACCGCGTCGAACCGGCAGAGGTCGCGCCCCGCGGCGAGCGACGCGGCGTCGGGCCTCGCGCAGCCTTCGACATAGAAGGCCTGATAGCGCAGGCGCTGCGCCGCCTCGATCTCGCCGGCCGAGGCGGCGAGGCGCGCTTCGAACGGGCCAAGACGGGCGAGCGCCTCGCCCTCGCGCGGCGCGGCGCTCGGCAGGGACAAGCGAAGCATCGGAGTTCCCTCGATTCGCTTCGCTTCAAGACCATGATTCGCGGAAGATTCTATGACGCTGCGAAAGGCGCGTTTCCTTTAAGACGCTTGGGCGCGTTGCGAGCGCCGGGCGATTGTCCGCTCGATCGCCTCGGCGAGCCGCGCGAAATCGGCGGGCTTGGCGAGGAACTCGTCGATGCCGGCCTTGGCGCTCTGCCGGCGGTCCTCTTCCGCAGCGTTGGCGGTCAACGCGAGGATCGGCGTGGCGTAGGCGCCGGCCTCGCGCTCAAGGCGCCGGATGTCGCGCGCGGCGGCGTAACCGTCCTGGCCGGGCATCCTGATGTCCATCAGCACGACGTCGAAAGCCTTCGTCTCGCCGTTGATGGCCGCGGCGGCGAGCGCCACCGCCTCAAGGCCGTCGCGCGCCCGCTCGACGTCGAAGCCGAGACGGCGCAGCGCCTTGTCGGCGATGAGGCCATTGATGTCGTTATCCTCGGCGAGAAGCGCGCGCCGTTGCGGCGGCGGCGGGCGCTGCGGCGCCGGCGCCGCGGCCGGCGGCTCGAAATCGCCGGCAAGCCGCTCGAACAGCGAACGGGCCCTGACCGGCTTCACCAGCCATCC
>Ga0187782_10002740_pt1 | contig 13035 bp, 7 predicted proteins | sample 0715_SJ02_MP15_2_FD_132454 | JGI IMG/M metagenome (GOLD analysis project Ga0187782, IMG submission 132454) | Tropical peat soil microbial communities from peatlands in Department of Meta, Colombia - 0715_SJ02_MP15_20_MG | ecosystem: Environmental > Terrestrial > Soil > Wetlands > Peat | place...
ACATCGGGCAGCGCCTCGCTTTACTTGTGATGGAACTCGATCAAATCCGACAAAACGGCCCAGCGCTGCCGTCAGATGTCCTCAGCCGGGTGAGTGAATTGCAAAAGCAGGCGACAGAACTGACCACTGATATTCAGACCATGTCGCATACCTTGCATTCTTCGAAATTGGAAATTCTGGGCATAGTCGCAGCCATGAGAGCCGCGTGCGACGAATTCGGCCAGCACCATAAAATGGAGATCGACTTCCGGAGTTGTGATTTGCACGTGCCCTTGCCCTCTGAGATTTCCCTCGGCCTCTTCCGTGTTCTACAGGAGGCCCTACAGAACGCGGGCAAACATAGTGGAGTAAAACACGTTACGGTGCAATTGAGCGGAACCGCGCATGAGATTCATCTCATTGTCCAGGACTCAGGCAAGGGATTCGACCTGAACGCAGCGATGAAAGGCAGGGGGCTCGGTCTTACTAACATGCAGGAACGAGTGCGGGTGTTGAACGGAACCATCCTCATTCAATCAAAGCCGATGGGAGGAACCACCATTCATGTTCGCATCCCATTAACGTCGCAGAACAGTCTTCAACGGGCGACTGGGTAAGCGCCCGCATTACCCTACAGCTACTCGGCAGGCTGCACCCTCGTGCGCTACTGGAAGATGTCATCTTCATCATGATCCTGCTCGCGATGGCGTCGGCTTACTTGTACTCTGTCTCTGGGTCGGAAACGGCGTGGTCCCGCCGGGATCGTTGACGACTTCCTGAATTGCGGCGGCGACTAGCTCAGGGCGGATGGATTTGCACCCAGTGTTCGCTTCCTATTTCCAAGCATCGTTTGACTTTTTGATGAGAGACCTCGTAATTCTATTGCTTCTCGAACTGAAACGAACAAGCTCGACCCTCAACGCGTGTTCCCGTCCCTGTCTTGTCCTTAAAGTGTGCGTCGATGGTGTAGCTATACTCAGTGCCACGTGGGGTATCCCGTCCTGGCACGTATTCTTTTGAGCCGGTACGTCCGGTAGCATAAAGCTTCCCGGTGCCGTCGGCCTCGATCTTGCCTTCAATCAGCAACGAGCTTGGCTGACCCTCGGTGCCATGCAGTCCGCGAAGATTGCTGTCCCTCACTTCGCTGGTGAAGCGGAACGAATAACCAAGAGCATCCCGTGCCGACGCGCAGGAGACCGTCGTGAGCCACTTGCCGTCGAATCGATCAGCCGCGATCGAAATCCTGGATGATGCTGCAACGGCGACGATCGCAAGAAACGCCCGCGCGGGCGACAGTTGTCTCGGGCAGGGATTCATCGGCACGATTCCTGACGCTGGATTATACCGCCGCCACCGTTGCTTGCAGCCAAGAGAAGGCGTAGGGCGGAGCAATCGAAACCAATTTCAAGGCGGAGATAATCGTTGTTCGCAAGGTGTTAGGCTGACAACCCCTGCCAAGCGTTTGCCTGGCGGGTAGCGACACGTCAGCGAGAGCATCAGGCGCTGGGTGTCCGAGTGACCGCGAAATCCCCCTCTTGCGGGACCCATATGACAGTCCCTGCACCCTCAATCTCTCGACAATAATGTGTAGTCGCCAGCCATGGATACTCACACCCTCATGCACGCAGGGTTCACTGGCCGGGCATTCGGCGGTTTGTTATTCAGGCGCCCTGCACCACGATCCGGAATTGGGCAGGCACCAGCACTTCATCCTGACCCACACCCCACCATTGGAAATCAGCCCGCGTAAAATTGGCATAAAGCTCCATAAAGGATTCGTAAAAGTTCCTGGCGAAGGGAGCGGAGCTCCAGCTCAAGAAAATCTTTATGCACATTTTGCGACGTCTGTGATGAAATCAGAAAGACTGAGGGCCGCTACCAGTCCTCAAACCGACTTTCAGTCCGGGTTGCATCAGAACGATGACCATTGTCTATAGCGTTGCACAGTATCTACTCTTCATCGTCATCATCACGATCCTGGTAAAGCCTCTGGGCGGATACTTAGAACGCGTTTTCACGGGGAAGGGCACGGCGCTCGATCGCTTTCTCCTTCCGCTCGAAAAGCTCATCTATCGCATCACCCGAGTGGATGCCTCGGCAGAAATGACGTTTGGTCAGTATGCAACCTGCTTCATCCTTTTCGGGTTTTTCGGTACGCTCCTGTTGTATGCCATTCTCCGGCTCCAGCATTTCTCACCATGGTTTTTCCCAGCCTACCAGACCACTCCTCTGACTCCCGATCTGGCGTTGAATACCGCGGTCAGCTTTTCGACGACCACTACGTGGCAGGCCTACGCCGGTGAGAACACAATGACCTATTTCAGCCAGATGGTGGGACTTTGCGTACAAAACTTCTTGGCGGGAGCAGCCGGCTTGGCGGTTGGAATTGCTTTCATTCGCGGACTGGCGCGTCAGCTCTCTGAAAAATTGGGCAACTTCTGGGTGGATTTGGTGCGTTCGGTTCTGTGGGTACTCTTGCCGGCATCATTGGTCGGCGCCCTCTTGCTGGTCGATCAGGGGGTGCCAGTGAACTTCCATCAATACACGGTGGCGACCACGGTCGAGGGTTCAAAGCAAGTCATTGCGCAAGGTCCGGTTGCCGCTCTTGAGATCATCAAGAACCTCGGTACTAACGGAGGCGGCTTCTTCAATGCGAACGGCGCACATCCATATGAAAATCCAACGCCCCTTAGTAATTTTCTCGAGATGCTGGCAATCGTGCTTCTGCCAGCGGCGCTAACCAACACTTTCGGCAGGATGGTGGGTCAACCGCGGCAAGGATGGGTCCTCTATTACGTCATGGTGTTTCTCTTCGCCTGTGGTTTGATTGCTGTGCACGGCTTCGAGCAGCGGGGCAATCCGCAGATGAGCGATGCAGACTTTCGAAGCAGTGCAGGCCAGTCCGGCGGAAACATGGAAGGGAAGGAAGTACGATTCGGCATCTCCGGTTCGACGCTTGCAGCCGTCGTGACATCGAACACGGCAACCGGATCCTATAACTCCATGCACGACAGCTTCAGTTCACTCGGTGGAATGGTTCTGCTGATAAACCTGCTCCTCGGTGAACTTGTTTTCGGAGGCTTGGGCAGTGGCTTGTACAGCATGGTTATGGCCGCCGCGATCGCGGTTTTCCTTGGCGGTCTAATGATCGGTCGCACCCCGGAATATCTGGGCAAGAAGATAGGACCGCCGGAAAACAAAATGATCATGTTGTATGCCTTGGCAGCGCCGCTGGTGGTCCTTCCGCTCACCGCCATTGCTGTGAGCACACATGCAGGACTGTCCGGTCTGACAACGAATAGCGGCCCGCATGGTTTCACTGAAATCTTGGTCGCCTACACTTCCTGCTTTGCCAACAACGGTCAAACTTTTGCCGGTCTGAGTGCGAACACTCCCTTCTATAACTTGACGACCGCAGTCGCGATGATGGTGGGACGATTTGGGCTCGCGATTCCCGCGCTGGCTTTGGCTGCGTTGTTTGGGCGTCAGCGAAACACTCCAGCGACAACCGGAACGCTGCCGACCCACTCCTTCGTGTTCGCCTTACTGCTCGCTGCTTGTTTGATCGTCATGGTGGCGGTGAGCTACCTGCCGTCCTTGGCTCTCGGGCCAATTCTGGAACGGCTGCAGTTCGGAAGCTGAAGATCCTCCGGAGTTTTGATGGTGGTTTTTGGGGTACCGGGTTAAGCGCAGAATGCTGTTCAGGTACTTTTTGCGCGCGATGCGAAGGCACCCGGACATGCCCGGGCTGCAATGGTACCGGCACGAACCCACATCTGAACTCAGACCGTCCGAAATGTCCTGAATGTTCGGCGAGGGGCAGATGCGGCGAGTGCGACGGCAGCAGAAAGACACCCATTGCGATGCCTCTGTACCGAGGAAGTTTGTTGAAGCATGGGATACTTTCGCAGGCCTAGCCATTGCCGTATGGTGGGCTTCCCTCCTGCTCTTCGGCGAGAGTCGCGATTCTATGTCCTATAGCAATTTGATTTTGGCCGTATCTTGGTGCCTGGCGTTCTATGGCAAGGCAAAGCAACACGAAACGTCGGAAACGATCAACGTCTCAACCAATTCATTAACTTCGTTTGAGACTAGACGGTCTCATAAACCCAGCAGACCGGCAAAAGCACGTCACGTGCCCTGACAGATAGTGACGGGGGTACCTGCTGCGCCGAGGACACAACGAAAACTATTTAGCCGAGCGGGAAAAGGAGGGTCCGTCTTGTAGCGGCAGTGCCGGAAGGTTGGACACCTGGTTTACCTTCCTGAGCGGATTCATCGCACGCTATTTCAGTCCGAGGTGAATACCCGGCCCGGCTGCGGGATAGCTTCGCCGTCGTGGCGGGGGTCGCTGGCGCCGAAGTGGACGCCAGTGTGTTTGTCCATAACAGCCTGACCGAAGCCGAACCAAAAGGTACGGCGAGATTCGACGCGCAACTGGTGGCCCATGGCGGTGAGCTGATTGCGCACGGATTCGGGGACACTGTCTTCGATCTGGACGTCGCAGCCGGGGAAGTCTTGTTTGGTGAAGCGCCCGGCCTCGAGCGCTTGCTGGATGTTCATGTCGTAATCGGCAATATCGGCGACAAACTGGGCGTGCGCTTGCGCCTGGTTCCAGCCACCCATGATACCGAAGGCGATGTCGATGTCCCCCTTTTTCATGAACGCCGGAATGATCGTGTGCAGTGGGCGCTTATGACCGGCGAGCGTGTTGGGTTGGTTGGGCCGAAGAGTGAAAAGCGCGCCCCGGTTTTGCAAAACGAAACCCGTGCCCTTGGGCACGATCAGCGATCCGAACCCCGAATAGTTCGACTGGATCAGCGACACCATGTTACCGTCCTGGTCGATGACGGTCATGTAGATCGTGTCGCTGCCCTTCGCGTCGGTGAACCCGGGAATCTGATCCGCTGCCACATTGCAATTCGCCCGTTCCCCGATCAGCTTTGCCCGTCGCGCCGCCCGCTCCTTACTGAGCAACTGGTCGACGGGTAGCTTCGAGAATTTCGGGTCGCCGACGTACTGTAGCATGTCGGAGTAGGCGAGCTTTTTGGCTTCGATCATGGTGTGCAGCGCCTGGGCGGAGTGGAAACCGTATTCCGGCATCGGGAACTGGTCCATGATGTTGAGCATCATCAGCGCGGCAATGCCCTGAGTATTGGGCGGGATTTCATATACCGTCCAGCCGCGATAGGTCGTCGAGATCGGCTCCACCCACTCCGGCTGAAAATCTGCCAGGTCTTCGAGCGTCATCACGCCGCCGTACTCGTGAATGGTGTCCACGATCGCCTGCGCCGTCGGGCCCCTGTAGAAGCCGTCCCGCCCGTACTCGGCGATGCGGCGGAATGAGTTGGCCAGGTCGGGGTTCTGCCAGCTTTGACCGAAGAGTGGCGCTCGCTCGCCCTCGAGCAGATACGTGGTCTTTGCGTTCGGCTGTGATGCCAACCCTCTTTCAGCCCGACTCCACAACTCGGCGGTTACCTGGTTGATGGGCACCCCGTTTTCCGCGTAGTAAATGGCGGGAGCCAGTAGTTCCGAGAAGGGCTTTGTGCCAAACCGTTCGTGCAGGGCTGTCCAACCCGCCGCCGCCCCGGGGACGGTCGCGGTCCACACGCCACGATCCGGCATTTCTGTGATTCCTTTCGAAGCGAGCAGCTGCGGAGTCTCAGCCTTGGCCGCCCATCCGCTCGAGTTCAGTGCATACAACTTGCCGGTCTTCGCCTCGTAGATGATGGCGAACAGGTCGCCCCCGATGCCATTGCTCATCGGCTCCATGAGCCCGAGGACCGCATTGGTGGCAATGGCAGCATCGACGGCGTTACCGCCGCGCTCAAGAATCTGGACGCCGGAGGCAGCGGCCATCGGCTGACTCGCAGCCACGATGCCGTATTTGGTGGTGACCACCGAGCGGCCCTGGACGGGCAACGGTTGACCCGGCTTCACTGGCATTTGCGGGTTCTGCGCCATGAAGGTCGCGCCGCAGAGAAGAAGCAATATCGTCACGCGCATCGAGAAGCCCCCGTGGCCGAACATGGTACCGCAGCATGAGACACCCGTCATCCGTTGTTGTTGACAACAAAGCGTGGCTTGGTAGAGCCTCAGCCAGATTCCTGCTTATCTTAGCTACGGTTTCCAATCCTGCGAACGAACGGAGAAGCCGCTTGGCCGTAGCACGTCGATGTGAACGCGGACCGGTGCCTCAGACACGCTGAATGCCAACTCCCATCTCGTTTCGCTGCCGGGTGCAAGCCGCGGTAAAGTCACCTCTTGTTGTTCAACCGGGATATTGCCTTGGCCGAAAAACACTCCTCGCAGTCTGTAGCCTGTGAGCGTGTACATCGGAAAATCACGGCGTGTTTTGATCTGGACTTCGAATCGGTTCCTCACAGGTTCGAGCTTGAGGGACTCGATCGGGCTCGACTCGTGCCGGAGAAGTTCGTAGGAGGGCTTCTGCGCGCCGCAGATATCGACGACACCATGGACGCGCTGCCGATAGGGACCCAAACCACGATCTCCGATATGCGTGCGATAGTCGTTGTAACAGAAGAAGATTGCTCCAGCGACAAAGTCTCTGGATCGAATTGCGTTTTGATGGGTAGCCAAGATCTGCATTCTCTTTTCGTCGCCTTCGGGTCGATCCGGAGTGCAGGCGCAGTACCCGTATTCAGAGACCACAATGGGCTTTTCAGGAAATGCGGCGTGCAGGGCATCCAGGTGCCGTGCCGCATCATCTGCCGTTCCAGGAGTCCAGGTTCCGTAGTACTCGTTGCTCTCAATAAAATCCATCAGCCCTGCGACATCGCGTTGTGGGCTGTCGGCCAGAGAATTCGACGCGTAGGAGCATAGCCGGTCCGGGTCCAGACGCTTAGCTTCTTCTAGCATGCGTTGGGCAAACTGGTAGGCGGGGGGATTCTGTCCGTCGATTTCGTTGCCCAGCCCCCAAACGACGATGGATGGATGATTGCGATGGTGAGCAATCATATCGCGAAGCTGCCCCAATCCATTCTGCACGATGTCCTCGTCCGGCCGCGTTGTCATACCGACGAACGTGTCGGGTCCCCAGGCTGGAATCTCACTCTGCATAAGAATTCCACGGCGGTCGCAGTAATCGAGAACGCGTTTGTCTGGGGGCCAATGGACGCGCGTGAAAACACAATTCAGGTGCTTCAGGTCGTCGTGGTCGTGGTCGATCCATGCAGTAGTCTCCGCCATCCCGAATTGAGGATTGCTGCCTGCCATTCGCTCTACGCCCATTAGGCGAACGCGCTCGCCATTTAGGTGAAAGGCACCCTCTCGAATCTCAAATTTGCGGATGCCAAAGATGGTCGTGAACCGGTGTGAGTCCCTCTCATCGGAGATCGAACACTCAAGCTGATACAGATAGGGGCTGTCAAAGTGCCAGAGCTTGGCTTTCGCCAATGTTGCTACAAAGGAGATTTTTCGGGTAGCTTGGGCCGGGACGGAAAATACCTCGCTCGCGGAGTGCGTCCAGACCGCCGAAGGATTGTTTTCTTCGGAAACGCGAAGCGACACCGTGCCCTGCCACGAATTGGTGCTCGCGTTTCGGAGGTAGGCAGCGATCGTCAGTTCTGCATCACCGCTGGTGAGGTCGGGCACTGCGTCGACATCTGCCTGCTCTACGAACATTGACGGGGTGACGAGGATTTGCACCGGCCGATAGATGCCTCCGTCGTGAGCCCAATCGCTCGATCTGCCGCGGGGAAGCATGTTCTGGTTGAAGGCATTGTCCACACGCAGGGCGAGGGTGTTCACTCGTCCCGCTTGTAACGCTTGCGTGATGTCGAGAGTGAAGGCCGTGTAGCCTTTGCGTGCATGTTCACCGGCGAGGACGCCATTGACCCATACCGTCGCGCTGTGAAATACGGCTTCGAACTGGACGCGCACCGCGCAGCGGCGCCACCTCTCGGGCACATCGAAGGAACGCTGGTACCAGGCAGCACCACGATAATCAGCCAGAGCGGCCTCAACCTGCCAGGTGTGCGGCACGAGCACTTTCCGCCACGCGTCGTCAGCGCTGCTTGCAGCAAACCAATTTTCCCGAGTTCCGACATTCTCTGGGTCCGTACGAAAAAGCCAGTCCCCGCACAAGCTCACAACTTCGGTGGCACAAGACTGCGCGCTGCTCTCAGCTGTCGGCACTTTTGAAGTTGCGCGGCTTGCGATTACACCCGCGGAACCTGCAATGAATTCACGGCGTGTCGACATGACCAAGATCCGATTCGTTTCCGCCTCAAGTTGAGGCACGGGCATTGTCCGTGTCGATCTCCACCCCACTCGTTTCCGATTGGTTCGTCAGCCAAACGGTCACGGTGACGCCCCCTTGGCCGCTTAGGCTAGAGGCTCAACAACGGCAGGGTACGGTACCGCTTGCCGGTCAAGCGAAACAATACATTCACGACAGCGGGCGCAATGACCGGAACGGGGGGTTCGCCGCATCCCGAGGGTTCTCCTGTATTGGGAACGATGTGAACATCGACAGCAACGGGCGCGTCGATTATGTACGGTGGAGTGTAGCCGTCGAAGTTGTTTTGCTGCACATGGCCGTTGTGGAAAGTTATCGCCCCTTTCGCCATCAGTTGCGAGACCCCGAAGCTGACACCCGCTTGGAACTGGCTCTCGACGGTCAACGGATTCACGGCAGTGCCGCAGTTCAGCCCGAGGTTGTCGGCGATAGCGATCTGGTCGACCGTTTGAAATTGAGAGCCGGCCCAGACTGCCAGTGCCGCAACAGGTACCGCTCAAGAATCGCCCACAGTTGCGCAGACGGACGACCGACGGATCGTGCCGGAACACACCAAACGAAGTCCCCTTTTCTGGTTCGGCCTTTTGATCTTACTCTACAAAGACGCGAGCAAAGTCACACTACCACAAAAAAATCCCGCAGCAACTCATCTGGCCGAGCCTTTTTCGATGATGGAGAACAACGCGACCAGTAGAGGCAAGCGCCTTCTAAGTGGGATCTTGGAACGAGCAGCGACCATCGTTGCAAGGTCACTAACCGAAACTTAGGACAGAAATTGTCTAGCCAGTACTTGTTGCAATTCGGCCCGCAGTTACACTCGAGCCATTCGTGGTTCCCGGGCAGCAATTCATCGGAGGGAGCTTAATTCCCCATGAGCGAGAAAATCATCTTCGTCTGGGTTTGAACCATGACCGGATGGCCTCTGCAGCAAGTAAGCCCTCTCCCCGGTCATCGGGGAGAGGGCAGTTGCAGTCGAACCGTTTTAGTCGTCCAGATCACCGGCGGGCGCCGGGTTGTTGAAGTCGCTCGGGGGGCGAACGGTCTTCTCGCCGGGATAGGGCCGTGTAAACCCAGTGGACATGTACCAGTTCAGATGGTTGACGGTGTCCGGGTCTTCGGAGTCGGGCTTGGTCAGTTTTCCGGCGAAGATCTGCACCTTCTTCTGCAGCCACGCCGCCCTCAAGGCCTTGACCTTAGGGCTGCTCGTTGTGTCGTCTGTGCTCGCTGTAACCCCCTGGTCCAGCGGGATCTGGTTTGGCACGTGCGTCCAGGGCTTGAAGTTCTCCGCGGGCGGGGTACCCTCCACGAAATCAGTCCTCATCGGCGAGGCCACGAGATCGAACTGGTTCATGGGCGGCAGACCCAGGATTTGCTCGATCGTACGCGTGATATTGACCTGCGTGTAGTAGGTGTGGTCGGTGGGTCCGTTCTGCACGGCATATGGGCTGACAACATAACCCGGGCTGCGATGGCCGTCGACGTGGTCGACGCCACTCTGAGAATCGTCTTCCTCCATGAAGATCGCCGACGTGGACCACACGTTGCTGTGGCTGATGTAGTCGATGATGCGCCCAACGGCCAAATCGTTATCGGCTTGTTCGGCTTGCGGGGTTGGCGGACCGCCAGTGTGGTCGCACATTATCCATATGATGCTCAACGCGGGCACCGTACCGGCCACGAGGTCACTGTTGAAGTCCTGCACCCACACATCGACGCGAAATTGGTCGGGGATACCCAGATCGAACTCCGGGAAATTCGGAACGAGGTGCGGATGCACGGCCGGGTTAGTGGCCTGTTCGATGACGGTGTTCTGATAGTACAGCGTCTTCTCTTTCCCCGCCTCGAAGTTCTTCGCGTCGTTGTAGAACTGGGTCCAGCTCGGCTCGCTGGTCGACCCGTTCGGCTGTTTGAAACTTTCGTTCTCGCCGTCTTCGCCGTACATCTTCACCGGCAGACCGGCGGCCGCCGCTTCCGAGAACAGGAAGCCCTTAGGCAGATAGATCAGCGCATCGCCGTTGTTCCCGCCTGGATAGCTGCGGATCCAGTCAGGAGACTGGATGTCGTCGTCGTAGGGTGCCATGCCGTCGGCGATCCACTGATGACCGTCGGCGGACTGGCGGCTTGGGTCGTAGAAGTTGTCGAGGAGCGGGAAGCGCTGCACCAGAGTGTGAACGTTCGGCGTGACCGGGGTGCCGCCGGCGGCGGAGCCGTCGCCGAACACTGCCAGCGAGGGGTCGCCATCGCCGGCGGCCACGTCGCCCAAAACCTGATCATAGGTGCGGTTTTCACGGATGATCAGGAACACGTGCTTGATCAGCGAGGGATCGCCGATCTTGTTCGGGATTGCGACCGGCTCGGCACTGGAGGAACCACCGGAGGCAGACTTGATATTTTGCCTCAGATCCCAGTGGTTGTTCTCGAAAACCTTAATCGTCATCGTCGCCAGCGTCGCGCTGTCTGGTACGGGGACGATACTGACGGTGCCATTGTCCTGGTGGGTATTGTAGTCGCAGACGTTGTAGGCGCACCCGAACGAATCACGCGTACCGATTCCCTTGTCGTTGGCAACAATCAGCACGTTATTGGCCTGATCTAGCACGACCGAAGCCGGCGCATAGGCTACCGGGATCATGCCCAAGACGGGATTCGCCGCGCTGTCGCTGAGGTGGATCACCGCAATCGCGTTGGCATTGTAAAGCGCGACGTAGGCAATGCCTGCCTTATCATCAACGGCGATCGAGTTCGGCGCGGCGCCATAGGCCGGTTGGTGTGCGCCGGGCACTCCGATCGGCAGCCCAAGGGAGATCGTCCACGCCAGCGCGTTCTTGGTCGTATCGATGACCGAGATGGTGTCGCTAAAGGTGTTGGCGACCAACAGGTATTTGCCGTAGAACGCCAACCCGGTCGGGTGCAGACCGGTCTCGATACTGGCAGTCACCTTCAGTAGAGCCAGATCCACGACAGAAACGGTACCGGTGGTCGTAAAACCAATTACAGGGTTGGCGACCATTGGGGTGCCGGCGGAGGTGGTCTGGAAGTCCGCTTCCGTAGCCACCCTGCCACCTTCGTTGCTGACATAGGCGGTCGTGCCGGTTGCATTGATAACGATGCTGTGCGGCGCGTTGCCGACGCGGATCTGCGCACCTTGGACCAGTGGTATCGCGGTCAGGTTGATCTTTGCAAGCGTATCGTTCTGGTTCAACAGAGCGTAGGCGCTCTTGCCATCCGGTGAGATCGCCACGCCGCCGGGATAAGAAGTGCTCGGAGTGTAAAGCGTGCCGCAGGGTATGAAATCTCCGCTAGAGGCCGGGGGACTGTTCGGAAAACAGGTGATGAAGGAATTGTTCGGCGGCACGCTGATCTGGGCGTCGTCGCTCAGCAAACCCTCTGCATCGACCTTGGCGATGGTGACGTAGCTGTTGTCCTGGCTGAACAGCAAGGACTTGCCGTCCGGCGAATAGGTTATGCCGTTAAAGCTGCCGCTCGGATCCTGGGCGAACGGGATGTAGTTCTGCAGGACAACGCCGGAGCGGGTGTCGAACACCTCGACGGCTCCGTTGCCATTGGTCTCCGACGTGCCCATGGTAAGGACGGCGGCGGTGTGACTGCCGACATTGGGGTTCAGCGCGACGGCCTTGGCGCGCACCTGGATGCCGAGGTTGACTTGGGTGCCGGCGGGCGTGATGACCTGGCCACTGCTCACGACCCACGAGCCGTTCGGCTGTGGGCCGGTTACATAGGTCGGGAACTCCTGGGACTGAGCAGCGGCGAGCCCGGCACAGCCTAGCCCCGCCCCCACTAGGCCGACGAGCGGACGCAGACGGCTGATCCGAGATCTATTTCGAGAGTTACTTCGAGAGGTTTTTCGGGACATGGACCGTTCTCCTCCTTGGATTGTTTTCACGCAACCGGGCTCAGCGCCCTTACACACCTAAGAATTACTGATCGTAAAAGACGACCTGTGACGGCTTTATGACCATTGCGTCAAAATTCGGTTACATGGCTGAACTTTCTCTCGCGGATTGTCACGCGGATAGCTGCACGTTGAGCGGAGTCTGTTTGGCGGTTGTCTTCGTGTCGTTTCGGTGAGGTGGGTTGCTTCAGTTCAATCAGGATCGGACGACACCCGCGTCGAGTTCAGACCCATCGTCGACGAGCCCGCGCAGGGGGCCCAGCCAGGGTTCGTAGCGTTGCCAGCGCCCGACGGACGTGCGATAGATCGGCTGCCGGGTCTGCCACCTGCTCTGGGTCTTCACCGCTCGCGGGTTGCATTCGGGGCGCAGGCACGCGTCCTGCCACGCCAGGCCGCAGGCCGCGATGATCCGCCGGATGACTGGTTCGGGCGCGCTGGTTATGTCCTCGTAATCGACCTCGATGAAGCGATCCGCCGGCAGCACCTTCCGCCAATGGCCGATCAGCCGCTGGTAGCTGCGGAAATACGCTACTAGTTCGGCACCTCCGGTCGGAAACGCCATGCTCGGATGGAAATGAGTTTGGTGGATTGACAACGCCGTGTCGATGGCAGAGCGGCGGCAATGGATAATGAGTGCGCGCGGGAATGCCAAGTGGATCAGCCCGGCCCAGAGGAAGTTGAACGGCATCTTGTCGGTCACTCGCGCCGCCGTCGGCGCGATCGCGCGCAGCACGCCGAGATAGTCTGCCGCCGCCTTGGCGAAGAAAGGCATCTCCTTCCCGGCCGCGCCGGAGCGGGGCCACGCCGCCCCGCGCTGGCTCCAGAAATGCAACTCGCCGCCGGCCCCGACCTCGGGATGCATGGAGACGATCTGCTCGACGAG
>Ga0187782_10002741_pt1 | contig 13033 bp, 9 predicted proteins | sample 0715_SJ02_MP15_2_FD_132454 | JGI IMG/M metagenome (GOLD analysis project Ga0187782, IMG submission 132454) | Tropical peat soil microbial communities from peatlands in Department of Meta, Colombia - 0715_SJ02_MP15_20_MG | ecosystem: Environmental > Terrestrial > Soil > Wetlands > Peat | place...
CCGGTGCTGTGGCTGCGGCGAATCCTGTGCACGGTTTTGCTGATGACGGGAGCAAGAATGTTGTGGGCGTGAAAGAAGAGTTCTCAGTTCTCGGTGAGCACCGGGTCGAGAATGGAATCTTTTGGCTTGTAGCTAGAACCGAGAACTGAGAACCGAGAACTAACTACGGAGTAATAGTGGCCCCATACTCATCCGCGGAAATTCTCGAACGCATTCACGCCGCGCTCGAAGCAGCGCGGGCCGTGCTCAACCGCTTTACTCCCGGGGCTGTTGAAGCCGAATACAAAGTTGGACACGATCCCGTCACCGAGGCCGACCGCGCCGTCGACGCCGTTTTGCACAAGGTCCTTCTCCGGGCGGGCGAAGGCTGGCTCTCGGAAGAGAGGGTAGACGACTTCACTCGGCTCGAGAAGCAGCGGGTCTGGGTGGTCGATCCGCTCGACGGCACGCGCGAGTTTGTGCAAGGCATTCCCGAGTTCTGCGTTTCGATCGCCATGGTGGAGAACGGAATTCCCGTCGCCGGCGGAATCTGCAATCCGGCAACCGGCGAGATCATTCTCGGATCGCGCGAAACTGGCGTGACCTATAACGGCGAGCCGGCACAAGCGAGCCAGCGCAAGGACCTGCGCGGCGCGCTCGTGCTTGCCAGCCGCAGCGAAGTGAAGCGCGGCGAGTGGAAACAATTCGCATCGTCCGCTTTCACGATCCGCCCCATGGGATCGGTCGCCTATAAGCTGGGCCTGGTTGCGGCGGGGCGAGCCGACATCACCTTCACGCTCGTCCCGAAACATGAATGGGATGTCGCCGCCGGGGCGGCCCTTGTGCGGAACGCCGGCGGTTTCGTGCAGACCCTGGAGAACGTCGAGCTGACGTGCAACCGCAAGAGTCCTTTGCTTTCGGGCCTGATTGCAGGCGGTCCATTTCTGCAAGCCGAACTTATGTCCCGGTTGAGCGCCTACCTTCATCCTGTAGGCCGCTAAGGGGCTGAGCTAGGGAGATCCCGATGCGAGTGCTGTGGGTCAAGGGCGGCAAACTTATCCCGGTCGATACCGGAGGGAAAATCCGTTCCTACAATCTCCTCCGCTCGCTGGCGAAAAGTCACGAAGTCACGCTGCTCTCGTATTACGGGGGACGGCGCGATCCCGATTTTGAGGCGGCGCTGGTCAAGGAAATCCCAGGGGCCGAGATCATTCACACGGCCATGCCCGATTCCAACGCGCTGGAGCGTGGCCTGGACTACCTGCGCCGGCTGCCACTGCGGGCGCCTTATGCGGTCTCCAAGTTCACCCATCCCGCAGTCCGGGCCACGCTCGCCAACAGGCTGTCCAGTGGACGATTCGACGTAGCGGTATGCGATTTTCTCTCGGCTTCCTGGAACTTTCCGGCGCGGCTGCCGATCCCTTGCGTGCTCTTTCAACACAACGTGGAAAGCTCGCTTTGGCGGCGCATGGCGGCCGTGGAATCGAATCCGGTCAAGAAACTATCTTTCGCCATGGAATCGGCCAAAATGGCTCGTTACGAAAGCGCGACGCTCGGAAAATTTCATCACATCATCGCCGTCTCCGAGCATGATCGCCAGCAAATGCTGCGCATGAATCCGGCCTGCGAGATCACCGTCGTTCCCACCGGAGTGGACACGCAGAAATTCAACGTCGCGCCGGCCTCGCCGGCCAAGCCTCTGCGGGTGGTCTTTACCGGGTCCATGGATTGGGAACCGAACGTCGATGCCGTGGAATATTTCTGCTCCCAGATCTGGCCCAGGATTCGCGCCGAGTTTCCCGATGCGATTTTTCAGATTGTCGGACGCAATCCCTTCGCCAAAGTGCTGCGCTTGGCTTCCGCATCGATACAGGTAACCGGCACGGTGCCTTCGGTAGCGGGATATCTGGAAAAGGCGTCAGTGGTCGTCGTTCCCCTGAGAATTGGAGGCGGAACGAGGCTCAAGATTTTCGAAGCCATGGCGATGGGCAAAGCGTTGGTATCGACCTCCATTGGAGCCGAGGGGCTGGACGTGGAAAACGGCCGCGATCTTCTTCTGGCCGACGACGCCTCTTCGTTTGCCGATGCCGTGATCCTGCTTCTTCGGGACGCAGCCATGCGCCGGAAGTTCGAGGAGGCGGCGGTGCGCCTGGCCACTCAATACGACTGGTCTCACGTCGTGAAACAGTTTGCCGCCCTCTTAAGTAAGCTGAGCTCGGGAAGCTCGACTGGGGCCCGCGCAAGTGGCGCCGATCCAGTCAGGCTTTGAGAGAGCGGCTATGATAATCCTGCTATGAGAATTCTGGTCCTGGACGGAAACCAGAACCAGGCGGTCGCCGCGGTTCGTTCCCTGGCGGGTGCGGGGCACATGGTGCTGGCGGGCGACTCGACTTCGTGGAACAAGGCGGGGTGGTCTCGCTTCGCACGGGAGACGTTTCGGTATCCGTCGCCACAAGGGCAAGCGGATGCCTTTGTCAGCAGAATTGCGGAAGTGGTTGCCGCCCAGCCGGGGACGCTCGTCACACCTACGCTCGTAATGCCCATGACGGAAGCGACAACGCTCTCGCTTTCCGCCCACCGGGAGCGCATCTTCAGCGCCGGCGGATGCATGGTACTGCCCGCGCATGAGCAGGTGTTGCGTGCTTTCGACAAACAGCAGACAACGGAACTGGCCCGGTCGCTGGGCATCGCGGTGCCGCGGACCATCCTGGTCGACAATCGCGATGAAGCCGAACGTGCGGCTCGCTCTCTCGAATATCCGGTAGTGCTCAAACCTCGCGCCTCCGAAGAGCTGGGCAAGATGGGGAACGTGCGCACCGGCGGCCGGCCGCAGTACGCCAGCACTCTCGCCGAGTTCCAATCTGCTTATGCCGAGATCAGCGGACGGTCCTCGGGCGTTCTGGTCCAGCAATACGTGGAGGGCGAAGGCACCGGCTACTTCGCTCTGATGCATAATGGCGAACTGCGAGCGGAGTTCGCCCATCGCCGTATTCGCGATGTTTATCCGACGGGATCGGGCAGCGCGGTGCGCGTGAGTGTAGAACCGGAACCGGAGATTCGCCGCGCCGGCGTGGCGATCCTCGAAGCTCTGCGCTGGCACGGAGTGGCGATGGTGGAATTCCGCTGGCAGGCGGGCAAGCCGCCAGTCTTCATGGAGGTGAATGGGCGCTTCTGGCATTCTTTGCCGCTGGCCTGCTATGCCGGCGTGGACTTCCCCGCCCTATTGGCCCAGATGGCGGAGCACGGCGATGTTCCCCTGGCACACGGGTACCGCAGCGGAGTGCGCTGCCGCTGGTTTCTGGGCGACCTACGCCATTTGATCGAGGTCTGGAAGGGACCACCGCCCGGCTATCCGGGGCCTTATCCTGGAAGATTCCGGACGCTGGCGTCGGTTTTCAAGCCCGTCCCGGGGACGGTTCACGATCTGTTTCTCTGGACCGACCCTCTGCCTGAGCTTGGGGATTGGCTGGACTTCGCCCGCCGCATTGTGCAGCGCGGGAGGCAATAATAGTAATGAGGAGCACATGCTGAAAGGCGCGATGCACGTTCACAGCACGTACTCGGACGGGGAATTCTCGCTCGCCGAACTGCGCCAGGTTTTTCTGGACGAGGGTTGCGCCTTCGTGTGCATGAGCGATCACGCGGAGTCTTTCGATGCGGACCGCCTCCGCCACTACACGGAGGAGTGCCAGGCGCTATCCGATGACAAGTTTCTTTTTGTCGCCGGGCTGGAATATGTGTGCGAGAAGGGGATGCACATCCTTGGCTATGGCGCAACCCGACGGGTGGACAGCCAGGATCCCGAGACGGTCATTCGTGAGATCGAACAGCAGGGGGCAGTTTGTGTTATTGCACATCCCAAGGACGACTTCTTCGAATGGATCGAGAAATTTGAGACCCTTCCACGCGGGATCGAAACCTGGAATTCAAAGTACGACGGACGCTATGCTCCGCGCCCGGGAACTTTCGCGCTGCTGCAGCGGCTGCGCCAGCGCAAACCAGAAATGCACGCCTTCTACGGTCAGGATCTCCACTGGAAGAAACAGTTCCGTGGATTATTCGTGCAACTCGACTCCGGCCCCACTAATACGCAGGGAATCCTGACCGCACTGTCCCGTGGCGCTTACTGTGGAGTGAAGGGAGAAATGGTGCTGCCTTCTTCCGGCATTCTCGACCAGGAGTTACTCTCTCGTTTCGCGAATGCGAACGCTGCCTCCTACCGTATCTGGCAATTGCTGAAACAGGGCAAGCAAGCACTGGACCGCGCTGGCATCCGGGTTCCCGAAGCGGTGAAAGCTCAGTTGCGAAGGATTTTCTGATGGCGGCAAGAGTGATGGCGGCAAAACGCTGCGTTTTTCTCATGTATCACGAGATCGAGCTGCCAGGACGCCCCCTGTGCCAAACCCTTTCCGGCTACCTCCGTTACATTCTGCCGCTCGAAACTTTTCGCCGCCAGATGGCATGGCTGAAAGAGTCGGGCTGGCGCGGCCTTAACGTCGGCGAAGCTCTTCGCTATCCTGCCCAGCCAAGCGTTTGCATCACCCTTGACGACGGCTGCGAGACCGACCTGATCGCCGCCGCTCCCTTACTCCGCGAGTTCGGTTTCAACGCGACCTTCTACCTCACCTCTGCATTCCTGGGCACGCCCGGCTATCTCAATTTCAGCCAGGTGTGCGATCTTGACGCGCAGGGTTTCCAGATCGGCTGCCATTCGATGACACATCGTTATCTCTGCGATCTGACTGAAGCAGAACTCAAACGCGAGGTCGTGGATGCGAAGCTCCAGATCGAACAAATCGTCGGACACTCCATAGAACACTTCTCCTGTCCCGGGGGACGCTATGATCGACGCACTCTTCTGATGGCGCGCCACGCCGGATTCCGAACCGTTGCCACCAGCCAGTTTTATGCGAACTCCCCGAGCACGAGCCCTTACGAACTCGGCCGCGTGGCCATGCAGCGTGATCTCACGATCGAGGAGTTTGGCGCGATCTGCCTCGGCCGCGGGTTGTGGAAGAAACGCCTCCAGGATCAGGGCCGCCGCAGCCTGCAGCGCGTGCTCGGTAACCGCGCCTATGATCGCTTGCGCGCGGTTTTGCTTGGGGAATCCCGTCAGTAACCGTATGGTTGGTTACTTTAGTTTTCCCCGGCGTTCAGCCTCGTTTTCCGGGCCATGCTGCCACGCGATCGGCCCGATCTCCCTCTGCGCCCAAACCCACTGTGCCGTACCGTTTCCGTCTGGTTTGTGACCAGACACACCGATGGACATCGACGTAATGCGAATCTGTACACCCTCGTCACAGGTTACTAAAGGGCTTTCGATGAACTTCTGATATCTGGGAGTGCATGGCCCCCCTCGATAGATTCGGCATGAGGACTCATTCCGACTGTCCCCCATTCTTTGAAGTCGAGGGTCGCAAATGCTAGCAACGGAAGTTTCTTTTCGAAACTGTCATTCCTCTAATTCCAGATTTTCCCCAGGGCTCGTAGGGCGCCTGAGCGTTTCCATACTCCTGCTGACGGTCGCGTTGACCACCGCCTCGTTGGCCCAGAGCAATTACGATGGTCCCGCGGAACTGCCGAGAGTAACCGTTCCCAGTGCAATGGCCGACACTCCCGCGCCGGGATCCATCATCAGCGTCAACGCTGGCGGCAATCTGCAATCGGCCTTGAACAACGCCAGCTGCGGCGACGTGATCGAACTTCAGGCGGGCGCAACCTTTAGCGGCCCGTTCATTGTGCCGGCCAAGAACTGCGACATCAACCATTGGATCTGGATCCGCACCGGTGCTCCGAACAGCGCTTTGCCGGCAGAAGGGCAGCGCGCCACACCCTGCTATGCCGGGGTCGCTTCTCTCGCGGGGCGCCCGCAATATAGTTGCACCAGTCCCCAGAACGTGATGGCGAAGGTGCAGATGCAAACCATCGGCGACGGCCCGTTCCAGATCGCCGCCGGTGCCAACTATTACCGCTTCATCGGTCTGGAAGTGACTCGTCCAGCTGGAACCACGGGCCCGGCGCAGCTGATGTTTGTCAAAGGCACCGCGGATCACCTCGTGGTCGATCGCTCATGGCTGCATGGAGCGCCTCAGGATGAAACTCACGACGGAGTGGACCTGAACGGCATGACCAACGTGGCAATCGTCGATTCCTACTTCAGCGATTTCCATTGCATCTCCAAAACCGGGGCTTGCACCGATTCTCATGCGCTGGCGGGAGGCACCAGCAACACCCAGGATGGCCCCTTCAAGATCGAGGACAACTTCCTGGAAGCCTCGGGCGAAGCCGTTATGTTCGGTGGCGGACCGGCCACCTTGACCCCCACCGACATCGAAATCCTGAACAATCACTTCTGGAAGCCGTGGCAGTGGATGCCAGGCAACCCGAGCTTCATCGGCGCACCGAATGGCAATCCCTTTGTCGTCAAGAATCACCTGGAACTGAAGAATGCGGTTCGCGTACTGGTCCAGGCGAATCTCATGGAGAACACATGGGGAGGCTTCAGCCAAACCGGTGACGCCATTCTGCTCACCCCTAAAAACCAACACACGCCGAGCGGTGCGAACGTTTGCCCGCTATGCCAGGTGACCGACGTCACCATCTCATATGTACACGTCTCGCATAGCGGAGGCGGAATTCAGATGGCAACCGTCCTCTCCGGTGACGGCAAAGATGGAGCCCCAGCGCTGGCTGGTACTCGGTGGAGCATCCATGACGTGGTTCTCGACGACCTCAGCACCAACTACCTGGGCGACGGCAACTTGTTCGAGATCATGAACGCATGGCCCAAGAACGCGCTCAACACCGTCACCATCAATCACATCACTGGTTTCCCGGATCCTGCCAGCCACATGGTGATCATGGGGAACGTAGTCAAGAATGCGCCAATGTATGGATTGGTCTTCACCAACAACCTGGTGGTCACGGGCCGATACCCGGTGTGGAACACGGGAGGCGGCGAAGCCAGCTGCGCCTATGAAGACGTGCCGATCACCAGCCTCAGCAAATGTTTCGCCACCTTTGTATTTGGCAACAACGGCCTGATTGCGCCTCCACCAGAGTTTCCGCCGTCGACTTGGCCAACGAGCAACATGTTCCCGCAAACCATCGACAATGTCGGCTTCGTCGACTACAACAACGGCGATGACGGGAACTACGAGCTTCAGCCGAACAGCCCTTACAAGAACAAGGGCACCGACGGCAAGGATCTAGGGGCCGACATTGTTGGGCTCACCGCAGCGCTGGCTAACGTCGAATAAGTTTCAGCTTCAGAGGACTTTCAACTTCCATGCAATCCAGGTCCGCGGCTTGCCGCGGACCCTCTCTTTTTTTGCCGCAATCACGACCGCCAGGAAATTCGAATCGATCCGATGCCTGCTCTCATCCACCGATCCAGTACACTGTGGACAGAAGCCGTCTCCGCGGTGATTGCGGGTGCATACGCGGGGCGTGCGGCGGATAATAAGGAGAAACTGAAACATGGGTTCGCTTCCTTCGCGATCCTCTCGCGTTCCCTTGGTGAAAAGCTCGCCGCCGAAAAAATTTCATTTCTTCTGTCTGGCTCCCGCTTTTGTCGTCTGGTCAACGTTGGCGGCGCTGGCCTCTGCCCCTCCCACCGGTGAAAATGCCTATTGCGGTAAGGGTAATGTCGCGCAGTTTGGCGCCAAGGACGGCGTCGCCGAACTTCCCAAAGCCTGTTACTACACCGCGCTCGACGGAACGCCCTCGCCGGGGAAACAGATTCGCGTCGCCGCCAACGCCGATCTCGCCGCCGCCATCGACCACGTCAAGTGCGGAGACACGTTGCTGCTGCCCGCTGGAGCTTCGTTCAATGTGAACGAGCTGCCCTCGAAAAAATGCGACGACCTGCACTACATCACGGTGCGCACCGACACGCCCGACTCCAAGCTCCCTCCCGAAGGCACGCGCATCTCTCCGGCATGGGCCGGGGTGGCGAGCCTTCCCGGACGTCCGCCCTTTGCACAGCCCTCCAATGGACCGGCCAAGCTGCTCGCGACCCTATTGGTGCGGCGCGCTTCGGGCGCGATCGTAGGAGATCACGTCCGCTTCATTGGCATCGAGTGGACTACGCCTCCCGACGCCAACATCGGCCGAATTGTCACCGCCGAGCACTCCGACCACGTCATCTTCGATCGGAACTGGGTCCACCCCGCCGATGGCAGCGAAGTGGGCCACGGCATTGGAATCGTCCACGGCTCGCACATGATTGCGGTTATCAACTCCTACATTAGCGGCTTGAATTGCGTCGCGCGCACCGGAAAATGCACCGATGCGACCGGCGTCGGTGGCGGCAGCGGCGACGAGCCCATCTCCACTCTTAAGATTTACAACAATTTTATCGAGGCCGCCGGAGAGAATATAATTTTCGGAGGCAGCGCCGCGACGCAGGTTCCAACCGACATCGAGATCCGCCGCAATCATTTGTTCCGCCCCATGCTCTGGAAGGAGGGCCAACCCGGCTACAAACCAACTGCTTCGGGGGAGCCTTACATCGTAAAAAACAATTTTGAGCTCAAGAACGCAGTGCGCGTTTTGTTCGAGGCCAATCTGCTTGAGAACTCCTGGGGCGGTTTCAGCCAGGCCGGATATTCCATCCTGCTCACCCCCAAGAACCAGTCGAGTGAGTGCGCGGTTTGCCGCGCCAACGATGTCACCGTTCGTTTTGACCGGATTCGAAATGTTGCCGGAGTCTTTCAGATTGCCAACGCGCTCGCGCAGACCGGCGCCGCCGCCGCCGACGGCGGACGCTACAGCATTCACGATATCTTCGCCGACGACCTGCACGACACAGACTACAAGGGCGGCGGCGCCTTCCTGGTTCTGGTCTCCGTGCGGCCACCGCTGCATGACATCCAGATTGATCACGTAACCGCGTTTGTCAGCGGCGATTTGCTCGAAATCCTGAACTCCGGAGCGAAGCTGCCGAATCTCACGCTGACCAACAGCGTGTTTTCCGTCGGAGATCGGCGGCCGCCAGTGGCCTCGGCGGGCGGAGGTCCGCAGAGTTGCGCATCCAAGAACCAGGCGCTGGGCTCGGAAGCCGTCCTGCAAGCCTGCTTTGACCCCTATACGTTCGATAGGAACTTGATCATCAGCGGGCGCGGATCGTTTCCCAAAGGAAACATCGTCGTCGGATCCGCTCAGGCGGCGGGCATCCGCGACCTCCACGACCGCATCGCCAAAGATCCAAGGCTCTGCCACGCGAAGGGCCCAGGCTGCGCAAAGGCATCTCCCGGAGCAGACGCTGCTTCCGATGGGCGTGACTTGGGGGCGGACATTGATGCGGTGGAAGCGGCCATTGCGGGAGTGGAATAGAGATCGTGGAATAGAAATGCAGGTCGAAGCCCTCAATCCAAGCCTCCAGTGACCTTAGTAACCCCTGTTTTCACAAGGGCTTCAAACGGTCCATGCCGCCCTGCGTGATAAGATTTTCACGGTGACTACGCGCAACCTATGTGATCGCAAGCATTTTCCCGTCTTTGTGATGGGGTGTCATCGCTCAGGTACGAACCTGCTCTACGACATGTTGTTGTCCTCGGGCGGCTTTGCCATCTATCGCGGTTTTCTGCCGATCTACAAAATTCTGATTCCTCGCTTCGGCTCCATGGAGAGGCGCCCGAATCGCGAAAAGATTCTCGAGACTTGGCTCCGGAGCAAGGGGTTCCGGCGCAGCGGGCTCGATGCCGACCAGTTGTCGGCGCGCATTCTGAATGAATGCCGCACCGGAGGAGACTTCATCCGCGCCGTTATGGACTCAGTGGCCCGGAGCCAGCAAGCGCAACGATGGGCGGTGTACGATCCCGATAATGTGCTGCACCTCGAGCGCGTGAAGCGCGACATGCCCGACGCGCTCTTTGTACACATCATCCGCGACGGGCGCGACATTGCGCTCTCGCTTAAGAAAATGGGCGGCTTCACTCCGCTGCCTTGGGATCGCGGCCAGACCAACAGCCTGGTGGCGACGGCGCTCTATTGGGAGTGGATGGTTCACAAAGGCCGTGCCCATGGCCGCAAGTTCCCGGCCGACTACATCGAAATCCGCTACGAGGACCTGATCGCGAACCCACACGAAACGCTCGGCAAACTTGGCCGCTTCCTCGATCACGATTTGGACTACGATCGGATTCGGCGCACCGGCCTGGGCCGCCTGTCGGAAACGAATTCTTCGTTTCGCGAAGAAGGCGCCAAAGAAAAAATCAACCCGATGGGCCGCTGGAAACAGCGCCTGGCGCACGACGATGTCGCCGCCATCGAAGCGACCGTGGGCGCGTGCCTCGAGGAAAATGGCTACGAACTGTCGCTGCCCCCCGCCGAGCGGCGCCGCGGGTTGCGACAATCGTGCATGCGCGGAATGTACCCCGCCTTTTTCGGTGGCAAGCTATGGCTGAAGTTGCATACGCCGGCCGGCCGGCTCGTCAGCATGTCTGCAATGGAACTCGAAGAAGAACCGGTGCAGGTGGCCGAATCGGTCGGGTCCTGAGGATCGTCATGAATCGGGCAACTAGAGTCCCGGCAACTGGAGTCGCATCCCGAGTGATGGAACCAGCCAACGCCCTCGCCGAAAATCAGCCGGCAGGTCAGGCAGCCGCGCCGGGCGCTTCGGACGCTCGTGGCGCTCGCGGCGTTCGTTCCAAGGCTCCAGTGTTTGTGCTGGGTTGCGGGCGCTCCGGAACCAAGTTTCTCTACCACACGCTGCTTTCCGCCGGAGGCTTCGCCGTCTATTACGCGGAGAGTAACGCCTTCAACCTGCTTGGCCTGCGCTTCGGCAACCTCGCCAGTCGCCGCAACCGCCGTCAACTGCTCGATGCTTACTTCACCAGCAAGCTGTTTCACCGCACCGGGCTGGAACCGAAAGAAATCGAAGAGCACGTGATGGAAGATTGCCGCAATGCCGGCGACTTCCTGCGCATAGTGATGGAAGCCATCGCCCGCGAGCAAGGCGTCGAGCGCTGGGCCGAATGCACGCCGCTGCACTTGCTCTATCTTCCCTTGATCAAGCAAGTGATTCCCGATGCGCTTGTCGTCCACATTATTCGCGACGGCCGCGACGTCACCGCCTCGCTGTACCGCATCGGCTGGATACGGCCGCTGCCCTGGGACCGCGCGCGCGCCTTTGTCGTGCCGGCGATTTTTTGGCGATGGGTCGTGAGCAAAGGCCGGCGCTACGGCCGGGCACTGGGCGCGGATTACATGGAAGTTCATTACGAGGATCTGGTGCAGAATCCACGCGACACGCTAGCGCGAATTGGCGAGTTCATTGCACACGATCTGGACTATGACCGCATTCAGCAGGTCGGGCTGGGATCGGTGCACAATCCCAATTCTTCCTTTCGCGGTGACGGCAAGGAGGCGGAAGCGAACACCATCGGCCGCTGGAAACGCATGTTCACTCCGTCGCAGGTTCGCGACTTGGAGTGCAGCATCGGCGATTTGCTCGCCGATACCGGATACGCACTCGAAACCCCGCCAGCGGAGTGGCGTTTGCCCTTGCCTGTGCGGTTCATGAATTTTCTGTATCCGTTGTATTTCGACCTCAAAATTTGGCTGAAATCGCATACTCCGCTCGCCCGCATCGCCGACACGGGACGCATGGGCATTGGTGAGTCCGATGCCAAACCGGATGCCAGGTAGTCGTTGGTATAGGCGGCCCCCCGGCTCCGGTGAGCGATCTCTAATTCGATGTCCGACTCAACGCCCAATCCGACGCCCGCCGGGCACAATCCCTCAGACCTGCGGGCCGAAATCGATGCGCTGATCGGCCAGGGCGCTTTCGACCTCGCTTTGAGGCGTCTAGCCGAACTTTGGCGGCGCGATCCCGCGTCGGCTACAGCGAGCTTCGTGACTTCGCGATTCGACGAGTTACGTGAGAAGACGCACAACCAGCTCGCTCTTACAAAATTCAAGCTGGCGATTCTGCGTTCGTTCACAATTGAGCCGATCGTTCCGCTGTTGCGGGCAGAAGCTTTCGCTTACGGTATCGATCTGGAAGTTCACGTGGGCGATTTCAATACCTACGTGCAGGACATGCTCGACGGCCAGAGTTCGCTCTACCGCTTCGCGCCGAATGCGGTTGTGCTGGCGGTGCGCACCGACCAAGCCGCGCCCGAACTATGGCGGGATTTCGCTGATCTGGCGCCGGAAGTGGCGCAACAAGCCGCCGTGCGCGTGGTTCGCGGTTATGAAGAGTGGATCACCGCGTTTCGAAAGCAGAGCCAGGCCGCGCTGATCATTCATTCCCTCGCGCTCCCATCGTCTCCAAGTCTTGGAATTCTCGACGACCAATCCGACGCGGGCCAGTTCGGACTCATCCGGCAGATCAATCGTGAACTGCGGCGCATCGCCGCGGGATTCCACGGGGTGTACAGCCTCGACTACGAGGCGCTGGTGGCACGGCATGGCAGCGAGCATTGGCACGACGAGCGCAAGTGGCTGACGGCGCGGCTTCCCATCGCCGCCGGTTATCTTCTTCAGATGGCGCGCGAGTGGATGCGTTTCATCGTGCCGCTCAGCGGCCGCGTCGCCAAAGTCTTAGTTGTCGACCTCGACAACACGGTCTGGGGCGGCATCATCGGCGAAGACGGAATGGCCGGCATTAAAGTCGGCCCCGAATATCCGGGCGCGGCGTATCAGGCCTTGCAGCGCGCTCTGCTTGATCTGTCGCGCAAAGGAATTCTGCTCGCCATTTGCAGCAAGAACAATCTCGACGATGCCATGGAAGCGCTGGAGAAGCATCCCGGGATGCTGGTGCGCGCGAAGCATTTCGCGGCGTCGCGTATCGACTGGAGCGACAAGTCGCAAAATCTTCGCGAGATCGCTCAGGAACTCAATGTCGGCATCGATGCGCTCGCTTTCCTCGACGACAGTCCTTTTGAGCGCGAGCAGGTTCGCGTTGCGCTTCCCGAAATTACCGTCATCGATTTGCCGAGGAATCCGCTGGAGTATGCCTCTGCCGTCCGGAATTGTGCGGTCTTCGAGCGGCTCACCCTTTCGGCGGAAGACCAGCAGCGCACCGAGATGTATGCCGAGCAAAAGC
>Ga0187782_10002742_pt1 | contig 13033 bp, 8 predicted proteins | sample 0715_SJ02_MP15_2_FD_132454 | JGI IMG/M metagenome (GOLD analysis project Ga0187782, IMG submission 132454) | Tropical peat soil microbial communities from peatlands in Department of Meta, Colombia - 0715_SJ02_MP15_20_MG | ecosystem: Environmental > Terrestrial > Soil > Wetlands > Peat | place...
CAGCAGAATGTTGTAGACCGTCGGCACGCCGGCAAACGTCGTGCAGCTATAAGTGTTGATGGCCTGCAGAACTTTGTCGGGGAACATAAACCGCGAGTCGAACACGACGGCGCCGCCCTGATAGAGGTGCGTATGCAGGAGGCTCGCTCCGAAGCAGTAGCTGATGGGCATGATCAGCATCGCCGTTTCGTCGGCGCCGAGTTGCTGGCTGCGGATGATCGCCTCGGTGTTCGCGATCAGGTTTTGCTGGCTGACCATCACCAGCCGCGGCACACCGGTCGAGCCGGAAGTCGGCATCAATACGGCTAAATCATTTTCTGCGCAGGGTGCGGGCTCGACAGATTCAAGAGAAGACAGTGCGAACTCCGGTGGAAGTTGCAGAAAGCCGTTCTTTCTCGCCCACTCCAGCCGAACCGGCTTCGAGGTCCAGACCGCTTTCGCTTTTGCCTTGGTAAAAACCGCATCGCCGGAAGTGGCATGAGTGCGTTCATCCACCAGCACCGGCACGCATCCCCCATAGAGCGCGCCCAGATACGCCAGGGTGCTGGCCGGGTTTACACCGCAACTGATCAGCACTCGATCGCCGGGATGCAAATCATGCGCTCGGAGACCGGCGGCAAATCCGGCAATGCGGCTGGCGATTTCTTCCCCGCGAAGGCTTTGACCGGTTGCGGCATCGATCAGCGCCGATTTCTCTCCCAAACGCTCGGCCAGGCGTCCCGCAAAATTCCACTTACTGCTTTTGTGCATGCGCAACCTTGCCGAGCTTGGTTTGCACGACCCTGCAGATCTCCCGCACGTTTTCCATTTCCATCAAGTCGTCGACGTCAAACGTCAAACCGAACTCCTGTTCGAGGCTGCTGGCCAGAGTGACGTGCCCCATCGAATCCCACGCCGGAACGTGGTCCGGCGTTGTTTCCAGCGTCACCGTTCCGGGATCCACATCGAACGCGGAATGAAACGCGCTCTGCACCTTTGTCAACACTTCTTCCATGGCGCTAGTTGCCTCATTCTTTCTTTTTTCTTCGCGACGCTAACCGGGGGTCTTCGTTTTCAGTTTATAACCGTACGGCAAAGCTGGAAATATTACGATCGTGGTACCTCTAAAGGGGGATGTCGTCGCCACCTCCAACAGCCCAACTCTTAAGACGAAGTGACGAACCTGATGCTCGGCTTCCCTCTGGATCGGGGGCGATCACTCGCTAGAGCGTCAGAACTTCAGGGGGATTCGGCCGCAGGGGATTGCATATTATAACCTACTATGGCGCGGGTAAGCAGAATTTGATTCCGGGGGTCGTGCCCTGGTTTTTGACTTTCGGTGTTGCTCGTCTTCGCGATCTTCGCGGATTCTCTTTGCGTCCTTTGCGGTCTAGGCTTTTCCGCCTGGAATTAGCACACTACCGAACCGATTCCGGGTCGTGGGGCCGTGGCACAAGCCAATGCCGAAAGACGACACACGGAGCGGGAAAAGAGGAATCCTGCCAGATTGAGCGCCAGTTGACCCAACTCAAGAAAATCTAACCCCGCAATACGGAATCTCGCCAGAGAAGTGGTTTGTTTCAGTCGCCGGCGCGTGCCAAAACTGCCGGCTCCGATCTCTCCTCGAGCAGGAGTCGGCGCAGCGTACGCAAGTCATTCAGTAGCCGTCCGCTGGCTTTCAAATGCTGTTCCAGTTTTTCCAGCTTGTAGGAGACGAGCCGCAAAGCATCGAGGCGGCGCCCGGCGCCCGTGTTCGTCTCTCCGAGAATATCGGCCTGCGCATTACCTTTTGCGTCGTCGACGGCCTCGCGCAGCAACACAAGGAATTCCTGCGCGCTTTCAATGGTGTCGAATGGAGTGTTCATCATGAACTTTTCCTTGCGATTAAAGGATCACCCTGCCATTATCCGTTCCCGCACATGATGCCTGAAAAACCGGTTTTCGGCACTTCATTTTTTCCAACTTAAGAAATCCTTACAACATGCTTGTTTACAATAGGTTACAAGCCTACGCTTCAATCTTTGGCGGCGTCGTGCAGCGCCGTGTGCCACAGCGCACGTCAAAAATCAGGCCGACAGTACGTGCACCAGTTACGTTTTTTCCCACCGTCGATCGCGAACGCGGACATGCACTTCCCGCGCGAAACTTTGTCGAAAACCGGGTGTTAGAATTATCGAATTCCAGCCAAGGGACTTGTTTGCTTGGGAGTTAGACCAATGAGCATTCGCATGAATTCCCCCTGTTCAGCGGCCACTACACTGGCGCGATTTTCCCCAATTCTCCTGTTACTGTTTCTGATCGGTTGCGGGGGTTCTTCCTCGAACGGCAACAATCACCCGATCGGCGGCGCTCCTGCCATCACCAGCCTGTCTCCCGCGTCGGGAGTTGTGGGCACCTCGGTGACCATCTCGGGGATCAATTTCGGCTCGAGCCAAGGATCGAGCACGGTGACGTTTAACGGAACTCCAGCCTCGGTCGCCACCTGGAGCGCCGACGGGACAACGATCGCGACCACCGTTCCGGCAAGCGCGACCACCGGAAATGTAGTTGTCACGGTAAATGGCACCGCGAGTAACGGATTCACTTTCACCGTGGTGCCCCTGCAAGCCGGCTCTATCGCAGCTTCGAATTTCGGGATGCAGTGCGGCATCGGAACTAACGTCGATGGACACGTCGACTGCAAAGGCTCGGGTTCAACGCCGATCAATTGGCCGACTGCGGGCCTCAATCCGCCAGCCGCACCGGGCCTGCTGCGCCTGCACGATTCCGGTACTTATTGGTCGGCATTGCAGCCGCAGAGCGGGCCCTGCTCCTCAAGCTGTGACTTTACGACTCTCGACAACTGGCTCGACTTGATCGCTCAACACCAGCCGATCGCCGTGAGCCAGGTCTTCACCTGGGTTCCGTGCTGGGACACAATCGGCGGCAATGAAACCGGGCCGTACGGAGGTACGAACAATCCGGGTTGCGACATCGATCCGGTTGCGCCCACGGGCTCGAACTATCCCCCGACCGATCTGGGATCGAGCGGCAGCGCAACGTTCAACGACTTCGTCACCAACTTCGTTCAACATTGCAGCCCTGCGGGCAATTGCGTTGGGAAGTGCCCGTCAGGCCAGACCTGCGCCTCGACCAATCTCATCCAGTATTACGAGATGTGGAACGAGTGGGACATCTCGTATCACTGGAATCAGGGAGCAGCGCCGCCGAACGGTTGCGGAACAACAATCGCGGCCTGTGCGCAGCTTCTCTACCAGATGGTCGCGCCCGCAGCAGCGATCGTCAAGGCTAACGTCGACGGCTCTGTCATCCTGACGCCCAGCACGACGCCGGACAGTCCGACGTATCAGTGCGATCTGCTCAACTGGCTCAATCTCGAAGACACCAACGGACACATCTCCGACTGGATTGCCTGGCACAGCTACCTGACGACGTTGAGTGGTTCAACCACCGTGATTCCCGAACAGCAGTGGGCCAACTGGAACCAGAACTTCCTCAACGTCCAGGCGGGCGGTTCCGTTGCCGGCTGCGGTTTTCCGGCGACGTCAAACTGGACCAGCACCCCCTGGGCCAATACCGAAACCAACTTCAGCGGATCGGCCACCGTGAATTATCAATGCCCGCAGCCGACGTACTCCGCCGACGACTGCTCCGGCCAGATCGTGCGCTGGCAGATTCTGCACGACTCCATCGGCACCAACGGTCCCAATAACGCCGCCAGCGGGCTGTTCTGGTACTACTGGCTCAATACCATCGGCTCCAACTCGCAGTACGAGACTGCCTACTATTACATGATGCAGTACATGGTCGGTACGAAATTCACTGCCCCTGCGTCTTCACCGGACAGCATCACCTGGACGGCTCCCTTGCTGGAGGCGGATGGCGCCACCCAGGCAGAGTGGGTATGGACGACGAACGAGTCCGGCGTCAGTTATACCGTTCCCTCGGGTTACGTCGACTATCGCGACCTCCAGGGGAACACAACCAACGTCACCGCCGGCTCACAGATCACCATCGGGGTCGAACCGTTCCTGCTGGAGCAATAGGCCGCTTCCAAATTATGTTCGCATTGAAGGCTCGGGTGCCCTTCCCGAGCCTTTCCTTTCTGGTCTCTCCTGCGTCCGCCCGGGCCGACCGGCCCTGCGGCGGCCCTGTCCGTCCGCCACAGTTTCCCTTTTCGGTGATTTTCGCTACAGATGTACTTCCGGCACCTAGTACCTGCCCTTCCTACAGCCCATACTTTATTTACAAGAACAAATTCAACAGCAAGTCCCGGGGCCGGTAGGTCTAGTCGCGCCAAGACTAGTCGGACCAGTTGACTGCGCCAGTCGGTGAGTGCCCCTTCGGAATCCCCAGGGTGGTTCGTGTGGGTCGAGTTTTTCTGGCCAAAATCATTGAATTCATTCATAGGAGATTCCCCCAATGCGCAGTTTGGCATTTACCTCCTTGTGTCTGGCGATCGTCCTCTCAGTATCGTTCTCATCCTATGCCGGCACCAGTACCGCAGTACCCATGAAGAGCCATCCCATCGAAGTTACGGATTGGAGTTTTGAGTGCGTCAATGGCAGCTCCTGCGGCGCCTCCACGGATACCTGGATCACGACGACTTCTCAGCCCGGAACCACGCGGCTTTGGGACGCCGGCGTGACCTGGTCGGACATGAATAACGGCAGCGACTCCTATAACTGGACCAATCTCGACACCTGGCTCGACCTGGTGGCTGCACATCAGCCGACGGCCGTCATCTACACCTTCGGCCATGTTCCCTGCTTCATTACCAGCGTCGCCTGCAATCAGAATGCAAACGGGGATTCGAAATACTGGTCGGGCGGCCCTCCCACCGACCTTACCTCCAAGGGCAGCGACACTTTCAATGCTTACGTTACGCAGCTCACCCAGCACTGTTCGGCGGCCGGAAATTGCGTGAAGGATTACATCAAGTACTGGGAGCTGTGGAATGAACACAACCTGACGCATTACTGGAGTGGCTCGGTTACCCAGATGTACGACATGCTCAAGCCCGCCGTCGCCATCATCCGGGCCAATGTTTCCGGCGCCATCGTCTCGACCCCGGCGATCTGCGGGGGCGGCAATGCCTGGATGACGAGCTGGCTCGCGACCGAGAATAGCCAAGGCAAATTATCGGACTATTACGGCTTCCACACCTACCTTTACGGTTATGAGCCGGAAACCCGCATGAACGAGGTCATGAGTTTTGTTGCGATCAAGAACGACGCCGGCTGGACCACCACGCCGTGGATGAACACGGAAACCAATTTCTCCGTCGAAACCAACGTCTGCACCAGCACGGTCGAAGACTGCGACGGACAAATCGTGCGCTGGCACGTGCTGCAATTCGCGTATCAGGGAGGCGGAGGCGGCGCCTTCCACGTGGGATGGTACAACTGGCCCAGCATCAGCAGCGGCGGTTACGACACCTACTACTACACCATGATGCAGTGGCTCTCCGGTTCCACGTTCAGCGCGTCCTGCTCGAGCAGCGGGACGATCTACACCTGTCCGCTCACCGAAGCCGACGGCTCCACGGCTCTGATTGTCTGGAACAGCTCGGGCAACAGCAGCTACACACCGGCCAGTGAATACGTCGACTACCGCTCCTTCAATGGCACGTATGGTGGAACTAAAACCACCATCTCGTCCGGCGAAGAAACCACCATCGGATTGATTCCGATCATGTTTGAGACCACGAAGTAGGTCTCTCTGGCGACACTGGTCCCTTGTGATCTCGGGTGTCTCGCTGAAATTGAGGGAGGGAGAAGAATCCGGGGAGGGGAAAAAACAACGTAGAAGCGAACAGCGGCTGGAGTTTCCAGCCGCTGTTGTTTTTATTTCTGAGCCGGTCGGGAACCGAGCTCAACTTTAGAACGGGTTGCCGTACTGGCCGCGCAGAATCCGAGTCTGCCAGGTGTAGCAATCCTGTGATGGCTCATAGCAATCCGTCGTTCCCGTCTGACTGACGTCGTAGTATTCCCCAACGCCGTAGAACGTCAGGTTGTCGGTTGAGTCGATCAGGGTGGCAGCGTACTCGCCATAGCGATCCGTGTTTTCCTGGTCGCCCGCTCCCTGAACGATCAGCGTTGGAGTGTCGAACGCCGTGTATCCCCAGGGCAGCACCACGAAATTAATCGCCGGATGCGGCTGCTGCGTACAGCTTCCGCAATTCTCCCCCGAGGTTGTGAACGTGAAACCCAGGTCTCCGTTCTGATCGAGCGCGACGCTGGGCATGAAATACCACAGCACCCCGTTCGGATCCTGCAGGTCCGGAGGTCCGGACGTTCCGCCGCTGTTCAGGTCGACGACGGCCTTTCCGTTCGACACCTGAATCACGTAATAGCGGATGCCGGTGCGCATGTTCGTGGTGCTCTCGGTGACCACGTGCGATGCGGTAAGGAATTCGCCGTTCGGCCCGCCGGATTGCGAAAGGTTGTTGTAGGTCAGCCGGTTCGCCAGCCGGTCGCCGAGGGAATCGAGGCAAGGCGTGCTGTAGTTCCCGCAGTCCTCCTTGCCGTAGGCTCCGACGGCGGCCGTGTTGGTGCTTGGCTCAGGAACACAGTAGGTATTGGTGTACTGGTTGGCCTTCGAGGTGTTGTAGCAACCCGGCGTATAGGAATTGACCGAAAGGAAGGTCGGCCCCGTGAATCCGGCCGCGCCCCACGTGAACAGCGCCAGCTGCGTTGAGTAGCATGCCGTCGTCGTGCTGCTGCAGTGCTGCAGCCCGGCGTCACCTTGCTGCGCAGTACTCGGATTCACCTGTGCCAGGAAGTACTCCGCCTCTCCGCTCGTCGGGCCGGTCGGACTGTCAATGTCCGCCACGTCGACCGAGTGGATCAGGCTGGGCCGCTCCGCCGTTGGAACCGTGTACGTGTAGCAGGTCAACGGATTGGTCGGGTTGCCTTGCACGATGTCGGCGCGATCCAACTGGCAGGCCTCAAAGCCTTCTTCGATGTAACCGGCGTTCGGATCCTGCAGATCGAAGGTGATATAAAAGCCGTTCGACCAGGTCCCGATGCGCGGCCAATCCGGGAAGTAATACTGGTACGTTCCGGTGGTGCAGCTGTCCGATTCCGGCGTGCACGGAATTACTGTGCTCATTTTGTATTCGTAGGCGTACCACTGCGTATTCGGGTTCGACAGATCGCTCTGGGAACTCGCCGCGATGCACCAGGCGTACTCGTGAACGCTGCCGAGGGCGTACTCGACTTTTCGGCTGATCACGAACGCTCCATCCAGCCGGTCAAAGATTACCTGCACGTTGCCGGCACCGTTGTTGTAGCACTCCGGCTGCAAGGTCGCCGACCACAGGGCCGCCACGTTAACGGGCACGGCGGTGGTCCCGCCTGCCACGTTGGTGAAAATCGGATTGCCCGTAACCTTGTCGAAGGCCTGAATGTAGTAGCCGTTCAGCCACTCGAGAACCTGTCCGTTGCCATTGCTGATGGTTGGACCGACCGCAACGTTGTCATCAATATCTGGACCATCGTCGTCAAAGAAGGCGTAGGACGTGCCGATGTTCTGCACGGCATCGATCCCTTCGATCGAAATGCCACTCCAGGCTCCTGTGGTGCAAGAAGACGACTCACAGATGGGGAAAGGAGCAGTGGTACTGAATTCGGCGACCTGAGCAGCGGTAAACGGGCCGGCAACTGTGCCCTTCTGGCAATCGGTTCCCGGCGTGCATGGCTTCGCCAATGCCGGACTGGCCAGCAGCAACACAATCGTAATACCCCATTTTTCAACGTGCATGGATTTTCCTTTTTGAGTCTTTTTGAAATCAGTACATCCGCCCCAGGTGCCAACCCCTTACGCCCATCTTGGGTGAAAATACAGCAATCTACAGTCCATCGAGAGACTGACTATACATAGTATTTACAACAACTTACATCTACGTCGCAAAGTTGAAGATGAACACTTTCCTGCACACTGTGAAAGATTGACGCCCACTTTCACGGGGCCACTGAACACCTTTTCACATTGTCCAAAAACTGCGATTTTTACTTCTTCCCCACTCCCACCAGGTAGATATTGTGCGGACTTCCCACAGCGTTGTCCGTCACCGTTACATAGGCGGTTTCGACCTGGGCCAGCGACGGCGCGAACGTCACCGTAATGACGCACTTTACACCCACCGCCAACGATGCCGGGCAGGTGTTGGTCTGCGTGAAGTCCGCGGCGTTCGTGCCCGTGGTCGTAATGCTGCTGATGGTGAGCGCCGACGTTCCGTTGTTGACCAGCGAGAGCGGTTCGCTCACTGTGTTCCCGATCACGGTCGCGGCGAACGTGTAGCACGGATTGCCGAAGTACACGCCCGGACCACTTTGAGAGCCGAGCAATCCGAAGACATCCAGTTCATTCTGCGTCGCCACGTAGACATTGCCGTTAGCGATCGTGGGTACCTGGAACTTGTTGGCGCAGCCGCCGCGATCGCGCAGTACGCCGCCCTGCAGCGCCTGCGCGCTGCTGTAGAGCAGGTTCATGGTGCCGCTGGTCGTATTGGCGGCATCGTAGGCATACAGAACGGCCGAGCCGATGCCAGGCTGAACGCCGATCGCTTCCGGACGCGAGATCACCCAGACGATTCCGTTCGTCGCGCCGTTTGAGGAAGTCGAGGGCGTCATTCCAGCCGGAAACGTGGCCGCACTCTGCGCGTAAGGTGTCGACGAGAGCAAGCCGTTCGATCCCACGCTGAACATCTTGAAGTAGTCGCCCTCACCTGGCTTTGCGCCCACTCCGGACGAATACACAAACGACACGTCCTGTCCCGAGGAGTTCTGCCCCGACCAGTATGCAGGACTGGCCCAGTATCCGCCGGGAGCGCCAATCACGTCTTCCAGAGAAGTATCCGTGGTGGCGTTATATCCGCCGAGAGTTTCCGTGCTCAGCAAATACATGCGGGCCGCGACCGGATTCGAGTCGCAGGGCGCGCCGCCTTTGCCCGCGATCAGCAATTCATTGAGTCCAGGCAGAAGCAGGGGACCCGCCGAACCCAGGTCCAGATCGTTGACCGCACGGCAGGATTGATCGTCGGGAGTGAAATATTGCAGCACCTGCAGATCGCCGTTGAGCTGCAGCAGGCTGTCGCCATAATCGATGCCGCCCGTATTGGCGTCAAACGTCGCGTCACCCACCGCGGCATAAATGTTTCCGGAAGGATCGGCCACCAGGCCGTTGCCCGCAGCCCATACGCCGCCCAGCTGCGCATTGGGAGTCGTGTTGAAAATGGCCACGCGCTTGGCCAGGTTCGACGCTTCGTAACCCATGATCCAGCCGTGCGCGGCGCCGGCCCATCCGATGTAGATGACTCCGTTCAACTCCAGCAGTCCCGCACGTTGCACGTCCGCAAGCGGATCCCAGTAGACGATGCCGTTCTTGCTGCCCGCGCCCGTCCCGGCAACCTCTCCGGACATGTTGGTCGGGCCGTTGAACTTTTCCACGCCCGTGGTGATGTCGAGGGCGTGCAGCGTCTGGTAGAACTTGTTGGTGGTCGTGTTCCAGGTGCGCGTGACCAGATAGATGGTGTTCGTCGTCGGATCGATCACCGGCGTCGAATTGATGCCATAGATCGGATACACGCCGCAGCTGATGTCGGTGTCGCCGTCGCTTTTGCAGGGAACCGGCAGAATCGTCGGTGGATTGATGAAGCTCACCTGCCACAGTGGCGTGGACTGCAGGCCGTCGGCGTCGAGCGCATAAAGGCTGTCGTTTTGCGTCTCGATGTAGATCACGTTGTGCACGCCCTGGTTCGGGATGGTCACGTTGGGCACGTAGAGCGGCTGGCTGTACATCTGGCCGTCCACGGAATAGGACCACAGCTTGCCGAAGGTCGACGAGTTCACATTCGTCGTCGTCAGAATGGTCTCGTTCGGATTCTGGCCGGTGCGGGCAACATCGTTGTGCTGGGTCAGAACTCCGGCGAACTGTGCCTTCGCGGGCGTGAGGCAAGCGAAGACCAGGGTCAGGAGCACGGCTGTGCTCAGCACTGCATTAGGTATATTGCGGGACATGTAGGCAAGATCCTTTCTCTGTACAGAGGCTTTCGTCGGGGAGGGGGACGCGTGGGTCAAATGATTTTGCGCGGCGTCCGCGCGCATGTCAAGACGCAAGATTTTGCAACTCTCGAAGGTAACCTGTCGGCCCGATTTCCTGTGCTACGATTTGGAAAAAATCTCTTGACTCTGGAGGAATTTCCGGAATGCGCTATCTGCCGTTTCTCTGGCTGTTGCTGGCCGCAATCGCACTCGGGCAGGATCAGCCCGCGCCATCGCCCGGTCAGCCGGGCCTTCCCCCCGAATACCGGCCGCCGACGGCCCGCGACAAAGACGACGACTCTTTGCCGGCTTCGATCACCAAAGACGCCCCCGACGCCGCCGTCATTACCATTCACGGCGTCTGTGAGCATCCCAAGGCCCCGGCCGTGCCGGCGTCGTCCTGCCAGACGACCATGACCCGCGACCACTTTGAGAAATTGACCGAGGCTCTGCTGAAGAACATGCCGCCCGCCCGCAAGAAGCAGGTCGCCAATGCCTATCCCGGCCTGCTCGCCATGGCGCAGGAGGCCGAAGCCCGCGGACTGGAAAACAGCCCCCGGTTCCAGGAACGCCTGCAGTATGCCCGGGAGCAGATTCTCTCTCAGGAACTCGTGCGCCAGATTGAGGAAGACTCCGCGCAGGTTCCCGACAAAGACATCGCAGACTACTATCGCGAACACTCTGCCGATTTCGCTACGGCGACCCTCGAAAGAGTCTTCGTACCCAATCGCAAACGAATGGATCCTTTGTCCAAGGATAAATCCACGCCGGAAGCGGTCGCCGCCCAGCAGAAAGAGTCTGAAGATGCAATGACGCGCGCCGCCGAGCAACTGCGCGCCCAAGCGGCTGCCGGCGACAGTTTTATGGCATTACAAAAAGAAGCGTATGCGGCCGCCGGACTCGCCGACGTGCCGCCCAATCCCAGTCTCGGCCGAGTACATGGGACGGATCTCCCGCCCGGCCACGGCTCCGTGTTTCAGTTGAAGCCCGGCGAAGTCTCTCCAGTCCTGAGCGATTCCACCGGACACTACATCTACAAGGTTGACGCCAGAGAGACTGAATCTTTGTCGGCAGCCTCGCCGGACATCCGCAAAATACTTGCTGCGCAGCGCCGCGCCCAGGCCATTGAAAAAATCCAGGAGGCGGTCACCGCAGATTTCAATCTGGCGTATTTCGGGCCCATGCAGAAATCCAAGACTCCCGCAGGCCCTTCATCCAAGTGATCCCGAAGCTGAAGTCGGAGAGGAGCAAGGGAAGGAAAGGTTTCCTTCCCTTGCAATTCCCATGCATGGCCGGAATCAGGCGATTCCAGCCGCTTTCAACCTCGTCCTACTACTCGTCCACGACCTGCTCGAAGCTCGCGGACTTGCTGGTGATGTAGTTCAGGTCACCTTCGTACACGCAGGTGATTTTGGTTGACCCGACTTTCAAGTCCGACACGGTGAAGGTCGCGACTCCATTCGTCATAGGCGCCTGACCGACCGGCTCGAACACAATCGCTTCGCCATTGGGCGGAGCCGGAGTTACGGTCCCCGTGAGGGTCACCGCTTCGCCCTCGGTCGAGGGGTTCAGCGACGACGTGCACGTTGTGGTGGTGACCTTAGCAGCGGGGTTCACAACGAACACAGTGCCCTCGCCGTTCGATCCGCCCTGGTAGGTGGTGCCATACACGTAGCCACCGTTGTAGACGAGGCCCGCGTAAGGAATGGCTCCGTTTTCTCCAATGAACGTCTGGAGGTTCTTCTCTGCGTACGTACCCTTGCTTGAGTTGTACGCCAGCTCATAAACAATTCCGGCGTCGTTCTTGCCGCCAGCGGTCGTGGTGCCGTACAGATTGCCCGAAGGATCTGCCACAACGCCGGCGTAAGGTACGGTACCGTTCGCACCGAAAGAATAAATAAGCTTCTCGGTATAGGTTTGCTTGCTGCTGTTATAGATCAGCTTGTAGACCGCGCCGTCGCTGTCCTTGCCGCCCTTGGTCGTCGTACCGTAGACATTGCCCTCGCTATCGACGATCGGCGTGCCATTGGGAGTTTGGCCCTCGGTGGTTGCGTCGGATGGGTTGAACTGGTAGATCAGGACCGGATCGTAACCGCCGCTGCCATTGGGAACCAGTTTGACCACCGAGTTCGCCTCCGTGCCGTAGATGTTGCCGCTGGAGTCGATGGACAGGCCGCCAAACAGGCTGTTGACGTTGGCTGCAACCTGTTCGGTCCAGCCGCCGCTGCCGTTGGGGCTGAGCTCCCAGACCGCGCCGTTGCCGCCGCCGCCGCCGTTGTAAGCGCTGCCGTAGAGATTGCCGCTCGCATCCCAGATCAGGCCGTTCACCGGATTGGCCGCGTCGGGCGTGCCGGCGAAGCTCCAGAGCACGGTTTGCGTCCAGGTCGTGCCGGTTGTCGGTGGCGAAAGTTCGAACACCACGCCGTTTCCGCTCGTGCCACCCAGGTACGTGGTTCCGTAGAGATTTCCGTTGATGTCAAACACCACGTCGGCGAACACGGGATTCTGGCCGTCAACGCAGCTTGGCGAAACCGGGCAGAAGCTGTAGAGCACGGACTCGGTGTAGCCGCCGCTGCCGTTCGACGTCAGCTCATACACGCTGCCGTAGCCATAGGCGCCGCCGTTGTAGGTGGTGCCGAAAATGTTGACATTGTTGAAGGTAATGCCCCCATACGGATTTTCGCCGTCGGGAACGCTGCCAAAACTCCACAACACGCTTTCAGTTTGCGCGTGCACCGGGCTCACTGCAAACAGCAGGAGCGCGGAAAGCACCGCCAGGGTGATGGCGCCGCGAACCCCTGCGGTCACCGGGTTGAAAGCCTTGGTTTCTGTTGAATGCATGGTCCTCTCCTTGTGCTTCATTCTTCTTTCTAGTCCTTCCAGTGAATTTATTTTGGGGGTGGGCTGCTGCGTTCAGAAGTCAATTGTGTCGTTGTCTCGCAGCCGGTTTCTGTCAGCGAGACGCGGCAAGGTTGGATTCGATGTGAAACAATTGGGAGCGTCAGCGA
>Ga0187782_10002743_pt1 | contig 13032 bp, 12 predicted proteins | sample 0715_SJ02_MP15_2_FD_132454 | JGI IMG/M metagenome (GOLD analysis project Ga0187782, IMG submission 132454) | Tropical peat soil microbial communities from peatlands in Department of Meta, Colombia - 0715_SJ02_MP15_20_MG | ecosystem: Environmental > Terrestrial > Soil > Wetlands > Peat | place...
CCCTTTGGGCATGCAACCCTTGGGAACATCCACACGTACTACGACTGGGATCGAGCCGCAGCCGCGAGAGAGGTTAATACCGCACTGCAGCTTGCGCCGAACAATGCATTTGTACTGACGATGGCAGCAAAGGAGCGTCTGGTCGTAGGTGACCGGACGGAGTCCCTGCGCCTACTGAACCTCGCGATCTCAGTCGATCCATTCCAGCCCTTCATTTTCGTGATGCGCGGGGTTCTGTTTCAACGCATCAATCGTACCTCTGACGCGAAGAAAGACTTTCGTCGCGCACTCGAAATCAGCCCTGCCTACCCTCGGTTACATGGCCGCATTGCTGATGTCCTCCTGGTAGAGGGGAACCCTGAGGCAGCGCTTGCCGAGCTGCAGCAGGAAACTCCGGCCTTGAGCCTGAAAGGGCTCGCGCTTGTAAATCATGCTCTCAAGCGACGTGACGAGTCGGACGCTGCTTTGGCGCGCTTGGTATCGGGGGGAGTTTCGATCGCACCCATGTCGATCGCACAGATTTACGCGTTCCGCGGACAGATTGAAGAAGCCTTCGAATGGCTTGAGCGAGCGATCGCGCAAAAGGAAGCCACTACCGGTTACATCAAGGGTGATCCGCTACTGAGTCCGTTACTGGCCGATCCTCGCTACGCAAGGTGTCTTCGTACGATGAACCTGCCGGAGTGATGGCGACATGACCGCTTGGGAGGAATCTACACCGCGGCCATAACCGACCGCTCCTGGCCCAGTCCCCGCCATTCACACGCTTCACAGACGCCTTGTTCTACCTGCGGTTTTCGGGCTCGACGAGGAAACGAAACGGCACGCGTCCCGCAGCAACTCCTTCAGATCGGCTCGGTTGATCTTCGCTAATCGGACGAGCACGACGGGATGTGGTGCATAGTGATCAGTGATGTAGTAGGTCTCGGGATGCTCCCTTAGCAGCTCCAAGCGCTGCTCGAAATCTACGCGCACGGCGATGCTGTTCGCTTCAGCGGACTTGTTGACTGGGATGCAGGCAAGGAGCTTGCCCCCCAGCTTCACTGCAGGGGATCCGTACGCGGTGCCATCGACGACATCGGGCAGGGAAAGCCCCAGTGTCCTCACCGTGTTGAAGCTGAGCATTGCCATGGTGAAGTGTCCGAGGGCTTGGCGTGTCCCCTATGCACGCGTCCATGATACCCGTCACCGGCTGCCCCCGGGTGACCGGTTTCGGGATACCTAAGCCTGTGCGATGGATGACGGGAATTGGGCCGGTCAGCGACAGTGTGATCAGCCGTGCATGGAAGGCCAGGGTGCGCGCGACAGAGCCACCGTCGCCGCCGGACGCGATCGGCGTGTAACCGTCACCGGAAAGCTTCGTCGCGTCCTTATGCAATCGCCAGTGTCGGCTTGTCCGTCACGGCGGCGGAGTGCCTTCCTTAAAGGCCTTCTTCAGCTCGCGTCGAAATTCCGGCGTGTCTTCGTGGCCGTGCGTTGCCACGGCGTGCTGAACGGCGATGTCCAGCAACTCTTTCTCGGTATCCGCCGCAATGGTGACGGTGCAATTCATTTCGCTCGGAAACTCTCTGCAATCAATGTATTTGCGTCCCATGTCCACTCCTCACACGACGCCGGTTGAGACCCTTCCTCGTTCCGCTTCCGCGAGTAAGACTTCTAAGCCGCGATCGGTCCGAGCGGATGCTAATCCGCTAGCAGGTAGACTGCCAAAAAACCGAGGAGCCGACGCCAAACCGCTCACGCGCACTCGGTCAGGCCAACATCTCGCGCACTCGCCTGCCGGCTTCGAGCCCCTGCTCTATGGCGCCGTCGATGAAGCCCCGCCAGCCGTCTGCCCAATCGGCGCTGGCGAAAATGACGCGGCCGCGCGGCTGCTGCAGCTCGCGCAGATACCGAGACCACATCCCCGGCCGCAACGTGCACCATGTCCCCTTCGAGTACGGATCGAGATCCCATTCGTAGCCGAACGTCTTGACCACCTTGGCACCCGGGATGAAGAGTCGCACCGCGCCCTGCACCGAATCGGTATCGTTGACATCGAGTAAGTCCCGACTGGGTCCGAAGCCGACGAGGTGCGTGTATCCGTCCACAACGTCCTCGGTATCAAGAGAGTTCAAGGCATTGTGACTCGGCGCGATGCAGCTGATATTTCCGTAGTCGCCTTCGAGGAGCAGGTGCAGCTTCGTACCGGTCCCTGCGTGCGTCAAACGGGATGCCGCGAGCTGCGCGTCGCTCAAACCCGGCTGCCATTCCAGATCCTTCAGAACGTTCAACGGGATGGTGGAAACGACAATACGGCCCCGCAAATCATCGCCGGCGGCCGTCTGGACGCTGACGCCGGTCGTATCCTGTATCACGCGTTGCACCGGGGTACCGAGGCGCACCTCCGGGCGAGTCTCAGACAGAACGGCATTGAGCAGTGCAACGGTGCCGTCCTTCAAGTAGAACCGCCCAGTGGCGTCGTCCATGTCCGTGGTGTTGTGCCCTGGGAGCGCGTACCAGCGCACCATCTCGAGCCAGGCAAACTGATCGGAGTAGTTGTGGCCCTGGCCCGCCATGTAGCCGTCCACGATGTCCCGGTACAATGGCGAGATCCTGTTCTTCAGGGCAGAAAGCCGTTCCGCGCTCGAAATCTGATCAACTTTGCGGTACTCGTCGGAACCGAAGGGATTGTGGGGCAGTGGCAGCAGCGCTCGCGAGTCGCCCATGTAGGTGGCGACGGCGTTCTCGACGCGCTCACCGATTTTCGCAGCGGAAAGCGTGACGATTTCGCCTGTGCTGGTGTGAATGATCCATTTGTCCGCAGACGCTCCGCGAGTCTCGCGCAGCTGCAGGCCGTTGCGGCGGATTTCGGTCCACACGTACGGCTGCGACCAATGAACGAACGTGCCACCCATGTCCGTTGGGCGCCCATTGAAGTCGGCGGTGAAAGTCCGACCGCCGAGACGATTGCGGGCTTCGAGAATCACGGTCCGCAGCCCCGCACGCCGACACTCACGCGCCGCGCTCACCCCGCAGAACCCGCCACCGAGGACGATCACGTCGTAGTCTCGTGAAGATTGCTCCGCCTGGACGTGCGTGACCGACAAACCCGTGCCTGCGGCCACTGCGCCGGCGCCGATCAGGAAATTCCGGCGCGTTACGCCGCCGTGGTCCGATTCTGGCTGCGAGGGGCGGCTAACTTCACTCATTGCGTGCCCTTTCCGAAAACACTAAGGCGGCACGCTCGACGGCCTCGTAGAGGCCACCGAAAGTGCATCACGGTTCCGGGCGGCGCTGCCTGTGGGTTCTGCACGAACCGCGGCAGCGTTGAATCCCACGAGTCAGGTGCTCGCCAGGCGTGAGCGTATGACAGTCGCTACACCCGCCAGTTGAGCGCCGCCGTTCAGGCGGCTTTTTCGTTTTTGGAGTGCGCAAGCCGTACGTGAAAGGCTGATTGAATTTCCGCGATCTTGAAGGACCGCTCTGTAGATCTCCAAGCGCTCACTTTGGGTCGACTGCAGCCAGTTGGCCGACTTTGTCTCCGTACGGCCCGATAGCGGGCGGACGTTCATGTGTTCACTTCTCGTCTATCCGCTCGGCCAGCTCCGCGGCGATCTGAGCCTTGATTTCCTCCTCGGCTCCTAGGCAGATGAGTTAATGCCGCGATGGCACGTTCTCCGGCGGCGTCGACGGTTTTGGCGAGCGGGCACTAGGTGCGTGAGGGCTCTGCATTTCGCTCGCCTGCCGTTGTTGCAGGAACTGAGTCTGTTGCTCATGCTGGCGTTCCATCGCGGCCAGCGCGCGTGCGTTGGCATTCTGCTGAGTCAGATACGCGTGATCTCGCTCTTGCATTTGCGCCAGCGCTTCGCGCTCCTGTTGTTGTCGCGCCTGGAGGGCTGACTGCTGCCGCTGGTATTCCTGGTCTGAATTTGCGGACGTTCTCGAAGGGGGCGGCGCCGCTTGACGTTTGGGCAACTCCTGTGCATGCACAGGCACGGGACCTCCCGCGCGGCTCGCGCTCAATACGTGCGAGTCAAAATTGTTGGGCTTCGAAGTCGCAGCAATCTCGGGCTTTCCGTGATTTGCAGAGGCGAGGAGCTCCGGATGTGCCGCCGCTGTCTCGCGATGCTGTGTCTGTGCGGCGGTCGGAGGCGTATGGTGCTCGTGCATCACGTGCTGCTCTTCCGTAGTCGGCTGAGCCGTGAGGCCGCCCGGACCGCCGACATAGCTGACGGGATTGACGGTGATGTTGTTGATCACGGTCTTGGAGTAGACATTGGTGATCTCTACGTTCGTCACATTGTTGACTACGCGGTTGTAATAGAATTGGTTGTCGCGCCAGTACCCGCCCTCGTACCCACGACCGGGATAGCCGAACCCGTAGTTCACCCCTCCGTAGAAGCCGATCTGCGGCGCCCAATACCCCGGATACCACACGAAAACTCCGTCAGACCAGCCCCAGTAACCCGGCGTCCACAGAAGTCCGACCGCGGGAGGTTCTACCCAGGTGCCGGGAACCCAGAAGTATCCGAACGGACCGTAGCTCCAGTACCCGGGAACCCAGAGGTAGCCGGGGGCCGGGATCGGCGGTTGGTCGTAGACCGGAAGGGGCGGGGGTGCAATGGTGACAAAAAACTCGACCTGGGCGCCCGACCTTGATGGTAACCCAACACTGAGGCAAAAGAATCCAGCGATCACCAATGCTGCAAAGGGCGTTTTGAACATTGACCTTCGCCTCCAGGAGTTACAAGAGAATCGCTGCGTATCAGCGCCGTACGACTGTGCCCGTCCGTGGCAGACGATGCGCGGTTGCTGGCAAACTGCGTGAGCCCACCCGCCGCGAGGATCGCATCGAGCACCGTCACGCCCTCGCGGTAGGGAATCTCCTGCGGGTGGGCGACCTGCCCCACCACCTTGACGAGACTGAAGGCACTCGCGGCGTTCTTGACGCTGATGTTGACCTTCGGCGAGCGCACGTACTCCGACAGCACCTTCTCCATGTCACGCGCGAGTTGCGGTGCGGTCTTGCCGACCGCGACCATGTCTTCGACCAGCGGGGTTGAGATCTTGCCGTCGGGACGCACCGGCACGGTCACTGAGAGCTCTGGATTGCGCCACACGAACAGGTCGACAGTATCGCCGGGACCGATGATGTAATTGCTATCGGCAGCCTTGGCCGCTGCCTGACTCGGTGTAGGCGTCGGCGGAGTATCGCCCGAGTGCTGGGGCGGGTCGGCGAGCGCCCGAGCGGAGCACAGGCACACGGCTGCGACCGGTAGCATGGCGTGCCAGCGAAACCTCCAGATGAATTGGAGTGCAGCGTGCATGTTTCGTTTTCGCCGCAGCCTGTGAGGAGTCGCAGCTTATCAGCGGCGGCCTTTGAACGCTGACTAGTTAACCTTAATCCCCTGCCACGCTGGCGGCCCCGGTGGTGTCAGGCCTGAGGCTCACAGCTTCCAGATGTCAGTTCGCAGCAGGGCGAGCGCCTTTCGATGTGAGCCGGACGCTGGCGGGCTCTACGTCCGTTCGGCCGCTTTCTTCAGCTCCCTCTTGGCAGCAGCGTATGCAAGGCAGAACGCGACGCAGGTCTGGCCAGCGATAATCGCTGCGCTCCGGTAGCCACCGCCAAAAAACGCCACTACTGCGGAGACGGCCATTACTCCAACACAAGCGAAGGCTACCTTGTGGCGGATCGACATAGCAGCGATGTTACGCTGAACCTCAGCTCCCGCAAAAAAGAAGGGTGCCGGTCGAAAAAATGACTCCACTAGCAATCCTGGCCGGTGGGGGTTGGGGTGATTCGACTCGCTCGGGCTTGCCACGACACGTAGGCCATAGAGATCGAACAGGGGGTGTACATCGTCCACATGCGCCCGATTGATAGCGGGGGCTGGTTGCCTCCCTCCGCGGCTGACGATACGCTGATCGCTGGGCCTAGTAGCAGTGTCTCTGACAAAGGGCTCCGCAATGAAAGCGGCGTGGCTAGTCGTTGTAGCGGCTTTATTGGTGGCCAGTGTCGCGGGTGTTTCCTTAGCGGATGACGGTAATTGTCCCTGCAGGACCCGACACCTACATGCTTGATGTCCATCGCTCGATTTGGTGGTGCAAGCCGCCGGCGGATATCACTGCGCTCAAGAAGGCCAATGAGTACTGCGCGGCGAAGTCCCTCAACCTCTCGATTCAGAAATTCGACAAGACGACTCGGGCGGGAATGGTGCGCGAGGCACAGTTGGTGTTCGGTTGCGTTCCTGCGGCCGCCCCTAGTCAACCGACCGCCCCCGCTGCAAGCAAGCCGCCCGCTAGTTAGATCCTCAAGCGTAATGCTGGTGCCGCGCTAGCTTTGCGTAGCTGACCAGTAGCGGCATGCAAAGTCGCTTCCTCATGGACTTGCTGTGGACTTGACTAATTAGTTCCCGGATTTTGTCAAGGTGGATAGCTAAAGAAGATCTTGATTTTTATGGTGGAAAGGGAGGGACTCGAACCCTCGACCCCGGCATTATGAGTGCCGTGCTCTAACCAGCTGAGCTACCTTTCCGCGGGAGTCGCGCATTTTCCCCATCACCGCCCCGGGGTGTCAAACCGATCCCTGAGGCGGGCTGCAGATGATTCAGGCCGCCGGTATGCCGCGAAAGTCCGCGCGAAACGCGTCGGCGCCGTCGAGATCGACGATGAGGCGCGCCCTCAGGACGGCGCCGAAACCTACACATTGAACCGGAAGTGCATGACGTCCGCCTCCTGGACGACGTAGTCCTTGCCTTCGAGGCGCAGCTTGCCGGCATCGCGCGCCCCCGCCTCGCCCTTGCCGGCAAGGTAGTCCGCGAGGGCGATGACTTCTGCACGGATGAAGCCGCGCTCGAAGTCAGTGTGAATCACACCGGCCGCCTGCGGGGCGGTCGCCCCGATGCGCACCGTCCAGGCGCGTACTTCCTTCGGTCCGGCGGTGAAGAAGGTCTGCAGCCCGAGCAGCCGGTAGGCCGCACGGATCACGCGGTTCAGTCCGGGCTCCTTGAGCCCGAGCTCCGCCAGGAATCCGGCGCGCTCGGACTCATCGAGCTGGGCAATCTCCGCTTCGATGGCTGCACATACCGCAACCACGGCCGTGTGCTCCGCGACGGCGTGTGCCTCGAGCGCGGCGAGCAGCGGGTTGTTATCAAAGCCGTTCTCCGCGACGTTAGCGAGATACATCACCGGCTTCGCCGTGAGCAGCTGCAGTTCCCGCAGGTCGCGCTGCTCCTCCTCGCTGAGTGATAGCGCACGCACGGGCTTTGCGGCATCGAGCTGCAGCCTGACGCGCTCGAAGAGGCTGCGCTTGCGTAACGCATCCTTGTCGCCGCCCTTGGCGGCGCGCGTCGCGCGCTCCAGGCCCTTCTCGAGCGTTGCCAGATCCGCGAGCGCCAGCTCGGTGTCGACGGTCGCGACATCCGCGAGTGGATCGATCCTGCCGGCGACATGCAGCACATCGTTGCCCTCGAAGCAGCGCACCACGTGCGCGATGGCGTCGACTTCGCGGATGTGCGCGAGAAACTGGTTGCCGAGGCCTTCGCCCTGCGAGGCGCCGCTCACGAGTCCGGCGATGTCGACGAACTCGACGGTGGTCGGCACGACCTTCTCGGGCCGGGCAATCGCGGCGAGCTGCGCGAGACGCGGATCGGGCACCGGCACCACGCCGACGTTCGGGTCGATCGTGCAGAAGGGGTAGTTCTCGGCCGGGATCTGCGCGCGGGTGAGCGCGTTGAAAAGAGTCGACTTGCCGACGTTGGGCAGACCGACGATGCCGCAGCGAATGGCCATGAGCTTGGAGGAGTCGCCTTGCCTCAGGGGTTGGTCGGTGCCACCGGTAGATCGGGCAGCGGATCGCGGCTGTGCAGGCGATTCATGGCGATCTGCGCGCCGTCCGTGAGCAGTACCGGCACCGCCTCGGCAGCCGCCAGCAGCGCGTCGCGGATCAGCTGCGCGTCCGCGGGCGACGGACGTCCGAGCACGTAGTCGAGCACCTGCGCACGATCGCCCGGGTGACCGATGCCGATCCGCAAGCGCCAGAATGCGTCCCCGAGCTGCGCGATCACGTCGCGCATGCCGTTATGACCGGCTGCGCCACCGCCCTGCTTCAGCCGCACCACGCCGGCCGGGAAGTCCAGCTCGTCATAGGCGACCAGGATCGACTGTAGCGGCACCTTATAGAAGGAGGCGACGGAGCGGACCGGGTCGCCGCTGTGGTTCATGTAGCTCATCGGCTTGAGCAGCCACAGCTCCACATCGGCGATGCGTGCGCGTGCAATCTCGGCACGGTGCCGCGGCTCGCTGCGGAACTCGGCAGCGTGGCGCCGGGCGAGCTCGTCGACGAACTGGAAACCCGCGTTGTGACGCGTCCGTGCGTACTCGGTGCCCGGATTGCCGAGCCCGACGATCAGCTTGAGCGGCTCACCTGCCATCGGGTTTCCCTCGCGCCGGAAACGCCGCCGGCCGCGTTCGGTGACTTCCGAAGCGGCCGGCGGGCGATCCCGACGTCACTGTTGAGGGCTACTTCTTGCCGCCTTCCTTCCTGGCGGGCGCGCCCTCCTTCTTCTCCTCGCCCTTCTCACCCTTCTTGGTCTCGCCCGCGGCAGCGGGCGTGCTCGGGGCAGCACCGGCGGCCGCGGGCGCAGCACCCGGCGCACCCGGCGCGCCCGGCGCGCCGGCAGCAGCTGGCGCGGCGGCGCCCTCGACGGGCGCGGCCGCTGCAGCCTCGGCGGCCACTGGCTCGGGCTCCTCAGCGCGCGGCGCGTGGATCGAGACGACCGGCGTATTTCGCCGCGTGAGCTCGGGGATCGCCACCCCGGCCGGCAGCGGAATGTCCGACAGGAACTTGGTGTCGTTCAGGTCCATGCCCGAGAGGTCGAGCTCGAGGAACTCCGGCAGGTCCTTCGGCAGGCAACTCACCTCGACATCGGCGCGCATGTGCGACACGACACCCCCCTGGTTCTTGACACCCGGCGAGATACTCTCGCCCCTGAAGTGGATAGGCACGCGGATGCGGATCCGCTCGTTCTCGACCACGCGCTGCAGGTCGACGTGCACCACCAGATTGCGGGCGGGATGCATCTGCACATCCTTGATGATGGCGTCCTGCGTGCTGTCGCCGATCTTCAGCCGCACGATCGAGGAGTAGAAGCGCTCATCGCCGATCATCGTCAGCAGGTTCTGCTGATCGAGCACGAGCGGTTGTGCCTCCTGGTGGGCGCCGTAGAGTATGGCGGGGACCTTGCCCGTGTGACGCAGGCGGCGGCTCGCACCCTTGCCTTGCGCCCCGCGCAGGTCCGCGCCGAAGGTGAATGAAATACGCATTATTCAACTCTCCAATCGTTAGCCAAACCGTGCCGGTTCGCGACCAAACCGGCACACCCGAAATCCCATCCTCCGTCGCAGCCGGCGAAGGTCGCGCCCCTCACCAGCGGAATCGGAGCTGATGTCCGCCGAAATCGTTGCAGCGATTTCGGCCAATCCAACTAGTCGACGTACAGCGAGCTCACCGAGCCCTCGTCGAGGATGCGGCGAATCGTTTCCGCCAGCAGCTCCGCGACCGACAGCTGGCGAATGCGGCCGGCACGGCGCGCCTCGGCGCTCAAGGGGATCGTGTCCGTCACCACCAGCTCATCGAGCGCCGAACTCGAGATCCTCTCGACCGCGCCCCCGGAAAGCACCGGGTGCGTGATGTAAGCCACCACCTTCTCGGCGCCCTCCTCCTTCAGGGCCTGCGCCGCCTGGCACAAGGTGCCCGCCGTGTCGACCATGTCATCGACCAGCATGCAGGTCCTGCCCTCGACCTCGCCGATGATGTTCATCACCTTCGACTCGTTCGGCCGCGGGCGGCGCTTGTCGATGATCGCCAGGTCCGCGTCGTCGAGGCGCTTGGCGAAGGCTCGGGCTCGCGCCACGCCCCCGACATCCGGTGACACCACGATCACATTGTTGTACCCCTGTTTCCACGCATCACCAAGCAGCACCGGCGAGGCGTACACGTTGTCCACCGGGATGTCGAAAAACCCCTGGATCTGATCGGAATGCAGATCGATCGTCAGCAGGCGATTCACTCCCGCACTCGACAACATGTTGGCCACCAGCTTGGCCGTGATCGCCGAGCGCGTCGCGCGCGGCCGCCGATCCTGGCGAGAGTAACCAAAGTACGGCACCACCGCGGTGATACGTGCCGCCGAAGCACGGCGCGCCGCATCCACCATGACGAGCAGCTCCATCAGGCTGTCGTTAGCCGGCGGACACGTCGACTGCACGATGAAGAGGTCGCGGCCGCGCACGTTCTCCATCAGCTCGATGTTGATCTCACCGTCGCTGAAGCGCCCGACATAGGCACGCCCGAGCGGCACCTGCAGGCTCCTTGCAATGTCCTGCGACAACGCCGGATTGGCATTGCCGGCGAACAGCGCCAGTGTATCGCTCGTGCTCATAAGCCCTTGCGCCGCGCGCTCATCTCAAAAGCGCCCCACCCTCCGCACGCTCCCGCGCCAGCCGCGGCGCGCCGCGCAATTGGCTGGGGTGGAAGGATTCGAACCTCCGAATGGCGGGATCAAAACCCGCTGCCTTACCACTTGGCGACACCCCAGCACCCGCGCACTGCGGACAAAAGTGCTGCGGACGCGATCTTACAGCCGCCTCAGGGGCGCTGCCCGCGCCGCAGCCGTGCGTGCAGCGGCGAGGTGTTCAAACCGCGCGCGACGAAGCTGCGCCAGCGATCGGGGACCTGCGCGGCGAGACGCTCGGCATCTGCCGCGCTCTCACGCGCGGTGAAGACACAGGAGCCCGTGCCGCTCAGGTGTGCGCTGCCTGCGCGTGCGAGCCACTCGAGCGCCTCGGCCACCTCCGGCGAGCGCGCACGGACCACGCTCTCGCAGTCGTTGTGCCCACCCGACTCAAAAAAGGCGCGTATTGTGATGAGAGGGGAATTTCGTGTCAATTCAGGGCTCTGGAACACCTCCCGGGTGCTCACCGACACGCCCGGATAGATGATCACGTACCAGCGCTCGGGCAGCGTCACGGGCGTCAGCCGCTCGCCCACTCCCTCCGCCCAGGCCGAGAAACCCTGAACAAAAACAGGCACATCCGCCCCGAGTCGCAGCCCGACACGCGCCAGCTCATCGAGGGAGAGCCCACATTGCCAGAGCTCGTTCAAGGCCACGAGCGTGGTCGCGGCATCGGAGCTGCCCCCGCCCAGGCCCGCCCCGAGGGGGATACGCTTCAGCACGGCGATGTCGGCGCCGGCGGCTGTTCCGGTGGCATCTTTCAGCGAACGCGCCGCGCGCACCGCGAGATCGTCGGCGGCGGCGACACCGGCGGGACCGGTGCGCCGCTCGATCCGCCCGTCCTCGCGCGGCGCGAGGGTGATCGTGTCCTCAAGGTCGATGAGCTGAAAGAGCGTCTGCAGCTCGTGATAGCCGTCGGCGCGCCGCCCCGTCACGTGCAGGAACAGATTGAGTTTCGCCGGCGCCGGCCAGCGCGCGGGCGCGGCGACTGCCGGCTCCCCCTCTGCGGCGCGCCTCACAACTGCCAGTTGTCCACGAAGAGCCGCACGCGCACCGAGTCACGTTGCAGCGTGAGTCGAGCGGGTAGCGCCTGACCGCTGGCGGAAGCGTACCCCTGGTAGTCAATACGCCAGCCGTCCTGCGTGAGACTGCTGAGACGCTGTTGCGCCGGATCGAGCGATTCGCTCGCGGGCTGCGAGGGGTCGGGCACTCCGAGCACCCAGTAGCGGAGCGAGGCGAGCGGCGGATCGAATCCGAGGCGCGTGGCGAGCGCGGCGTGCGCCGCCTCGCTATCGATGTGCTCACCACGCGAGGTGACGAGCGTCAGATCGTCACCCGAGGCGGTGACCTGTGCGCCGCCAACACCGAGCGGTCCTTCGAGCGTCAGCTGCGAGCGCGCGCCGTCCTGCGTCCAGCGCAGGTTGGCGTTGAAGCCCTCCCCGCCCGCAGCCACAGCCACACGGCCCGTCAGCTGGAAGTGATCGCGCGCCTGCAGCTCCGGCCGACGCACTTCCCACGCGGTGCCCGGTGGCAGTGTGGGCGGCACGGTGCGGCAGGCGGCCAGAGCGGCAAGCGCCACGACCGCGCCGAGCCGCAGCCACTTACTTCGCATCGGGCAGGAGCCGTTTGATCGTCGCCTTGAGGGGTTTCGAATCCGGTTCGCGGGCGAGCGCCGCGGCCCACACGCGCCGCGCGTCGTTGCGCTGGCCACTGACCCACAGCGCCTCGCCCCAGTGCGCGGCGATCTCGCCGTCGTGACTGAGGGAGTAGGCCCGCTCGAGAATGATCGCGGCGCCCTTGGCGTCGCCCTCCCGGAAGCGTACCCAGCCGAGGCTGTCGAGGGCAGCCGGGTTGTCAGGCATGACCACGAGCGCCTGGCGGATCAACGACTCGGCGTGGGCGAGCTCGAGGGTATGGTCGGCGAGCGTGTATCCGAGTGCATTCTGCAGGGTGGGGTCGTTGGGGCGATCGGCGAGCATGCGCTCGAGCGCATCCACCGACTCGTGCACGTGTCCGGCCTGCTCGAGGATGACGGCGCGGTCGTACTCGATCGAAGGATGCTGCGGGTGGCGCTCGAGGGCAGCCGACAAGAGCGCGAGACTCGTGTCCGCCTCGCCGTGATCGGCAAGCAGCCGCGCCTTGGCAAGGGTCAGATCGAGCTCATCTTCTGGGTGATCCGCGGCGTAATCGTCGAGCAGTGCGAGTGCCTCGGTGCGCGCACTGCGATCGAGCAGCAGCGACGCCGCACGCGAGCGGGCCGACAGTGCCACCGACGAGTCATACAGCCGCCGGTAGGCGGCAATCGCGCCATCCGGATCGCCGTCGCGCGCGGCGATGTCAGCGAGATACAGCTGCGCCGCGTCGTTGCCTTCGCCGTTCGACAGCAGATCGGTGAAGCGCTGGCGTGCCTCCTTCATGTCACCGGAGTTGAAGGCGAGGAGTGCGAGGCGCCGATCGACCTCGGCCTGCGGCGCGCCGCCCGCGCGCAGATGCTCGAGCTGCTGGTGTGCCTCCTCGCTACGATCCAGCGACGCGA
>Ga0187782_10002744_pt1 | contig 13031 bp, 12 predicted proteins | sample 0715_SJ02_MP15_2_FD_132454 | JGI IMG/M metagenome (GOLD analysis project Ga0187782, IMG submission 132454) | Tropical peat soil microbial communities from peatlands in Department of Meta, Colombia - 0715_SJ02_MP15_20_MG | ecosystem: Environmental > Terrestrial > Soil > Wetlands > Peat | place...
AGACGCTGCTGGTGTCGATGCAGGTTCCCGCGACGGCCCCGCTTGCATTGATCTGGTTGGGAATCACGATGGTCAATTGACTGGGATTGCCCGTGGGGTCAAATGTTGTGAAAGTGCCATTCGAGGAGCGCAAATAACCGTGAGCTCCTTGTGCGTCAATATATCCGCCGGCGACCGTGCCATCGTCGCCGATTGATTGGGCGCCGGACGTGCCAGCCGGATCGAAAGTGCTGATGTTACCAGCAGCGTCGCGAACAAAGCTGTGCTCGAGGTCTTGCGAGTCGATGAAATATCCCGCCGTTTCGCCCGACGCATTGATACTTTCGACGACCGTGCCGAGATTCTGAGTCGTGCCCGCCCCGGGAGCGTCGATCGTCGTTATCGATCCATCCGAATCGTCCACGAACCCGTGAGCGACGCCGTTCGTGTCGATGAAGTATCCGGCGGCCTCGCCGTTGTCATTGATTCGGAAAGCGTATGTACCCTCGAGACTTCCGGTGCCCGCCCCCGGCGCGTCGATCGTTGTGAACGTTGGGGTCGGAGAAGGATTTTGCCCTTGTCCTCCCCCTGAGCCGCCGCCGCAGTTTGCGGCTTCGAAGCAGAAGACGAGCACAAGGATTAGGATGGGGGCAGAGTGAGTCGTTTTCTGGCCGGCACGAACTCTCGCTTGGTTCCACCGACTTCGAGACACAGTCGAACCTCCGAAGACGCTCTGCACGACTGCCCCTGGGGAAACGGGGAACGTATATTACATGGAAAGTCAATTACTTGCCACTGACCTGAGGCCGCTGGACCGATGCCTGTTTGCTTGTCGACCAGTTCCCGCCAAACTAGATTTTGTTTACACCAACCATCGCTTGACACGCGCACAGCCATCCCTAAACTGGAAGCGTGATGATGAGAGACGCATCGATTGTCGGAAACGGCGGCGCTGGCTGCAGCGCGACGCGGCCCGCTTCGCGCCTGCGCCCGTCGTGCGTCCGTACCAGACAGCGCCTTGCCGATGCGAGCCAACTCCCCGCCACTCGCCCCTCACGACTCACCGATTACCAATCACCAATCACCGAATTAAGTGGGACACCATCGCACTTCTTTCCGCGTGTAATTCATAGAAAACAAAGAACGACGCACCCGATGAAGTGGGACACTTTTTCAATCTCCCCAAGCACCCCAAAATGCACGATCTAGCCAACGCCGCCATCGAAACCGCGAAGCGCCGCGGCGCTTCCTATGCCGACGTCCGCGTGATGGATATTCGTCACCGCGATATCTCGGTGAAGAATGGCGAGGTCGGCACGCTCGCCGAGTCCGAATCGCTCGGCATCGGCATTCGCGTGATTGCGAACGGCGCTTGGGGATTCGCCTCGACCGACCGGCTGACGCGCGAAGGCATCGAGGCTTGCGCTGCCGAAGCAGTGGCGATCGCGAAAGCTTCGGCGCTCGCGAAAAAAGAGAATGTCACGCTTGCTCCAGAAGGCACCTACGTCGACACTTGGCAGAATCCGTTCCTGAAAGATCCATTCCGCATCCCCGTCGAGCGCCAAATCGATCTGCTCCTGGCAGCGGACAAAGAGATGCGCCGCGTTAAGGGTGTCACCGTCGCCGAAGGGTCGATGTCATTGCGCCGGATCGAGCAGCTTTTTGCGTCGAGCACGGGCTCTTCGATTCATCAGGTGAAGATGCAGTCAGGCGCGGGCATCGTCGCGACGAGCTTTGCCGGTACCGAAATTCAGAAGCGGTCCTATCCGAACAGTTTCGGCGGCCAGCACATGCTCCAGGGCTACGAGCTGATCGAGTCGCTTGATTTGGTCGGAAATGCGCAGCGAGTCGCGGAAGAATGCGTCGCATTGCACACCGCCGCGCATTGCCCCGAGGGGCATAAGACGATCATCCTCGGCGGCTCGCAGCTTGGTTTGCAGATTCACGAATCGATTGGCCATCCTATCGAGCTCGACCGCGTCCTTGGAATGGAAGCGAATTTCGCGGGAATGAGTTTTCTGACAACGGACAAGTTGCGGAAGCTGAAGTACGGCTCCGACATCGTGAACGTTGTCGCCGATGCGCGCCTGGAACACGGTCCGGGCCTCGGCACGTTTGCCTACGACGATGAAGGCGTCCCGGCGCAGTGCACGCCGATCATCAGCAATGGTCTGTTCACGGGCTATCTCACGAGCCGCGAAACCGCCGCGTCGATTGGAGAGAAGCGCTCCGGCGGAACGGTCCGCTGCGAAAGTTGGAACCGCCTGCCGATGATTCGCATGACCAACATCAGCATCAATCCAGGCACGTGGAAGTACGACGACCTGATCGCCGACACGGACGACGCGATCCTGATGGAAACGAACCGCTCCTGGTCGATCGACGACAAGCGCTACCACTTTCAGTTCTCGACCGAGATCGGCTGGGAAATCAAGGGCGGCAAAATCGGCCGCATGATCAAGAATCCGAGCTACAGCGGCATCACCACCGAGTTTTGGAACAGTTGCGACGCCATCTGTTCGCGCGATCACTGGACGCTCTGGGGCACGCCCAATTGCGGCAAGGGGCAGCCACAACAGACGATGGGCACCGGCCACGGCGCCGCGCCCGCCCGCTTCCGCAACGTCCGCGTGGGAGTCGCGTTTTCCAAATAATCATGTCCAAGACAAGCGGGAAGTTGACGGCAGCTGAACTCGAGCGCATCACCGAACGCGTGCTCAAACTGAGCGATGCGGACGAGACCGAAGTCGACGTCAGCGCCGGCACGGACGCGCTGACGCGGTTTGCCAACAACGCGATCCATCAAAATGTCGCCGAACAGACGCTGAGCATTTCCGTCCGCGTCGATCTCGATGGGCGCACGGCCCGCGCCACGACGAACAAGACCGACGACGAATCGCTGCGCCGCGTCGTCGCCTCCGCGATCAGCCTCGCGCGCAACGAGCCCAAGAATCCCGACTTGTTGCCTATGCTAGGCAAACAGAAATATCAAAAGGTCTCGCGGTATTTTCCGGCGACCGCGAACACGACGCCTGAAGACCGCGCCAAGGCCGTGGCGCGCGTCTGCAAGATGGCGGAAAAACACAAGCAGACCACGGCCGGAATTTTCGCAAGCGGCGGGTCGCAATCCGTGCTCGCCAATTCGAAGGGGCTTTTCGCCAGTTACGAGCAGACCCGCGCGGAATTTTCGGTCACGATGCTGGAACCCAATTCGTCCGGCTGGGCCAAAGCGAATTCGCCAGATATCCGTACGATCGATCCTGAAGAGCTGGCGGAGAGCGCAAGCGAGAAAGCGGCGCAGTCTCGCGAGCCGCGCGAAATTGCGCCGGGGCGCTACACGACGATCCTTCCGCCTGCGGCTGTGCTCGATCTGGTCGGGTTCCTCTTCTACGATTTCGCGGGAACGGCCGTGCTCGACAAGCGCTCGTGCTTCACCGGACGCATCGGCAAGAAAGTGCTGGGCGAAAATATCACGCTCTGGGACGACGTCTATCATCCCTTGCAGACCGGCCATCCTTTCGACGGCGAAGGTTCGCCGCGACAGAAGGTTCTGCTGGTCGATCGCGGCGTCGTGAAGAATTTGGTCTATTCGCGCGCGACGGCGAAGAAAATGAAAGCCAAGCCGACCGGCCACGGCTTCTCGCTGCCCAATGATTACGGCGAAGCGCCGATGAATCTGGTTTTCACAGGTGGCGATCGGTTGATCGACGATATGGTCCGCTCGACCGAGCGCGGCGTCCTTGTCACGCGGCTGTGGTACATCCGCGAAGTCGATCCCTACGAAAAGATCCTCACCGGAATGACGCGCGACGGGACGTTCCTAATCGAAGACGGGAAAATCGCCGGAGGCATTCGCAACTTCCGGTTCAATCAGAGCATCATCGAGATGCTCTCGAACGTGGAGACGCTCGGCCCTGCTGTCCGCGCCGCGGGGGAAGAATCGTTCGAGATGGTCGTGCCGGCGATGAAGGTCCGCAACTTCCACTTCAGCGAAGTCACGAAATTCTAGAATCGACTGGAGAGCCCGTAAGCGCTTCTGGTGCAAAGGCTTAGCAACCTGAAGGCCGCCGCTCGCGCCCGCGCGTCTTTTCGCCGGCCTCGTCCGTAGTATGTCTATGGTCGGAGCGGTCGCAAGTTTTTGGGAGGTGCGGGTGGGAATCGAAGCCGCGGTGGCCCAGCTTCGGCGCGGCGATCTGGACGCGCTTTCCACCCTGATCGCGAGCTACCAAAACCGACTCTATCGCTACCTGCTTCGCCTGGTTCACAAGCCGGCCGAAGCGGAAGATCTGTTTCAGCAGACCTGGCTTCGCGTGGCCGAAAAGATTCGCAGCTACGATCCTTCGCGCAATTTCGACCCGTGGCTTTTCACGCTGGCGCGCAATCTGGCGTTCGACCATCTGCGGCGGATTCAGCCGCAGAGCCTCGACGAGACAACGGAGGACGTACCATCCGGGGAGACGATGATCTCGCGGCTAGCGTCCAGCGAGGCGAGCCCGTTCGACCAGTTGGTCGCCGGCGAACGTGCCCGCCGGCTGGCAAACGCGCTTGAGAGTCTGCCGGTGACCTATCGCGAAGTGCTGACATTGCGCTTCGAGGAAGAAATGAAAATCGAGGAGATCGCAGCAGTTTTGGGAGCACCGCTTTCGACGGTGAAGTCCCGTCTGCGCCGTTCGCTGGTGCAATTGCGCGGACTGCTCGAAAGCGGGAGCGAGGTGCCGCAGTGAGCTGGCCAGACGAACACACCGAAATCCGCGCGCAGTTTGCGCTGCTCATCGCCGGCGCGCTCGATGCTGATGCCGAGGCTCGCATTGCGCGACATACGGCGACATGCTCCGATTGCGCGGCCGAACTCGATCGCTGGCAGCTGATTTCCGGCGGGCTCCGGAGGCTGCCCACACCGCAACCTTCGCGCGCGCTCTTCGAACGAACTCGCGCGATGGTTTCCGCACAGATGGCCGAAAGAGCGGAGCAGCGTCAAAACCGGATCGTGCTGCTACTCCTCGTGTTTTTCTCGTGGGCGGTGACGATCGTGAGCTGGCCTGTGTTTCGCTTCGCCACCGGCGGGTTGCTCTCTCTGCTCGACATCCGGTTTCACGAGACCTGGCTGATCTTTGCAATTTTTTCAGCGCTGACGTGGCTCGCCGGCGGAAGCGCCGCCGTGCTGCTTGCCGCGCGCCGTCAGCAGGAACGGAGGCTTGCGCTATGAGTCTGCAAAATCAAATTCGCGTGATTCCGCCAGTCGCGAAAGCACTTGCCGTTCTGGCGTATCTCGGAGTTGCGATTGGGTTGATCGCTATTGCGATTCCCCAGTCACGGAACACGTCAAGTTTGCCGAAGGGCGGGCAGGTCGTGCTCGGCTTGTTCGCCGCCACGATCCCCGCAATCTACGTTCTCCTGCTTGGCTACATCTATGGAGATGCCCGGCGGCGCCGTATGCGGTACGTCGTGTGGACTCTTCTGGCGATCTTCATTCCCAACGCCATCGGCATCATCCTCTACTTCATTCTGCGCGATCCGTTGCCCGTCTTTTGCCCGCGCTGCGGTGCTTCCGTGAAGGCGGGATTCACCTTTTGCCCGCAATGCGCAACAGCACTACAGCCGGTTTGCGCGCAGTGCGGTCGCGCCATTGAACGGAACTGGCCGCACTGTCCGAATTGCGGAGCAGCGACTGCGATGGGGAAGGCGGGCGCAGGGCCCGCACCTCCGGTGCCGCCATCGCCGCAGCCGCTCTAGAGAGAGGGCGGCGCCTTGAGATCTAGTGTTCGTGCGGCGAATTTCCGCGGATGAAGAAGTGCGGCTTGTCGATGTCGGCAGGCACGGCCACGTCGAAAAATCCGACCATCATTTCGTCGTAGGTTTGATCGCCCCAGTAGACGGCGACGTTCGGATCCGGATTGTGCGGATTGTTTTTCGAATTGTCGAACGTCGCGACCGCTTGCAGCACGGTCCCCGCCTTCAGCGGCAGCGGCTCGGCGAGCCGGTAGCTGAGCTGCCAGTAAAAGTCGTAGTGAACCCGCAGCAGCGGCTCGATCGTGCCATCAGCGTGCAGAATGTTGTACGCGAATGTTTTTCCGCGCAGGTGCATGTGCGGGAAGAAGCTGAGCAGCAGGGCGTCGTTGGGAATCGAGCCGTGGACTTCCACGCGGTAATCGTCCACGCCCGGCGGAATCACGAAGCTGCTGTTCGTCAGTTGCAGCGTTAGTACGCGCTTGGGCGGCGGCTGCTTTGCGAAGACGAGGCCGATGCTCGTCTGATCGGACGTTGCGCGGCCGTGCGTCGTGTAATGCATCTGGAAGACGAGGTCCGATCCCGCTGAGATGAGCTTTGCCATGCCGTCGGGCCAGTTATCGGGAGAGCTTCCCGGCGCATAGACCAGCAGGATGTCGGCTTTCGTTGTGTGCGCGTCGTGGCGATCCTGCTCGTTTGTCATATCGGACGCGGTGAACGGTACATCGATCGGCGCGTGACGCAGCCAGGGCGAATCCGGCGGGCGAATATAAACCACCGCGTGGTGCACGTTTTCGCGGCTCGACGGCCGGATTTCCGACATCTGCACCCATCGGTCCTCTTTGAAGCCCGTGGGCACGATTTCGTAGGTGTACTCAACGTCGCCTTCGGCAGGAATCGCGACCGGCTTTGGCATTTGCACGACGAGGTCGGGCTGAGGAATATTCCATCCTTCGGCGAAATGCCGCGGCGGTGGAGCCTCGGCCGGATCGCCTTCGGGGGCATTCTGTGATGCCCACCACATCAGCGTGCTGATTTCCTTTGGAGAGAGCGACGGATCGTTGGCGAAATGGCCGACCGTCGGATCGGCAAACCAGGGCGGCATTTTGCGCGCACTTGTGTCCGCGGCAATTGCGGCGGCGAATAGCCGCGTCTGAGCATAAGTCACGAACGGCATTGGCGCGATTTCGCCGGGACGGTGGCAGCCCTGGCAATGCTGCTGGAGGATGGGCAGCACGTCGCGGTAGAAGGTCGGTGCGACGCTTGAAGTCGTCGATTGCGGAGGAGTTGACCGGGCGGGCAGCGCGGCAAATGCAAACAGCCCGACCGCGGCGCACGGAAGCAGAGCGCAGTACAACGACCGTGCTCTCATTCAGATGTTTCCGGTCGCATACAGGAATCTCGTTGCGAATTTTCTCACGATTGTTGCACTGCGGGGAAAGAGCAGGGAATTACTCGGTGAACTGGAGGCTGGCGATCGCACGCGAGATGACGTTTTCCTGCAACTGGAAGAGATCGTTGTCCGCGCGCGTCATGCCGAAAATCGTGTAGACCTTTCCTCCGCGCGGGACCAGCACCACGACGCCGGCCCAATCCTGATGGTCCACGCTGCCGCGGAAGTGATGCTCCACCGCGGCCGAGCCGGAGACCGTGATCTGCTCTTCGCCGAGCGGGCGAAAATTTTCCATCACGTCGCGCAGGCGGTGCTCGGTCGCGTCCATTTCCGCGGAAAGAGGTTTGCTCGTCGCCTCCTGGCCGATGAGCAGATACGTGGTGTCGTCGGCGGTGCCCATCGCGGTGATCGCGCCGGGCAGAACGGCCGGCGCCGAAGCGATCACGTCCCAGTCGGGCGGCTTGTACATGTGAAAGCGATAGGTTTCGTTCGTGTACATGTTGCCGCTGACCTGCTCGCGGATCGGCTCCGGTGCGGGCGGCTTCGGCGGCGCAACGACCGCGGCCGTCGTCGGAGCGGCCACTGCCGCTGGAGCAGGATTCGCTGCTGCGGACGAAGCTGACGGCGCAGCACCGCTCGCCTTGCTCGCCGGTGGAACGACCGGCGGAGGTGGCACTGCATTGCCGGCCGCGACCACAGCCTTGCTCGAAGCAACGAGATTTGGCATCGGCGGAGGCGCACTCAGAGACGGCGACTTGCTCGCGACAGCAGTAGTTGGCGCCGAGGGCGGCGCGCTCGGGGGAGCTGGTTTGGCCAAAGCTGCTGCCGGTTGAGGCTGAGGCGACGACACGGCGGCCGTTTCTATTTTCGGCTTCTCGGCTGCCGGCGCTTTCTCCCCGGCGGGATCGAGTTTCTTCTCGGCAGGTGCAGGGGTCGGCTCGGAAACGCCAATCGAGACGACCTGATCTTTTTGCACCAGCGCAAAACCGTAGCTGGTTTTCACCCTGAAGCAATTCTCTTCGAAGCCGACGATGTCGCCGGAGATCTTGCTGCCGTCTTTCAGCTTCAGATCGTCGGCGCGGGCGCCGCGAGGCGAGTAGACAGATGCAGTCGCGGCTGCGCAAAGCAGCAGCGACAAATTGCGGAATGGCCGGGTCCCCCACATGACTTCGAGTATCGCGCCGGGATGAGCGAGCGGCAAGATTCGCATGGCCGGTGTTGCTCGTTCAGTTAGCGGCGTCGCGCAGGCCGCCTCGCGCGCGGCTTGCCTGAAGGCTCGCGCTTGCGGGATTTGGGCTTCGGCCCGTGCGGAAGCGCTTTCAGTGCGGTCTCCAAATGACGGAATTCCTCTTCCAGGGTGCGAAATTCGGTTTCCGCCCCCTCGGTCATTCCGGCGCCGCCGATTCTCTGAAGATTTCGCGCGGCGGCGACCGCTCGATGCGCTCCGAAGATCCCGAGCGAGCCTTTCAGCGCGTGGGCCTCGGAAGCCAGCGCATCGGCGTCTTTTCGCGCCAGAGCACGACGAAGGGCCGAGATCCGCTTGGGACCGTCCGCGAGAAAATTTCTGACGAGCGACCGTTGCAGCTTTGCATCTCCGCCTGTCGCGCGGTGGAGATGGGCGGAAAGGTCTTGCGGAGGCCGATCCGGATGCGACCCTGCGGCGTGGCGCGACGCGGCTTGCACAGGCCGGCGCGACAGGACAGCCAGCATCGCGAGCAGCTCCGCCATGCCGATGGGTTTTGGGAGAAAGGCGTCCATGCCGGCTTCGAGGCAGCGGCGTTCGTCCGCCTCGGAAGTGTTGCCCGACATGCCGATGATGATGGGCCGCTTTCCGTGCGCGAGACTCTTTTTGCGGATGGCGTGGGTCGCTTCGATCCCGCTGAGTTCGGGCATTTGATCGTCCATGAAGACGACTTCGAAACGATCTTTCTCGAGCGCGTCGAGAGCTTCGCGCCCATTGCTGACGCCCAGGACGGTGTGCCCGCCGTTGCGCAGCAACTCAACGAGAAGTTCGCGGCTTTCCGAAGTGTCTTCGGCAACGAGAATACGCATTGGCGTTGGCTCGGGCCGAGAGTGTGAATTCCTCGCGGTGCGGGCTCCCTTACAGGATTCACTTGCCGGGGCTGGGCCGCAAGATTTTTTGTGTCCGCGTGCGTTGCAGGCGTTACCGCCAGAAGGGACGCCTAGCGATCGAGGAAAGCGCGGAGGCGCTGATGGCCGGCGCGGCTGACGGGAAGCTGCGCGCCGGTATTCAGGACCGCGACGAAGCTGTCTTTGCCGTACGGCTCGATGCGCGCCACGCGCTCGAGGTTCACGATGTAGGAGCGATGAATGCGCAAGAATCGAGACGGATCGAGCGCGGCCTCGAGGCTTGAAATCGTCTGTTGTTTGAGGTGCTTTTTGCCCTGACAGGCTAGCGCGACATAATCGTCCTGGGCCTCGGCGTAGTCCAGCTTCGCGACCGGAATGATGGAGACGCTCGCGCCCTCGCGAACCGGAATGCGGTCCAGATACTGCTGGGGCGGGCGTGCGGCCGCAGCGAGATCCATCGCCGGCAGAGGCGCGGAAGGCAATTTGCCGGAGAGGCGCTCTTTCGCACGCTCGAGGGCCGCTTCGAATCGCGCCGCGCCGATGGGCTTCAAGAGGTAGTCCACGGCGTGGACTTCGAAGGCGCGGATCGCGAACGTGTCGTACGCAGTGACGAAGATGACGGCCGGGCCCGGGCCGATCAGTTCGAGGACCTCGAAACCGTCGAGTTTCGGCATTTGAATATCGAGGAAAACGAGGTCCGGCTTCAGCTCGCTCGCGGCCTTTACGGCTTCGAAGCCGTTGGCGCATTCCGCCACGATTTCGATTTCGGGATGGGCGGAAATGAACTCGCGAAGAACCTGCCGGGCAAGGTCTTCGTCATCCACGATGACAGCGCGAATTTTGCGGCCTTCCGGGATGCTCACGAGTCTTTCTCCTTCACTTCCAGACGTGCAGAATCCTGAACCGGCAGTGTCTCCGTCGGGAGCGTCACGGCGACGCGGAAGCGGTCTCCCGTTGCCGACGCGGAGAAGCTGGCGCGGTTGCCGTAGCGCGCTTCGAGCCGCTGGCGCACATTTGCCAGGCCGACGCCGCTTCGGCGACGCGGCGGGGCCTCGGGATCGAACTGGTTTTCGATCGTGAGATCGAGAAGGCCGTCGTGGCGCCCTGCGGAGAGGCGAATCCAGCCTCCTCCCACGAGATTGGCGATGCCGTGGACGACGGCGTTTTCTACGAGCGGCTGCAGAAGAAGCGGCGGTACCTCGGCGCTGAGCGCCTCCCGGTCAATCGTCTCTTCCATGTGCAAGCGATCACCGTAACGGATTTTTTCGACGGCTAGGAAAGCATGGATGAGCGACATTTCTTCCTCGAGCGGAATGGCCGGTTTTTCGCCGAGGCCGAGCGTGCGGCGCAGGAAATCACCGAGCAGGACGCACATCTCCCGCGCCTTGGCGGGGTCGGATGCGGTCAGCGCGCTGATCGAATTGAGGCTGTTGAAAAGGAAGTGCGGGTTCACTTGCGCTTTCAACGCGCGCAGCTCGGCGTCTCGTGCAAGGAGGCTTGCCTGCATCAACCGCGCTTCGGCCTGCCGCGAGGCTTCGACGGCGAGAAGCACATAGTGGAATCCAACGGCGAGCAGATACAGCAGCACGCCGGTGCCGAAGAGTAGAGGCAAATCCTGGTAAAGCCGAACGTCGAGCCCCGCAAATCTCGGAAAGCCCGCCAGCGTGCGGCCGAGAGTTCTGGCCGCGAACAACCAGAGAGCGCTCGCGACGGCTGCCCCAGCGACGTGCGTGATCAAGAAGCGCGGCACACTCGAACGCTCAAGCGGCGTCGCCAAACACGGATACCATGCGGCGAGGCACACGAACGCATACAGCAGACAGAGCGGAAAAGCGACGGACAGCGCTTCGACCCACGTCAAGCCACCGGGCTCCGCGAGCAAGTAGGCAAGCATCCCAGCGAGCGGAATCCACCCGAGCAGGTAATAGACGAGCCGCCGGAGCTGGATCAGGATCGGGTGCATGGCAAAGTTCAGTTCTTGATGGTGACGCCTCCGAATAGCGACACGCCATCGATGATCAGAGTTTTGACAGGAGGTCCGGACTGCGCCCCCGAGGCAAACGCCGGAGCGGCTGTCTGAGCCGGATGTAGAGTTCGGTCGCTGGCTCCCCCGAAAATTCCGATGGTTTTCAGAATCACGTTCCAGTTCGGCGGAACGCGGACTTCGCCGCCGCCGAACAGAGCGACGATGTCCAGCTTCGCTTCATAGCCCATGATGTCGGCTTGCGTGAGATCGATCTCAAAACCGCCGAAGATCGCGACGACTTCGCCGCCGACGAAATTCTTGGAAATAATGCGCCGCCTGGTTCCCCAGAAGACATTGACGTCGTTCAGGTGCGGCTCCGTCGATTCATACCAGCCAGGGCCTCCAGCAGCGCTGGATTTTGCCTGCCAGTTTGGATTCGCCTGCCAATTCGAACTGGATTGCCAGTTCGCTCCGGGACCCCACTTGCTGTTCATGCGCGCGTTCATCCGATCCATGCGGCGCTGAAAGCGCTGCCACGCGCGCTGACTTCGCCACGACTCCGTGTCCCACGCTGAATTGTAGAAATTCGCCGAGCCCGGCGGTGGCGGTGGCGGCGGAAACGGCGGAGGAGGCGGAGTCTGCGCCTGAGAACCTGCGGGTGAAGGCTGTGGCCCGGCGGCAGGGCCGGTTGCGGCTGGAGCTCCGGGTTCCGCTGCGGCGACCGCAGCGGGTGGCGTTGGTCCTGAAGGAGGCGGCTCGGCAGCCGGTACGCCCGGGGTTTGGGGAGCAGGCGGTGGAGGTGAGTACTGCTGCGAATTGGACTCCATCCAGCGCCGCGCTTCGTAATGGCGGAGCACAAGGAGCACGCCGATGCAAATGAGGAAGACGGGCCAAATCGTGGCGATGTTGATGTGGCCGATGCCCAGCTCTTCGAGTTCGAGAGCGATTCCCAGCAGGGCAAGGAAGCCGCTCCAAAAGCGTCCTACGATGTCCGTGCTCGATCGAAATTTGCTTACACCGAAGTAGATCAGGATGAGCGGCCAAAGCTTGTTCGCTTCGCTGAAGCCAAGCTGGTCGAGCAGCAGAATGAGACCCAGCACCAGGATGATGATGCCGACGACAAAATGGCGACTTGAGTGGTGCGAATCGCTCACCAGGTCTCACTCCCGCGAAGGTTGAAGCGCCAGCAAAATGGCCAGCCCGAATCCGACGAGCAGCAGCGGCCAGAAGCGGAGAAAATCCGCCAAGCCGGGCGCGCTGAACTTCAGAACGAGCATGTTCCAGATGTTGCTTGCGATCATGTGAAGCAGCCAGTAGCTCGGCGCGTTGAGCCGATCGCAGAGAAACTCGCCCAATTGAAACACAAGACCGGCGAAAATCAGAAATCCGCCGCCTGTCATGGCGAGGGTCCGTGAAATTGAGGGAGCCGAAACGAGCTGGGGTCGTGCGTCGGTCATTGCCATCTCCTCTCGCCTGTACTCAATGCTGAACATGGCGGGAGATTACGGGCAAAGCCGCGCGGCGTCTCGGACGAATCGGCGAACACCGGGCAGCTACCGGCGAACAGCGGGTAAGGCGGGAATCTGAGGGCGCAGCGGCAAGCGACAACCGGCGGTTTACGGCCTATAGCCGCTGAATCGGGACCGTTACAGGACGATTCCGAGCCAAACTGCGGCTGCCAGAGCGCACGCTATCAGGAGAATGATGCGCAGGCGCTTGCGCCTCGTGGCGAGCACGATCACTCCCATCATTGCGACCAGGAAGGCAAGTTCCAGCCAGAAAAGCCCCGAGCCGACGCCGCCCGTCAGATGCGCGGCCGAGTCGCGGAGCCAGACCGACGCAAAAGAACTCGCGGCGGCGATCGAAATCCCGACG
>Ga0187782_10002746_pt1 | contig 13029 bp, 9 predicted proteins | sample 0715_SJ02_MP15_2_FD_132454 | JGI IMG/M metagenome (GOLD analysis project Ga0187782, IMG submission 132454) | Tropical peat soil microbial communities from peatlands in Department of Meta, Colombia - 0715_SJ02_MP15_20_MG | ecosystem: Environmental > Terrestrial > Soil > Wetlands > Peat | place...
CAAACCGCACGCCCGCAATTCCACGCGCATTCAAATACGCAGCCAGTTCGCGGCTCTTGATCCACGGCGCGCCCACCAACTCAAACGGCCGATCCGTCCCCCGTCCCACCGAAACATTCGTGCCCTCAATCAGCGCCACGCCCGGATACAACGCCGCCTCGGTCACACTCCGTAAATTCGGCGACGGATTCACCCACTCCAACCCGGTTGAATCAAACCAGTCCCCGCGCTGCCATCCCTCCATCGGCACCACGGTCAGCTTCGCGCCAAGCAACTTCTCAGCGTTGAACATCTTCGCTAGCTCGCCGATCGTCATGCCGTGCCGCACCGGCAGCGTCCAGTAATTGGTGAAGCTCTCGCGCCCCGCATCCGCCACCGGCCCCTGCACAAACGCCCCAGTAATCGGATTGGGCCGGTCCAGCACAATCAACTCCACGCCCGCCTGCGCGCAAGCCTCAAGAAAATATCCCAGAGTTGTCTCGTAGGTATAAAAGCGCGCCCCCGCATCCTGAATATCGAACACCACCGCATCCAGCGTCTTCAGCACATCGACCGGCGGACGCCGCTCCGCATCCTTCGCCCCATACACGCTGTAAACGGGAATGCCGGTAGCCGCGTCAGTCGTATTGCCAATGCTCGTCGTATCGAGCGTCCCCGTCACCCCGTGCTCCGGACTGAAAATCGCCTCCAGCGAAACTCCCGGAGCCTGCGCCAACACATCAATCGTCCGCTTGCCCGAAGCGTCCACTCCAGTTTGGTTCGTAACCAAGCCGAGTTTCCTTTTGACCTGGGTGCCCCACCCAACGCGGTTTTCGTTGGGTGGGCCTTGCGGCGGGTTGCCCGACGCCTCCGCGCTGTTTGCCGAGAGTGGGCTTTCCGGCTTCAACACATCGAACCCGTGCTCTTCCAGCACATCAATCCCCGTCTTCACCTCGCCATTCCGCGCCGTCATCCTCCGCGCCGCGCTCTGCGCCTCGTTGTAGCCGGTCACACTCTTCCCGCGCAGCGCTTCCTTCTCGCTGGCCGTCAGCTTCAAGGAAGCTGCCACAGTCGTCGCCACTTTTGACCGTAGCGCGATTGCATTTCCCTTCCCCCGCGGATGCACCGCATTGGTCAGCAAAATGATGTACGACTCGGTCGCCGGATCGATCCAGATCGATGTACCGGTAAACCCCGTGTGCCCGAATCCTCCCACCGGCAACAAATCGCCGCGATTGGTCGAATACGGAGAATCAATGTCCCAGCCAAACCCCCGCAGCACCGGCGCCGATGGAGGCTGCTCCGGCTGCGTCATCTTCTCCACCGTCGCCGCCGACAAAATTCCGCCCCCGCCATCCAGCAGCGCCTGGGCAAACTTCGCCAAATCGTCGCCCGTCGAAAACAATCCCGCCTGACCCGCGACACCGCCCATGCGCCGCGCCGTCGGATCGTGCACCTCGCCCCACAGCATGTGCTCGTTCTCGTCATACTGGGTCGGCGCAATCGATGCCCGCCACGCCGCCGGAGGATTGAAGCAACTCCGCGTCATGTGCAGCGGCGCAAAAATATGTTCGGCGGCATAAGCGTCCAGGCTCTGCCCGGAAACCCGCTCCACCAGCGCTCCCAGCACCACAAAATTCACGTCGCTGTACGCGAACTTCGATCCCGGCGGCATCGTCGGCGCCGCGGCACACGCCATCTGATACGCCGTCTCCTTCCCTTCCCACGCCGACTTCAAATCCAGATCCTGCTCCAGGCCAGAAAAGTGCGTCAGCAACTGCCGCACCGTGATGTCCTCTTTCCCATTCTGCGCAAACTCCGGCAGATACTTCGCCACCGGATCGTTCATCCGCACCAGGCCTTGCTCAAACAACTGCATGACCGCAGTCGTCGTCACCACCACCTTCGTCAGCGATGCCAAATCGAACACCGTATCGACGGTCATCCGCTCCCGCCGCGGCTCCAGCGACCGCATCCCATACGCCTTGCGATACACCACCGCCCCATCATGCCCCACCACCAGCACCGCCCCGGGAATGTGGTGCTCGGTAATCGCCCGCTGAATAATGGCATCGACCGCCGCCAATTGCCCGGTATTCGTTCTTGTCCTTGCGTGCTTGGAGGAATGGGAGGGTGCGGCCACAGCGGCCGCAAGCTTTCTCTGCGCCCCAAGCACCAGGCAGAACAGTGCCAATATCAAAAATGAGATGGATGCCCCACGCCTGCCCTGAGCCCAGTCGAAGGGTCTCGCCGCTTTTGCGAGACGTGGGAGTCCGCACCGCCACGAGATGACCTGATCACACAAGATGCCCTGACTCTACACAACCGGACGCACCCCACTCAACCACCGGCAGGTAATGACCAAGATTCACCCGCATTCTCCGCACCGTGCAGGCTACGCGTCCGCCTCGGGCCCAAAATGAATGCGCCCGAAGATTCCGGCGCATCAAGGTCCAAGGTCTAAGGCCCAAGGTCCGAGGTTTGAGGTTTGAGGTCCGAGGTCCAAGGTCTAAGGTCCGATTTTGCGCGTGTAGCAACCCAGTCACTTCCCAACCTTCCCCTCACGTCGTACAACAGAGATACTCCGCAAGAGAAATTCGCATGACCCACGCCCAACTCGTCGACAAAGCCGTTCGCTGGCTGCGCTGCTACCGCTGTGGAGTCATTCTCTCCGAGCAAGCCTGCATCAGCGGCGAAACCCCTGACGCCATCGGATGGAAGCAGGCCTGCCACTCCGTGCTGGTCGAGTGCAAGGTCACGCGCCACGACTTTCTCGCCGACCGCGACAAGCCCTTCCGCCGCAGGCCGGAAAAAGGCGTGGGCAGCGAGCGCTTCTACCTCACTCCTCCCGGATTGATCGCCATCGATGAACTCCCCCCCGGCTGGGGCCTGCTCGAATATTCCCGCGGACGCATCGAAATCCAGCACGACTCCGCCAAAAACCTCCGCACCTCGACCGGATTCCGCTACGAGATGAACCTCCTGCTCTCCAGTCTCCGCCGCGTCGAAGTCCGCATCGAGCCCCAGACCATCACCCACTTTCTCAAGTGGAAAAACCGCATGGCCGAATACAACCGCGGCACGTTGCCCGAAGGCCTCGCCTCCGCCGAGCAGGAAGACAACGTGTTCCTGGAAGAATTCCCCGAGCCGATCGAAAACCGCGCCCGCGCCAAAGGCGCGTGAAATCGGACCTCGGACCTTAGACCTCGGCCGCGAAGCAGTTTTGTGCGGGGGCGGACGCTGTGCCCTCAACTCATTCGTATTAATTGACTTCGCGATGGTGCGCACCCTAAGATTGCAGCCCTGGGGGCTGCGCGCCACACATGATCGACCGGGTCGTCTCACACTTTCGCATTGTCGAAAAACTTGGCGGTGGGGGGATGGGGGTGGTCTACAAGGCGGAGGACCTGTCCCTGCGCCGCTTTGTGGCTCTGAAGTTCCTGCCTCCCGACCTTGCCAACGATGCCCAAAGCCTGGCGCGCTTTCAGCGTGAGGCACAGGCCGCCTCCGCGCTGAACCATCCCAACATCTGCACCATCTACGAAATCGGCAATTACGAAGGGCAATCCTTCATCGTCATGGAGTTTCTCGATGGCATGACCCTGAAGCACCGCATTGCGGGACGCCCGATGGAGACGGATTTGATTCTGTCGCTGGCCATCGAGATCGCCGACGCGCTTGACGCCGCGCACGCCGAAGGCATCGTGCATCGCGACATCAAGCCCGCCAACATTTTCATAACCAAGAGAGGACACGCCAAAGTCCTCGATTTTGGTCTGGCCAAAGTTGTTTCCTCAACCGATAGCGCCGAGCCTGGCGCAACCATAGGAACCGACGATCACCTCACCAGTCCCGGCACCGCGCTGGGAACCATCGCCTATATGTCGCCCGAACAGACCAAGGGCAAGGAACTGGATGCCCGCACCGATCTGTTTTCCTTCGGAGCGGTGCTCTATGAGATGGCGACCGGCACGGTTCCTTTCCATGGCGAAACCTCGGCGCTGATTTTCAAGGCAATCCTCGATTCCGATCCGCCGCCGGTGATCCGCTTCAATCGCGATATTCCGCCACGGCTGGAAGACATCATCAACCGCGCGCTGGAAAAGGACCGCGATCTGCGCTTTCAAAGCGCGAAAGAGATGCGGGCGGAGTTGCAGCGGCTCCGGCGCGATAGCGCAACGGGACGCGCGCAGGCAGCCAGCTCCGAGACCGTTCCATCCGCACAGGAGAATACGCCCCAGGTCGCATCGCAACCGCTGAACGCTCCCGTCTCCGGTTCCGTGTCTGCTGCCGTGGGAACCGGCTCTTCTTCTTCTCACGCGGTGCAGCCGGCAGGCACGGCCGCGAGAAAACCGCCATGGAAAATTCTTGTACCTATACTTGTCGTGGTCATCGCGGCAATTGCCGTGGGTCTTTATGTGCGCCCGCGTTCGGCAACTCCAGTGGCGAAAAGCGCGCTGCTCAGCGGAAAAGACACGGTTGTGCTCGCCGACTTCGACAACACCACCGGAGATCCGGTCTTCGACGGCGCCCTCAAACAGGCGCTGGGCGTCGAATTAGGGCAATCTCCCTTCCTGAATATTCTTTCCGACCGTAAAGTGGCGCAAACCCTGAAGCTGATGGGTCGTACGTCTGCCGACCGCATAACGCGCGAAGTGGCCGCCGAGCTCTGCCTACGCACCGGCAGCAAGGCCTTCATTCTGGGATCGATCTCGAACCTCGGCGGCCAGTATGTGATTGGAATCGACGCCATCGGCTGCAGTACCGGGGACACGCTGGCAAAAGAGCAGGAACAAGCTGCCGCCAAGCAGGATGTATTGAAAGCTCTGAACAGTGCCGCGTCCAAGCTCCGGACTCAGCTGGGCGAATCGCTCGCTTCCGTGCAAAAGTTCGATGTACCCGTCGAAGCCACAACCCCGTCGCTGGAGGCGCTCAAAGCTTTCAGCATGGGAGTGACGACATTTCGTGCCAAGGGCAATGCAGAAGCCATCCCTTTTTACAAGCGAGCAATCGAACTCGATCCCAACTTTGCCGTCGCCTACGCCAGTTTAGGAGTGGTCTACCGCAATCTTGGCCAGGCAAGTTTAGCGGCGGAAAATTTGAAAAAAGCCTACGACTTGCGCGATCGGGTGAGCGAGCGCGAAAAATACCGCATTACCTCGACGTACTACCAGGATGCTACCGGAGAGATTGAACAGGCGACGCAGGTCTACGAAATGTGGGCCAAGAGCTACCCGCAGGATGCCGTTCCGCCGGGAAACCTGGGTGTGATTTACGGGATTCTCGGGCAGTATGACAAGGCTCTCCAAGAGGTACAGGAAGCCCAGCGACTGGAGCCGACCGCAATTGGTTATGCCAACCTGGCGTCGTTTTATCTGGGCGCCGGCCAAATGGAGAAGGCTGACGCGACGGTGCTTGGGGCCGAAAAGAACAATCTCGCCGGCGATCTGCTGCATTGGTTCATTTACCAGATCGCTTTCGTCAAAGGAGATCGCGCCGGAATGGAACGGGAAGTGGCGTGGGCTTCCGGGAAGCCGGGGATCGAGGATGCGCTGCTTTCTTTCCAGTCGGACACGGAAGCGTACTACGGCCGGCTCACGCAGGCGCGGGATTATTCCCGTCGAGCTGTCGATGCGGCAGTGCGCTCCGATGCCAAAGAGTCGGGAGCGATGTGGCAGATAAACGAAGCCTTACGAGAAGCGGAGTTCGGGAATAGCACTCTCGCCCAGCAGGATGTGGCAGCGGCTCTAAAACTGTCTCCGGGACGCAATGTAAAGTTGCTCGCGGCCCTAAGCCTGGCTCGAATTGGCGAGTCTGCTCAGGCCAAGGCTCTTGCCGATGAACTGGAGAAGAATTACCCGGCGGAGACGGTTCTCAAAGTCTATTGGCTTCCCACGGTTCGCGCCGCTCTGGATTTGAACGCGAACAACTCAACCCAGGCTCTTGAATCTCTGGAAGCGGCTGCTCCCTACGAGTTAGGAGAGCCGGAGCAGTTTCAGCTGGGAACTATGTACCCGGCTTATGTTCGCGGCCTGGCATACCTGGCGGCTCATAACGGGACAGCGGCAGCGGGGCAGTTTCAGCGTATCCTCGACCATCCCGGCATTACCGTTAATTTTCCGACAGGAGTGCTGGCCCACCTGCAACTGGGCCGCGCTTATGCCATGACTGGCGACCGCGCAAAAGCCAAGGCGGCGTATCAGGACTTCTTCAACCTGTGGAAAGACGCTGATCCGGAAGTTCCCCTCCTGAAGGAAGCCAAGGCCGAGTACGCGAAGCTGGAGTAGTCAACTGACGCTAACAGTCGCGCTCATTGAGGTTTCTATGCTGGGCTCTTCTCCACGAATTCGTTGAGCCACCCCAGCACGCGCTTCCAGCCTTCGCCGTGGCTGGTGATCGCCGCGATGTCTCCGGCAAATCCCGAGTGCCGCACGCGCACCAGCGTTCCCGTCCCCGCCTTCTTAGGCCCGCCGGGATGCAGGCCATGGACACTCTGCGCTTCCAGTTCCCAGCGGACTATAGTTTTCGCCGGGGTTTTCGCCGGACCGCCGTAGCTGGGCTCCCAGGTGTGCACCAGCAGCCGCGGCGGATCGACTTCCAGATATTCTCCCTCGACGTAAAACGCCTTCCCGTCAGCGCCGAAGCCCTCGCTGCGCCACTTGCCGCCCGGACGCACATCCATGGTCGACTTGGTGACGTGGTACAACCCGTCCTGTCCCCACCATTTAGGCAGTTGGTTGGATCGCTGATCGCCTGAAACACGCGGGCGGGCGGCGCGGCGATAAAAATTTCCGCCACAATGGTGTCGTGATCGGGACTTATAACGGCAGTTGCCATACCTGCTCCCTGCAGTGCTTCCGGCAAGCGAAGTGATCTTCGCAGATCAATTCTCTGTTTCTGGAAAAACGTTGACACCGCCGTGGAAGAGCGGCCCTTCAGGGCCGCGTAAAGCATCCAGGATCAACAGGGCTTTAGCCCCTGCGGTCGTCTTCCACGCAATGCCACGCAACCCCTATGCTTCCACGAATTTCTTCAGCATCTCCACCACACCCGGCCAGCCGCCAGCGTAATCCTTGTGGGCAATGGGCAGCTGCGCCAGCCCGCTGTGCGTCACCTTCACATGCGTTCCGCCGGAAGTGGGCGTCAGCTCCCAGCGCACCACGGTGCGGCGCGCGGTGTCATCGTGCCAGTTGGCGATCCAGGTGTAAACCAGCAGCCGCGGCGGATCGCACTCCACAATCTCGCCGTGACACTCGAACTCGCTCACACCGTTGACCACAATGCTTCCCTTCTCGGTTTCGTAGGCGTAACGTCCGCCGACGCGCGCCTCCATCCGCCAGAACTTGACCGGACATTCGGGGCTGGTGAACCAGCGCTTCAGTTCGCCCGCGTCGGTAAGGGCTTTGAATATGCGTTCGGCGGGCGCGGCCATATCGATCTCACTGATGACCGCGTCTTGATCGGATTTGATGATGGCTTTCGTCACGAGGTTTTTCCTTTTGGGTCGGGCATTCTGGATTAGGCGTTAGGTGTTCCGTGTTAGGCCTTAGGGTTCGGCGCTTGATCACATCAGGCGGTCCTGCGCAGATTGTCTTCCCGCCCCTGGTCCTAACGCCCAAACCTAACACCAAATCCCTGGTCGCTGCCCCTTAACCCTTTTCAAAATGTTTCTTCAAATCCTCCAGCACGCCCGGCCATCCGCCGGCATAATCTTTTGCGGCATCGGGCTCGGCGCCGAGTCCGCTGTGCGTGACTTTCACATGCGTACCGGATTTCGTTTCCGTCAGCTGCCAGCGCACCAGGCTGACGTGCGCGGGATTCCGGTGGAAGTTCGCAGTCCACGTGTACACCAGCAACCGCGGCGGATCGATTTCCAGAATCTCTCCCTCGTGATGGATGGTGGTTACGCCGTGATACGGCTGGGGCATCACGAGCTCGAGCTTCCACTTGCCCCCGACGCGTGGGTCGAGTTCATAGACGGAGAGGTGGGGCGAACGCCGGAGGACTTCCTCGGCGTCGCAGATCGCCCGAAAGACGCGCGCAATCGGCGCGGCAATGTCGATCTGGCTGACGATCATGTCGTGGTCGGGCGCGATTACAGGATTCGTCATGTGCTTCCTTTCGGGTGAACAGGTGGTGCGGGGTCAGTGATCGCGATTAGTGGTCAGCAACCCTCTCCCTGACCACCGCCCACTGATCCCTAGCCACTGTCCGCTGCTCTTACATTTTTCTCCGCAGATCAAACACTTCCTTCATCTCTTTGCCATGATCGTTGAACGTCCATTCTTCCATGTGGTGATTGTCGTCGACCATCGTGAGCACTAGTTTTTGCATGTGGCCGGCGTCGGGGGTGGCGAGATTCGTGGCGTCGAAGTAGATGAAAGTGAGAACCTTGCCGTCGGGCGAAACCGAAGCTTGCATGCGCGGCTGATTTTTCGCGCTGCAGTAGTGAGTCATGATCAGGCGCGCCGGCCCATCCATGTGGAACATTGAGATCATGTCTTCCTCACCGAGGATTTCGCTCATCACGGCGGAACCGGCGGAGGTGACCTTGAAGCTGACCTGAACCGTGCGGCCGGTCGGGTCCTTGCCCTCCCACACGCCGGGGAGGGTCTTGATGGCGTTGAAGGCTTTCTGGGAGTCGGTAAGCGCGGCGGTTTGCGCGAAGGCCGGAGTGGCCATGCACGCGCAGATCAGCAGGGCGCAGATCGCGGTGGCTGGTGTAATGCGGAACCATGGATTCATGATTGTTTTCCTTTCGGGCGCTTCGATGAAACGGCTGATTTGTGCGGGCTGGATGCGGTTTCGCGCGCGTGCTCGGCTTCGACGAAGGCTTTCAGGCTGGAGAGATTCGAGGCCCAGAAGGCACGGTACTGAGCGATCCAGGAGTCGACGGCGCGCAGCGGCTCGGGGTTGAGCTGGTAGACGCGGTGGCGCCCGGCGCGGTGCACGCGAACCAGATGGGCGCGGCGCAGCAGGCGCAGATGTTTGGAGATGGCCGGACGGGAGACGGGAAAAGCGCTGGCGATCATGCCCGCGGGCTGGCTGCCGCGGCGCAGCAGGTCGAGCACGGCGCGGCGGGTGGGATCGGCCAGGGCCTGGAAGGCGGCTGCCATGGTTTGGGCAGGCGAATATGTAACCGAACGGTAACGCATAACGTGTAACTATACGGTTACGCGATGAACATGTCAAGGATTATTTTTCCCTGCGCGCAGCGGGACGGACGAGGCGTCCGTCCCTGGGTGGCCTGCCTAGCTCAGGCCATTCTTGATCAGGTTCAGAAATTCCTGGTGGACGCGCGGGTCGGCGGACAGTTCCGGATGAAAGGTTGCGGCGAGCGCGCTTCCCTGGCGGACGATGACCGGATCCGTGCCTTCGGTGGCGAGAACTTCGACACCTTCACCGACATGGACAATTTTAGGCGCGCGGATGAAGACCATTTCCAGCGGGGATTCGCGCAGGGCGGGATCATGGGGATCGCCGGAGCGACCGATTCCCATGCCGGGCAAAACCGGCGAGACCCTTCGACTTGGCTCAGGGCAAGCATGGGGTATCCCAGTTTCATTCCACCGGCCCAGGCGAATGGAGCTGTCGATCTGGCGTCCGTAGGCGTTGCGGCGAATGCGTATGTTGATGGCGCCGAGTCCGGGCTGGGGAGGATTCTCGACTTCGGCGGCGAGCAGGATGGCTCCGGCGCAGGTGCCAAACGTGGGCCGGGTGCAGGCGAATTGCTTCAGCTTGGCGAAGCCCTGGTCGCCGAGCAGTTTGAGGAAGGTGCCCGATTCGCCGCCGGGGATGATGAGGCCGTCGATGTGGTCGAGTTGATCGGGCTTGCGCACCAGCACGACTTCGGCGCCGAGTGCTTCGAGGCGGCGCCGGTGGGCGTCGAAATCTCCCTGCAGTGCTAGAACGCCGATCAGCATGAAGTGATTTTATTCGATGGCCAGAGAAGCCGCTCGCTTCGCGTCGCGGGGCGGACGAATGCGTCCCCCCCTACACAAACATGGCCTGTGGCGCCCCGGTTACCTTCCTGCCAGGAGCGCAGCGGCACTTTTCTGGTCTTGAGCAAGATTACGGGAAATGCTGACTGCGCGCTGATAGACCTTTTCGGCTTCCTCGGTGTGTCCCTCTTGCTCGAGAGCCTGGGCCGCCAGCAGTTCCGGCACGCTGGAAGGCTGCAATGCCGCGGCATGCAGAAACTGGTGGGCAGCCTCTTTGGGGTCGCCGTTCCGCATGGCGATTACGCCCAGCCGGACCATAATGCTGGGCTGAATGGGATAGGCGCGAAGCGAGGCTTCGTAATATTGCCTGGCCTTGACGTCATCACCATTGACGCGATAGATGCCCGCGATTTCGTCATTGGCCTGAGCCAACAGCTTTCGTCCCAGCGCGTGCGAAAGCACGAATTGGTAGCGCTCTATGGCTGCTGCGAAATTGCCGTGGCGGCCCTCGACGGCTCCCATAAGAAACTCGCTCATCAGATCGTTGGGATTGATGTCGACCGCAGCTCGCAGGTGCTGCATCGCCTCTTCGTTCCGGCCTGCGTCGTGGAGAAAATTGGCGTAATTAAATTCGGCAACATAGTTGTCGGTAGTGAGGGCGATGTCGCGCGGCCAGAAGTTTTCGTCGTCGTGCCAGTAGATGACCTGGCGGTAAGTGAGCATTCCCAGAACCAGCAGGCAGCCGACGGCGGGAACCGCGAGCCAATGGGCGCGAATACGCACGGATTTCGCGAGATCGGCGATCAGCCACACCGCCATCATGAAAAGCCCGAGGAACGACAGGTAGGCATAACGATCGGCAATGGCCTGCTCACCGACCTGCACCAATCCGATCATGGGCACCAGGCTGCCCAGGAACCAGAACCATCCCATGGCAAGGTAGCGTTCGGTTCGCCAGCGCGCGCACGCCACAGCGGTGATCAACAGCAATAACAAAATCGCCCCACCGATTTGCCAGAAGGGAAACAGTCTGATCGGATGCGGATAAAGTTGGACGAGGCGGGTGGGCCAGAAGGCTTTTCCGATATAACGCACATAGGCGATGAACGCGTTCTCGGTGCGCAGGACCAGGCCGTAGTGGGCAAGATCCTTGATGGCTTCTCTCTGGGCGTTCATCGTTAGCACGGCGCTGCCTACGGAGAGCAGGAGCAGCGGCACTTTCTCCCAGACCAGGAAGCGCCAGGTGGACTGCGGAAAGTCGGCAGCAGATCCACGCGAGATCCCTCGCGCGGCTGGTGAAAGCGCCGCGCTTCGGGATGACGCAGTGGAGTGCTCCAAGTCTGGACCGGCCGGAGGAACCAGGCCCCTGGTGCGCCCGAGCGGCCAGTAGTCGAACAGCATCAGCAGAAATGGAAAGGTGATGACCTGCGGCTTGGCCAGCAGCGCCAGGGTGAACAAAGCGGCCACGGCTGCGTAGCGCCCGCGGCCGGGCTTGCGGGCATACCAGAGATAGGCGAGCAGAGCCAGCGTGACCAGGAACATGCTCAGCACATTCTTGCGCTCGGCCGCCCACGCCACCGACTCGACGTTGATGGGATGAAGCGCGAACAAAGCAGCCACCATGAGGCTGCGCCAGCGGAATCCGGTGGCGCTTTCGAGTAGCCAGAACAGCAGCACGGCGCTGAAACCATGCAGCACTACGTTTTCCCAGTGCGGTCCGACGGGGTTCAAACCGAATACATCGCAGTCGAGAGCATGCGAGAGCCAGGTCAGCGGATGATAGTTGGCTGCGTAGTCGAGATTGGTGAAAGCCCATTTCACCGTGCTCCACGTGAGCCCGGCTGTCACCGGGGCATTGTTCAGAATGTAGCCGGGATCGTCATAGCCGATGAAGCCGTTGGGGGTGATCGAACTGTAGAAGGCGAGCACGGCGGCGAACAGCAACAGAGAGAGCCCGAGCCTTTGCCAGTTCAGGGCAAGAAACGACTTCAATGGCGGGACGGTGGGCTGAGCTTGCGCTTTCCTGGTGTTCTTAGTTCGTCTCGCCGCACGGGCAGTGGAAACCGGGGTCATAGTTGCTGAAAGTTGGCTCGAAGAGCAATGCCTTGGGAGTCGATTTTAAATGAAATCTCCGTGAAATTTTTGTGCAATTGAGGTGAAGAAACCTGCACATGCCCGCGAGCGTTTTTTATGCCGCCATGGTTGTGCAAGCAGCAACCGGCACTGGGCTCAGTGCGCCGTGGCCGATTTTGTCTCGTCTATACGCCGCGCACGAGCCTTCAGCACACGGACCACCCCCATCATGCCCCCATCTTCATGTTGCAGAATGTGGCAGTGATAGGGAATCGTACCCACGATGTCTGGATTGCGGAAATCCATCCGCAGTTTGACGCTTGGGTATCGTTTGGAGATCCCATCCCAGTAGGGCACGGTGACGCTGTCGCGGAGGAAGGGTTCGTCGACATTCTTCCGGTCGCGCTGCAGCAGAACAAAGTGGGTTTGATGAATGTGAAAGGTGTGAATTTCCTGCGAACGGTTCTCGATGATCCAGTCCTCGACGTCTCCGGAGTGAACCGTGATGTTGGGAGCCGCCGAGGGATCGAACGCGGCGGGTTTGCGGCCCTTTTCGGTGATATAGAAAACGGTTGAAGTGCGGGGATGGTTGGGATCCTGAACCTTCTCGGAGAAGTATAGTTTCCGTTCGCGGACAGGGCGCTGGCTGGTCAGGGGCGGGAGCGAGGTTGTTTCCACCGCAGGCGTGCTTTGCGGAATGGTCGATGCCGGCGTGGGAAGGTTCACGGCAGAGACGATTTTCACGATCCATCGCGGAGGGGTAACGTCATCGTCGTCCGCGGGCAATGCGGGACTCGGATGGCTCTTCGAGGTATCGTTGTCGTCATCCTCGAACGAAGCCGGGGTGGTTTCTATACCAGCCGCGAGGAGTTGGGCGTTGCCTCCGGGGGGAGGACTGTCGAGCAAGAACTCAGCCCGTCCGCCGGGCGGCAATGGGATGTCGTGCCTCCATTGAACCGGCTCCAGGTTGGCATTTGCCGGATAGGCCAGCGGAACGCCATCGATCGACACCAAGCCCATCGATTGCCAGTGCCCG
>Ga0187782_10002747_pt1 | contig 13025 bp, 13 predicted proteins | sample 0715_SJ02_MP15_2_FD_132454 | JGI IMG/M metagenome (GOLD analysis project Ga0187782, IMG submission 132454) | Tropical peat soil microbial communities from peatlands in Department of Meta, Colombia - 0715_SJ02_MP15_20_MG | ecosystem: Environmental > Terrestrial > Soil > Wetlands > Peat | place...
ACTTTTACTACCTGACAGGCTGGAACGAGCCCGGGGCAGCGCTGCTTGTCGTGGCCGACGCGCCCGAGGCGGCCGGCCCGCGTTCCTACAGAGAAGTACTCTTTCTGCCTGCGCGCAATCTTCGCATGGAAAAATACACCGGCGTGAAGATGGATGCGGCGACGCCGGGAGTCGCGCGGACTGCGGGCGTTGACTCCGTGGAACCTATGACGGAACTGCCGGCGGAACTGAACCGCTCTATCGCAGCCGATCGCTCGCTTTTCGCCAACATGTGGGTGCAGCCGGATTCCCCTCAAGCTTCGGCTTTGCAGCGATTCGTCGCCGCGACGCTCGGAACGGGCATCGTTCCGCAGCCGCACGACGTGACCAGCTTGACTATGCCGCTGCGGCAGGTGAAAGACGACGGCGAGATCGCGCTGATCAAGAAGGCATCCTCGGCATCGATGCTGGCTCAGCGCGTGATGATGCAATGGTGGGTAAAGCCGGACATCACGGAGCGCGCCGTCGCTGGAGCCATGACCGCCGTATGGATGGAAAACGGATGCGAACGCCCCAGTTATTCGCCCATTGTGGGCTCGGGCATCAACTCCACCATCCTCCATTACTCGGCCAACGGCCGCACCATGAAGGACGGTGACATTCTGCTCGTTGACGCGGCCTGCGAGTACTCCATGTACGCCGCAGATATCACGCGAACGGTTCCGGTAAACGGTCGCTTTACTCCACGGCAGCGGGAGATATACAACGTCGTGCTGGGCGCGCAGCAGGCGGCCATCAACGCATTCGTCGCGGGCAAATCCACTATTAACGACCGCGAACGGAAAGATCCGAACTCTCTCGACACCGTCGCCTACAACTACATCGACACGCACGGAAAGGATCTGCACGGCCGGCCGCTAGGACAGTACTGGCTGCACGGCCTGGGACACCTGATGGGGATCGATGTGCACGATCCCGCTACCTACCCGGTGCAGCTCAAGCCGGGAATGGTATTTACCATCGAGCCCGGCGTTTATATTCCCGAAGAAAATCTCGGCGTGCGCATCGAATGCGACTTCCTGGTGGGCGCCGACGGCAAGCTGACCGACCTCGATGCCGGACTGCCGCACACGGCGGACGAAGTTGAGGCGGCGATGCGGGCCAAATGATCCGGTGAGACGTCAATGGATCCGCGCGACCAGATGGATTCCACGCAACTCGATGCGCTGAACCGCGCCTTCGGCGAACAGCTACTGGCGTGCCTGGACGAGTGTGCCCGTGGGCGGCGCGGCCTGTTTGCCGAATATGTCGACGAAGAAGAGAGTCCCTGGACCGAGGCGGCACGGCTGCGCGAGCTCGCCGTCGCGTTGCAAGGCGTCTTGGCACAGCATGACACGCGAAACGCGCTGTGCGACGAATTCCTGGATCTTTGTACCATTCATGGCGAAAGCCATCTCGGCGAGAGGAAGCTGGCGCGAGCGTTTTTGGAGCGCATCGAGCGCGGTGAAGTGGGCTCGCCAACGGAACAGAAGCCCTGGTAGGCGCGCCAACTCCCCGCGAATCGAGCGGGAGAGCTGGCGCCGATTCGAGCTGCAAATCAGAATCGCACACCGAGGGTGACTGGAATCAGCTCGGTAGTGCCGCCCAGCCCGGTGGTAGCTCCGCTATTCGTCGGAACCGGGGTGCCTTCCACCACGGGGGTGACGGAAGGCGTGTGAAGGAACGTATAGCGAGCCTCGGCAAATAGCTGCGTATGGCTATCGCTCGCGTACATGCCGCCCAGGCGATGGTAAATGCCTAAACCCAGATTGCCGCCCCACTGGTTGGAGGTGGCCGAAGCGATGGTGACATTCTGCGCGTAAGTTCCGTAGTAGATCGATTCCTGGTATTCAGGTGTTTGGAAGTTGGTCGATTTATGATAGAAACCCCATCCGCCGACTGCGTAGATGCCGTTCGACTTCTTAGGGAAAAGGTCGACAACGGGAGAGGCGGTGATCGAATTGATGTGGGAGTTGCCGGCCGTGGCCCCGACCTCGTCGAGATATTGCGCGATGTACGCGCCTGGGAGCTTGTCGGCTATGAATTGATATTCCAGCAGCCCGGAGACACGGTTGGTGAATCGGAGACCCCCGCCGAGGGTAAAGTTGCCGCCCCATGTGATCACTGGCACCGGGTTCCCGGAGCTGCCGGTATCGTTTCCTATCGGCCCGTTGAACCCTCCCCCGGCTTCGAAGGCATATTGATGGAGATATCCATGCTTGCTCCCGCCCCCGTAACCTCCGCCCTGCCCGTATTGGCCCGCTCCGCCTTCAGATGCGGAACCTGCGGAACCGCCCGGATCGGAGCTCTCCGGCAGCGCAAACTCGGTCAGCTCTAAGCCGGAGGCGCTCAGGCCCGTCTGGCTCGAAGAGGAGCCGGTTTGATCCTGTGAGGGGGTGGACTGAGCGGCTGCATAAACGGCAGAGAAGAAAGCCGCAACCGCAACCAATGTGACACTCCGCATCAGTGGCTTCCAACGGCTGAATGACATCGCAATCACCTCAAATAGCAGATTTTACACGATTTCCGGGAAAACATAGCCGGTTCATTTCAATTAGACACCGTTTCGGGCCAGAGGTTGCACGTAGTTGAAGCGGCCCATCTCCCGTGGCACTTGTCATGGAAGTGCCACCTTGATAATATAGTGTCACTTCAATGGGGGAGTGACACATGGAGCTGCAAGCCCGGGTTCAGGTCGGTCAAAAGGGGCGAATCGTAATTCCCGCCGAGATTCGCCAGGCCATGGGGATTCGCGTCGGAGACTTCGTTGAGCTGCGCTCTGCCGATTATGAGATTCGGCTTTCCACGAAGCGGAACCGGATTCGACAGATCCAGGCCCGGGCGCGACAATACGTCAAGCCCGGAACCTTGGTCTCAGAGGAACTGAGTGCGGAGCGGCGCGAGGCGGCAAAGCATGAATAGAGCCGTGCTCGACGCTTCCGCGATTCTCGCAATTATCTTCGAAGAGCCTGGGGCGGAATCACTTACCGATGAAGTGATGAATCAAGCCGTAGCCAGCACTGTGAATCTTGCTGAAGTCCAAGGCAAGCTGATCAAGAAGGGTTACGAGCCCGGCCGCGCATGGGATGACACGCTGGCGCTGGTGACTGCGGAACACTACACTCCCGAACAGGCAAAAACCGCGGGAACTTTGATTCAAAACACAGGCAAGTACGGCCTTTCGCTCGGTGACCGGTCTTGCCTCGCTCTGGCGATCGCGTTGAATGCCGAGGTCTACACCACCGAAAAGCTCTGGAAGAACCTCAAGCTGGACATTCCAATTCATGTGATCCGGTAGAGAAGCCAGCAAACAACATCGATCGCTTGCCGGCTTCGAAGATTGAAAGGGCATCTCAAGGCAGCGCCGCCTGGATGCCGAGCGCTTCCGCCGCCTTGTCCAGAGCAGCGTCGCGTGTCCAAAGCTGCGTGCCCGGTGTGATGAGGCAGGACGCGATCAAATGCGCGTCCGTAAGGCCGAGTCCCTTGGCGTACAGGCCGTGAGCCTCGATCGTCTGCCGCACTTCATCGAGCTCCGCCACCTTAACCTGCCACAGCGATTCCATCAGCGCGAAAGTCCCCTGCCTGTCCTTGAGTGAGCCCAGCGAAACCTCGGCGATGACGAACGGGTGCATGGCAATTTGCCCAGCGGCGAGTTGTCCTTGCACCTCTGTCGTGCGTCCCCGCAGATGATCGATCCAAATCGACGTATCGGCCAGGATCACAGACGATCCGCTCTGGCACGCTTGATGTCTTCGAGGTCCGGCTGTGCGCCGGCAAGCGCCGCCAGCCGGCGAGAGGCTTCGAAGTGAATCAACGCCTTCAGCGCCTCGCGAAGCAGGGCCGCGCGCTCGGTAACGCCGGTATACTCCTGGGCCTTGCGAATCAAATCGTCATCGAGAGCCACGGTTGCGCGCATTGAGAACCCCGCGGCACCAATTATAGCACCAATTGGTGAAGTTTCCGGCGACGGGCATTGGTTACGCTTGCCGAAGGCATACAACTGCAAAGGCCGGAGCAACCGCCCCGGCCTTCGTGCTGACTTGCTAACCTGCTGACTCGCTGACTTGCTGCTCTCACCCCTGGATATCGAACTGCTCCGGGTGCAGCGTCGCGTCGCTCTTCACCAGCACGTTCTTCCCCACCAGCTCCTCGAATTCGTTGAGCCATCGGCCGCCGTTCGACTTAAGCACCTTCACCGTCTCGGGGTTCACCCGCAGCATCACGTCCGCACTTTCAAGGTGCTTACGCATCTTGCGCAACTCCACGTAAATCTCGTTGCACACGGTGGCGGGGCTTTTCACCATCCCGGTGGCCTGGCAAGTTGGGCAAGGCACGCTCAAGGTCCGCTCCAGTGACTGCTTAACGCGCTTGCGTGTAATCGCCACCAGTCCGAAATCGTTAAACTGCAGCACTTTGGTCGGTGCGCGGTCGTTCTTCAGCGCTTCTTCCAGAGCGGCCATCACCTTGAACCGGTTCTTGCGCTCGTCCATGTCGATAAAGTCGATCACGATGATGCCGCCCAGGTCGCGCAGCCGGATCTGCCGCACGATCTCAGGCACCGCGTCGAGGTTGGTCTTCAGGATCGTGTCTTCGAGCCGCGCCGACTTGCCCACGTATTTGCCGGTGTTGATGTCGATCGCCACCAGCGCTTCCGTCTGGTTGATCACGATCGAGCCGCCACTCTTGAGCCATACCTTCGAGCGCAGGGCCTTCGAGATTTCGTCCTCGATGCCGAAGTGCTCGAAAAGCGGCGTCTCTTTGGTGTAGAGCTTCACGCGCCGCACAAGCGAAGGCGAGAAGTGGTTGAGGAATTTTACGATCCGCTCGTAGTCCGATTCCGTATCCACCCAGATGTTGGAAAAGTTGGCGCTCACCTGGTCGCGCAGAATGCGCTCGATGAGCGAGAGGTCGTGGTAGATCAGCGCCGGAGACTTGGACGAGTCCGAGCGCTGCTTGATATCGCTCCACAAATTCATCAGGAAGCGAAGATCGGCGCGCAATTCCTGTTCCGAGGCGCCGTCTGCCGCGGTCCTCACGATGAAGCCGCCCGAAGTCTCGCCGCGCTCGTGCGTCAGGATCCGCTTGAGGCGATGGCGTTCTTCATCGGAGGCGATTTTGCGGCTCACGCCAACATGGTTCACCGTGGGCATGAAAACCAAAAAGCGTCCCGGCAGGGCAATGTGGCTGGTGATACGCGCGCCCTTTTTGGCGATGGGCTCCTTGGCGATCTGCACCAGGATTTCCTGTCCCGGCTTCAGCAGATCGGAGATGATCGGGAGGTTAGAGGTCTGCGCGGAGCGGCGCGGCAGACCAGGGCGGCCGCCGCGCACTCCCCGGCCACGCTGCATGCGGCCGCCGTGCACGCGGTGTTCGCGACCGGGCGCCATTGTCGCGGCCGGCGCTTCCGATGACGGCTCCTCTTCTTCGATGGTGTCGAAATCTTCCTCCTCAACGCCCTTTTCGTCGAATTTCATCTGGATACGGTGATCGAGATGGGCTTCCTGCAGCATCTCGCCCAGGTCGCCGGAACGAAGGTGGCTGGGAAGCGTTTCTTCCTCGTACACGTCATGATCGTGCAAATCGGGTTTGTGATGCCGCGGGTGGGGCGAGCCTTCGAACTCCTCGCCCTCGATTACCTCTTCTTCAACTAGACCGGCGCCGGGAGCATAAGACGATGCCGGCGGTGCGGCTGCGCTCGCCGCAGCACCCGCATCGGACGTGCCATCTTTCTTCTTTTTCCCGCCAAACCCGAAGAGCCTGAAACGGGTCGGACCCGAAGGATCGATGTGGTGGGAAGCGGAGGCATCCGCTGCGGCTTCCTCGTCGGCCGACGGCTCGTCGTCTTCATCCCAAATGGTGCGCGACGCCGGCTCGACCGGGGCCAAGGGCCCGGCCCCGGCAATCTCGAGATCGGGCGGCGCAGCCGACACAATTTCTTCGAAATCCAAATCGCTCTCGGCCACGCGCGCCCCGCCTGCACCAACTTGCGCTTCCTCCCGTAAATCCCTTTCCGTGCGCTGCCCGCCGGTGGCCGCAGCGAAGCTTTCTTCCTCGAATTCGGGTGGATATTCTCGAGACGCCGCTTCATCCTCGTGAATGGACGGCGGCAGATCCTCCTCAGTCTCCACGACAACTTCATGCTGTACCGTGTCGCTCACGTCCTCGGCGGGAAAGCTGTCTTGCGCTTGCAGCCGGCTCTCGGACGGCGGCTCTGCGCCGCGTTCGCGATGGCGCGATATCGATTCGCCAGGCAAAAGGCCGCTTCCATCCCAAGAAAGCGGTGCTTCAATCAGCGTAGACGGCTTCGAATTGTGCGCCGGCCGGGACGACACCCCCGCCTCCGGCGTTGATCTTGAAGTCTCAACTGCCGGTACGCCTCCGTACTTCGAAAGCGACTCGCCTGGAAGCACAAATGCAGGCGAAACGTGGCTTCCGCTCGGCGCTGTTGCGGGAGCCTCGACGGCCTGAATCGCGGGAGCAAGATCCTTTTCTGCGAGCGGCTGTGAGGGAGCCGAGGCAACCGGCTCCGGTTCCCTTGGAGCCTCGATCGATGTCCCCGATCCACGGCCTCCGCGGCGCCGGCGCCGGCCGCGCCAGCGGCGGGCGCCGGTTGCGTCGCCGTCCTGGGTCTCTTCGAATATTGCGTCGCCGGCAGCCGCTTCTGAAGCGCCTCCAGCGTTCGTTTCGGCAGGCTCTTCCGGCGGCTGGCGGCGCTCCTGGTGAGCTTCCGGCCTGGCCTCGCCCCTGCCTCCGGGGCGCGCGCCCCGCTCTTCCTGACGAGCGCCGTTGCGCTCGCCGGTGCGGAGATGCCGCACCTCGCGAGGAGCGATTCCCGCTCCGCTGGCTGCGGCCTTTTCGAGCTCGTCGGTCTCTTCCTGATCTTCGAGCTCGATAAAATCCGTTACGTAGAGGAACGCATCGCGCTCCAGGCCAAGGTCGACAAACGCCGACTGCATGCCCGGTAGAACCCGCGTAACACGGCCGTTATAAACCGAACCCGCGAGGGTGTACTCGTTTTCGCGTTCGTAATAAATTTCCGCGAGTTGATCGTCTTCCAAAATTGCAAGCCGCGTCTCATGCGGCGTGCTGGAGATACAAATTTCCTTTGCCATCGTACCCTTCCGTCCGGCAGCTCAAAGCTGCCGTACACGGCACGGCTGGATGGGAACGCGCAAAACGGCTGAGATCGGGGGCAAGCCAAAAACCTGGACGACGTTCAAGCAACCGCATTTGCCGGCGGCCTTCGTCATGGGGAACCCACCAGGCGGAATGCGAAACAAACCGGCCGAACGGGCTGTTGGTTGCAGCGATTCATGCAAAGAGCGTCCAGGCGCCAATGGCATTGCGGCCACAGTCGGCCGACTCCGCTCGGGCGAATTCTCCGCCAAAGCTTCCATCGGAGGCCATTGGCCGGCGGCGATTGCCAAGAACTTACCCGACGAGCGTGTGCGGGATTGTCCTTCCACACTGCCCGCGCAATCTTTGCCCTTGGCGAGCCGCGGACGGAGTCCATGCCACCTGCGGCGTTCGCTAAAGCGCATCGCCGGGTCGGCACAACCCTCCCCTCTCTGCGTGCTCATAAACCCAATCCTGCCGCGCGCGATCCATCGGAGCCACGCCGGCGAAATGCTTGATCTAGACCCTTTGCGGCCCAGCGCAATTCTCATGCGTCCCATGCCGCAGCAAAGCCAAACTCTTGCGACGCAAACCCGACCTCGGATCGAGACGCGTCAGTTAACGAACCGGCGCATGCGGACGTTCATTACCACGCCCAGCGCCAAGAACGTGAACAGCACCGAAGATCCGCCGTAACTCATTAAAGGTAAGGGGATTCCGGTGACGGGCATCAGCCCGACGACCATGCCTACGTTGACCGCGATCTGAAAGGTCAACACAGCCACGATTCCCATGATAATTAAGGAGCCCGGCAGGTCAGCGGCTGTTTGAGCGTTTTGAATCAAACGCATCAATATTAAAAAGTATAGCAGCAGGACAGAAACTGCGCCCACAAAGCCCCGTTCCTCGCTGAATGCCGCAAAAATGAAGTCCGTGTACGGGATCGGCAGGAAATAGCCTTGGGTTTGGCTCCCCTTTTCCAGTCCCTTGCCCCAAATCCCGCCCGACCCCACCGCTATTTCCGACTGAAGCACTTGATAGCCCGACCCGCGGGGATCGTTCTGCGGGTTGACGAAGCTCGTCAGTCTCGCCTTTTGATAGGATTTGAGAAACTTGCCGCTGGACCATACCCCACCCACCAGAACCAAGCCGGCCGTAACCAGAATGAGTGCCTGGCGAAGATTGATGCCGCCCAGAAACAGTCCGGCCAGCAGAATCGGCGTGTAAGTCAGCGTGGTTCCCAAGTCAGGCTGCTTGAGAACCAGCAGCATGGGAACGCCCACCATCGCAAAGGCCTTGAAGATTTCTCTCCATGTCACGCTGCGCCCGCCCAAGTTGGCAAAATAGCGGGCCACAATCAGAACCAACACCAGCTTCACGTATTCCGACGGCTGCACAAGGATCGGTCCGAACTTGATCCAGCGCCGCCCTCCAAGAGCTTTGTGGCCCAACGGCGATAACACGGCGCCCAATGCCAGAATGCCGATCCCGTAAGCCCAGGGAGCCCAGTCGAGCACGCGATGATAGTCGATCTTGGCAAAGATGAACATCGCGCAAACTCCGGCCGTCACCCAGAAAATCTGCTTGGTTCCGAAGCTGGCAAATTTTGTGTGCAGTGTCGCCGAGTGAACCTCGAGCGCCGACACGGCGCACAGCAGCAGCACAAGGCCCAGCAGCGCCCAATCGAAGTCGCGAAAGCTAAGAATGCGTCGCATCCGGGCTACTGTTCCTTTCGCTGCGCGGGCGACGAGGCAACTTGCGAGGCAATTGCATTCTGAGCCGCGCCCTGCAACGCACTGCGCGCCGTGTCAAGCTTCGCCGCGGGTTTCATTGCCGGGTTCTTTTGGGTCACAATGCCGTTGCCGTTGATTTGGAAATGCCCGCTCTGAACTCGGGAGTCGTCGCCGCGGGCCGCAGTGTTGTTCGCGCCCGTCTGGGAAGCAGGTACCGACCAGACGGCTCCGACTTCGGCCGGCGGCGCGGCCTTTTGCGGCGGAAGGTTGCCGGCCAGGCGCCGTTCTTTGTTTACATACGCGGCTATCACCTGGGCCCCCAGCCGCGCGGGGTAATAGCTGAATTCGCCGTTCTGCCAAAGCACGGCAACTACAAGCTCCGGATTCCGCCGCGGAACGACGCCCACAAACCACACATTCGGATAGGTGCTCCGGCCCTTGTTGGTCTTTTCCAGTGCTTCGTGGCTCATCTGCTGCGCGGTTCCGGTTTTGCCTGCGATGTCGATGCCCTCGAGATGCGCCGAACCAGCCGTGTGAAAGTACGCCGGCTCTGTGACTGCCGCCATTCCGTCCGTGATGATCGTCCAGTTCTGCGGGTCGATGGGAACATGGGCCTCGCCCGAGCCGGGAAAACTGTCGTAGAGCGCCTTGCGGAAATCCGCGGGAAGCTTGTCGGGAAACACCACATGAGGCCGAACCAGATGGCCACCGGATGCCACGCCTCCGATGATGCGCGCCAGTTGGATCGGCGTCGCCTCGATAGCTCCCTGACCGATCGAAACGTCGAGCGTTTCGTCGGGATACCAGCGGTGATGGAAGTTCTTGATCAGCCAACTGGGCGAGGGCATCAGCCCGGCCTGTTCGCCCGGCAGATCGATTCCCGTCTTCTGGCCGTATCCAAATGCCTCGGCGTATTTCACAATGCGGTCGATCCCCAGCTTGTCGCCGAGCATATAGAAGAACGTGTCGCATGAATAGGGAATCGCGTTATAGATATCCACCGCGCCATGGTGCTCGTCGCAATGGTGGAAATACCCGTAGGGTCCCCACCCGCCCGCGCAAGTAATGTGCATATCCTGCGCGATCCCTTCCTCCAGCCCTGCTACGCTCATCACGATCTTGAACGTCGAGCCCGGAGCAAGCTGCGCCTGGATCGCTTTGTTCATCAGCGGATGATCGGGATCGGTGATCAGCTTGTTCCATGCCGTACGGTCGATCTTGATGGCGAAATCGTTGGGGTCGAAGCTGGGCCGCGAAACCAGCGCCAATATCTCGCCATTCCGCGGATCCATGGCCACAATCGCGCCGGTGCGATTGCCCAGCGCAAGCTCCGCCGCGCGTTGCAAGTCGTTGTCGATCGTCAGATATAAATCCTGGCCGGGCGTAGCATGTTCGATGCCGAAGTAGCCCACTTCCCGGCCGTGACTGTCCACGACCACTTCTCGAGACCCATCCTGGCCGCGCAATAGCGCGTCGTAAGTCTCTTCCACGCCTGCTTTGCCAACTACATCGCCGGGCTCATAGTAGGCAAACCGCGGGTTATTCAGGTCGTCCTCGCTCACTTCGCCCACGTAGCCGATCAGATGAGAGGCAAACCCGTCGCGCGGATAAAGCCTGCGCTCTTCGTCGATGGTTTCGAGCTCGGGCAGCTCGTTGCGATGCGCCTCGATGAAAGCTTGTTCATCGGCCGTCACGTCCTGCTTGATCGGAATCGGCTGGTATCCCGGCTGCGTGCGGTACCTGCGCAGCGTAGCGCGCAACTGGTCCACGTCCAGGTCCAGACCCTTGGCGATCAGCGGCAAATCGGCATCGATGTTATGGCTTTGCTCGCGAACCAGGAAACACGAGACAGAAGGGTAGTCGTCGACCACGATCCGGTTCTCGCGATCGAAGAGCTTGCCGCGCGGCGCCAGAATCGGCTCTTTGCGAATGCGGTTCTGCTCGGCCAGCACGCGATAGTTCGCCACGTTCAGCACTTGCAGCCGCCACAAGCCCGCAATCAGAGACAGCATGACGATCAGGATGCCGTACTGCATTGCCGCCAACTTGATGCTGGAGATCTTTTCGCCGCGATTGCTGCTGAAGGGCATGAATCCTTATTACTAGGATACTGCGAATCCGACTTCAATGAGAGACCGGTGCAAGCTCTTCGCTTTCAAAAGACCTCAACTTCGGCCGAATGACCCGGGGCTGCGGCAATCCCCGAGTCGCGCGTGATCAGCGGAGCCTTCAACTCTTCGGCAAGCGCCACGTAGGCCGCATCGTAGGCGGTCAGGTTCTGCCTGAGCCGCCAGATGCGCCTGAGCAGCAGGGCCGGGGCATAGCGGACCATGCGCAAGGCGCGCAGGTCTTCGATCGCCTCCTCGGCCCGGCCGGCAGTCAACGTCCTCTCGCGCACCAAGCGCCGCAGGACGTGCGCAAACTCCACATCGAGCAGGTGCAGCGTGTGGAGGGTTTCCCCACCCACCATAATGCGGCGGTGGATGCGCTGGCCCGCGGGAGTCTGTAGCAACCAGTCGACGACAGCCGAAGCGTCGAGGACAATCATCGCTTCTCGCGCTCTTCGCGCAAGATACGGGCAGTGTCTAAAGAAACGCGAAGCGGCTTGCGCGTTCGCAGACGCTCGGAGAATTCGGCGAGCGTAGGCCGGTCCGCGATCTCTCGTAACTCGCCGAGTAAATAATCGGAGAGCGACATTCCCATCGTCGCGGCGCGAACCTTCAAGCCGCGGTGAAGCGCCTCAGGGACATTGCGAACCTGGATCATGACCGTCATGCTCTAAGCATAGTTACATGCGCAGCACATGTCAACGTCTTCGACTTCGTTGCGCTCACCACCCGGGAGGGCGCGCGATAATCGACAGTAGAGAACCAACGACTGCTCCGATTCATCATTCCCGTTCCGCCCATGTGGAGGGAAAAGCAACGATGAAGATCATTCGGAAGAAGTAGGCTTTTCCGGACAGCGGAAAGTCGCCTCACCGCCTGCCCCCGCTAATTCAGATCGGTTGCCCAATCGTCTGTCGCAAGCTGCGAGATGCTCGAAAAGTCTCTGTCGTGACTGACGAGAATCGCGTCCTCTGCTTGGGCTTGGGCCGCAATTTGCGCATCGTAGGGCCCTAACGGCAGTCCCCTGCGTTCCTGGCCGGCGCGCAACTTGCCATAAACTGCTGCCGCCGCGCGGTCCCAGGGATAGATCGCGAGCGAGTCCAAGAATTGTTTCAGCGCCCGCCGCCGTTTTTCGTTGGGCGACTTAGCCAGCCCGAACAGCAACTCACCTTCGGTAACGGTGGAGATGGCCACAACATCGTCCGGCCGGAGGCTGTCCAGTTTGGCGCGGGCGGCGGGCGAGCGGCCACTGAGAAGGAAACTGACCATATTGGTGTCGAGCAGGTAGATCACAGAGCCTCCCTCTCTTCATACTTGCCTTGCTGGCGATTCTCAAGGAAATCGCCGAATCCGGCCTCATCCACGGCGGCGAAGATTTCCCTCCAGGTTTTTCTGGCTGGCGAAAGAATCAACTCGCCGGTTTTGGAATCACGGCGAATGTAGACCTCGTTCGTGTCGAAGCGAAACTCTGCGGGAATGGTGACGTGCTGGCTTCGGCCATTCATGAAAACGCGGGCTTTGACGGGTGATGCCATCGCGACCTCCTGTGCTATATAGCATACGCTGTATAGCAATGCGGGTCAAGCGGAGTTAGCTGTGCATCTGCCTCTCGTAGTTGTTGCCGGTGAGCTTGAGGGCGATGACTGGAGCGCCGTCTTGATGCGGTTGAGAGTGTTCAAGATAGCGACGAGCAAAAGAAAATTTGCGATCAGTATCTGACTGTTGCGATACCAGCGGTCGGTCATTGGAGACGCCTATTCCGTTTCACGCGGAGAAGTTCGACTTCTGAAGGTGCAAGCCACCGGCTCCCCTCTGTTCCCTAGTGCCTGTTCCCTGTTCCCTACTCCCGGTTCCCTGCTGACTATTCCCTTATCTGTAGCTTGTCCAGTATCGGAAACACCACTAGCGCGATCGCGGAGTTGCCCACCGCGCGAAGCAACTCCGTCAGCCAGCTCATCTCCATCGCCAAGCCGAGCAGGAAACGCGTGACAAACAGATAGATGGCGCTCGAGAGCAGCGACAGGCCGAAGTTGAGCAACACGCGAATAAT
>Ga0187782_10002748_pt1 | contig 13023 bp, 3 predicted proteins | sample 0715_SJ02_MP15_2_FD_132454 | JGI IMG/M metagenome (GOLD analysis project Ga0187782, IMG submission 132454) | Tropical peat soil microbial communities from peatlands in Department of Meta, Colombia - 0715_SJ02_MP15_20_MG | ecosystem: Environmental > Terrestrial > Soil > Wetlands > Peat | place...
CTGGGCGACGGTCGCCTGCGCCGAGCGGTAGTTGGCCTCCGCCGAATGCACGCCATCTTCGGCAGAACGGATGGCCGCTCGCTGGGCATCCACATCGGCGCCGGGCTGGATGTCCTCCAGCCGAAGCAGAATGTCGCCGTGCTTCACGTGGTCGCCCTCTTTGACCACGATTTCCTTGATCTTGCCGAAACCTTCACCCAGGACGTTTGTGTAGGTGCGGGGCTTGATTTGCCCCGAGGCGCTGACGATGGAAATCAAATCCTCGTGCCCTACTTTGGCCGTTTGCACGGTCACCACGTCCTTCGTGGTCTCGTACCGAAACACGCTCACCCCGATGAGCAGGACAAACAGCCCACCGATCCCGAGCAGAACTTTTTTCCAGATCTTCATGACCGACACTCATTCTGGGGCTTTGGCCCCCCGCGCCGCATTCACCTTCCCGACCAAACGGCGCCTAAGCTTCTCCCACTGATTTAATACGCCTCTACGTGCCAAAAGGTTTCGGACCCGGGGGCAACAGCTTCCATGGGCGTCATCCTGCAGACTGACCCGGCGTCCGCCGCACCGCTACCCGCATCGTTTCGCTCCGGTGGGCTTTCATCCGCACCGACAAGCTTCAGCGCTACTTATTCTACGATTTGCATCCCCGAATCTCCAATCCCGCACTTCCCAGTTTTCGGCGCAAGACCGCGACTTACTTACTGTCGGACGTGCCGATCGACGTTTGGCAACCGCCGTGGCGGACAAAACTCCCCCTCGTAACTAAAGGCAACTGCCGTGTCGAATTGCTGGTCCCTGTACTCAAGGATTCGCCGGAAACGAAGGTCAAGCATGACGGGTAAGTGCCCTAGATACAGATCTTTTCCTTATACCGAGCAAGCTCCCGTCCCGACGCCCATTTGAGAATCAAGAGCCCACGGGGGACGGTTCGAGGCAGCGGCAGAGTGCCTAGGTTGGAGAGTCGGGGTGTGAGCCAGGAAAAGAGCTTCCAAATATTGTAGATACTTCCGGAAACCGAAAGTCTCATGGAATCCCATTGCCGAAACTCGCGTGTTAAAGTGAATATGTTCAATCACTTAAAGGGATGCTGCGCGTGGTCTGAGGATTGCAGAATAGCCCCCGAGCGACGAGTGCTTCTCGGGGGATATTCTACGTGTACCGAGTGTCGAAACTGGATCCAGTACATTTTGGCGTACCAGGAGGCAGTGAAATGTCATTTCAGCGTATAGCTCTGCTGGGTATGGTGTTTGCGCTTGTACTCGCCCTCACTCCAGCAAGCTTGTATTGCCAAGTAACCACAGCGGGAACCATAACGGGGACCGTGCAAGACGCAACCAAGGCGGTTATCGCGGATGCCCAAGTTACCCTGAAGAGTTACGCGACGGGCGCCGTGCTGACGACCACGACGAACGCCGCAGGGTTGTATAACTTCGTGGCCGTGCCTGCAGGGGAGTACTCCTTGCGCGTAAGCGCGAAGGGATTTCAGGTGACGGAAATCGCGCATGTGGAGGCGGAGATTACCAAGGTCACGACCGAAAACATAGTTCTGCAATTGGGCGCTTCCACCGTCACGGTGGAAGTCGTGTCCGCCCCAGGTGCAGAGCTGCAAACGCAAGACGCCACGATCGGGACGGTCTTGACGGGTGATGCCCTGATTCGCCTGCCGACCCAGCAGCGCAGCGTTACCGCGCTTCTCCTGCTGCAGCCCGGCGTCAGTCCCAACACGGCCGGGATGGGCGACGTTAACGGCGGCCAAGTGAACGGCGCGACCGTGGATCAGACCACGTTCTACGTGGACGGGGGCGATGCCACCAGCGACTTGGAAGGGACGAATTCCTACGTCTCGCCGCCGGGCGAGCCGCAGCCGGCGCCCTTCATTGCCGTCCCCGCCGAATGGACCCAGGAGTTCCGCGTAGTCACGGCGAGTCCGACGGCCAGCTTCGCGCGGTCCCAAGGCGGCGAAATTTCCATCGTCACCAAGAGCGGGACAAATACGTTCCACGGAGCTGCCTACGAGTATTACTACGGCGACGGAACGAGCGGCAATCAATGGCAACTCGACTATCTTGACATTCCGAAGCCTCACCAGGTGAACAACCGCTTCGGCGGCAATGCGGGCGGCTACATCATCAAGGATAAGCTGTATTTCTATGGTGGCTACGAACAGCGCAACCTGGACCAAAACACGGTCCTCACGAATCTTGTCCCCACCATGGCCGTCCGCAATGGGATTCTCAATTTGGGCGGCGTCTCGGAAAACTTGAACGCGGCGAACGGGCCTCTAGCTGCCAACTGCGGAACGGCCGGAACCTCGGCCTGCGATCCGCTGGGCCTCGGCGCCAGCCCGCTGATGCTTAATTACCTTACCCTCCTGCCGCTGCCGAACAATCCGAGCGCCGGAGATGGGGTGAATTCGGAAGGGTACACGGCGCCCTTTGCGGAGCCGGTTAGGGAGAAATTGGGGATCGCGAAGTTTGACTACAACATTTCCAAGAACTGGACGCTGTTCGCGACCTACCACATCAACAAATACAGCCTCCCGACCACGGATCAGTACAACATCACGTGCGCCACGGCAAACTGCACGACCGGCGCGAACACGCTGATCAGCAGCACCCCGGTTCAGCCGCGCTTCGTCACCTTCGGGCTTACCGGAGTCGTCGGATCAAACTTCACCATGCAGACGCATGGTTCCTACTTGCGCGACTGGTGGCGTTGGAACCGCGCGCCCCTCACTCCGCAACTCCCCGGAATCGACGGAGTCATCAATATTTCGGCCGAAGGGGAGTTCGCAAGCACGGCGCCCGGGTCTAAGCAGTGGGCTGACCCCATCAATTTCAACACCCAGAACGCGCGTTCGCGCCTGTGGGCCGGGAAAGACTACTTCATCGCTGAAGACGACAACTGGGTTCATGGGCATCACACCTTCCAGTTCGGCAGCGGCTATTACTTTTTCAATTTGATCCACCAGCGCGACGACGACATTCTGGGCGGGCTGAGCGATGGCCCCACGTATTACGTTGGGGAAACCATTCACCAAGGCGGGAGTGCTCTGAGCATCCCAGACAGCCAAACACCAATGGGTCTTATTGGCACGACGACCGCATACCGGTGGGACACGATGTTCGCGTCACTGCTGGGGTTGATGGACCGGTCTGCCCAGATCATCACCGCCAACGGCAACTTCGACCTCAACCCGGCGGGAGTGCCGCTAATGGATCACGTGCACGCCAACACCTTCGACACCTACTGGCAAGATGTGTGGAAGATCAAACCATCAGTAACTATTACCTATGGCGTGAACTACGGCGTGCAATTCGCACCGCACGAACTGAATAACAAGCAGGTGCTGCTGGTTTACGCCAGCGATAACCAGCCTGTCGAAAACTACGGCGCCTATTTTGACAACCGCAACGCTGCCCTCACCAGCGGCGGATTCTACGCCAGCGGCCTGACCCCGTTTACGGACTCGACTTTCGGCTTCAGCCCCATTCTCCACGTTCCCGGGGTCTCGAGCTCAGAGAACACGCAATGGAACGCTCTGGGTCCGCGCGTGGCCGTGGCTTGGAACCTGCCATGGAGCAACCGCGTGTTTGGCAATAAGCAGACGGTGGTTCGCGCCGGTTATTCCTTGACGTGGAACCGAACCACCGAGGTGCAGCAGGTGCTCACGCCGCTCTTGGGCAACGGGCTGGCAACAGTGGACACCTGCGCGGCCCCGGCGTTTAACGGGACCAATACGGCGACGTGCGTCCCCGGCGGCACGGTGGACGCCACCAATGGCTTCCGCCTCGGCCAGACGGTCATGGCGAATAAATATGGAGGCGGGGATGTGCCGATCCCGGTGCTCCCCTCCCCGGAGCCAATTCCCCTGATTTCGTCTTCTCCCTTCGGGACTTTCCTGTCCGCGCTCCAAGACCCGAAAATACATCTGCCGTATTCCCACAACGTCACGCTCGACGTTCAACGGGCCTTTGCCAACAAAATGCTGCTGGACGTGGGCGTGATCGCACGGTTTACCCGGAAGCTGTGGCAGGACCAGGACCTGAACGCCAGCGACTTGTACGCAAAGACTCCAGCGTGCGTCGCGGGCGCGGCCGGTTGCACTGTCACCACGGCAGGCCAGACGCTGGCGCAGGCGTACAACGCCCTGAATAACCAGATCCGGTCGGGCGCGGCTGTTACCCCACAGCCGTTCTTCGAGAACGCACCTTATGGCGCTGCAGGCGACACAGCTGCGATCGCTGCGGCGGATGGGGGCGACCCCAATCTCTCCACGTTTATGCTGTTCAACTACGACTTCATCGCGCCCCGGCCGCTCGATCCTTTGCAGAACGAGATCATCAACGGGGCTACGAGTGACGGCAGGGTCAATTACGGCGCCATGTTCGTCAGCTTCCGCAAAACCTTCTCACAAGGGCTGGACATGAGCGCGAACTGGACCTGGTCGCACGCCGTGGGCACTGCCGGCGAGAACTTCCTGGGCCAGCAATACATTGCGTACGCCTCGCCCACGCCGTTTGACATTAACACCGGGATCGGCTCCGACAACGGCGACCGGCGGCACGTGATTAACCTGACTCTCTACTACACGCTCCCGTTCGGAAAAGGGCAGCGTTACCTTAATGGGAACAACTGGGAAGACAAAGTGTTCGGGGGCTGGTACGTCTCCGCCATCTGGACATGGGAAACCGGCCTGCCCGACTGCGTCTCCGGCGATGGCAGCTACGGATCCCTTGACGGGTTCACCTGCGCCGTGGGTGCCTCGTACTTCGGCGATACAGATCGCTACGACAACGTGAACGGCTCGACCGTAATCGGAACTGTGGGTAACGGTCAATTTGGAAATAGCATCGGGGTCGGCATCGCCGGCAACAAGGCCACCGGGGGCACGGGAATCAACGAGTTTTCGAACCCGGGGGCCATCTGGAACTCCCTGAGCTACCCGCTGCCAGGAGTCAACAGCCGTCCGGACGTCGAGACGTACAACCTGCCTCGGAGCTGGAACGTTGACTTTGGGGTCGGGAAGAGGTTCTCCATCACCGAACGAGTGAAGTTCACAATCTCCGGTGAATTCTTTAACGTATTCAACCACCCGCTGTTCTGCATTAACTTCGGGTGCTCGACCGATCTGGGCAGCCCCGCCGTGTTCGGCGTGGCCACTGGGGCGGACAACACTGCGCGCGTGATTCAATTCGGCGGGCGGATCGAGTTCTAAGCCCGCAGATTGTTTTCAGCACAAAGGGCCGCTCTTGCCATCCGGCAGAGCGGCCCTTGTTTTTTCTACGCGGTGCGCAGCGCCAGTGAACATGCGCATCCCGGAACTGAGCCGAATCGAACCACCGCCTGCGCCGGAACCGCTAATTTGCGATTGAATTTTTGAGTCTGAATGTTCCGATTTTCGCCGCGAGCGCCTTCCACATTTTGTAGCCAGATTCCAGAACTTAGAGGCCGTCCCTGATTTCGGGACTGCATGTTCACCCGTAAGTCACACGAATTCAAAAAAATCGCCTGTCCAGGGGGCGCGGTCTGGGAATTGCAGGAGCCACTGCAACTGGGAGTGTTTTTGGGAGGAACACTCCTAACTGTTGCTAGGTCGGCCCTACGCAGTTCATCTCAGCGCACTGGGAGGGGGAGATGTCATCTCATCACAAGGCATTGTCCGCAGTCGTATTGGTGTGCCTGCTCGCTGTGAGTGCCGTGCCAGCCTTTTCACAGGCCACTACGACGGGCACCGTGACGGGGACGGTTGTGGACCCGGCGAAAGCCGTTGTGCCCGACGCCACGGTTACACTGTCGAACAAATATACCGGGGCAAGGCACACGACCACCACCAACAGCGCGGGCATCTACCTGTTCGCCAGCGTGCTTCCGGGCGAGTACTCCCTGCGCTGTTCGGCGAAAGGATTTAAGACCACTGAGGTCGGTCTCGTGGTTGTGGAGGTTACAAAGACCTCCACGTACGACCTGACGCTTGAGGTAGGCTCGTCCACCACCACGGTCGAGGTCAGAATCGCTCCCGGGGCCGAGCTGCAAACGCAGGACGCTTCCATTGGAACGGTATTGAGCGGCGATTCCGTGCTCTACCTTCCCACGCAGCAGCGCAGCGTAACGGCGCTGATCCTCTTGCAGCCCGGCGTCAGTCCTAACCTTGCGAGCTCCGCCGGTACCTACGGCGACACGGGGGGCGGCCAAGTGAACGGCGCAAACGTCGATCAGACAACGTTTTACGTGGATGGCGGCGATGCTACGAGCGACCTCGAAGGCACGGACAACTACGTATCGCCCCAGGGCGAGCCCCAGCCCGCGCCCTTCATCGCTGTTCCCGCCGAGTGGACCCAGGAGTTTCGTACAGTAACCGCCAGTTCCACCGCCAGTTTTGCGCGTTCATCTGGCGGTGAAGTTTCCGTGCTCACCAAAAGTGGTACGAACACCTATCACGGTGCCGCCTACGAGTATTATTACGGCGATGCCACCAGCGCCAACTTCTGGATAAACGACCGCCTGGGCCTCGCCAAGCCCCATCAGGTGAACAACCGCTTTGGCGGCAACGGTGGTGGCTACCTCATCAAAGACAAACTGTTTTTCTACGGCGGGTACGAGCAGCGCGACCTGTTCCTGGCTACAAGCGAAACCCAGCTCGTGCCCACCATGACGGCGCGCGAGGGAATCATCACCATAAATAACGTGCAGTACAACTTGGCCACGACTACGGCATGCGGGGGCATGCTCTGCGACCCGCGGGGCATCGGCATCAGCCCGGTAATCGCGGCGGATTTGGCCACGCTTCCTGTTGGCAACAACGCGGCCGTGGGGGATGGCGAGAACACAATCGGCTACACCGCGTCTTTTCCGCAGCCCGTGCTGGAGAAACTGGCGGTAGCGCGCCTGGATTACACGCTCGGCCCGCACTGGAATATGTTCGGCACCTTCCACTTCAACAAGTACAACCTGACCACGACGAACCAGTTCAATATCACCTGCCCCACCTCCACTCCGAACTGCACGACCGGTGCGGATACGTTCTTGAGCACCACGCCGGCTCAGCCCCGGTTCCTTACCGCCCAGATCAACGGGGTGATCGGCTCCAACTTCACCACACAGACGCACGCTTCCTATTTGCACGACTGGTGGAACTGGAACCGCGCCCCGCTGGTCCCGGAAGTGCCGGGGACAGCGGCGGTGATCGACCTGGGTGGCGAAGCCCAGATTGCGGGCACCGCGAGCAGTAGCAAAGTTTTCGGCGATCCCATCAATTACGACACGCAGGACGCCCGGGCCCGCATTTGGGGCGGCAAAGACTGGTTCTTGGCGGAAGACGCGAGCTGGCTGCACGGGAAGCACACCATCCAGTTCGGCGGAGGCTTCTACCTTTGGAATCTGTACCATGAGCGGACGGACGATGTGATCGGCGGCCTGACCACCGGCCCGCAGTTTTACGTCGGTGAGACGGTGAACAACGGCGGCAGTTTCACCAACATCCCCAGCTCGGAAATCCCGACGGCGATCACTTCGGGCTCGGAGGAGGACATCTGGGGCAACATGTACGCCACGCTTCTGGGCATCGTGGACCGCTCGTCCCAGATTGGCGTGCGCAACGGCCAGTTCCAGGCCAGCCCGCTGGGCACTCTGCTCTACGACCAGGTTCGCACATACACGTTCGACACTTACGTTCAGGACGCCTGGAAGATCACTTCGAATCTGACCTTCACCTACGGCGTAAACTACGGCGTGTCGTTTGCGCCGCACGAGGCAACGGGCAAGCAGGTGGTGGAGGTGTACGCGAGTTCCAACGTCCCGGTCGAGAACGTCTTCGGGTACTTCAAGCAGCGCAACGAGGCGCTGAGCAACGGAATCTTCTACGGCACTGGCCCGACCGTGGCCACGGACACTTACTTCGGCTTCAGCCCCATTGACGCCATTCCGTCGCTGCATGGCAGCTCGGTGCGCACACAATTCAATGAGTTCGGCCCTCGGCTGGCCTTTGCCTGGAACGTGCCCTATAAGAACTGGTTCTTCGGCAACAAGCAGACCGTGGTTCGCCTGGGCTATTCACTGCAATGGAACCGGACCAGCGCCGTCGGCGAAGTCCTGACGCCGCTTCTCGGCGACGGCTTGGCTTCGGTCCAATTCTGCAGTCCGATAATGACCGGGGCGTGCAACACGGGAGCTACAATCACCGGCGCCAATGGCTTCCGCATCGGCGTGGACGGAAACGGCAGCACCATCCTGCCGCCGCAGCCAACAACCGTCGTACCGCCGCTGGTACCGTGCTCGCCGCTCTGCGCCAAGTCGGGCACCGAGGATCCGAACATCCACACGCCGTATTCCCATGTGGTGACGTTGGATGTGCAGCGCGCATTTGCGCACAACTGGTTGATCGACATCGGCGCAATCGGCCGGTTCCAAAAGGATCTGTGGCAGAACCAGGACCTGAACGCCACGGACATTTATGCCAAAACACCGGCTTGCACCGCAGGGGCGGTGGGATGCACCGTCACCACCTCGGGCCAGACACTTTGGCAGGCCTACGACGCCATGGTGACGTCGATGAGGTCCTGCTTGGCGACAGCCGGGAACACGCGGGCAATTTGCGCCCCTCTAGTCCCGCTCCAGCCGTTCTTTGAAAATGCTCCTTTCGGCGCGCCCGGCGACACCGACAAGATGGCCCTCAGGTCCAGCAGCACTTCGCAATCCGTCTCTACCTTTATGGAGGGCAGCGGGAACTACGACTACATCGCCCCGTCGCCGCTCGATGACCTGCAATTCGGGAACGGCGGGAGCGACAACATCACCACCGACCACGGCATCGGGAATTACGGCGCCGGGTTCATTACGGTGCGCAAGGCATTCGAGAGGGGGTTGGACCTGACGTTCAACTACACCTGGTCGCACGCACTGGGCACCGGTGCCCAGGACTTTGTGGGCCAGCAGTACACCGCGTATGCTTCGCCCACCCCGTTCAACATTTACAGCGGCTACGGTTCGAACCTGGGTGACCGGCGCAATGTTGTGAACATGACCTTCTATTACAAGCTGCCGTTCGGAAAGGGCCGGCAGTACTTCACCGGAAATAACATCCTGGACCGCGCGATCGGCGGCTGGTACGTCAGCGGCATCTACACGTTTGAGACTGGCCTGCCTTCCTGCGTCGGAGCGAGCGGCAACTACGGGTCCCCAGACGGCTACATCTGCGCAACTGGTTCGACACAGTTTGGCGATACGGGCTCGTATCATGCAACCGGAGGACTCGCGACCGGCGGACCGAACATGGGCGCGAAAGTGGCCACGACTGGAAACTTCAACATTTTTGCGAATCCGGTGGCCGTTTACAGCTCCTACACCTACCCATTGCCCGGCGTGGACAACCGGCCGGACGCCGAGACCTTCAACCTGCCGAATGCCTGGAACGTGGACTTCGCGGTAGGCAAGAACATTCTGGCGACAGAGCGTTATACGCTCCTTTTTGACTCAGAGTTCTTTAACGTATTCAACCACCCGAACTTCAGCGCCGGGTCCCTCAGCCTAACCAGCCCGGCGAACTTCGGGGTAATCAGCTCTGCCTCGACCCCAGCCCGTGTAATTCAATTTGGGCTGCGGTTCGCTTTCTAGGGCCGGGGAAAATTCATCTGAACTTCCGGGCGGTCCTTGCCTAGCGAGGGCCGCCCGCTTTTTTGTGCAGGACGGTATCGCGGCTCAAATAGGGTCGCAGCGTCTTTCCGTGCAGCAATCTGCCCGGCTGCACCTCACGCACCTCCGCTTGGCGAGTTCGCCCTCTCCGTGCTTCGGACATCCCTTATTCCTTCCTGAGAATCCAATGCAAAAAGCAGGGGAGGGTTTGACGCCATCAGCCCGCGAGCAATAGAATCTGAGCGCCTATTTGTGGAGGATGAAATCCCGTGACCCCCGGCCGAACCGGCCTCGTCGTTCTCATCTCGGCTGCTTTTCTCGTTGCCCCGTGCATTGCCGCTGGACAATCGGATGCCGGGGCAAAGGACGGGCCGCAGGCAGCTGCTCCGAACACAAAGGAGAAGAAAAAGAACGAGGCTAAACTACTAAAGGAACTCGATTCAACCTACCGCGACTGGCTGGAAGAGGACGTGGTTTACATCATCACGCCGGAGGAGAGAGCGGCGTTCCTGCAGCTTTCGACGAATGAAGAGCGCGAGTCGTTCATCGAGGAGTTCTGGCGCCGCCGCAATCCCGACCCGGAATCCCCGGAGAACAGCTTCAAAGAAGAGCACTATCGCCGTATCGCGTATGCCAACGAGCACTTTGCTTCCGGCTTTCCAGGCTGGAAGACGGACCGCGGCCGCATGTACATCATCTGGGGCCCGCCTGACGAGGTGGATTCTCACCCGGGCGGCGGAACTTATCAGCGCACGCCGGAAGAGGGGGGCGGGGTCACCACGGCGTATCCCTATGAGGATTGGCGATATCACCACATGGAGGGAGTCGGCGAGGAAATCACGCTGGAATTCGTGGATCCCAACCTGTCCTCGGAATTCCATCTGACCATGGACCCCTGCGAGAAGGATTCGCAGGCCAAAATACCCAACGCCGCGCCCACCGAAGCGGAAAACCTGGGATTGTCCCAGTATTATAACCGCAACGGTATCACCAACGGCGGAACCACTTGCGGCACAGACCTGGGCGGGTTCTCGCCCCAGAAGAACGAATTCGAGCGCTTCGCACAGTTCGCCAAAATACAGGCTCCGCCTCCGATGAAGTTTCCTGACTTGGCGCCACTGGTGAGCACGCGGGTGCTGCGAGACCAGCTCCACTTTGATTACCGGTTTGATTTTCTGCGAGTGACGACGGACACAGATTTAGTGCCCATCACGGTGGAGATTCCCAACCGGCAGCTCTCTTTCCAGTCGAGGGATGGCGTGCACTCCGCTGAACTGGAAATCTACGGACGCGTGACGACACTCGCGGGCAAGATCGTTCAAACATTCGAAGACACGCTGGACCGTGATTTCCCCGAGGCGCTGATGAAATCGTCACTGCAAGGGCAGTCGGTGTATCAAAAGGCCGTGCCGCTGCGCCCAGGGCTGTATCGTCTGGATCTGGTAATCAAGGACGTGAACAGCGGGAACGTCGGCACAGTGTATACACGGCTGGCCGTTCCCCGCTACGAAGAGGGAAAGCTGCAAGCGAGCACACTGATCCTCGCGGATCAGATCCAGCGCGTGGCCTCGAAGCAGGTCGGTCTGGGCCAGTTCGTCATTGGCGATGCCAAGGTCCGCCCGCGGGTGAACCTGACGTTTAATCCAGCAGAGAGCGTGAGCGTATATCAACAAATCTACAATTTGAGTGTGGACGAAAACACTCATCATTCGAGCTTGAAACTTGAATATGCCATCTCCCGGCTGGATGGTCCGGAGCCTAAGGAAGTTGTGCACCAGAGGGAATCTACCGGCACTTCCGGTCACTTTGGCCAGCAAGCGACGATCATCCGGTACTTTCCGCTTTCGAAATTGGAGCCCGGCCGGTATAAATTCGCGCTGGAAGTCACAGACAACGTATCGAAACAGACCATCGCTTCGGCGTCTGAGTTCACCGTGACGCGGGCGGCGTCCCAAGCTGTCAAGAATTGAGCGGGAAGGAGGCGGAAGCGGAGAACCGACCAGTGCATCCCGCTATCTCTGCGGCTGGGGCCCGTTGCTTCGGCATTCACATGGAAATCGCTCGGGGGTTGCCGGACCGCCGCCTCAGAAATCGAGCGCGAGGAGGAGATTCCAGATTCGGCGTTGTGAAAAGTGGGGAGGCAAGGTTCCGGACAATTCAGCATCATCATTTCTGCCACCGAGGTCCACATGTTGCATTCCAGGGGCCGGTGTGGCCAACAGCGCGGATTCCAGGCAATTCTGAACGAGGGGTGGGGACGAAGACCCCTGAATGCACTGTCCGGAAGTTGGAACTGTGGCGAGGTGCTCGGGGCTCCTCGTCGGTGCAGAGTGCGCTGAGGGGCATTGGTTCGCGATTACCGGGGGCCTCTGCTGGAGCTTCAATCTAAACTCCGGACCGTCCTCAACTCCAAATCTCTGGTCACAGGTATTCGTGAAGTACTGTACAGTGATTGCCTTGGTCTTGGAGAAGAACTTCGGGCACGCAATGCCAGTAGCCACGCTGAATTACAGGCGTCCGGAGCGGTGAAACAGGGAGCCTCACCAGAGGAGTTTCGGGGGGCGCGACACTCGCCGGCGAAAGTGAAATCACTAAGGAGCCTACGGAAACTATGAAAAAGCTTCTGCTACTCGGATTGGTACTACTGATTGCTGGGTCAGGCGGGGAGGTTTGGGCGCAGAGGGTCAGTGGGAACATTGCAGTATTCATTCAGGACGATTCCGGGACACCGGTTGCCAAGGCGGCCATCACAGTGGTGAGCACGGCCACCGGTTTCCGCCGCTCCGCCGCGTCGAACGAGCAGGGAAGCTATCTTTTCCGAGACCTTCCGCCGGGAGCGTACGAGATCAGTGTGGTCGCCACGGGCTTCGCCAAAAGCGAGCAGAAAAACTTTCCGGTGCAATTGAGCCGCACGAACACCGCCACATTCACCCTACAGGCCGGCGGGGAGAAGGCCAATCCCCAGGTGATCCAGGCTCTGCCTCCGCTGGACACGACCTCGCCACAGATCGAGGGTACATTCGAAAGAAAAGCGCTGGCCGACTTGCCTACCGGGACAATCGGCCTGGGAGTGGTGAATCTTTCCCTCTTACAGGCAGGGGTGGGGACGAGCGGCGGTGTGGGCGACGGAGTCGGGCCCGCCGTGGGCGGAGAGCGGCCGACGAACAACAACTACACGATTGAAGGCGTAGACAACAACAACAAGACCTCCAGCGGGCCCGAGATCCGGGTTCCCAACGACGCCGTGGGCCAGTTCACGACCGTGCAGAACGACTTTGGCCTCGAATTCGAACACTCCAACGGCGGCCAGTACGATCAGACGATCGTGAGCGGGACGAGGAATTATCACGGGATGCTCTACGACTACACCGAGAACCGCTACCTCGATGCGAC
>Ga0187782_10002749_pt1 | contig 13018 bp, 13 predicted proteins | sample 0715_SJ02_MP15_2_FD_132454 | JGI IMG/M metagenome (GOLD analysis project Ga0187782, IMG submission 132454) | Tropical peat soil microbial communities from peatlands in Department of Meta, Colombia - 0715_SJ02_MP15_20_MG | ecosystem: Environmental > Terrestrial > Soil > Wetlands > Peat | place...
CGAATGGCACGAGATTCTTCGAGCGAATAAAAATCAGAGCCCCGACGCTCGCCAATATTCCCTCCTACGTGCCGAAGTTCCTCGGCTGTCAAGTAGCAGATATCCCTATCATCGCCGCGTCAATCGACCCCTGCTTTAGCTGTACTGATCGGGTAACCGTGATAAAGGATGGGAAACGCAAGATAGTTAGCGCGCAGGAACTGAGAACCGGGAGGATTTGATGATCGAGTCGATAGTCATCGCGCTGGTCTATGCCTTCGTTGCCGCCTTGCTGCTGCAGGGGATTCGCCGTATCGTCGTGGCGCACAGTCAGTTTCGCAAGGGTCCAAGCATCTTCCAGGCGTTTTACGACTTCTTCAAACTTATGGGCAAAGAGAGCTTAACGCCGAACGTGACAAGCCCCTTGCTCTTTAACCTTGCGCCGATCCTCAGCGTCGCCGCTATGCTCTTTGCGGCACTGGTTATACCTTTGGCCGCCTCTACGTCGGCAGTCGGTGCGGGCGATCTCATATTGGTGATTTACCTCCTCGCGATACCGCCAATTGCACTGATCCTCGGCGGTTCTGCCAGCGGAAGCCCATACGGTGCTATTGGCGCTGCACGCGAGGTCGCGCTTCTCATCGCCTACGAAGCTCCATTCATTGTCGCTATGGTAACGGTCGCTCTCGCGGCAGGATCGTTCCAGCTAAATACGATATCATCGACGGCGTGGATCACCGTCTTGCCGCTCGCAGCGATTGCTGCTATCTGGACGTTGCCTGCCGCTGCCGCAGTTCAACCTTTCGACATCGCCGAAGCCGAAACGGAGATCGTTTCTGGCCCATACGTTGAGTACTCGGGACCGAATCTCGCCCTTTTGCAACTTGGGCAGTGGCTTAAGACATTTCTCTACGCGTCGCTCATAGTAATAGTGTTCTTTGGAACGGCGATTTACCACTTCGGCACCGGCATTAATCTTGTCATTGAATTCGCGATCATAGCATTGCTCGTCAGCGCCTTCATTGCGTTTTGGCAGACGACTACCGGGAGAACCCGGGTTACCCGCGTGCTCAGATATTATTGGACGATTCCTACCATACTCGCTGTCACGGACCTCATCTTGTATGTTGCAGGCGTAAGGTACATGCACTTCCTGTTCGGATGGGCGGGGCTCTGAATGCCTTCAGGATTTATCAAAGATTTAATACGCTCCTTTACACTCGGCATAGCGGGCAAGACGGCAACCGTACGGAGCGCGTCTGAGGTTGAAGTCCCGGCAGCCTACCGTGGCACACCGATTATTGATCCGGAAAAATGTATTTTGTGTGGACGCTGCGGGAAAGTCTGCCCAGCTGGAGCCATCGCACTTCGCACAAGTGCCTCTGAGAAAAGTGTGCGCATCTTCGTCGGACACTGTGTATTTTGTAGTGAGTGTGCGATGATTTGTCCGGTTTCCGCGATCACAATGAGCAAGGTTTGGGATACCGTAGTGACAGACAGGCTTTCTCGAGATACGATGAGCGAACGCGAAATAAAACGTCGGCCACGACCGAAGGAGAAACAGACATCCAGCGTAGCACGCAAGAATCAGGAATCGACGCCTCAAGCTGAATACCCCCCGCAAACGCCATCTGCAGATAACGAAAGTGGCCTACCAACGAGTAGGTGAGACGTCCGAAAAGCAACCGCCACGTTTCTCGGCCACGCCAGCTCGTTTCATTCTGTGATGGCCGCGGTAACAAGCAACATTCTTAAAAACTTTGGCGCAAATCTCATTTTGCACCACCATGAAAGAGAGCGCTGCATTGCATGACATGATAATCGTCGGCGGCGGCCCAGCGGGGTTGACTGCGGCTGTCTACGCGACTCGAAAGATGTTGGACGTAGTGCTGATTACCGAGAACATCGGCGGTCAGGTTCTCTACAGCCTCAACGTGGAAAACTACATGGGCTATCAGTTCATATCAGGCCCCGATTTGATGGATCGCTTTGAAAAACAGGTCGAAAAGTACAACGTGCCACGAAAATTTGCGCAAGTCATAAGTGTAGTGAAAGAAAGCGACGCATTCGTAGCGCGCACACAGACAGATGATGAGTATCGCTCGAAAACGATTATTATTGCTACGGGAAAACGATCACGAACGCTCAATGCCAAGGGTGTAGAGAGATTCGTAGGTCGCGGCATTAGTTATTGCGCTACTTGCGACGCGCCACTTTTTATGGATACAGACGTCGCGGTACTCGGCGGCGGGAACTCTGCCTTTACGGCAGCATACGAGCTAACTCGCATTGCACGTAAAGTGTACCTTATCAACCGAAGCCCTTGGAAGGCCGATGAGATATGTCTGGACAAAATTCGCGACGCAGCAAACATAGAACTACTTGTTGGGTATGAGCTCATCGAGGTGAAAGGAGAAGACGCGGTCAATGCAGCAGTCTTCAAGAGGCTCTCTGACAACTCTTTGGTGTCATTTTCCGTCACCGGTATATTCATCGAAATCGGCCTGATTCCGAATTCAGACGTTGTGAGGGACCTCGTCACGCTGAATGAGAGTGGAGAGATTGTGGTCGGCTACGACTGTTCGACGAGTGTTCCTGGCATATACGCAGCGGGCGACGTTACCACCGTTCCCGAAAAACAAATCATCGTCGCGGCTGGCGAGGGTGCAAAGGCTGCGGTAGGCGCCTACAAATACTTATTGAAACAGGGGCTACGTGCTGTCGTTGGCTATTGAACGCCCCGCGAAGAGCAGAGTGACTCTATGACTGAGGTAGTGACCGTCAATCTGAAAAGGTGCGAAAACTGTGGCGTGTGCGAAATGGCGTGCGCGGAACGGCACGGTGGAAAAGCGCGCCTGAAAGTGAAAGACGTGCTTCAGTCGAGGGGGCTCATATTCAATGATGATGCGCTTCCCATCATCTGCAAACAATGTGAAAACCCGGCGTGTGTCGAGGTGTGCAAGCCAAAGGCCATTGCGCGGGAGAACGCCATCATATCCATCGATGAAGACAAATGCATCGGCTGTGGCCGGTGCGCGAACAGCTGCTCCTTCAATGCGATCTTCATGGAAGAGATCCCTGCCCCGCCGACGCCTGAAGCTGGCGAGCGAAGCGTTTTGCACATGCTGTTTGGCAGGAGAGCGACGAGTGCTGAGGCCGGACGCACGCGAAAGCGCAAAACCACACGAAGAGCATACAAGTGCGACAGGTGCAAAGGGTATGAAAACATGGCGTGCATCGACGCGTGCTATTTCAAAGCGCTCTCCAAGCGAGAGTTAAGCGCTCTGAAAAGCGGCAAACGTGAGCACTTGGCGCTGCTCGAGCAACGACTTACTAAGAAAGAAGCTGTCAGCGAGACTTAATGGTACGGCGTTTCACTCGGCGCCACTTGAGACGCGGTATGCCGGCCTGCTCGCGTGGTTAACCTTATATTTCCGGCACCCTTACCTATTGAGAGATCGCGATGGAAGTCCTCCTTGTTAATCCTCCCGATATCGCGTCCAAGTATAAGGATGTGTTAGGTCTCACCGCGCCTCCCTTAGGCCTTGCGTACATCGGCGCCGTACTGGAAGAGAACGACGTCAAGGTCACCATTTTAGACGCGCCGGCGCTGGATATGGATTTCGAGGACTACCGCCGGGAACTCGCACACAAGCACGTCGATCTGCTCGGGGTACAGACGACGACGCCAACGATCAAGCAAGCCCTCGCTGTGGGCAAAATTACCAAAGAGCTCCACCCTGAGTGCACCGTGACAATGGGGGGATATCACGCCACCTTCATGCCGGAGCAGGTTTTGGAAAGCGATTTTGTCGATGTCGTGGTCAGAAATGAGGGGGAATACACTACTCTCGAGCTCGTCGACGCTATAGAGAATGAGAAGCCCCTGCGCAACATCGATGGCATCAATTACCGCGACGGCAACCGCATCGTAGAAACGCCCAAACGCAGGCCTATCGAAGATCTCGATGCCCTGCCGTTCCCCGCGCGTCACCTCCTTCCGATGAGCGAGTACATGCTCTTTGGACGCAAACAGGTCTTAGCCACCATGATCTGCAGCAGAGGATGCCCGATGGGATGTTCGTTTTGCGCGTCAAGCGCGATGCACGGACGACGGGTTCGTTTCAGATCGCCAGAGAATGCTGCAGACGAGATGGAACAGGTCGTAGATGACTACAAAGTCAGGATGATCGGGTTCATGGATGATACCTTCACCCTGTTTCCGAAGTGGGTGTACAGTTTCTGTAAAGGGATAATCAGCCGCGGAATTGACGTTGTATGGGGATGCACCGCGCGGGTCGATCGGTTCAATAAAGAGCTGCTCTCGCAGATGTGGAAGGCTGGATGCCGAACGCTGCTTTTTGGCGTCGAGAGCGGGAATCAGAAGATCCTAGACAATGTTCAGAAGGGCACCAAAGTCGCGCAGGCCAAGCGAGCCTTCAAAACCGCGAAAGACATCGGCATGCATACGATCGCGTCCATGACTCTAGGAATGCCCGGCGAGAGTAAAACTACGATCGATCAAACAATTGGTTTCGCAAAACGGGTGAACCCTGACTACGCACTTTTCTCGCTCGCCACCCCGTACCCTGGCACCAAGTTCTACGAACTCGCGAGCAAAATGGGCCTCATTAGAATAAAAGACTGGACGCACTTCACGTTGCTCACGCCCGTCATTGAAACCGTTGATCTCACGCTCAGAGAGCTGCAGGACACTCAAAAAGAGGCATTCAAAGAGTTCTATTTAAGGCCAAACTATCTCTTCAAGCAATTAAGCCGAGACAAACTTCTGTTCGCTATGGTAATGTACAAAGTGTTCAAAGGCGCGCTCAAGATGAAACCAACGCCCATTCTCGGCACGTCAGTTGACCCGCACTCCGAAAATCAGTAAAGTACCTCGCAGTCTACTAGATCGTTCAACTTGGTTCTGCGATCTCTATTGTTTCAACTGCGACGCTTGATGCACGCACTTTATCCTTAAGCGCGTTGTACGCGCGTAGGTTGTAAATGCAGCCAATGTCTGGCGCTTTAATGTCGTGGAAGTACGCGTACGCGCGGGCGCGGCAACCGCCGCAAACATTCCTGTAATCGCAAGACACGCAATGCTCCTTAAGATCGTGCCGTTCCCTGAGTGACTGCATCACCTCGGCATTCTTCCAAATATCGATAAACGATTCCGTTCGCAAATCGCCTACAGGTATCGGCATGAAGACGCACGGGGTAACGATTCCGTTCGGCTGAATGGCGCAGTACATGCGGCCGGCCCCACATCCCCCGATGTACTCAGCGAGTAACCCCACTTTATCGCTGAAACCCGCGGCCCCAAAGTGTGCGAGCGAAATAACGCCATTTTGTGAGTTCATCATGCACACGCGTGAGAATTGCGGGGCCGTAGTCAGAATCTCAAAGCTCTCGTCTTGCCCGCTCAAGTACCCGTACATCTGCTGCAAAACGTGCTCGCGCGCTTCAGGAGGCAAATCCATGTCAATGATATCAGCACCCCGCCCTACAGGGATAAAGTTGAAAATCAATGTCCTGTTGACGCCAAGCTTTGTGCTGAATGCGACGAGGTCATCCAGTTCGCGGTAGTTCTCGTTCGTTATAGTATTGGCGATGCACGAGTACGCGCCATCTTGGGCCACGACGTTTTTGATCCCTGCTACCGTGCGCTCCCACGCACCTGTAACACCCCGGAACGCGTCGTGTTTTGCCCGATCAACGGAGTCAAGACTTATCTCAAAGTACTGAACGCCAACGTCCCTAAGCCGGCTTACGACATCTTTTGTGAGCAGCGTGCCGTTGGTCGCCAATGAGAGGTATAACCCCTTGCCTGAAGCATAACGAGCGACTTCCCAAAAGTCGTCCCGCAGGAGCGCCTCGCCGCCAGAGAACGCAATAGCGACGACGTCGTTGTCCGCGAGCTGATCGACGATGTTGAGCCGCTCCTCGAGGCTGAGCTCATCCTTTGACATTTTGCCTGCACGTTGGTAGCAGTGCTTGCAGCGGAGATTGCACGCATCCGTGTAGTTCCAAACGACCAAAAAGGGCGCCTGAAGTTTGAGGGGCTTGCTGATGCCGTACTCCGCTATGCTCTTAACGATATTCGATAGGCCGCGTCGCGTCACCTGCTGGCTGAAGTAACCTTGCATCTTGGACCTGTCCACATGGAAGGACATTCTTCCCAGTTCGACGAACGCGCAGATCGGCAGCAGCTTAAGCTTCTTTAACAGCCGTAGATCGCTTTGGCCGCTATAGTAACTCAAGGCTTCGTAGATCGCCTGCTTGTCATTGGCGCAGAGGCCGCGAACCGCCTTGCGAATGACGGCATTCCCCAACAAGAGGTTGACCGTATTGAGAGCCGAGTACAGCGGTTCTGATTCTTGTGAGTTGTCTTGCCGACTCTGTACGTTGGACGCTCTCGACATCATAAATCACTAATTATTTTGCCACTGAAGCTTAATAACCCTTGTTCCCATTTAAGGGAAAAATCGCAGTAACAGACTAGTGAGGAGGCACGATTGTGAAAATGTGATTGCGGCAAACGTCACTCCACAATGGCAACCAGAGGAGGTGAAACTAGGCGAAACGAAGATAAGGGGTTCAAAGAAATACTCTGATGGCGTTTGTCGTGGATTTGTCCGAACGCGAAAATGATTTTATCCTCCGTCTGTCAAACCACGTCGAGGCGGACCCCACCAGACGTATTGAACGCGGTGAGCTGTACACGCTTGCTAAGGCGAACGGCTTCAGTGAGCGAGAAGTGTACCGCTACGCGATGGATCTGGATCTGTTGGGATACTTAAACGCACTGCCCATTCTCGGCGGAAAGATAGCATCTTTGAACCTCACCGCTCAGGGAGTTGACTACGCTCGAGGGTTAGGAGAACAACAAGAGACGCCTTAATGCGCTCTTCGTCTCAAGCTCAAATGCGTGCAAGACCTAGCGCCTATCAGTTGATCTCACCCCTGATCTCCTGCGACTAAAGGCCCTTACATTGAACGACGTCTTGAATCGACCGCCGAGCGCTTCGATATTGGTTCTACGGGTCATTCGTGTCGGCGTACCCAAGTGCCATCCGATGAGAATTAATAGTTCTTCTGGAATGTCTAATTCTGCACGAATAATATCAGGGTACGATGCAAAAAGGAAAGCGGGTGCCGAATCCACCTGATATTCATGTGCCGCCAGCATGATGCTCTGTGCCAGCAGCCCCATATCAAAAATTGACCACGACGAAAGGTTCCGATGCAGGCATAGAAACACGGCTGTCGGCGCTCCAAAAAAAACCGATAGTTGGATTCGAACAAGCTTTGCGGAATAGCGGCGTCGTTACATTTTCTGTCTGTGAGCATCTCAGTCGAGCACTTGCTGACATCAATTCGGCCATACGTTGCCGGATGACAGGCGGCCACGTCTGCGGTGCTGGCAGATCCGGACTAGATAACACGCGTTCCTGAGAGCGTGCTTACGTACGCCGTGCTCAGCCTCTCGAGCGCCTCCCCTCGCGCGACAAAAATCGCCCCACGGCTGGGTATTAGCCCATGAAGGGGGGGCGCTGCAGCTTTCAGAATCTTCAGAATCGGGTCCTTGCCCACTGGATCAGGCTTGCAAGCACGCACCAACGAGCAAGCGTGCAGTGCATCTATCACATTCATAACTGCGCACCTCTTCTTTTGGTCAAATTTCTCTGTTCGCCGCGACGCTTTTTTTGCCTTTTTCTTGGACCCGCGACGCTTACAACTGTGGCATTACCAATCGTTCTTTTGACGCACCACAGGCGCCCCAATTCTGCGATCCGTGTAACAGTTGCTTATTTAGATCCGCCTCTTGAACGAGCTTAGCTCGTTTTCTCGCATCAGCGAACGAAGTTAAATGTAGGTGAGTATCTGTATATAGCACGGTGCGGGGGAACGCGGTTAAAGCCAAAGGCGTGAGACAATGACGCGTGACGAGGCAGGTGCGCAACTATTGGAAAATGGCTCCGCAGGAAAGGCGGCGGCCTCACCTGATTATGTCATCGAATGGAAAAAGATCGCTACTGTTTTCAGTCATGACTTACTCGTGGCCACATTGGCATATCCCTGCACCGACGCGAGGGGGCGGACTCGCAAAGCAGCTCTTGTGCTGGGCAAAATATTCGAAGAGCGCTTAGAGGACCCATTTAGCCGTTTCGTCTTTTGGCTCACCGCAGACTTGAACATTGAGAGTGCTCGTTTGGATGCAAAAATACGCTATGCAGTACGTGCAGAACTCGCAAAGACCATAACGCCGCCTACGAATTTGCAGATCAAAGAGATGAACATGCGCATGAATTCATTGCCTGACTATCTTCGCATATTTTATCTAGAAGATTATTTTGACAGCTTGATGAAAAACCCGAAGGAGCGCCGCTGAGACGCTGGGCCTTTTTCTTTCTTTTCAAGATTTTTCGTTACGCCAAATCGTTGACGCGTCGAAGGAGGTAGTTTGGCAACAAAAAACCCCGAACCTGCCAGCCCCGCTCTCTCCTTCGGAACAGATCGTCGCCGGTGCGAGAGCGACCTAAGCAAAAACGAGAGCGGCAACCCGCACTGGATACGGATGGGTGCCCTTCCGGTGCGCAGAACGGAGTACTAAAAAACAGAAGCGTTATACCACTGCAGCGTTTATGGGGGCGCGGATGCAAAACAGTCGGGTCACGGACGGAGACAGTAAACGTAAGTGGGCTTTATTCATCTCGAACGTCACCATCCCTCCGGTTATTGCCGTGCTTATGTTCTCGCTCATTAACTACTCCTTATTGCGCGGATTCCAGTTTGTCGCTGTAACGTGCATCACCACACTGTTCGCAGCAGTTGTGCCCCTGAGCACGTTGCTGATCTGGGAGACGAGAACGAACGCGAAGTTTGACCTTGACGTTCCCGCCAGAACATCGCGGAACCACCCGCTGCTCTTCGCCTCTGCATCGTATCTCATCGGCACTGCCGCATTGGTTGTCGCACGTGCGCCGTTGCTGACGACCGTCCTCATGTTAGGGTATTTTGTCGGGACGCTCTGCCTTTTCTTTATCAATCTCTACTGGAAGATAAGCATACACACAATGGGCATCGCAGGACCAACGACTGTTCTCGTATTTGTCTTTGGTTATTGGGGTGTGCTGCTCGGATTGCTCCTGCCTCCCGTTATCTGGAGCAGGGTATACCTCAAGAAGCATACGGTCGCACAGGCGGTCACTGGAGCTATCCTCGGTTTTGTGCTGACCGCCGTTGCGCTTAGCTTGCTGTTTCTCTGTACACCGATAACCTCGTCGGTTTGATCATGCAGCCACGAATCGGCTTGTAGTGAGACGCGCACTCGAACAAGCAAGCGTCTCACATCGACGAGGCGGCTTAACACAAGATTTGCCTCTAATCGGATTTGTCCATCAAACAAGACGGCGCTCAGATCACGACTACCAAAACTAACCAAACGAACAACGCGTTGGACGCCAATCGTATTAATAAAGTAAACTCAATGTTTTACTCTCTCCGCCGTAACAAGATCGTCGCCAGGACCAGAAAAACTCCGGCGAAGATGAGCAATGCGACAACGTCGGGGTATATCTTGTCGAGCCCCCATCCACGCAAATTCACAGAGCGCACAGCGTCTACCGCGTAGGTCGTCGGAAGCAGGTACGACACGGGCTGCAGCCACTGTGGGATTGCTTCTATGGGCCAAAAAACTCCAGAGAGAAGGAATGCAGGCAATACCACGAATGGCAAAAACTGGACTGCCTGAGCCTCCCGCCGTGCAAAGCTCGAGAGCAGTATGCCGAGCCCCTCCGCCACGATCGCAAGGAGGGCGATGACCCCGAATGACAGAAAAACGTTTCCAACGATTGTAATGTGAAACAGCAGCACGGCAACCGCGAGCAGCACTGCAGATTGGGCGGCGCCAATCGCACCAAACGCAACAGCGTACCCCGCGACCAGCTCGCTCTCCTTTAGCGGGGATGCAAGCAGTCGAGAGAGCGTTCCTGAGGTCCGTTCGCCGACGAACGCGATGAGCGTGAGAAGCATCGTAATCTGCCACACAGCCACCGAGACGATACCCGGCACAAAGGTATCGATGAACTGCGCGTTCGCGCCGTAAATGGCGTTGCTCGAGTTAACTGAGACCGGTGGCTGATGCCCTTGGCTCTGTGTGGTCTCGACCACCGCGTTGTTGACCGCGGCGATGATTGGATCCGCCACATTGACGTTGCTCTCATCCGCGAGAACGCTAACAGTAGCGTTTTCCTGCGGTATTGATGTTTGACCTGCGGCCCGTGCCTCCACTGATTGTGTGAAGGTCGAGGGAAACACGATGACGGCCCAGGCGCTCCCATTTTGCACCTGGCCTACAGCATCGCTCTCATTATTCGAGTATGCGACGTTGAGAACGCTCGTATCGAAGTTGGAGATGATCTTGTCTGATAGTGAGGTAGTTGCCGGTGCTTTGTCATTATTAACCACAATTACCCGCACGTCTTTGACGTTGCCAGTAAACGCTACGCCGAAGAGAACCATTACTAGTATAGGGGCCAAAAAAATGAGGACACGGGTGCGGCGATCGTTCTTGATGTCCCGCAAAGCGCGCTTCGTCACTGCAAACACGCGCGAGAACTTCATCAGAACCCTCCTGTTCGAGAGTATGACAAAAATGCGTCCTCGAGCGACTCGGTGTGCGTCAACTCGAGAAGCTCCTGGGGAGACCCCTCGGCAATGAGGCGCCCTTCGCGCATAAAGCCGATGCGATCGCAGTGGCGCGCCTCATCCATATAGTGAGTCGTGATTAAGATCGTAATTCCGGCATCGCGCAGCCCCTCAAAGTAGCGCCAGAACGAGGCGCGGAGGTCAGGATCGACGCCTACCGTCGGCTCATCGAGAAACAGGAGCTGCGGTTCGTGGAGCAAGGCGCAGGCGAGCGAAGTGCGGTGCTGCATGCCGCCGCTGAGTTGATCGATCAGCGTGTCTCTTGAAGCCTGGAGATCGATAAGCTGAAGAAGCGCTCGCTCGCGCGTGGCAATCTGTTTTTTGCTGAGCCCAAACACTTCGCCATAAAACGCGAGGTTTTCGTGCACGGTCAAACCCCGGTACATTGCCAACTCCTGCGGCATGTAGCCGATACGCGACGCAATGCTCGAATCAGGGACTTTCGCGTCAAGCACGTACGCTTCCCCTGACGATGAGCGTAACAACCCGCACAGGATCTTGATGACGGTCGTCTTTCCGGCGCCGTTTGGACCTAGCAACCCGTAGATTTCGCCGTGCTTAACCCGGAGCGACAGCTTGTTTACCGCTTTGAAGCCGTCAAAGTCCTTGTCGAGGTCGCGTATGTAGATATCATCCATCATACCAACCCCTGCCCCGCTGACCGGTTTTCATTGCCAAGGTTTGTCTTACTCGCGGTGCCTCTCGTAGCCGCACCGCGCAGGTTGACTGACGTCCTTGTGTAAGGCTTGAGCCATATATACATTCATTGCATCAGCCGTTCAAGCGCACCCCAGCTGACCGAAGCCCTTTCATGGAGCTGAAGCATAAGAGTTAGTCGATCTATTTGGTTACTTTGCGAGCGTCCGGACGCCCGACAGGTGGGAGGCGCTTCGTTGGAAGCCGATTGCACATCCGTTGGTCCCAAATTCGCCATTAGGTATACCCAGCAATGAACAGAACTCCCTATCCTGTCCCATTTGAGCGGTCACTGATACGAGCTGAAATCCCAGCCCCAACGCGGTTGCCTTAAGCCGCATGTTCTCCAGACAGTGAGCGAGTGATTTCTGCTCGGCAGGCGGGATGCCTCTCTGTTCTGCCACAACGACGTAGTAGCGGGCAGTGCCGATGCCTGGTACACCCGTCTCCGCGAGTTGCTCGAGTCTTTTTACAAACCCGCGTGCTTGGTCTTCCAAGGATGGATTCCCCGCCAGTTGGTCGCGCAGCTGTTCAGCCAAGCGTTTCGCATGGCGCTTCGCAAGCGCCGCAACGTGCGCAAGCTGAGTACTCGCCTCTTGGAATACAAAAAATCGACGGAAGTCCTGTCCAGCAACAGCCTGTGCCGCGCAGGGAGCAATCAATCCCGCCCGTATGATTCTTATAATACCTTTTGGGGGATATCTTGCGTAAACGACCTTATTGAACGCCGTGATTCGAGGATTCGGTCTAGGTCGCATTATCCTGTTGAGTGAAGGGTGAAACGTCCGTCACAGGTAGTAGGTTTCGCTCATGTGTATTCATACGGTATTGTGTCTCGGCATTCGCGTGTGGCCGTCCGATTCCGGCCAGATGGAGCACCCCACCATTCACGCTGAGTTCCTTCGGGATATAGGATGTAACCCACTGCGAACAGCATCGCCGTGTTGGTGAAATTCTTTCAAGAGTCAATAGCATAACAACAAGCCAGCGCCGTGTACAACGACTATGAGCTTCTCGAGCACGAGTTGTGTGCGCGGGCAACGGCGCGCTTGCGTCAAAGGTGGGGTGTTCACATACACGTCGTGTATATTTCATGCGCCGCTCGGTTTATTGAGGGCTAGACCCGCTGACCGAACGTTAGTGGGTGCAAATACGCATATATAGAGAGAGTCATTTCACAGATTCGTGCAAAAACGGTCGGATATAGGAGATTGTGCGTAATGTGGATCGCCGATAACGTGTATGAAGTCAAATCTAGGACAGTCAGTATGTTCCTGCACACGGCAGATGATTCGCCAATCTGCTTTGACACCGGCATTAACGAGGAGCCCATCAAGCGAGAATTTGATGCGCTTGGTTTCAAGCCTGAGCACGTGAAGCATGTATTTCTCACACATACCGATCGCGACCACGTGGGGGGCCTCAATCTTTTCAAAAATGCCGATGTGTACTTGTCAATCGACGAACAGCAGATGGTGAACAAAACAACGCCGCGGTTCTTAGGTTTCGTGTATAATCCGCCAATTAAGAAAACCTACACGCTGCTCAAAAACGGGGAAATTGTCCAGGCGGGACAGACGAAGATAGAGGCGCTAGCAACTCCAGGCCACACCCCAGGCTCCATGTCTTA
>Ga0187782_10002750_pt1 | contig 13013 bp, 9 predicted proteins | sample 0715_SJ02_MP15_2_FD_132454 | JGI IMG/M metagenome (GOLD analysis project Ga0187782, IMG submission 132454) | Tropical peat soil microbial communities from peatlands in Department of Meta, Colombia - 0715_SJ02_MP15_20_MG | ecosystem: Environmental > Terrestrial > Soil > Wetlands > Peat | place...
CAAGGGCGATCTTGAGGCCCGCGCCTTCGTCGCCGAGACGATTCTCAGTTGGCACGATGCAGTCGGTGAGAAGAAGTTCGACCGAGGGAGAGCTGCGCTGGCCCATTTTGTCTTCGTGGCGCCCGATTTTGAAGCCGGGGGACGCGGGTTCGACTAGGAAGGCGGTAATTCCCTTCCCGGCCGCCACGAGATCGGTTTTGGCGAAGACGATGTAAACACCGGCAGCGGAACCGTTGGTGACCCACGTCTTGGTGCCGTTGAGTTTGTAAGAGTCGCCAACATGAACTGCGCTGCACTGAATGCCTGCGGCATCGGAGCCGGCGGCAGCCTCGGTAAGGCAGAAGGCGCCAATGATTTCACCGGAAGCCAGTCCGCGAAGGTAACGCTCTTTTTGGGCTTGCGTGCCATGCGCTAGGAGAGGCAGTTGGACGGCGGAATTGGTAACGCCAAGGGCGGTGGACAGGGCGGTGTGGACTCTGGCGACTTCCTCGAGCATGAGAACGTAAGAAATGGTGTCGAGGCCGGGTCCACCCCATTCTTCCGGCATGAGCATGCCGCAGCAGCCAAGGGCTCCGAGCTTCCTGATCGCGTCGAGGGGGAAATGGTCCGTGCGCTCCCAATCTTTGACGTGGGGGCGGACTTCCGAGTTCATGAAGTCGCGAACGGTGTCACGGATGAGGAGTTGATGATCGGAAAGAGAAAAGTCCATGCCGGGAGGGAAGTTTAGCACGGGTAGAACGAAGGACCCGGCCAGAGAGACGTTCCAAAACACAAACGCAGGAGTGCCTGTGTTATAGGAGGTCGTCTCTCAGAGGTTGAAAAGTTCCCGCAGGCGCTTGGTCTGCTGGCGGCTGACGGGGATTTCAGACTGTTTCTTGTCGTCCATTTTGAGCATGAAGCTAGACTTGAACCAGGGTACGACCTCCTTGATGTGGTGAATGTTCACAAGGTAGGAGCGGTGCGGACGCCAGAAGGAGTCGGAATCGAGGGCTTCAAGGAGTTCGTCTAGCGTGCGATAGTTGGAGGTGCCCTCAGCATCCTTTGCGAAGATGGAGATGAGGCCGCCTTCGATCGAAGCGAAGATCAAATCGCGCGAATCGACAAGGAGCATGCGCTGTTGGGAACGGATGAGTACCTTCGAGGGCTGCGTGGGGTTCGGCTTGGGGGCGGCAAGCTGGTTGACAAGCTGCTCGAGCCGCTCGGTCGGACTGGTCTGCGCTTCGATTTCGCGCTTTACCTTTTGGATGGCTTTCTGAATGCGGGCCTTGTCGAACGGTTTTAGGACGTAATCGATGGCGTTTACATCGAACGCCTGAACGGCATACTGATCGAAGGCGGTAGCGAAAACCACATGGGGGACTCTGAGCTTGCGCTCGACAAGCTTTTGGAGGACCCCGAAGCCATCTAGGCCGGGCATCTGCACATCGAGGAAGACGAGATCGGGATTGTGCTCCTTGATGAGGTTGACGGCGTCGAGACCGTTCTTGCCTTGGGCCAGGAGATGGATGTCCGGGAAACCCTTCAGGAGAAAGGCGAGCTCTTCGCGGGCAGGCTTCTCGTCGTCAACAATGATGGTGTTTATAGACATGGGGTGAGAACGAGAAAAGTATAGCGCGGGAAAAAGAAGGTAGCGAGTGATGGGTGGCGAGTGGTGAGAATTTCAGGGTGACCGGCAACCAGCGACAGTCGGCCGGGGTATGGTTGTAAGAGACGACGCCGAAGGAATGGGGGGGATGAAACCCGCACGACGTGGAAGGAAGAGAGAAATGGCCAACGGAAAAGCGAAGATTCTGAAGAGCAAGATGGTGTTTGAAGGGAACGTGTTCGGTGTTCGGCGGGACCAAGTGAGGGAGCCAGGGGGACTGCGGGCGACCAGGGAGGTGATAACGCATCCGGGTTCTGTAGTGGTACTACCGGTTTTGGCAGATGGGCGAATTCTAATGATCCGGCAATACCGGCATGCGACGAGACAGTATCTTTGGGAACTGGTGGCCGGACGGATTGACGAAGGGGAGTCGGTGAAGGAGGCGGCGTCGCGGGAGCTGCGGGAGGAGACGGGGTACCGAGCAAAGCATTTTCGCGAGTTCCTGGATGTTTTCCCGACACCGGGATTCCTCGAAGAACGGATGCACATTCTGCTGGCGGAAGGGTTGACCGAGGGTAAGGCGGAGCCGGAGGCCGATGAGAAAATAATTTCCCGCGCCTATAAGATCAACCAACTGAAACAAATGATGAAAAACGGAAAATTGAAAGATGGAAAGTCAATTGCTGGGATTCTATACTACCTTACTTTTCTAAAATAGGGTTCGCCTTAGGGAAAAATATTGCCAATCTAAGGCGTGAATGCCCGGATTAAAACGTTTTTGTATAAAAATACACAGGATAGGTATTTTTTTGAGAGTGCAATATTGACTCGGAAAGCCATTTTGATACACTCCACGCAATTCGTGCTCATGGCGGCGATTAGTTTCTAATCCGCCCCAAGAGTAGAAAGATCCTGCCAAAGGAGACACGAAGTGCAAGGAACTGTGAAGTGGTTCAATAATTCGAAGGGATACGGATTCATAGGGAGGGAAGATGGGCCCGATGTATTCGTACATTATTCAGCGATCGTCGGCGATGGCTACCGGACATTGCAGGAAGGAGATCCGGTAGAATTCGAAATTGTGCAAGGCCCGAAAGGGCCCCAAGCGGCGAACGTATCCAAACCGGCGTCCTAGAAAGTTTGGAGATTCCAAGACTGGCGGAAGCTACGGCTTCCGCCGGTCTTGCTTTATGGTGCTGAAAAACAGGCCGTTCAGTCGAATTAGTAAGCGGCAGCAAGCCGCTCGAATCCAACGGGGATATAATCGCGGGCATGGACAACAAACAGATCGCGCGGATCCTGAGAGAGACCGCACATTTGCTGGAGATTGATGGGGCAATCATCGGCCGTTACAGGAGTTACGAGAAGGCCGCCGAGTTGATTGATGGACTGCCCCAGCCTGTGGAGCAGCTCGTGGCGACGCCCGAAAAACTGCTGGAACTGCCGGGGATCGGTCAAGGCATGGTGGAGCACCTGACGGAGATTGTAAAGACCGGCGATTACGCTTTGCGAAAAAAACTGCTGAAGAAATATCCGGAGACGATTTTGGACTTGCTGAGCTTGCAATCGCTGGGCCCGAAAAAAGTGGCGCTGCTTTGGAAGACGTTCAAGGCGGCTACCGTGGCAGACGTGGAGAAGCTCGCGAAAGACGGAAAGCTGCGGGACCTGGCGGGTTTCGGCGAGAAAAGCGAGCAGAACATTCTGAAAGCCGTGGAAGTGTTTAAGAAGGGATCGGGGAGGTTTTTGATCAGCCGAGCAGAAGAGGCGGCGACGTCGATTGCGGACCATATCAAGAAGGTAGGGAAAGCAGTGGAGAGCGTAACGCCGGCCGGGTCGCTACGGCGTGGGAAGGAAACGGTGGGGGATTTGGATCTGCTTGTGACCATGGCACCTGCCTCTGAAGCAGCGGCGGGCAAGGCAGCGAGCGGTGGAAAGAAAGCGGGTTTGACGGTTCGCAGTTCAGGGCACGCAGCCAGCGTTACACGGAAGAGCGAGGAGAAGAAGAACAGGAATGGCGGCGGCACCCGGCAGGATGTGATTGATGAGGTGGCAAAGCACATCCTGACGCATCCGGGAATTGACCAGGTCCTGGCGCACGGGGAAAACAAGGTCAGTTTCACGCTCGAAGACGGTCTGCAGGTGGATGTGCGGTTGCTCGAGAAAGAGAACTTTGGGGCGGCGCTCTTGTATTTCACGGGGTCGAAAGAGCACAACGTCTCACTCCGCGGTCGCGCGAATGAGATGGGATGGACCTTGAATGAGTATGAGATGGCAACCCTCAAGGACGAAAAGCGCGTGGCGGGAAGGACTGAGGAGGAGATCTACGGGAAGTTGCAGCTCGAATTTATTCCTCCGGAATTGCGGGAGAACACCGGAGAGATCGAGGCGGCGGAAAAACACAGGCTGCCGAAACTCGTGGAGCGGCAAGACATCAAGGGCGACCTGCAGATGCACTCAACTGCAAGCGATGGAAAAAACTCAGTTGAAGAGATGGCCGAGGCGGCGCGCCAACTGGGACACGAATACATTGCGATCACCGATCATTCGAAAGCCGTGACGGTGGCGAATGGCCTGGATGAAAAGCGGATGGAGGCGCACATCAAGAAGCTGCGCGTCGCCGACGCGAAGGGGTTGGGGATTCGGGTACTGGTGGGCTCCGAAGTGGACATTTTGAAGGACGGTAAGCTGGATTATTCCGACGACATACTGGCGCAACTGGATGTGGTGGTGTGCTCGATCCACTCGTATTTCAACCTGGACCGGGCGGCAATGACGGCGCGGATGCTGGCGGCGATTGAGAATCCCTACACGCAGATCATCGGACATCCGACGGGACGAATGTTGCTGAAGCGGGATCCGCTCGATTACGACATGGAGAAAGTGCTGGACGCTTGCGCGAAGCACGGCGTGGCGATGGAGTGCAACTCGTATCCGGACCGCCTGGATTTGAAAGACGTGTATTTGCGGATGTGCAAAGAGAAGGGCGTAAAGGTCGTGATCTCAACGGACTCCCACACCGCCGGCAATCTTGCCTTCATTCGGTACGGGGTGACTATGGCGAGAAGAGGCTGGCTCGAGAAGAAGGAGGTGTTGAACACCTTGCCGGTGGAAGAGTTCTTGAAAGGTCTGAGGAAGAGAGGCAGGGAGGCGCGGAGATAAGCCTTGTGGGGAGGTTCGCAGTCCAGATCCGAGGCTTGCTCACCGGTTGTAAGGACGACAAGCCAGGCACTCCCAAGGGAACATTTTGGACCTGGAATGCGTTCCTGGTAATAGGACGAGGACGGAGGTCCTAGGGAGATGAAGAACATGTGGAGAACGGACGTGACTTCCCTGCCCTCGCGCGGGTGGGCGCGAAGGGCTGTGGGGATCGGCCTTTTGGCCGGAGGGCTGGTGTTGCCGAGCGCCACGGCCATCCGGGCGGAAGAAGTAACCAAGACGTATACGGTCAGCGGACACGCGCGTGTGAGCATACAGACCGACGACGGAGGCGTAAGGGTATCAACAGGCGACATCAAGCAGGTAGAGATCCGGGTGGTCTACTCGGGTTATAAGCTGGACAGGGATTTGCGGGTCAACACGGAGCAGAACGGAGATTCGGTGGAAGTTCTGGCAAAAACCTCCGGCGGTGGCTTCTGGAATTGGGGCCCGCGGCACAGCAGCTTGCGTGTGGAAGTGCATATGCCGAAGGACGCGGACCTGACCGTGCGCAGCGGAGACGGGTCGGTGGAAGCGGATTCGATCAATGGGAATGTGGACGTGACCACGGGGGATGGAAGCATCACGGTGCAGGGAGCAAAAGGAAACATCCGGTTCCACAGCGGAGACGGGCACATTGAGGCGCGTGGGTTGGATGGGACCGTGGATGCGTCGAGCGGCGACGGACACATCAGTCTGCAAGGCCGGTTTGATAGCTTGAACATCAAAACGGGAGACGGCAGCGTGACGGCACGGGCGGAGGCTGGATCGAAGGTGGCTTCCAGTTGGTCGATTCGCACGGGAGATGGAAGCGTCGACCTGGAGGTGCCCGGGGATTTGCAGGCGAATCTCGATGCGAGTACGCATGACGGACATATCAGCATGGGGTTCCCGGTGACCGTGGAGGGGTCCTTCAGCTCATCGAGCATCCATGGAAAGCTGAACGGTGGTGGGCAGCAACTGACGATTCATACCGGAGATGGATCGATTCATTTGAGCAAAACGTAAGTCCGCCACAGGGACACAAAAGGCGGCGCAAGAGATGAGAAAGGCTCCCTTCCAAGGAGCGCTTTGGCTTGATAGCTTGTCAGAAGGCCGCATCGGCCATTAGCCGCGGCCCTTCGAACCCTAAGACTAAGGAACCGTCCCACTCCAATAGAGTGCAGGGAATGGGTGTCCTAGTGTCCAACTTTGCGCGCGGTCGCTGCTGGAGTGGGAGATGTAAGTTATTGAACTAAAGCCAGTAAGTAATTGGAACCTTCCTTGCTCAGTAGATGGACCGTTGGGAGGGTTCAGGCGTGATTGTCGTGATCCTTTGCATAGCCGTACTAGCACTTTTCGTATTGTCGTTAACCAGCTCGTTTTTGGGGAATCGACGAGAACGATCTTGATCGGTTGGCAGTGATCTGTTTCCTTCCAAGGTTCCAATTCCGGGGACAAACTGAGATTTGTCTGACTGCGGACGCTGGTCCTCGAGCGGAGGTGTGTCCGCAGAGATCTGCCTTCACCGCCGGTCTGTTCACCTTGCGATGGCCGATCTGAAGTTCGGCCGCCAATGGGTCATCCGATCGCAGACGTGGAGTATCAGAAGGCTGCCCTCGCAGTCGCTCCAGATATTACTCATCCGCAATGTCCAGGAACCGGAGCCAATGAATTTCGAAGATGGCGGGCGATGTGATAAAGTTTCGGTTTCGCCGTCGCTCCGCGAAAATGGCGGGGACGATTGTCCACGCGATGCTGGGCTGGGGTCCTACGTGGGAATGAATGAGAGCCAGCCTGCGCCACAGAAAATGCCACACCGGTCGGTCTGTAGATCGGCCAACAGACGTGCAGGAGCGGACCGCCTCGCTTCGTGCCCCAGGGCAAGCAAAAGGCTGTCCCAGCAAAATCAGGAGAACAACCGCAGGGCTCGCGGATTCGCGCTGCGCTACAGGGGGCTCAAGACATGAAGACGTCCTACAACGGAATCGCAGTGCCGGCTGACGGAAAGGCGATCGGGTACAGCAACGGAGCGTTGCAGGTGCCGGACAATCCGATTATTCCGTTTATCGAAGGGGATGGAACGGGGCGGGACATCTGGAAGGCGTCGAGGCGTGTGTTTGATGCGGCGGTCGAGAAGGCATACGGTGGAACGCGGCGCGTAGCCTGGTTCGAAGTGTTTGCCGGAGAGAAAGCATTCAACATGTTTAAGCAGTGGCTGCCGGACGACACGGTGGAGGCGGCGCGGGATTTTCGCGTGTCGATCAAGGGCCCTCTGACGACGCCAGTGGGCGGGGGGATTCGATCTCTGAACGTGGCCTTGCGGCAGATACTGGATTTGTATGCGTGCGTGAGGCCGGTGCGGTATTTCCACGGAGTTCCCTCCCCCGTACGCGAGCCGGAAAAGATGGATGTGGTGATCTTCCGGGAAAACACGGAAGACGTATACATCGGGATCGAATGGAAGAGTGGGACACCGGAAGCGAAGAAACTGTTGGAGTTTCTGAATTACGAGATGCTGAAGGACGGAAAGAAGCAGATCCGGTGGGATTCGGGGGTGGGGATCAAGCCAATTTCGCCGACAGGAACGAAACGCTTGGTGCGTCGCGCAATCAGGTATGCGCTCGAGGCCGGGAAGCCGAGCGTGACGCTCGTTCACAAGGGAAACATTCAGAAATTTACAGAAGGGGCGTTCCGGGATTGGGGCTACGATCTGGCCCGCGAGGAGTTTCGCGCGCAGACCGTGACCGAGCGGGAAAGCTGGATCCTGGATAACGTGGACCGGAACCCCGGACTGACTGTGGAGCAGAACGCAGCGATGATTGAGCCGGGACTGGAACAGGCGACGGAGGACTTCAAGAAGACCGTGTATGGGGAAGTCAAAGGCGTGCTGGATGCGATTGGCGCGTCGCATGGCAAGGGTCAGTGGAAGAGCAGGTTGATGATCAACGACCGCATCGCCGATTCGGTGTTTCAGCAGATGCTGCTTCGGCCGAATGAGTACAGCGTGCTGGCCACGCCGAACTTGAATGGAGACTACCTCAGTGATGCGTGTGCGGCCCAGGTGGGGGGGCTGGGAATTGCTCCGGGATCAAACATCGGCGATGGTTACGGCGTGTTTGAGGCAACTCACGGAACCGCACCGAAGTATGCGGACAAGGATGTGATCAATCCGAGTTCGGTAATGCTGAGCGGGGCTATGATGTTTGATTTCCTGGGATGGAATGAGGCTGGGAAACGGATCGAGGATGGCATTGCGAAAACGATCCGTCAAAAGCGCGTCACGTACGATCTGGAGCGCTTGATGACGGGTGGAAAGAAGCTGGGGACCTCGGAATTCGCGGGCGCGATTATTGAGAATATGTGATTCGGAGGGAGTGATCAGTAAGAGTTTCATCACAGAGGTCGGAAGAGGAGAACGAGAAAATGAGTCGGAAGAAAGTAACAGTGGTGGGCGGTGGGTTTGTGGGGTCAACGACGGCACAGCGAATTGTGGATATGGAACTGGCTGACGTGGTGCTGACGGATATTTTGGACGGTCCTCCGGCGGGGAAAGCGCTGGACATGGTAGAGAGCGGGCCGATCACGCGGACGGATTCGTTCGCCACCGGCATTTCGACCGCAAGCGGCGACTATAGCGCAACGGCGGGAAGCGACGTCGTGGTGATCACGGCAGGCTTCCCACGCAAGCCGGGTATGAGCCGCGACGATTTGCTGAAGGCGAATTACGACGTTGTAAAGGGGGTAGTAGAGCAGATCGTTAAGCACTCGCCGAACTGCATCATCGTGATGGTGACGAATCCGCTGGATGCGATGGCCCAGGCAGCGCTGCGGGTCAGCGGATTCCCCAAGAACCGCATCATTGGGATGGCAGGTGTGCTGGACTCGGCGCGCATGAGCGCATTCGTAGCCATGGAATGCAAGGTGAGCGTGGAGAACGTGCACTCGTTTGTGCTGGGCGGCCATGGAGACGATATGGTGCCGCTGCCGCGGTATTCGACCGTGGCGGGAATTCCGCTGCCGGATTTGCTGCCAAAGGACAAGATCGAGGCAATCGTGGCGCGCACGCGGAAAGGCGGCGGAGAGATTGTGAACCTGCTGAAAACCGGCTCGGCGTACTATGCGCCCTCCGCGGCTGCTGTGGAGATGGTGGAAGCGATTTTGAAGGACAAGAAGAAGATTCTGCCGTGCGCCGTGTACCTCGAAGGGGAGTACGGGATTCAGGGACTGTTTGTGGGCGTACCCGTGAAGTTAGGGGCCAGGGGCGCGGAGGAGATCATTGAGATCAAGTTGACGGAGGAAGAAAATGCCGCGCTGCAGAAGAGCGCGGCGAGCGTGAAGGAGTTGGTGGGGGTATTGGGAATTTAGAAATTTCAGGTTGCAATTCTTCAGTTCCAGGATAAGGAGTGTAAGAGTCGAAGAGGGCGCGCCAGGCGGTGCGCCCTTTCTTGTTGGAAACGAGATGCAGAGGTCAGAATCCGAAGAGCTTCCCTGCACCGATGACGAGAACAAGGGTGAAGAGGGCAATGGCGATTTCTCCGATGAAGCCGACGGCGAAGGGCCGAAGGCCTTGCTGGCGCATCTGACGGAAGTTGGTGCGGAGGCCGACACCCGCAAACGTAAGCAGAAAGGCCCAGCGGGAGAGATTGGCCAGAGAGGCATTCTGGTCCTTGGTGAAGAAACCCACCGTGGCGAGCAGCGAGATTAGTAGGAATCCCAGCACAAACTTGGGGAACTTTTGCCAGAGGAAGGCAGCCTTATTCGTAACCGTGTGCGCTTGTCCTTTGCTGGCCCAGTAAATGGCGTAAGCGAGAACAACAAAACCGATGAGCGCGTTGCGCGTGGTCTTGGTCAGCACAGCGAGCTTGGCAGCGGCGTCGGAGTAGAGCGCCCCGGCGGCCGTGGCTTCGGCAGTGTTGTCGACCGCAAGACCTGCCCATATGCCGTAGCCGTGGTCGCTCATGTGAAGCGCGTGGCCGATCAGCGGGAAGGTGAAGAGCGCGATAGCGCCGAGGGCGAGGATGGCTGCGATGGCGAAGGAGGAATCTTCTTCGTCGGCGTCGATGGCGCCCTGCGTGGCGATAATGGCGCTGACTCCGCAGACGGCAGAACCTACCGCGAGAAGCGTGGTGAGTTTTGGTTTGAGACCGAACAGGCGGCCTAGAAGAGTCATAAAAGCGAGCGAGCCAACGATTTCGATGGCAACCAGAAGAAGGCTAACGCCGCCGAGTTTGGCAACGTCACCGAGGAGAAAGCGAGAACCGAGCAAGACGATGCCGCCCTTGAGCCAGAATTCGTAGGTGGCGACACCGGGCTTGAAGATTTCTGCCAGGCCAAAGACATTCGAGATGACAAGGCCGATAAGAATGGCCCAGAGGACGTATTCGATGTTGGGGAACGGCCAGTGGTGGGCTTTGGCATAGGCGTTGAGATTTCTTTCAAGGAGTTTACCCGCGAAGCCGATGGCGGCAAGCAGAACCAGGCCAGGAAGCAGGCGCAGGAATTTGGAACTGAGGGAGAGCGTCGGAGTTTGCGGTAGTGCGATTGCGTCAGCCATAAGAGTCCTCGAGGTGCAATGATCCGTTATCAGTAGCCAGTTTTAGTTCTAACTCTTAGCGCTACCACCGAACATGGGGGATCCAACCCAGGCGAACCAAAGCTGCCGCCGCGAGCGCCAGCAGGACCGCCCAGGTGTCCAGCGATAGCTTGGGAAAGGTTCTTGCGGTGGCCTGTTCTTTTTGATCTGACACTGTTCTCCTCCGCGAATTACGAAATTGAAAGTCCTTTTGGATGTTCGGCGGCAAACCACTGCAGCCAATCAAAAGCCTCAGCCGAAGCGGCCGAGTGCGAAGCAACGCGGCCGACAATCAGCAACGCAGGCGCCGCCAGCGGCGGGAGTGAAACGAGCGAAGACACCGTGTTGAAGCAAATGGCTTGCTCGCGTTGCGATGCCTTGGAAATCACCAAACAGGGCGTTTCTGCCACTATACCGGAATCGATGAGCCAACGCGAAACTTCGGCATAGTCGGGGCCGGGCATATAAACGACCACTGTGGTGTCTGGGGCGACAGGAACACTCGAGAAGGTGCGCGCCTCTTCGGACCGCGAGAAGGTAGTGAAAAGAACACGGGAGGCAAGGCGGCGGTCGGTGAGAGAGATCTGCGCTGCGGCGGCAGAGGCGAAGGCGGCAGAGATGCCCGGTACGATTTCGAAATGAACATTGGCCGCGCGGAGGGCGTCGATTTCCTCCGCTGCTCGGCCAAAGAGGAGCGGATCCCCGCCCTTGAGACGGACTACGATTTTTTGTTTCGAGGCAGCGTCAACAAGGAGAGTGTTTATGTCCGATTGCGTGAGAAGACGAAAGCCGGCGCGTTTGCCTACGTCAATGCGTTCGGTCCGGGGAGGGATAAGGGCGAGAATTTCCGGGGAGACGAGGGAGTCGTGGAGGACGATGTCGGCGGATTGAAGAAGGCGGGCCGCTTTGCGGGTCAGAAGATCGGGGTCGCCGGGGCCGGCGCCGATCAGATACACCGTGGAAGAAGAAGGGGAAGCCGCAGGACTGGCCGACTCGCCCTGCGATACGGGAGCAGACGGGTCTGAAGACCCGTCGCTGCTTCCCTTCAATTTGCCAAGAAAATTCTGGAAGCTTGCGGGGGAGGCGAGTTTGTGAAGTTGGCGCTTAGTGGATTCGGGGTCGACGGGTTGAGCGCGAAGCTGTTCGCGGATTTCGCCGAGACCATCGAGCCAGGCGGAGTACTCGGGACCGAACTGTTGCTCGAGTTCCTGGCGGAAGCGTTGGGCGAGCGCGGGGCTCTTGCCGTTGGTAGAGATAGCGATCTGAAGATCGCCGCGTTGCACAATGGCACCGTAATAAAAGTGGCAGTGGTCAATATCGTCGACGCAGTTGCAAAGAATCTGGCGGCGATCGGCTTCGGCAAAGACAGAAGCGTTCACGTCGTGGAGAGAGGTGGCGGCGACGACGAGGAATTTGCCGTCGAGATCGGTCGGCGCGAAGGCTTTGGGAAGCCAGTTGACTTCACGATTCCGGACGCGTTCCGCAAGTTGCGCGCTAAGTTGAGGCGCAACTACCGTGATGCGGGCTCCGGCTTCGAGAAGACCATGGATTTTGGATGAGGCTATGGCTCCGCCTCCGACGACGAGCACGGGGCGGTCGCGGAGCCGAAGAAATACAGGGAAAAGCGTCATCGGTCCTCCACAGAGTGGGGAGCGGCCGCAACGGCGAGATCACGTTCCGCGATTTCGACGGGGCCGCCCGCGAGGACAGCGCGAATCGTTTCGTTGGAGTGGCGAGCGAGGAACTTCTGCAAAGTCTCCTTGGGTTTGCGCTCGTCGTTGAAGAAGTCGAGCAAGCGAGTGATGGCTTTCGGAACCTCGTCGGCGGGGCAACGATAGCCGACGGGCCGGGCGATGGAGGCGGTCTGGCCGACACTACCTCCTACACAGAAATAGTAGGCATCCACCATCTTGCCATTGGATTTGATCTTCTTGCCTTCGATGCCGATGTCGGCGATCCAGTGCTGACCGCAGGAGTTGGGGCAGCCGGTGATGTGGAGGCGTAGCTGCTCCTGATAGTTGGGGAAACGCTCTTCGAGCTGCTCGGTGAGCCATCGCGCGAAGGATTTCGTCTCCGTGAGGGCAAGTTTGCAAAACTCCGATCCGGTGCAGGCAACGGTGCCACGGGCAAAGGTGGAAGTGTCAACGGGCAGGCCGGCTGCATTGAGCTGGTGTACGACGGCAGAGACGTGGGCCTCGGGAATGTTGATGAGAAGGAGGTTCTGCATGGGCGTGTTGCGGACGTGGCCGTCTCCGTAGCGCTCAGCGAGATCCGCAGCGAGGATCAGTTGCGCGGGGGTTATGCGTCCGCGAAGAACCGAAGCGCCGATGGTGTACAGGCCGGGCTGCTTCTGTGGGATGACGCCGAGATGATCGCGGTGGACTTGGGCGGGAGGAACTTCGGGTTCGGCTGGATCGAGAGAGAAACCGAGTTTGGCTTCAAGCGCGGCGAGGAAGGAATCCGCGGTCCAGCCGTGCTCGAGGAAAAGAAATTTCAGCCGGGCTTTTTCGCGAGAGTGGCGGAGCACGTCCGATTCACGGAAAAGTTCGGTGATGGCGCGGACCACAGGGATGACCTGGTGCCAATGGACAAAGGCATTGAGGGGGACGGCGAGATGAGGCTGCGTAGAGAGACCCCCGGCAACGCGCAGCGAAAACCCGATCTTGGAAGAAGAGATGG
>Ga0187782_10002752_pt1 | contig 13005 bp, 10 predicted proteins | sample 0715_SJ02_MP15_2_FD_132454 | JGI IMG/M metagenome (GOLD analysis project Ga0187782, IMG submission 132454) | Tropical peat soil microbial communities from peatlands in Department of Meta, Colombia - 0715_SJ02_MP15_20_MG | ecosystem: Environmental > Terrestrial > Soil > Wetlands > Peat | place...
AAGGTGTCGCGGATGAGTTTTCCCACGGCTGATACGCGACCTGGGAACGACATACGATGAACGCGATGACTCGCGCGTTCGAGCGCGTCAGCGAACATTCGCGCGAGCGTGCTCTTGCCGGCACCGTCCATACCTTCGAAAATCACATATTGGTTGAGCATCACTGATCCTTTGCTACATGAGCCAATTGCGCGCGGTACGCTTCGATCTGAGACGGTTCGACAACACTACGGCCGGCACACAAGAAGGCTCCGTCGAGAACGTCTAGCCACTGGTACAGCAGTTCACGACGGTAGGTCCCGTAGGCATCCCACATCGTGTTGATGTCCGTGATGCCACAACCTTGCGCCGGTAGTGGTTTCTTCAGCTGCGCTGCGCGCTCTAGTAGAACGTTCGCGCGCTGCCGCAACTCATTCATGTCCACTACGGTCTCCCTTGCGCAGCATCGAGAAACCGACCTGCATCTGCGAGATCCTGACTGAAGCCTACGAACGGCAAGCTAGACAACAGCGTCCGACCGTAGCGCTTGGTCTTGATGCGCTGATCCAGGAGCACGAACACGCCGACGTCTGTTGTCGATCGGATCAAACGCCCAGCGCCTTGCGCGAGCGCGATTGCTGCGCGCGGTACGTAATAGCTATCCCAGTAGGTGTCTGGGTGCTTGGTCTTCATCATGTCGACGAAGGGATCAGCGAAGGATTCGAACGGCAGCTTATCGATCACGAGGCACGAGAGTGATTCACCAGTGACGTCGAGACCCATCCAGAAGCTCCGTGTAGCCAGCAGCACGGAATCGGTCTGCTGACGGAACATGCGCGCGATGTCCTTGTTGTTCGACGTCTCGCCTTGCACAAGCAACGGATAGTCGATCTTGTTATGCAGCTGTTCGGCGACGTAGTGCAGCCGACGCCAGCTCGTGAACAGGGCCAACAGCCTGCCGCGGCAATCATGAACTAGCTGCATGATGGCCTTGGCGGCGGCCACATCGAACAGCTCTTCATGCTCCTGAAGCGGAAACGGAATGCCTAGCGGGATGATCAGCTTCGCCTGCTTCTTGAAATCGAATGGACTCGGAATACGAATCGTGCTGACGGCGACGGGCAACGTTCCTTCCTGATCGAGGCCAAATTCGTTGCTCACGAAGTCGAAAGAGCCACCGCTAGTCAACGTCGCTGAAACGCAAATGACGGTCGGATAGCGTTGGAAGATGAGCTTTCGCAACTTCTCACCTACGTGATACGGCGCCGCGCAGAGCTTCACGGTAGCTCCGGTGAGGTGTGCAACGTCAGTCGGCTTCTCCAGCCAGTAAGCTGTGCTGTCGTCGCTTTGAGCGACGAACGCTTTGAGGTCCTTCACAAGCTCGTTGGCTTTCTCTTCGACTTGCTTGCGGGTAGTGCATAGGATGCACGTGCTATTGTGAGGAGCGGTCGTCAGGCTTGGATCTATTGCAGACATGACCCGGTCTGCAGAGCACGGCCCGTGTGACGCCTCGGCAATCATCTTCAAGACATCACACATGAGCGTGACGTCTATGAAGTTTGGATCCTCGACACGTGCGCCAACTTCTGATGCGTAGTTGGCTATCCGCTCGAAGAACGGCGACGCTACAGCACGAAGGCGCTTCGCCAGACCATGCTCATAGAGTTGATCGCCCAGCGTCGTAGCGAGCTTGCGGATCATGCTTTCGCTGATCGTTCGCGTGAAACATCGTCGCGCGAGAGTTGCTGCTTCGTGGCTCTCGTCGAGGATGACAACACCGAATTGCCGCCACACGTCCTCGCCGCTGTAGAGCAACTTGGAATAGAAAAGATCGTAGTTGGCGACGATGACGTTGGCTCTATCAGCTTCACGAAGAGCTTTTTCAGCGAAGCAATTCTCGTAGTGCGGACAGGCACCGCGATCGCATTCATCTCCGGTAACGGACGCTGCGCGCCAAGTACGCTGGGATATGCCGATGGGTGCATCTGACTGCTCGCCCGTGCAAGTCGGGATCAATGCCCATGCGCTGATAGCGGCGCCCTCGTCTTGAGTTCCATCGGGCCAACTCAATGCGCCGTTGTCGTACAGCGACAGCTCGCGCTGACACAGATAGTTCTGACGTCCCTTGAGTACCTTGAACGTGAAGGATCCGGTCAGATCTGCGAGTGCTTCTTGAAGAAGCGGCAGGTCTTTCGCACCGAGCTGTTCTTGCAACGCTTTGTTTGCGGTGACGATCAAGACCTGCGTGTTAGTGGCGAGAGCATGCGCAATAGCTGGCGCTGCATACGCGAGTGTCTTGCCTGAGTTATGTGTAACAGTGAAATCATCGAGAAGGTACCGGCCGTCGCCGTCCAATGTGAATCCGTAATACGGCGCGCGCTGCCCTGTACGGTGCACCTTGAATCCCGTACGAAGAACAGATTTTATCTGTCGTCGTGGCGCTGCTTGGCGCCTAGGAATATTGCAAGGTATTTTGGCAGTATCGCCATAGATAGACACGTAGTGGTACGTACCGGCATGCGGCTGCTTGGCATTGGTGCATTGCTTGGTGACTGGATGTCGTGTGGCACCGAAGCCTAAACTTCGCGCAATGAAAGCAACGTCATCCGCGAGTTGTTTAGATGCAAATGACATTGCGTAAGTGTTGATGTCGCATTCCGCGTCGGCGTCTAATAATCCAGCTAACAGTTCGAGTCGTTCACGCTCTGAACCAGTTTTGTATTCATGTGGAATAAACTTGTTATCAGCAACGTGTCCGTACATACCTAGAATACGCAGTTTTGTGATGAGAGGATTTCTCCTGATCTTGGGATCGCCTTTCAGGTAATACGTCGGTGCGCGGCGTCCGTTTGAATCAGTTACCCGTACGGTCATCCCAGAAACTTCGGCGTATCGATACACTTGATCTACTGCTTCTTCATCCACATTCGTTATGCCTACGCTACCCGCTGCGGAACTGCCCCCCAAGCTACCGTCGCCGATCAACAATCCCATAAAATATGGAGGAATTGGTAATGCTGTTGTGCGCGGTTGAAACGTTACTGGCGATCTAAATAGCCACCAAATAGTCTTTTGTGTTTTTGTCCAGGTCAACCATTCGCGCACGGTCACGTCAATCAGTTCGCCATCACGGCAATCGCGTCGCTTGATGCCACGCTTCGGACGCTTGGCGGGCCTTTTTCGCTCAAGTGTCAAGACGTGATCAAGATTGACCCCCCATGATGCACCCTTCTTCGGATCGATTTTGACAATCTCGTCCTCGCCGCGGATCAGCTGCGACACAATCCTAGGTTGACTGTCTGGGCCCATCAAGCGATCGCCGACGACAATGTCTTCGACGGCTTTTGTTGTACCGTCGAACATCAACAATCGCTGGCCAGCGACGTGACAACCGCACGGTGCTTCAGCCAGCAATGTGCCGCCGCGTTGGATCGTGTCGCGAATCTTCTCCGCGAGCTGAATCTGTCCGTCACGCGGTGCGTAGTCCGGCAAGTGCTGCATGAGAGTGCCTGCAGAACCAAAGACATCTTGAATGAACGTGCTCATTAGAAACCCCTAGCGTCGATATGGCGTGTACCAACTACGATGGTCAGCTCTTGCTTGGCACGTGTTGTGGCAACGTAGGCCAAGTTGGCTTCTTCGATCGGCACCGTTCCTTGCTCGTAGAAGTAGCGCCGATCGAACATCTCTCGATAGAAGGCATACGAATCAGCGATCAGCCAAATGTGGTTCGCCTCAAGACCTTTCATTTGGTGCGTCGTCGAGAGAATGATCGCGTCCGAGCTTGGGCTCGCGAATGCGCTTTCGATACGCTCCATGACCTGGCGAATCGAAGCTGCACCAGTTGCGATCGCTATGACAGACTCGATGCGATCGACTTCTTCTTCGATTCGACGCGCGCGATCGTTAGGGTCGGTCTCTTGTTCATTGATAGCTTCAAGACGATCGATCTTGTGCTTGTCGAGCCACGCGAGCAGCTCATCGACCTTGTCGGCTTTGGACTTGCGAACTAAGCCACGTAAGATGCCTGCGAACTTGCTTCCAAGGATGGCGCTAGGCTTTCCGGCCTGTCGCAACTTGGTGTGCGCCGTAACGAGGTCGCGATTCGCGCGCGACAGGATACAGTCTCCAACACTGGCATCCGTGTAGCTATCGCGTTCACGAACAATCCCTTCAGGAGCTGTCGGTGACGGTTGAATGTCCGGGACGATCTTGCGCGCCCATTCAATGACGGCTTGCGGACAGCGGTACGAGATAGGTAGCAGGTGCTCTTGACTGATCCCGAAGACGTTTCTGATGTTCGTAAGCGCATCAGCGGCAGCGCCTCTGAACTGGTAGATGGCTTGGCGGTCGTCACCGACTGCATACACACGTCCGTCATCAGCACGGCAGCGCTGCAAGAGGCTGAGCTGCGCAAGGTTGATATCCTGCGCCTCGTCGACGAAGATCACATTGTATTTGAGCGTCGACAGATCCCAAACGTTAGGGAGCCAGATCATGTCGTCGTAGTCGACTTTGCCGTCATTGCGTTTGCAAACTTGCAGAGCTTGCCAGGACAGGTCTGCTACACCGGCAAGGCTCAGATACTTGGTAGTCGGATCCATGTCGAACGTGATTTCCTCGATCTCGTGTGCAGTCTTGGCAAGCACGTTCTTCGCATACGAGACCACGTCCTTGACGGCCTCGTGATCTTCCTTGGCTAATTTGGCAGGCGTGAGTCCACGAATGATTCCGTAAAGCCGGTCCATGTCGGGCTCGATCTTCATGCCTTCAGGCGATGCCTTGATCACCTTGAGGCCAACGCTGTGCGCGGTAGCTACGTGTAGGCTCTTCGAAACACGTGCTTCGAGGTCGAGCTTGGAAGACTTGCTGAATGCGGTTAGCAGCACACGCTCGCGCGGTGACACCTCGGCGGTCGAACGCACAATAGTAGTCGTTTTCCCTGTACCAGCGCGCGCGACTACCATGGCGCTGCGACGCTGACGTACGTCCGCAAAGATCGCTTCGTGAGTAGGTGTCCAGGTGATGTTCTTCATGACTTGCTCTGCCCCTAGTTGACTTCAGCCCAAGAGCTTCCTGCTTTGGCATCGACAGGGAAGCTGACCGTGATTCCCTTGTAGGTGACATCGCGCGTAAACGACTCGATGACGAGCTTCTTGACGAGATCGGTATCGTGCTCCCAGCATTCGAACACCACAGCGTCATGGATCTGAAGGATAGGGAACGCGCCAGGAGGTAGCCTTGGCATGATGTCCATGAGTCCGAGATTGATGATGTCGGCGCCCGTGCTTTGAACAGGAAAGTTGACGACCTCGCTGAGATCGAATTGCTTGATCGGAAAGCAGCGACGACGGCCTAGAAGTGCACTACGTACTTCGCCGTCGCGATCAGCGACTTGCATCATTTGCTGATGCCACGCAGTCACTGCCGGCATCTTGGTCTTCATCATCGCGACCATCTTGCCGATCATCGAGATGCTGACGTTTGGGTAGTCGCGAACGACAGCCTTCCAAAGCGTATCGACAGCGCCTCCATAGAACGCGCCGTACTCTGGGCGCTTGATCATGTCGCGGAGTACCTTGCGTTCGTCGACGTGCCGCTGATCGAAATCGGGCCAGACGATGCGAGCGAACTCGCTGTGAATGTCCTTGTTGTTGTTGAAGATGTCGAGCAGGAACGGATCGCCAGACAGTAGTGCGATGATGCGTGCTTCGAGCTGCTTGGCATCGAAGGCGACAAGCTGGCGGTTGACCGGTGCGATGACTTGACTGCGAAGGTTGGGGCGCCCTTTCTTCTTATCGGCCTTGGGCCAGTTCTGGCAGCCAGGAGCTTCGGATCCCCAACGACCGGTAATCTTGTGCACGCTCCATCGCGGATGGACGCGATTGTTCTCGTCGGCATATCCCGGCTTGAATCTGCCATCTGGATACGTGCGATCGAACATACGCTCGACGAACGTGCCGAGTAACTTCGCGTTCTCGCGATATGTGATCAGCGTTCGGACGACTTGGTAGTGGAAGAAGCTTTCGAGAACGTCCTTCTTTGTGGAGATACGTCCTGACGGCGTTTGCAGCGAAAGCGGTACACCGCACGCGCGTAAATAGGCCACGATGTGGTCGCCCGAGTCGATCATCAACTGGAACGGCTTACGTTCCATATCGGCGAGACGACGCTCGATACGCTCGTCGAGATCGAGTGGGTCATGCTTACGGACGCGTCGAGACTGTTCGAATGCGAGGCGCTTCTTGAATTCGCCAAAGACCGCAGGGTCCATGACCTTGGCGACTAGCTCTTCACGGGCTCGTTCGATGTTGGCCTGAAAGCCAGTACGCAGCGAAGCGTTCACTTCTGGGTCGACAGGTACACCGTTGACGTGCATTTGCGCGGCAGCCCGCGCCATTGCTAGGTCTACTTCGTACGTCTTCTCGGCTTGGCTTTTCTTGATCGCAATGGTCAGTGGTGCATAGATACGAGCCGTAACGAGCGTGTCCCTGGCGTTATAAGTGAGCAGCTCCTCCATGGTGCCTTGACCATGGCGGTGTTCGGCTTTCCACGGCCGGAGCGCGTAGAACTGCGTGCCAACGCGCTGGAGGTTGTGCGACAGGCCAGGGAATGCGCTGTGGTGCTGTAGTAGCGTGTCTTCGACGGGCCCACGCACATGAAACTTGTGTCGCTCTAGGACTGGTACGTCGTACGTCGAGTTGTGAAAGATGACCGTGATGTTCGGATCGCCTAGAATCAAATCGATTCGTCGGTGCATGCGATCCGTGATCAACGACCACGCGATGCTGATACCGAAGTTTTTGGTCGCAAGGCCAATCGCCGAGAGCTTGGCATTGACTGGTTGCAAAGCTGAGTGCCGCTTCTGATCGTCTACGTACGTTTCGGTGTCGCACGCGAAGACGCCCTCTCGTCTAGCTTCTTCAACGAACTGCGTAATTAGCTCTTCAGCACGGACCGGATCCTCTAGCTCCGTCTGGACATCGTCGGTAAACATGATGTCGACGCCGCGCGCGAGCAGGTTGATCTTCTGTGCGTCGTAGCAGAACGCCCAGAACAGCAGATCTGTTGTATGGCTGCCGCCACCTCCGCCGCTTCCGCCAGCGCCGCCGCGAAGAATGGCAGCTGGATGCGTCGTGGGAATGACCGGCCGCGGGCCAGTGCCGTCGACATCGATCTCGTAGTACGCACCAGCCATCTGACTGATCGAAAACTTGTCGCCGCAAAAGCCCTGCGCTGCATGCGCGCCAAGCGCCAAGATCGCGCGCTTAGGAAACTGTGCTAGCTCTTTCTTGAGTCGTGGCGCACAGCACTCACGCGCTTTTCGCTTGGCAGCTTCTGTGGCACCAGGCGTTGGCTGACACAACTGTGAGTTCGTGATCCACAGTGACTCGCGATTGACGCGGATGCGATACAGTCCGTCGTTGACGAGTTTGCCGCTGGCTCCGACGAAAGGCCTGCGCTGGAGTACCTCGTTTTGTCCAGGGCCTTCTCCGACGATGATCCAGCTCGGTCGCTCGGAGCCTTCCGCGACTACTGGCTGGTTGGGTCGACCGTTACGTGCAAAAGGGCATTCTGTGCAGTTCGCCCCATCGAGCGAGCCTCGAATGATCTCGGGAGGCTCGTCGTGTTGCGGCACAACGTCTCCGTCGATCGACAAGGTCATCTTGGGATCGTCGGGATTGCCTGTGAAATGAATCGAATCCATCAGGGCTTCTTCCCGCGTGTACGTGCTGGACAGGTTCGTCTGGCACGACGTTTGTCAGCGATCCGCCGTTCCTCATTGAGTATTGTGATGGCTCGCGCAATACCGATGAACTTCATCGCCGCGCGGAATTCCAGTTCGACGGCAGCCAAACGCTTGGCCTTCGCGCGCTGTTTGCAGATCGATGGTTCTTGCTCGGACATGCAGCTCGTCTCCCTAATGACGAGTTCAGACGCTACGCTGTGATCACGCTGGATCTAAAAAGAACGCGAGATACTGGACCTTCGGATCAAGTTTCTTGAGGTTCACGACGAGGACAGGTAACTCGCCGACGGTTTTTTCAGACGCGGCGCCTGACTTCCAGAGTGGTTTAATGCGTGTGCGAACTGGTTGCCCGTGAGACCAGCACCGAAGCGCTGCAACAGCTTCAGGTACATCCTTCGCTCGGATTGCTGGTGCGATCGACATCGTTACGGTTGGCTTCTTCGCCGTGGTTCGCCGCGTCGGTTTGCTCTTACCGCGCGTCATGAATCAGCCCTGAAGTGGCGCTTCGCCTTCAAACTTCTTGCCGTGACTGTCATGCGCAGCTGTGCCGAGGTAGCACGAGTCACCTTCCGCAGCGATCTCCACACGGATCTGATCGATCTGGCGACGTTCACCGTGGTACGCGATCACGAACTGATCCCGCGGTACGATGTTGAACTGAAGACCCTCACCACGCATCAACGTGATCGGCTCCGTCGGCACCCACTCGAACGTCGAATCGGTGATCTGACGTAGCGCTACACCAGCTGCCGGTGGCAGGTTTGGACCGTTCTCTACCGATGCGATGCGCTCCATCTTGGAGTAGTCCTGGATGGCAATCTTGATGAAACGATCCAGTACGGTCGGCTGCGGATCGCATACACAATCGTCGGCGAGTGCTGTCAGCTTGACTGTCAAGTGACGAACTTCGAACAACTTGTCCTGCCGGTTGGTGATCTCGACAACGGCAGGCTTGTTGCCTGCTCCAATGATCGCTTCAGCAGATTCGGACCGTGCCGTGCGAAGCGTGATCGGGCGGCCAGCGAAGTGTGTTGCTTTGGACATTTGATTGGGTTCCTTGATGGTTTGGGTCGATGAAAAACGTCACCAGACGACAACGCCGATTGTGCAAATCTGTCCTGTCGGATCGAATGCTGGATCAAGTGCCACGAGGGGCTCCTTCGCTTCACGGCCTGCAGCGAGTACAGCCACAATGTCTTGCATAGGAACTTCGACGAATCTTGCGACGTACTCACCTGGTCCGAAGAACGCGTATGACGTTCGAACGTGTGGAAACATCGGTTCGCCTTCAGGTGTCGCCTTGAACAGCACACGTGCTTTTCGCGCGAGATCCTCATGCTGCGGTAGTGGAGGAATGTCGATGATCGTCATGTTCGACTCCATCAACCATCAACACTTCGAGAAGCCACACGACGTGCATAGGCCGCAACGTTGCGTGAACGTCAACGTGGCTTGGCCGCAGTCAGGGCAGAGGTCTTTGTGTTTGTCGACCATAGCTGTCTTGTCATAGGCAGCTGGTGGGTTCTCGACGGGTTCGGCTTTGCCGAGGTACGTCAGAATGGTCTTGGCGACAGCATCTGGAGCTGAAGCAATGCGATTACGACCAACGCCCCATGAGTTGCTGCCGCCGATGTGATTGAGCTGGTTTGCAATCTCTTCGAGGCGTGCACGCGGCGAGATCGGCGAGCCGATCGATAGCGCATAGCTTGTGACTCGGCCTAGCGCTTCAGCCCATGCAGCCACTTCGACACCAGACTTGCCAAGTCGTACGAACAACTCGAATGGTTCGTTGTCGATTGGATGTTCGTTGATCGTAACGTGCGCTGTGCCAAACGGCGTTGACTGGCTCAGCGTTTCACCCTTGCGCCGCCCGTCAGCCGGTACACGTCTACGTGGAAACGTTGATTGCGCCGCTGCTGTAATGCTCGCGAGCTTCGTAGCAGCTTCCTCTTGAAACTTCGCTTCGAGCTGCTCCTTCACGTCATCGTTACCGACTTTGGCAACACCCGCAGTGAGCACCTGATTCTCGCGGCACCCGTCGCGATACACCGTGATGCCCTTGCAGTTTTTCTCCCATGCAAGCAGGTATGCGCGTTCGACGTCCGTTTCAGTTGCTTCGCGCTTGAGATTGATAGTTTTGCTGACTGCATCTTCCGTATGTGCTTGAAAGACCGCCTGCATTCCTACGTGTTCTTCCATGCCCAGCTCATTGGCTACAGCAAACACTGCACGCCAGTGATCTGGTACGCCAGGTGCGTCGCGCAGTGATCCAGTTTGCCGTACAACCTCACCGAGCTGTTCGGACCAGAAACCTTCACGCCGCGCGACTTGTTCGACGAGCGGGTTAACCTCTTGCATGGTCAGACCCGCTTGCTCACGTGTCATCGACAATGCAAACAGCGGTTCGATACCCGAGCTGCATCCAGCGATCATGCTGATCGTGCCGGTCGGCGCGATCACTGTAACGGTTGAGTTGCGACGCGGCTTCGCGCCATGCTTCTTCCACGATGAGACTTCCCAGTGTGAGAACGGTCCACGCTCCTCGGCTAGCTCTTCGCTGGCATCAACCGCCCAACGGTTCACCATCTCCATCGTGTGACTGCCCAGCTCACGCGCTTCAGGTGCACTATACGGAATACCAAGCTCTACAAGGAGGTCCGCCCAGCCCATGACACCCAAGCCGATCTTGCGACACTTCGATGTGACGTCCGTGATCTCCTGAACTGGATAACGATTGACCGACAACATGTTGTCGAGGAACCGCACGCTGTGCTTCACCGTGCGTTGGAGGCGATCGAAATCGATCGAGCCGTACTGCAATGTGACATTGCCAAGCTTCGTAGAGGCGTTAGACCTCTTCTCGACGTAGAACCTTGCAAGGTTGATCGATCCAAGGCAGCATGCATCGTAAGGGCGTAGCGGTACCTCACCGCAAGGGTTCGGAGCTTCTACAGGACCGAGCGCTTCGGATAGTGGATCGGCTGCGTTGACGCGATCGATGAAAAACAGTCCCGGGTCGCCGATCACGTGCGCGCAATGCACGATTTCTTTCCAGACCTCACGTGCATTGAGGCGTCCAACGACGTGGTTGTTCGCTGGGTGAATGAGGTCGTAGTCCTTGTCAGATTCGAGCGCGAGCATGAACGCATCGGTGATTGCTACCGATACGTTGAAGTTCTGCATCTTCGATCGGTCTTGCTTGAGCCGGATGAACCGCAAGATGTCTGGATGGTCGACACGTAGGATGCCCATATTGGCACCACGTCGAACGCCGCCTTGCTTGATGCGCTCGGTAGCGAAGTCGAACACCTCCATGAAAGAGCACGGACCGGATGCGATGCCTGACGTCGTAGCGACGAAGTCACCTTCTGGACGCAGACGCGAGAACGAAAAGCCGGTTCCACCACCCGTTTTCTGCACCATTGCCATGTGCAAAACGGCTGTGAAGATGCCATCCATCGAGTCAGGGATCGGAATCACGAAGCAGGCACTCAGCTGACCTGTGCCATCTGGACGACCAGCATTGACAAGGCACGGTGTGTTCGGCTCGAACTCGCAGCCGGCCATCATCGTGTAGAAGATCGACTCCCACTTGTCGCGCGCCGCTGGAGTTGGTTCTGTAGATGCGATGGCACGAGCGACGCGTTGAAACAATCCTTTCGGCGTCTCGACGACTTCCTTACTCGCGTTTCGGATCAAGTACCGCTTGGCTAGGATGCTCTTCGAGATGTCCGTTAGGATTGGTTCAATGGACACGCAGTTTTTCTCCGTGGGATAGACGTCTTACGTCATCAGGAGTGGTCCGCGGCGTGGGTTCGAACCCACGTTGCACTCACAAGGAGCCCGCGGGACGCAGCTGTTACGCTGCATCGTACGAACGATCAGCTACGCGGCGTCTGTGCACCACGACCATTGGCCGATGGCGGCGTCGGACGACGTGGAGCGTTTGCCGGCGGTGCAGCTGCAGCAGGCTTGTTCGCAGGTGCCGAAGCAACCTGCGTGTGCACTGCCTCGTCGCCACCGTCGACAGGACGCTCGCCCTCGTAGCGCGTACCGTCACGCGTCACGGGCAAGCCGCTCTTCGCGTCGATGTCGTCCCACTGGTGAGCGACGACGTCGGCGATCAGGTGGCAGCCGATAAGCGAGGAGGCACTGAAGCCACCCTGCTGATCGACAACTGCACGGCACGATTGCACGAGCGACAGCATGCGGCGCCGCGGGAACTCCTCGTCGGAGATCACGTAGGAGCCCATCATCGTGCGCCCGTGCATTGGGCCTTCGGTGATCACGCGCAAGGTCACGCGCAGCACCTTGTTGCCCTTCTTCGACTGGTCGAAGACGGCCTTGTCCACCTCGAACTCGTACGTGCCAGGATCGACACGACTGTTCCTGCCGTCATGCGGCGTGAGGTTGGGATCGTTCAGGTTCATCGGAATGTAGTCGACAAACTCAGCCATGTTGCTCTCGCTTTCGTAACAGGTGACAGACGTTCCGAACGACGAAGTCGTTCGTCCCTAGCCCGACGGCTATCGCCGCGCAGGTTGAGCTGGTGCAGGAGGCGTCGGGCGGTTGGGAGTCGCCTTTTTGCCGTTGGAGTCAGTCCCAGGCGCGACTGCAGTCCCAGGCGCGACTGCAGTCCCAGGCGCGATCGCCGGAATGATCGGCGAAAGAGCCGTGTCTAGTATGCCCAGCGCTTCCGCCATTGTGCGGTAGGTGCAGTCGGGCACGAAGACTTCTTTACCATCCTCGGTTTGCACGAAACCGAGCGGATCAGGTAGCAGGCCCTCGTCGCGACCGCCCGCTTGATAGTTCTGGAACTTCTTTGTGCGAATCTCCCACTGCAGTGGCGAGTTCGGTTGTGCTTGGTAGTTGCGGTGGTAAAGCACGTAGTCACATCCGGCAGCGAACTTTGCGGCGTTTTGACCTGCAAGCATTGGTCCGCCCACTGGTGTGTCTTCGCCAGGCGGTTTCTCTAGCGCAAGCCAGACCACGTTGCAATTGAGCAAGTGGATCTGTTCGCGTAGATGTTTCAAGTGCTGTCCCAGCTTCTGATACAGCTGGCGAGCGTCGGTGCGACCGTTACCCATCGCATCGAGCGTATTGAAGAACAGATCCGCGTAGAACGTAACCGAGTCGATCACGACGGTTTTGATGTCACCGCGTACAATGAGCGGTGCTGCATCTTTCACTGCTCTCAACATGTCTGCGGTGTTTTCGATCGCCCACACGACTGGGTCGCGCCCTGTCTCAAAGAGCACGCTGCGATCCATGTTGCT
>Ga0187782_10002754_pt1 | contig 13004 bp, 8 predicted proteins | sample 0715_SJ02_MP15_2_FD_132454 | JGI IMG/M metagenome (GOLD analysis project Ga0187782, IMG submission 132454) | Tropical peat soil microbial communities from peatlands in Department of Meta, Colombia - 0715_SJ02_MP15_20_MG | ecosystem: Environmental > Terrestrial > Soil > Wetlands > Peat | place...
CCGAATCGGCCACGACATCACGGCAGAGGTCGCGGGTGGAGTTCTCGTCGTCAACAATCAGAACAGTCACTGTACAAGAACGGTCCGATGCCAGAACGGTCTCTGCTGCGCTCGCCATCTTTGTGACCCCCTTTTTGAACTGCTCGTACCGAATTTAAATGCAATGCGGGCACCAATTAGGGATGCGTGGCGTTCTGCTTCACAATCAGTACGTTAGGAAGGTGAAGCTGGCCGGCGCGGGGCGGAGTGTAGTCCCAAAATGGATTGATTAACAAGTCCGTAAAGATACGCAAACCGTTAAATCCCTCGTTATCTGGTATATGCAGTTATGGAACGGGTGTCGGAATCGAATTGGAATTGATTTCAGACCGACAAAATATCCGTAGAAATACGCATGCTATTTGCTGGAGGCTCTGGCGCTTACAATGGCGGGCGTCCGCGGAAGATCCAGGATGTAAAGGCCTTCAGTTCCTGAACCGACGAGCACCAGACTCGAACTGGACTCAACGAGGAGGGCAGGGAATTGGCTGGATTCGAGGGCGCCGTCAGGGCTTGAATCCCTTCTGACACGAGACCATGTGGTCCCTTGGTCCCGCGAAAAATATAGACCGCCTGAGGCGAGGGAGGCGAGCCACAACTCCGGCCCAATGAAGATGTCACTGACCGGAACTTGCGGGAGGCCGGACTGCGCTCTCCTCCACGTCCACCCGGAATCGCGGGAGATATATAAGCCGGTGCCGGCGACGGCTAGCGCGGTCGAGGGTCCGGCAAATTCGACACGCAGTACGCCTCCTGCTTCAAGCGGCAAGTCATGCCAATCCCAGGTCTTGCCCGCGTCGTCCGAGAAAAGCATGGCCCGCGAGGAAACAATCCGCAATTTGGTTCCATCGCGGGAGGCGCGGACGGATTCGACGGGCAATTCGATCGGCGCGAAGGGAAGTGCGGCCCAGTCGGCCCCCCGATCGCGGGAAACGAACAAGCCAGCGTCGGTAGCGGCGAACCAAGCATTGTCGCTAAACGTGAGGTCGTTGATTTTCGTCGCGAACGGTTCGCGACAGGTTTTCGCCTGGCCCGCCTCGTTGCCGCGCCCTGCGAGCACGGGAGTGATGCCGCAGCTTCCGAGCTCGGATCCAATTCGCGCCCAGGCCGCCTTCTCGGAGTCATAGTGAGCGAGGCCGCCGGAGGCGAGCGCCACAACCCAACCGGAATCGGCCGAATAAATGCGGCGAATGTTAGCCGGTTCGAGGCCGGCGCTGAGGGAGGACCAGGTGCGGCCGCCGTCCGCAGTGACGACAATGGGATCCGCTGAATCAGCTAGTACTGCGGCAATACTCGCGGGTTTTTCTGGGTTCGCCGCCAGGGAAACGACGCGACGATGATGAAAGCCGTCGTTCGATGGGTGGAAATTTTCGCCGCCGTCATCGCTCAATAGGACACCGTGCTGCTCCGTTCCCACTAGAATCCGGCCGGTGAAGGCTTTCTCAGGACTGGTTTCCACGCCTTCAGCCGGAGGAATAACCGCAAGGGAATTGATCACCCAATCCAGCGGTGAAATGCGGCGCCAGGTTGCGCCGCCATCGTCGGATTTCCAAAGACCTTCCGTGGTGCCGGCGTAGAGAATGGCATGGTTCGATGGATCCATGCGCAGAACGGGCGTGCGGCGCGAAGAATACGGGATGCCTTGGATCTTTTGCCAGAGCGAGCCCGCATCGTCGCTGCGGTAAATGCCGGAGCAAGCGCTGGCAAAGACGCGCTGGGGATTCGTGGGATCAATCGCCAAGCTTAGGACATCGGAATCGTCAATCATGCCTCGATGGATAGGCTGCCAGGACTGCCCGCCGTCGAGTGTTCTCCACGGGAGATGAAACGTGCCGGCGTAGATGATCTCCGGATTTTGCGGATCAATCGAAAGGGAATCGAGGTCACGAATTTCCGGATCGTTTGCGGGCGAGATCCGCTCCCAATTTACGCCGCGGTCGCGGGAACGGAAAACCCCATCGAGAGCTCCGGCAATAAGGATGTCCGGATCGGACGGAGCTTCAACGAGTGCGCGGACGGCATGTCCAGCCAGGCCAGAGTCGCGCCAGGTTTTTCCAGAATCCCGGCTGAGAAACACCCCGCCCCCCTCGCCGTATTGTTCGCGCGTCCAGGTGGAAGCGATGAGTGTGTTCGAATCGTGCGGGTCAATGAGAATTGCGGTGACGATCGCATTTCCAGCGGCGCCAGCCTGGCCCAGAAGACTCCAGTGGCTGCCGGCATCGCGAGACCCAAAGATGTGGCCGTCGGTAGTGCCGAGATAAACGAATTCGGGATGCGAAGGGTCAGCGACCAACGCACGGACATCGCCGCCGGAGGGGCCGATGGCTTCCCAGGTCTGCGCGCTCGACGGAAAAACCGCGAGAAAGACAAGAAGGGCTCCCGCTAACCAAAAAGAAATCCAGTTACCGAGCCCCCGCCTATAGGGGTGGACCGACCGAATCATTACAGCACCGTTCTTCAGACAACCGCGAGCGGGACCACCATTTATAAGGACGCTGTCCCGCCCGGCCCAAGTTGCTTAAGAGGTCTGAATTCTGCTTTCTCCCTCAGTACGTTGCGCCGTCGGGAACCCAGACAACATCAATCCGGCGGTTGTGCTTGCCTTCGCTTTCCGGCCCGACGGAAGACCGGACATCAACACGCGCCGCATCCACGCCTTTCTTTTGCGCCAGATATTTCCTGGCATTTTCGGCGCGCTCGGCGGCGAGTTTCGTGCCGGCGCGCTCCTTCGGCTCGGCAAAACCTACCAGCACAGCCTTTGCTTTCGGCTCGGCCTGGAGGCGCACGGCCAGATCGTCGAGAACGCGCTTGCAAACGTTGTTCACCACGGCGCTGCCTTGCCCGAACGGACATTCATTAATTTTCGAGGCCTGTGGCGTCGGCGGGGGATTCTGAACCGTAACGGGGGCAGAGCAATCGGCAGCACCTCCGGCACCGTTTTCGACGCGGCCTGTGACCGTGTAAGTCCCCGGTGAGAGACCGGAAGTATCGAGTTGGACGCTCGAGCCGGAGCCGACAACCTGTCCGCCGTTCGACCGCCAGGTGTAGTTCAAGGCCGTGCCGGAAGGATCGTTCACGGTTGCATTGATCGGGTCGCGCTCGCCGGCATAGACCGTGGCGCGCTCGGCCGAGCAGGACATTGTCGGGGCCGTGGAAGGCTTGCGCTGCACCGTCACATTGGTGGAACACGTAGAACTCTTACCCGCACCATCATCCACGTGAGCTGTGAGCGCGTAGTTCCCTGGCGTGGCACCGGCGGAATCCCAGCGTGCATAGGGACCAGACCCCGAAATTTGCCCGCCCGTCGCCGTCCACGTGTAAGTGAGCGGATGCCCCCAGGAATCGGTTGCGCTGACACTCGCTTGCGCCAGATCGCCCTCGACTACAGAGCTCTTATCCGCGGAGCAGGTCGATGTGAGGTTGTCTGCTAGTCTCTCTTTCTCCGGCCAGTTTGCCCCGCTGATTTTCGCGATGAAGCCGTTGCGATCCAGGTGATTGCTGAGGTTCATCGCGTAACGATAGCCGCCGTCGAGGGCAACATGCCGGGCAAGGTAGATTCGAATTCCCGTGACGTTATCCACGGGATCGCGTGCGCCGAAGCTGGTGTTCTGGATGCCCTTGCCAATGAAGATGAGGCCGTTGTATTCAGTGATGATATTGAATCGTTTATCCGGAAAGACGAGCATTCCGAAGCCGGCGTTCATTTGGTCTGCAGTTTTTAGGTATTGAGTTTGAGGTGTTCCGTTGACCGCAACAGTGAAGTCCTGTTCGCGCGTGAAACGGTACGACCAGTTGATGGTGGCCAAAATCACGCGATGGAGGATGTGCTTGCTGGCTTCGAGGCCGACGCCGTAATTGAAATTGCCGGTCTGAGATTCATGCGCGAGCAGAGAGCCCAGTCCTGTCCGCGTGGGAATAAAGAAATCATTGCGGAGAGAAAGGCTGGCGAAGTGGTTCTTTTCGGAGAGAAGTTTGATCTTGAGCCCCATGTCCATCTCGCCGTAGCCGCCGCCCTTGGTGCCGACGAAGGGAAAATCCTCGACGTAAGCAGGCGCCACGCCCTGGCCCGGAAGGATCGAACGATAGATCGTATTGTTGGCAGGGGGAGCATTCGGATATTGAGGATTGCCGATGGTCAGTGGATTGAGGCTCAGTTGAAAGGGATTGTCCACCTTGAAATGGTTGTCGGCATCCCATGTAACAAAGAAGGTCAGCCAGTTCGTGAGGCCGACGCCGAACGATGGAACTAGCTGCAAAACCGTAACGCTGCCCGGCATGCGAGAAATTTTGTTAACGCTAAAATCGAGGTCGAAGCCACTCTTGGGGAGAACGTCCCCAGTTTCGAGGGTGAAAAGGCCCGGGTTGCCATCGAGCGCCGGCATAGGATCCCACCGGGGGATCTCTCCTACGTCATCTTGCGCCGCGGGGGCTGGAACCGGTTTGGGGTTGGCCGGGGCGGCAGTAGGAGTGGGTTGGGCAGCGGCCGGAGCGACCGAGGGATCGGCGCTTGGAGTCGTTTCGGCAGTCGCGGAGGGCGAAGAGACTGAGTCTTCGTCGTTCGCAGTAGGCTTCCGATCGTCCGCAAAGGAGGCGGAAATAAGGGATAGAGGCAACAAAAGTAGAATGGCAGCACGTCCCGAAAAATTCATTCTCTCCTCCTCATCTCCGGCGGGCGGCAACCGCAAAGCATTGCCATTAAAACGAGCCCGCGGCTGGCGCATCGAGCGCACACAGCAAACCGTGGTCTATAAGCCGGAGCCCAAGTAATGTGAGTTAGGGAACCAATCTTCAAACAGGCCGATTTGACGGGGCGGATTATAATTCAGGCCCGCCGAATCATAGAACAATTTTTTGCGGAATTTGGGCCCGGCGCGGATTGACAAGGGCTTGGCCACAGCGCCGCGGCCCGAGGCAGATTGACTCGAGCTTATCTTGAGATCAGAGCCGAATTTGCAAGGAGGAATTGATGAATATGGGGAATCTGATCCGGCCGATGATAGTTGACACGCTGCTGCTTTTACCGGGAGCTTCGATTGCTGGCGGGAAGTTCGACGGCAATTGGACGACGCATCTTGCCTGCGAAGCTCATGGAGAAATGCCGGCGTACAAATGGGAGTTTCCAAGCACGATCAAGGACAACGTCTTTCACGGGCAGCACGGCGAAGAGGGCGGGCCGGGCTATCTTGTGATCGATGGCAAGATTGCGGACGACGGCAGCGCTAAATTGAAAGCCAAAGGGACGGTCACGAAAAGCCACGCTCATGGCGTCTTCGCCATGAAGGGGAACAATTACGATTACAACATCGATGCCAAATTTGAAGACATGAAAGGCGCCGGTAAGCGCGAAGAAGGAGCCGGCATCCTCGGCCGCCCGTGCACATTCGAATTTGTTAAGGAAACTGACGCAAGCGCCGATGCCGCCCCAGTCGCGAAGCCGAATGAAAGCGTACCAGCGAGTCCTCCTGCCAATCCGGACACCGGGCAAAAGCCGAATTAGAATGCGGGCACAAGCTCGAGGCCACCTAGCGCACTTTTTCGCCATCTGACGTATAGTTGGAGGCCACACCCTTTTCTTCCCGGCAAAGGGCGGCAAGCCAACCGATAAAGGAGAAGCATATGAAAGCGAGAAATGTGCTTCTGGCTGTCGCTGTATGTCTGGTCGCAGCCGGGACATCCGCATATGCGCAAGACCAAGCACAAGCTCAGCCCGACTCATCTGCACCAGTAGTCCAAGCACCGGAACAAGCTCCGCCACCCATGGCTTACCAGGTCCCGGTGGGGACGCGGTTTCTTGTGGCACTCGCGGAGCCTCTGAGCACGAAGGAAGACAAGGGCGGGAAGAAATTCACGAGTAGGACGCTTGAGCCGCTCGCCGCAGCCGATGGAACCCTACTGCCGGAGGGTGCGGAAATTCGCGGCCACATTGATAAAGTCGTGCCGGCGGGAAAAGCAGGCCGGGCGCGAATGTGGCTCACCTTCGACGAGATCCGCACCCCCAGGGGCTGGAGGCCGCTCGTGGCTGGCTTGATCGACGCGCCTGGTGTGCACTCCATACGAGTCCTCTACGACCACGAAGGTGAAATCGTGGGGCCATCGAGCAAAAAAGAGCAGGAAGAAGAGGTCGTGGCGGAAGCCGCTCTTGTGGGAGCGGCGCCGGGAGTAGCGGCGAAAAATGCCAAAGAAGCTGCCATGGGAGCGGGCATGGGTGCTGTGACGGCGTTCCTGACGACGTCGGGGCTCGGGCAGGAATTGACGATCGAAAAGGACACCAAACTCGAATTGGTGATTGAACGGCCGCTCGCTTTAGGGCGTAACTAACCGGAAGCGAGAGTCAAGCGACCCGCAAGTGCGCGCTCGTATTCGCGGGGAGGGGGAGGGGGGAGGCCCCCCTCTCCAGGCGCACCCGCTCGCTTCCATCGGCCTCGTTCCCTTGGAATTCCCCAGCACTGCTGGTAGATTCAATCTCTAGATGACTGCCAACAACTCTCTTCAGCGCGTCCTGATTGTCGAAGACGAAGAAAATGCTCTCAAGGGCTACGAGGCGTTATTGCGCAAATGGAATTGCGAAGTGCTGGGTGTCGGCAGCGGCGAGGACGCCCTCGCGAAGTTTCCAGAGTTCGCGCCGCACGTGATTCTCGCGGATGTTGAGCTGCCGGGGATGAACGGTCTCGATCTCCTGCGGCATCTGGGCGATGAGATCAATCGCATCCCGGTCATCATCATTACGGGCCGCGGCAGCGATGAGCGCATCGTGCAGGCCATTGAAGCGGGCGCCTACTACTACATCGAAAAGCCATTGAAACCGCCGGTCCTCCGTGCGCTGTTGAATCGCGCCCTCGGGCGTGTGCGGGACCAGCAAGCCGTGGCGGCGCTGACGCGGCAACTGCGCGAGGCCGGGCGTATTGGAACGCTTGTCGGCGCGTCACGCCTCATGCAGGAGGTAATGCGGCAGGTGGAAATGGCCGCGCCCTCCACAGCGTCGGTGCTCATCACCGGCGAGACCGGATCAGGCAAAGAGATGGTCGCGCGGTCCATCCACATGCTTTCGCCGCGGGCGGACCGCCCGTTCGTCGCCATCAATTGCTCGGCGATACCGGAATCGTTGATGGAAAGCGAAATCTTCGGCCATGAAAAGGGCGCGTTCACCGGCGCGGCAGAGCGGCGCGTCGGCTGCTTCGAGCTGGCCGACGGTGGAACGCTCCTGCTCGACGAAATCGGGGAAATGCCGGCGCAGACGCAGGCGAAACTGCTGCGCGTGCTCGAGGATCGCACGGTGCGGCGCCTCGGCAGCAAGGTCGAGACGCCGGTGGACGTGCGCGTCGTGGCAGCCACGAACAAGAATCCTGAGCAGGCGGTGGCCGACGGGCACCTGCGCCAGGACCTCTATTTCCGCCTGAACGTTTTTCACATCCACTTGCCGCCGCTGCGCGAGCACAAGGATGACCTGCAGCTCCTGGTCGAACATCTCCTGGCGGAAATATCGGAAAAGCATGGGAAGAAAGTCTCCGGCGTGGGTGTGGACGTGATGGACCTTTTCAAGTCGTATCCGTGGCCGGGAAATGTGCGCGAGCTGCGCAATGTCCTCGAGCGCGCGGCCATCGCTTCCGACCGCGGCACCATCACGCGCCAGCATCTTCCCGCGGACTTCGGGCATGCTCCGGCGGCGAGCACCGGTCTTTCCGGAATGCGCTTCCCGGTGGGCACGACGGTTGAAGCCGTCGAGCGGGAGCTGATCATGCAGACGCTCACGGCGACGAGCCAGAACAAAACGCGCGCCGCGGAACTGCTGGGCATCAGCCTGAAAACTCTCCATAACAAGTTGAAGGAATACGAGGCGGGGCGGAAAAATGCGTCTCAGCCTGAAAACTAAGTTCACGCTCGCGACATCCCTGCTCGTGCTCGCGATGGTGACGGGTGTCTCCTCCCTTTACATTGCGCGGCTGACGAGGCAAGTGCTGCGTCAGGCGCAAGATCGGGCCGGATTCGTCGCCCAGCAAGTTCTTGACGCCTGCAAAGAAGCGCTCAAGGAAGCTTCGCAGCGCGACGAAGCCCCCGCTTCCTCGAGCCTGCAAGACCTGCGCATTTACGTCCAGAATGAATTCGACAACAGCAGCGCGCTGAATTCGCTGATTGAATCGGCGCTGGGTTGGTCGCCGACGATCTACGAGATCACCATCAGCGACAGCGATGAGATTGTTCTGGTATCGAGCGATGCTTCGCTTCGCGGTCAGAAAGTCGCGAAGCGGCCGGACGTCGGCACGCTCGTACACGCCGGTTTTTTCGAGCAGCTTCGAACCATTTATGGGCCGCCGCAAACCTACGAGTTTTCCGAACCTTTCCGTCTCGGCGGGATGGCCCACTTTGGAGACGTGCGCATCGGCCTCTCGTCCGTCTTCATTCGCAACGAAATCTCGCCAGGGCTTGAATCAGCGCTCTGGTATGCCCTCGGGTCGGTGCTGATTTCGACGTTTCTGGCATTCGCGGTCAGCACGATTGCGCTCGCGCCGATTGACCGTATCTCCGCGCAGTTGGACCGCATCTCGGCGGGCCAGTTCGACATGCAGCCGGCGGTCGAGCAGGGCGACGAACTGGGTGTGGTGAGCACGAAAATCGCCGGCATCGGCAAACAGCTGCGAGACGTCCGCGAAATCTTCAGCACGCTGCGCGAGAACCTGGATCAAATGATGAGCGGGCTCGAGGACGGCCTGCTGCTCTTCGGCGCGGATGGGCGCGCGGTGCTGGTGAGCCCGTCGGTCGAGCGCTTCATCGGGGGGCGCCCAAGTGAGCTGCGCGGCCGGCGGGTGAGCGAGATATTTCCACCGCACCATCCCATGCGCGAAGCCCTGCGCATCGAAGGGGACGAAATCGAGCCTGTCGAAGGCACGGAAGTGACCCTCCACAATGTAGGTGGCGCCCACCGGGTTGGCTTGAGCGCTCAAGTGATTCGCGAACGCGGCACGCGCATGGGCACTCTGGTCACGTTGCGCGATGTCGAGTCGCTCGAGCGCATCGGCAACCAGTTACAGATTTCGGAACGCCTCGCGGCGCTCGGCCGCGTCACGGCGGGCGTCGCGCATGAAGTAAAGAATCCCCTGAATTCGATGCGCCTTTGGCTCGAAGTCCTCAAAGCCAATATGCCGGTCGAACCTGAGCCGCAACAGGCCGTGAAAATGCTCGATAGCGAAATTGACCGGCTCGACCGCGCGGTGAAGACTTTTCTGAATTTCACGAAGCCTGTTGAACTAAAACTGGAAGAAACGGATCTGCGCACGCTGCTCGAGGACGTGGTGGATGCGGCGCGCCCCTCGATCCACAAGGCCGGAGTGGAATTGCGCGTGGACCTCCCTTCGGACTTTCCGCCGGTCCTCATTGACCGCCAGCTTATCCACCAGGGCGTCCTCAATCTGGTGCTGAACGCGGCCGAATTCACAAACCCGGGCGGTAAAATCACGCTGAGCTTGCGGCGAAACGGAGAATCGGCCGTAATTGCCGTCGCCGATTCGGGAGTCGGAATTTCTCCGGAGGACCAGAAGAAGATTTTCCAGCTCTTCTTCACCACCCGGCCCGGCGGCAGCGGCATAGGCCTGGCGAATACGTTTCGGTTTGTGCAATTACACAATGGTCGGATAGAATTTGATTCGGAGGCTGGGCGCGGGACCACCTTCCGTATGGAATTGCCGCTGGCGCGCGCCGCCGAAGCGTCGGCAGCGAAGTTCCGCGACTTCAGCCAGCCGTTTGCAGAAGAAAAGAAATAAATGCCCAGCCGCTATACAGAAGGCCGATTTGTCCTCGCGCTGCTCGCCTGCGGGTTCGCACTCGGGACCGCGGGCTGTGCCAGGCAGAATGTCCATGCGGCTGTTCCGGTTACTGCGCCTTCGGCCCAGCCTGTTGCTGAGGTGGAGCGGCCCATGAGTATCGCGCCCGATACGAATGCTTCGCCTCCCATGGACGCGGTAACGCCTCCTCCCGCAATTCCCGATACCGCCGCCGCGCCGCCCCCGGACACGATCCCCCGCTCCAAGCCCGGCCCAAAACCGCCGAAGCCCGTCTCGGAGCCAGCTCCGGGGCCGGTCGCGGACCAGCCCGCCTCGCACCCCGCGCCGCCGCAAATTTCGCCGCAGATTTCCCCCGGGGATCAGGCGAGCTATGAGAAAAAGACGAATGAAGATATAGATGTCGCCGAGAGAAATCTCCAGCAAACCAACGGCAAGCAATTAAGCGCCGCCCAGAGCGACCTCGTCGGAAAAATTCGCAGCTTCCTTTCGCAGTCGCGCGACGCCGCCAAGGCCGGCGATCTCGCGCGCGCCCAGAATCTGGCCCAGAAGGCGCGGCTTCTCTCCGTCGAGCTCGTCGAATCGCTCTAAAAAACCTGCCTGAGCGGAAGAACAAACTGATTGCGGCTGGAAGGATCGAAATGCGAGGCAATGAAGGTGCGCGCGAGCTTCACGCGCGTTTCGTAGATTATCGGCGGGCGGAATCTTGGCGTTTCGCGTCTTGCTGATCCGTCGCGCGGTCACCTGTCCGGGCTGGAGAGGGATTCCATACACTTTAGCCTTGGCGAGAACGAGATTGCGCTCGGCCTCACAGCCCCATAGCCCACTTTCTCCCCTGCTCAAATCGCTGGTTGCTTCGCCAGACGGTATGATCCCAATCGTCGCCGATCTTCGCGAATGCCTCTGCCGCCGCTGGCTTGTCGCCGGCCTCCACGGCCATATGCGCGAAGCGGTTCAGCTTGAGATTCGAGTAGCAGTACAGTTGGCCGAGCGCGACGTATCCCTCCTTGATCTTCGGCCATGACAATGTTTCGATTTCGGACTCTGGCGAATCGCACTGGCAGGTAATTTGCGACGCAATCTCGAAATAGAGGAACTTGCCTTCGGCTCCTCCCACCCGGTTTGAGATTTCCTCGGCAAATTTCTGGGCGTCTCCCGGTTCGCCGTACCACTTCGGCAAAAGGTAGTAGGCATACTCGCGATAAAAGTGATAGTAATCGGGTTGAAAGGCGATGGCCTGCTCAAATAGCTCCCGAGCCTGATCCCGTTCCCAGCCCTGCCCCAGCGCGACCTGCTGCATCGCTTCGTACCAGAAAGGACATTTCTCAGTTAACCTTTCAGCTTCGACGAGAATGGAGGCAGCCTCCGCTGTGCGTTCCGCACTCAATTTCCAACCCGTTTCGGAGACGGTGTTGGCATATCCTGTCCCTCTGGCCTTGTCTGAATAACTGATGTAGGTTTCGGCTAGGGCGATGCGAGCGACTGCGGAATCAGGGCGAGCCGAAGCCCATTCTTTCAGAACTCCGATGTGATAGTTCCAATCAGCGTCCGTTGCCTGGTCGCCCAGAGTGGGTGTAGACAAGCCTGTGTAGAAGGTATAGAGCTTCCACACTCCCCCTGGAAATCTCTCTTTTTCAGTTCGAGCGTCGCGAGCGGCTTTATCAAGCTGAGCGAAATTCTTGTCCAGAAAATAGGACATGATTTCGCGTTTGTAAGCTTCCTCGGTGTCGGAACCGCTCGGGCTTTGCGTTGTTCTTTCGACAGCCGTCGTCGTGGAAACGGCCTGCCCTTGCTGTCTGTTCTTGCCATATTGGCGCACAGCCTCAAGGAGAGCAGCTCTGTCTACATGGTTCATCGCCCGTGTTCGCGCGCAACCGGGTGCAAGCAGGCAGGTGCCGAGCAGAAGGAAAGACGTTAGCGTTTTCAAATAAGGCATCGGATCTCCCCCGGAAAGCAGCAGTAATTGTACGAGCACCTTTAATTCCTGAGGAACGGTACTAAGGTACTGTCATGTATCTTTTTGGATACTCCCTGTCTGCTCTGGCCCGATTTCCACCCGGCAATCACGAGTCTCTTACGGATGAGGTGGATCCACGCAGGCCCGCTGCATGATTTGCTGCTATCATGAGTGCGTGAAAACATTTGATGTCGCCATCATCGGCGGGGGAGTGATCGGCTGCTCGATCGCGTTCGAGCTGGCGGCGGAAAATCGTAGCGTCGTCGTCCTCGACCGCCAGCACCTCGGCCGCGAAGCTTCCTGGGCAGCCGCGGGAATGCTGTCGCCCGGGCCTGACAATGCAGAGACGGTGCATTATGGTGACTTGGCGCTAGAAAGCTTCCGGCTGTATCCGAAATTTGTCGCAGCCGTCGAGGGAGCATCTGGAAAGTCCACCGGCTTCGTTCGACAGGGGACCATACAGATTTTCCCCGGGTCGCACGGCGATGCCGACCGCGTGAAAATGGCCGGCGAATACTCGCGGCTGGGCTTGCCGCTCGAGCCGATTTCGTTTGAGGCCGCGCGCAAGCTCGAAGAATCTCTTGGTCCGGCGGCACAGGTCGCTGCCTGGCTCCCCGAAGAAGCACTCGTGGACCCACGGGCGCTTACGGATGCCCTCTTCGAAGCCGGCCGCCGCCGCAACGTCGAATTCCGCAGCGGTTCTCCGGTCACCTCATTGTTGCTCGAAGGCCATCGCTGCTCAGGCGTAATGGCGGGCGGCCAAAGAGTCTCGGCCAAGCATGTTGTTGCCGCGGCAGGCAGTTTTTGCGCGGCGATTGAAAGGCTCGCACCCTATGCGCCAACTCATCCGGTGCGGGGACAGATGCTGGCGCTGCGATCGCAGAATTTGAAATTAAAGCACGTGGTACGCTCGGAGAAAGGCTACTTGGTGCCGCGATTGGACGGGCGCATCATCGCCGGAAGCACGCTTGAGAACGCGGGATTCGATAAGCACGTGAGCCCCGGCGGAATTAAAAAAATTCTCGATGCCGTGCTCGAGCTTGTTCCCGGTCTTGCGAGCGCGGAAATCATCGAGACTTGGGCGGGCTTGCGGCCGGGAACTCCCGATCATCTCCCGATCCTCGGCCCGACGGACATTGAGGGACTGCTCGTAGCTACCGGCCACTATCGCAACGGCATACTGCTCGCGCCCGTCACAGCCAAGCTTCTACGTGAATGGATTGTGAGCGGCAAAA
>Ga0187782_10002755_pt1 | contig 13002 bp, 11 predicted proteins | sample 0715_SJ02_MP15_2_FD_132454 | JGI IMG/M metagenome (GOLD analysis project Ga0187782, IMG submission 132454) | Tropical peat soil microbial communities from peatlands in Department of Meta, Colombia - 0715_SJ02_MP15_20_MG | ecosystem: Environmental > Terrestrial > Soil > Wetlands > Peat | place...
CGGGCTTTCGGACGGAGCAGCGCCACTTAATCTCACCTGGGAACTTTACGGATCGAGCGTTGTCTCGAGCATCACACAAACCGCTGCAGCCTCTTTGCAGTCGGGCCAAGGCCAAAACGGGATTTCCGGATGGACCGAGACGCCGATCGACTACTACTCGAACTTCGCCACGGTCCTGGGCTCGACGGTATCTGAGGTGCAAACGGAGAATACCGCGCAGAATGCCTCTGTTACGCAGCTCGAGACTCAGAACAACGCGCTTTCGAGCGTGAACCTGAACGAACAAGCGGCGGCGATATCGACTTTGGAGACGAGTTATCAGGCGGCGTCGCAAGTCTTCACCATCTTGAACACGATCATGGCTTCGGCGTTGAACCTGGGCGAGGAGACGACGGTGACGTAATAGGAGGCGGGGAGTGGAGGAACCAATCTGGGCGGGGCGCGGCGGAGAATTGGGAGTGAGCAGATGCGAGTGGATCCTTCTTACATTACGAATCTGGTGGGTTCGCTCGATCAGACCCAAGCCAGTCAGCAGCAGTTAAGCGCGGAGCTTTCCAGCGGGGTCAGCATCACGTCGCTGAGCGCGAATCCTGTGGGCGCGGGAGAGAATGTGCTGCTGCTGAACCAGATTCAGCAGGACGATTCGTTCACCCAGAGTTCGAGCCTTGTGACAGGGCAGTTGCAAGTGGCGGATTCAACATTGGGAAGCGTGGTGAGCCAATTGACGCAAGCGGTTTCGTTGGCCACGAGCGCCAACAACGGGACCATGAACGCGAGCGATGTGCAGTCCATTGGGAACCAGATTGCAGGAATTTTGAGCGAAGTGCAATCGTTGGCCAATACGAACTATCAGGGTCAGTACATTTTTGGCGGGGGGCAGACAGGTTCTGCGCCGTTTTCGACGGCGACGGGGACTTCGCCGGCGGTGACGAGCTACAACGGCGATGAGGATGTGAATTATCTCCAATTGCCGAACGGACAGAAGATCCAGTTGAATGTGCCGGGCGATCAGATTTTTCTGGGCGACGGAGCGAACAGCGTTTTTGGGGCATTGAATGCGCTGATCGCGGATTATTCGGGGGGCACGGTAGACACGGCGCAGGCGGTGAGCGATACGGAGGCGTTGAGCACGGCGCTGAACTACGTGTCGCAAAAGCGGGTAGTGATCGATAACTCGATCACGCAGCTCAGTTCGGCGTCGGAAGCAGTGACGCAGCAGCAGACCCAGTTGACAACGGCGCAGACAAATCTGATGCAGGCCGACGTGGGCACGGTATCGACGCAGCTATCTTTGGCGGAAACGCAGCAGACGGCGCTCGAGGACGTGATTGCGCAACTGGAATCTGTATCGAACAGCCTATTCAGCAAGCTCGAGGGGTGACGGGGGAGGCGGCTTCTCGGAGCCTTGGCCGCGCCTGACAGTTTGCGAGGCGATCTGGAGGGCGTGAAGGGCCTGACCGGCGTGGCGCGGCTCGACTTGCTTCGATAGGATGGCGTCGATAACGAGCGCGAGTCCAGACTGGACGGCGTGGCGGCTGTCGAGAACGGGCATCGGAGGCAACTTGCTTGCGGGCTGCAGCCGCTGTGGAGAGCGATGGAGGGGGGCATGGTGGCGGCAGTAAGCTGAGTCGCGCATTGCCGGCGAGTGGCACACTGCGCCCGACGGCATCCGATGGCGGCAGTTGCGGATTCCGAGTTTCACTCTCTAGACCCCTATCCCCCACTCCAAGTTATCTGCAAGAAGGCTATTTGTTTTCAGACGCTTAGCCGGCGCTATGCGCCGCAAGCGACTGAAATGAAGACGCTTTGGTGCAGGTAATAGATTTGAAATGGGTTAACAGCGACGGATTCGGCCGATTCCGAATCCGCGCAGTGCACTCGATCTATGAAGAAAGGATAGCCGAACGACGGGATTTACTCTGCAAACAGGTTGCGGGAATCTTCGGCGTGTTTTCAGAGAGTTAGAAGGAATTGTTCGCGGTGCAGGTTGACGGCTGGGTGGAGACGATCCGACAGTCGGAGTACGAGGTCTTCCAGGCTTCTAAATCGAGACCTGGGACACCCATAGTCAGTGGCAGGAAATTGTCAGGGATTTTCATTCTTGCTACACTCATGGCCACAAAAAAGTGGAGGTTCCCATGGGACAGCAGCAGGTAGCCCCGCCCATCCGCCCCCCACGGCCTCGCGCCAGGGCTCAAGCAAGTTGGCAAGGAATCGTGGGTGATTGCGATTTACTCGATTTCGTCACCATCATCAGCGCCGCAGTATTCCTGTTGTTCGTGGTTTTTTGGCTGGCAGGCGTACTGAACGGTCAAAGCACGGTCGTAGCGGATCTTCCCGACTGGCTAAAGAGCGCTTTGAAAACGGGCAAAGGAATCTTGACTGCGGCGGGATCGACAGCGGTATTGCAGTTGATCCGGGCTCGTCTTAAGAGAAATACAGGGCCGCAGTATCTGGTTTGGGTGTTGATCATGTTCTTCGTGCTTGGCTTCTCGTCTTTCGGGTTGTCGAAGATTCTCAAGCAGCCTGCACCCGGTCCCGCACCCGGTCCAACAACAGTTTCGGCTGACCTCTTCTTCAACCCAAATTACCCGGATGGCACGGACGTGGTATATGTTCACCACTACCCGCACAAAATCACCGAATACGTTACACGCCAATTGAAGGAAGTCGTCGATCCGCCTAGCTACCTTGCTCACATTTCTCTGCCCGCCGATGGGAAGACGCAGTACTCTGCAGATTTTCGGGCGGAGGAAACGTTGAGCCGTCAAAATGCGCCTGGAAGCCAGGAGGGTTGGTACTCGCTCTGCGTGCAAAAGTCGCCTGAGGCAATTCAAGGCCCTTCGCGAATCTTCCTGGCGTGCGACGAAGCAAACTATACTTGCGACATCGATAAGAAGAGGGACAAAGGTCCAGCGATGTCCTGCTCGACCGATTCCGGCGAGACACTGCCAGTGGCGCCGCAATGGTTCGACGCGGCGCCCGTCGATGCTGCCGTGGACCACGTGCTTCCATCGGACGTGCCATTCTGGACAGTGCCGTTGCTTGAAACACTGGAGAAGACCAACGACCAAAAACGAGCAGGGTACACACGGTTCGACATTGAATTGCACCCGGACAAATCTCTCGCCGGCTCCGACACCTATCAGTACCGCGTCGTCGTCAACGGAGAGCCGATCTTCTTTAACGGATTCCCTCCGGAAGTGCTGCGCGATACGTTTGCGCCGGACTCGGACCTGCGCTTCTCTTTCGGTCTTGAGAATTTGAGCTTTTCCGGAGCGGACAAGGGCTACGAGAACGTCACCCTGGAGCTTACTTTTTCTAAGGGGCGCGCAAAGACGGCGCAGGCGACCATCAGCCGCCAATATATTGCGTTGCGCGATGCACCCACGCAGCAGTTCTCCACTTCTATTGGAACGATCACGTGGGCGGCGAAATATATGGCACCGCCTCACGAGGACAAGTTCGAAGTGTTTGTGAATTCGACTCCGGATGTGAGCGACGCGATGCGCCTCAAAGCCCGATTGGACCGGATGAAGTTGACCATCGACGCCAAGCCTGCCGTGCTTGTGGTGCGTCCGCCTCTGCGGATCCCAGCTTATTATGGCGTTGTGGTGGGCAGTGTTCAGCCAACGGGCCAGGTGCAGTTTACGTTCAATAAGGATGAAGCGAATGGGGTTTGCTCATGGGCCATGGAGCATAGCAAAGATACGCACATTTTGCGCTCCGACTTATACATATATAATATTGCGACCCGCGGATACGCTGCATGCAGCCGCTAGAGGTGCTTGTTGGGATTGAACGTCTTTGTAGTGCCCGGGGCGGCAGTGTGGCCCGGCGGGGCGCCGAGCAACGCGATGCGACGCCGGGTGGAGGGCGCAATCTTGTCGGCGGACGGCGCGGAGGATGCGATCTTCCTACTCACCGGCGGCGTGGGCAGATACCCGCCTTCGGAAGCGCGGGTGATGCGACATCTGCTGCTCGAAGAGGGAATAGCGCCTGAACGCATCCTGCTCGACGAAGCCTCAAGCGACACTTTGGAATCGGTGCGGAACTGCAGGCGCATCATCGCAGGCTTGTCCGATGTAAGCCGGGTGATTATCTGTACCGATCGGTACCACGTTTTTCGATTGCGGTGGCTGTTCTTCCTCTCGGGCATTCGAACGGCAGCGGGACGCGTGCCTTCAGGACGGAAACAAAACGGGATTGGCAAATGGCTCTTCTATTATTGTCGCGAGATCCCTGCGACCATCTGGGACACGTTTCTGATTGTCGCGTTCAGGGAATCGTGATCGTGGAGGGAGCGGCGGCTGGTAGCTGCTGTTCATCTCGGTGCTTCTATCCACACTCCGGTGGGCTGTTCAGTAGCCCGGTGCATGATGGTGACCGATGACGATGAAGAGGCGCAGCTATCTAAAGGCCGGCCTCTGAGGGCCAAGCCGCTTGGAGCCTCGCCGTCAAGCCGGTTTCCAGTTGCAAGCGCGCGGATCTCTTAAGCCGAATCAATGAGCTAGTAAGTACACCCCAATGCAGACGAGCAAGGCAGCGGCCCAGCGGCGGCGGTCGACGTTTTCTTTCAAAAACATTTTGCCGGCGACCGCGTTGGTGACGAGAGTGAGTGAGGCGGCGGCGGGGGCGACGAGGCTGAGGTTGAGGTGATTGAGTGCGAAGAGTAGAGCGAAGAAGGCGACGGTAAGGAAGAAGACCCCCGCGAAGAAAAGTGGACAGGTGAGGACGGCGCCGACGGCTCCTTTGAGGCCGGAGCGGGCACGGATAAGGTCGAGGTCGCCGATGGACTTCATGGCGGCAGCGGTGAGGACTTCGCCGGTGGTGGAGGTGAGGACGACGGCTGCGATCATGGCGGCGGCGATCCAGGGATTGCCGGCGGATGTGAGCGGCAGTGTCATCGTGGTTGGACCTCGGCGGCGACGGGTTCGGAAGAGTCTTGGGTGACGGGAGCGTGGCGCTCAGTGAGCGAAGGACCTTGGGCGACGAAGCTGACGCCGAGAGTGATGAGTGCGATGCCGGCCCAGCGCTCGAGGGAGATGCTTTCGTGGAGCCAGAAGCGGGCGAAAAGGGCAACGATGACGTTGCCGAGAGCGGTTGCAGGGAGGACGAAGGTGAGATCGGCCCAGGAGAGCGCAGTGAGGTAGCTGGCGAAAAAGCCAATGAGAAGGGCGATGCCGAAAGCGATCCAGGGAGTGAAAACGGCGGCGATGAGGGCGGCAGGGTGAGCCAGCGTGATGTGCGGCATGTGAGTCATGCCGCGCGAGAGGAAACTGTCGCCGAGCGGAGCGCAGATGGAGACGAGAGCCAAGATGAGATATTGGCGCGGTGAAAGACTCGCGTGCATCGCTGCTATGCGCCGGCGCCGACGGCAGCGGGCGGCTTGGCCTGCTGGCTGCGCGCTTCTTTCACGAGCTTGTTGCGCTGCGCACGAAGCTTGAGGAACGACTTAGCTTCGACGTAGAGGCGCGGCAGGTCGCGATTAAGGACGGCCTTCCAGACAACGCGAAAGGCGGCCTTGGGGCGGAAGTAGTACTCGTCGTAGAAGCGATGAACCATTTCGAGGACGTAGTCGGTGGGCAGGCCGGGATACTCGATGTGCGCCATTTGATGGCCGCCGCCGTCCTGCATGTTCTGGTTGGTGATGAAGCCGTTTTTGGCGGCGAACTCGTAAAACTCGGTGCCGGGATAAGCGTGGGCGATGGAAACCTGGATAGTTTCGACGTCGAGCGACTTGGCGAACTCGATAGTGTTGCGGATGGACTGCTTGGTTTCGCCGGGCAGGCCGAGGATGAAATCGCCGTGGATGGTGAGGCCGAGGTCGTGGCAATCCCTGGCGAAGTCGCGGGCGCGCTCCACGGTGGCGCCTTTCTTGATGTTCTTGAGGATTTGCGGGTCGCCGGACTCGAATCCGACGATCAGCAAACGGCAGCCAGAGTCTCTCATCGCCTTGAGAGTTTCGCGGTCGGTGGTCACGCGCGAAGTGCAGCTCCAAGTTAGCCCGAGGGGCTTGAGCTTTCCGCACAGCTCGATGGTGCGCTGCTTTTGGATGTTGAAGGTGTCGTCGTCGAAAAAGAATTCCTTTACGTCCGGGAAATTCTGCTTGGCCCAGGCAAGCTCGGCGGCGACATCGTCGGTGGAGCGTTTGCGCCAGGCGTGGCCGGATAGGGTTTGCGGCCAGAGACAGAAAGTACACTGAGCGGGGCAGCCGCGCGTGGAGTAAAGCGCGACATAGGGGTGAAGCAGGAAAGGAACGTTGTAGCGCGTGACGTCGATGTCGCGCTTGTAGATTTTTGTGGCCCACGGCATGGCGTCGAGGTCTTCGACCTGCGGCCGGTCGGGGTTGTGGTAGATGCTGCCGTCCTTCTTATAGCTGATGCCGAGGATATCGTTGAGTGGCTTGCCTTGGGCGTATTCGACAACGGAGAAATCGAATTCGCGGCGGCAGATGAAGTCGAGAGCGGGGCACTCGTTGAGGGCGCGGTCGGGATCGGTGGTGACGGGCGGGCCGACAAAGGCGATGCGAATGGAGGGGTTGGCGGCCTTGATGGCTTCGGCGAGGCGCTGGTCGCCTTCCCAGCCGACGGTGGAAGTGAAGAGAACAAGAAATTCGTAATCCTTGCAGATTTCGATGGTCTCGGCGGCGGAGACGTGATGGGGCGGCGCGTCGAGCAGGCGCGAGCCCTCGAGAAGGCCGGCGGGATAGGTGAGCCAGACGGGATACCAGTAGGACTCGATTTCGCGAGTGGCCGGCCAGCGGGAGCTTGCACCGCCGTCGAAATTTTCGAATGAAGGAGGATTGAGGAAGAGTGTTTTCAGCGGCATCGGCATCCCTTAGATTCTAACATTCGAGCTTTTTATTAGACGGTATGCCGACTGGCGTGGCGTGAGTGTTTATTTTGGTTCCCTACCCCCCTCCCCCACCCCCCACCCGGTACCTTTTGGGGAAGTTTCCCGTTCTCAAAGAGTTCCGTGATTGGTCCCGAGCTAAGTTCGAATCTTTTCAATGGCTTAAAGCTCAAGGTCTTCCAAACAGCAGACTTAGCGGAGCTAGCCGAGTTAGCGGCGCTGGCCGAGCTAGATCTCTAGCCGATTCTGAATCAAGAGTAGCAGAACGCGGGAAATAGCCTGCAAAACAGCTACAAGGGAACAACGACGATAAGGAAATATGAAATCAACGGGTTAGCGGTCGCGCCAGGCGAGCGACGAGGGGAGTCGACTTGACGAGACTTTAGGCCGCAGCACGAATCCCCAGAGTATCGTCGAGCCAGTCGCAAATACGGGCAAACGCCAGCCGCTCGGCTCCTACTTGGCAGTGAGCGCCGGCACCTTCGTCCCGGGTAAAATGCATCCATGTCTTGGGGCAGGTGAGGTGGTCGAATAGCTCCCGCGCTTGGCCCTTGAAGAAGATGTCGTCCTCCGCTTCGCACACCAACGTCGGACAAGCGATTTTTTCGGCCACGCCATCACGCAGGTTATACGCCAGAGTCGCAGCCAGATAGGCTCGCGGCGTGGCCGCTCCCATAGCAAACATTCCATGCGTGATGCCCCAATTCGCCGTCGGCGATGCCTTCATGGACATCGCGATCATGCGGTCCAGATCCGGCGCCTGCTCGGCTTTGAGCAACTGCGCGACGGCCGGACGTTGCTCAGGAGGCACCCTGGCGAGACTGGTGGCCCCATAGTCGTACAGGCCGTCATTGGCTACCAGAGCCGCGATTCGCTTCTCAAAAGCAGCGGCTCGCGGCGCAAGCTCTCCGCCGAGGCTTCTGCCCATCAGGGCGATCTTTTTCGTGTCCACACCGCGCAACTTTACGGCGAAGTTCACCGCGGGCGTGACTACGTTCTCCCAGTCGGGGCGGAAGGTCAAGCGTTCGCGATGGAGCGGGCCGAATTGGCCCGGCCCGTCAAAAGCCAGCACATTGTAGCCACGCTCAACCGCCGCGCGGGCGCCGCCGACGTGCAACTCTTGCGCCGAACCGTCAAAACCCGAATGAAGGATGATGGTGGGCCGGAGTCGATTACTTCGATCGACCGAATGGAAGTAGCCGGGGAGCGTGGTGTGCTCATAGGGGATCTCAACCGGTCGAATGGGAGGATCGAAGAGTCTCACGCTGGCCTGGTAAGAGTCCACCGATTTGCGGTAGGCGCCGGCGATTCGCGGATCGCTCGGATTGCCATGCAAGAAAAACTCCGAGGCACGGTAGTAGGTTGCAGCGCGCAGAAAGCCATCCCGAGCGCTTATGCGATGACCGCGCGAGAGTTGGGCAGCGGCTTCGGCCATAACCCTTTCGGCCGCGCCGTTCCAGGCTTCATACCAGCTGTCGTAGTTGCCCGACTCGATGCGGGCTACTGTGGCCAACACTTCGCCAAACTCGCTTCCGCCGTAACTCGAGGCGCCAAAAGCGCGCATCGTTTCATACCAGAACTGAATATTGTCGGGGAAGAGAGGGGGCTTGCCTGGCGGGTTCGCCGGCGCGGCAGGCGAACTGGATTGCAGCGCCTCTACGTTGCCGGCAGTCATCGAGGCAAGCGCAATTCCCGATGCCATAAAGTCTCTTCGATTCATTCCGTTCCTCTCCTGCATTCCATCGTTCCTCGATGGAGGGCGAAGTTCCAGAACTTGAGTTTGGATCTGCAATCGATACGCATCCGCGGGAGGGGAAGTTCCCAATCGATCGGCTGTTTCTCTGAATTGGCTACTTGGTGTGGAGTTCGTCGAGCCAGTCCTCGATGTGGCCGAGGGCGCGGAGGAGGTTGAGACGGGCTTTGCTCAAGTCGAGTGCGGCGTCGAGCGAGTCGAGGTATTTTTGGCGCTCGTCGATGCGGGCTTGCTGCTCGGCAGTGGGAGAGAGTTGCGGAGGCGCGCCGGGAGCGTTGCCGGCGCCATTACCGAGCTCGAGTTGGGCGAGCACGGTTTTCAATTGTTCGGCGGCGATTTGCTGTTTGAGGCCGGCGACTTCAGCCTGGGCGTCGAGCTCGCGCAGAGAGGAGCTAAGCTCCGCGATCTGAAGATCGTTCTGGCGCAGGGCCTGCTCGGCCTCGACTTTGGCGCGGAGGGCTTCGGCGGAGGATTCCCGGGCTTTATCGTGGAGGCCGTAGTCGAACACGGGAACGCGGATGGAAAAACCGCTGCTGAAGTTGTTCGCGGGTAGGGGGTGCGCTGAATTGAGGTAATACTGAATGTTGTTCAGCAGCGTGGTGTTGCGGTTGTATTGAGCACCAAAGCCGACTTCGGGCAGAAACCATTGGCGGTCTTGGTCGCCCTTGGCGACGAGTTGCTTGGAGCGCGCGAGGGCTTGGGCCGAGTCGATGGCGGGCGGGGTGCGCGGCGAATCGGCGGCGGTAATTGCGGGAACTTCAGGGATGCTGGCGTGGTCGGGCGTGATGGAGCCGACGGGCAGGGCGGTGAGCACGGCCAGTTGCTTGGAGACAGTGGCGGAGCGGGATTCAAGGTGCAGGCGCTTGAGCTTGAGCTCGGCGGCGGTCAACTGGGCTTGGAGAAGATTGGCGAGAGGATCGACGCCGGCTTCCGTACGCTGCTGTTCGATGGCGACGAGGCGGGCGGCGGCTTGTTCCTGATCGTGGGCGGCAGCGAGAGCGGTCGAGACCGTGTCCATTTCGATGTAAGCCGCGGAGGCATCGAGGGCGACTTGCTCACGCGCGTCTTTGAGGGCGAGTTGCGCGGCCTGGAGACCGGCGCGCGCGGCACGAATGTACTGGACCTGCGGCAGACTGAAGATCATGGACTGAACGGTACTATCCCAAATGGACGGCAGAGAGCCGGTGAAACCGACCTCAGGGAATGCGGGAAAGCCGGAGCCGAAGCTGATGGAGGGGATGAAGGCGTCGTGGGTTTGGGCGAGCTCGGCGGAGGCGCGTTGGACGTCGGCCTGCGCGATGCGTACGGCGCTAGAGTTTTGCTGCGCGAGCTCGACGACGGAGGTGAGCGAGACTTGCGCGGGAGCGAAGGCGGAGGCGGCGGCGAGGACGAAGGCAGCGAGAAGCAGGGCACGAGGGATCTGCGACGGGGCGATGCGCGGGTTGCGGGCGGTGCTCGGATGCGATCTCGGAGTCAATGTGCGGAATCCTGTGCCGGATTATATTCGTGAGCCAAAGCGGAAGCAGCGGCAAACTCGCGTTTGGCGCCGGCGGAGTCGCCAAGCTTGAGTTTGAGGCGGCCGAGGCGGATGTGGGCGATGAATGCGGGTCCTTCTTCGGTTTTGAAAGGACTGGCAAGATAATCTTCAAGCATTTTGGCGGCAAGGGCGGGTTGGCGATCGGATTCGATGAGGACTCCTGCGCCGTCGTAGAGTGCGACGCCGGAGTGTTTATCGCGGGCCGCGGCAGCGACGCAGTTGTGAATGGCGGCATCGAGGTCGGACCAACGCCGGCGGCGGAGGAAAAAGGCTGCGAGGACGGTCCACTGAGAGGCGGGGTGGGGGCTGAGGGAAATGGCCTGGCGCAACTCGCGCTCGGCTGCGGCGAAGTCCTGATGCGACTCGGCCAGGCGCGCGCGGAGCTCGTGGGCGCGAGGCGGATCGAATTGGTCAAGTTGGTTGGCTATGGACTGAGCCTTGTCGGCGCCGCCGCCAACGACGGCGGGAGCGTCGGCGTAGAAATCTCCGAGATCGGTGAGGGCGGGGGCATTGTGGGGATCGAGAAGCACGGCTTGTTCAAACTCGGATCGAACGCGCTTGCCGAGCGAGAAAGCGGAGAAAAAGGGAGCGTGGCCGGCTTTTTGGCCGAGAGCGCGGCCGAGCCACATGTGGTCGACGGAGTTTTGGGAGTCAAGGCGAACGGCTTGTTGGCAATCTTTGACGGCGGCATCCCAATCTGCGAGGGCGAAGTGAACACGGCAAAGGAGGCTCTGGGCTTGAGCAGCGCCGGGGCCAGTGGCGGGAAGGGAATTGAGCAGCGCGAGAGCTTTGTCGGCTTCGCCGGCCTGGAGGGCTGCGTTGGCCAGAGCGAGAGTTGCGGGAGCGGGTTGGGCGTGCGCGGGAGGGGAAGAAGCGAGCAGGAGACACGCGACCGGCAGGAGGAGTACATGCGTGCTCGAATTCCTGGGAGAATTCCTCACCGCGCTTCCTTGATCGGTATGCCCTCTTGCAAAGGCTGACCGTTGGTTGTGCCGGTGGCGACGACGTCGCCGTCTTGGAGTCCGGAAAGGATGGGGACCTGGGTGAGATTGGGCAAGCCAATGGTAACAGGGACGCGTTGGAGCTGGCTGCTATGGACTCTGTAGACGAAGTATTTTCCGTTCTGTTCATGCAAGGCGTCGCGGGGCATGGAGAGAGCATCGGCTTCGCTGGAGATGGTGATGGTGACGGTGACGTTGGTGTTGGGCAGGAGGCCGTGGTCGGGGCCGTCGATAGCGACGAGAACCTCACCGACGTTGCGTGTGGTGTAAGTGACGACCGTGACGGGAAGGCGATCGATGTGACCGTGCCACTCGGCGCCGGGCTTGGCGTCCCAGCGGATGACAGCATTTTGGCCGAGTGCAAGACGGCCGAGATCCGGCTCATCGAAGTAGGCGCGGACGCGCACGTGGTTGAGGTCGGCCATTTCGAGCAGGAGTTTTCCGGGCTCGGTGTATTCGGAGGGGGCAGCGTCGAAGGTGTAGATGGTTCCGGCGATGGGGGCGTAGATAGAGGTCTGGGACTCGATGTGCTGGGCAGCGGCGAGAGCGGCCTGAGCGTCGGAGAGCGCGGCCTGGGCGCGTGAAACTTCGAGAGTGGAATAGCGATGATCGGCATTCTGCCGGGCTGCGGCAAGCTCTGCCTGAGCAGTTTCGAGGCGCTGGCGGGCGGCGGCGACTTCGCCTGGGGCGGCGGCGCCGGCCGCGACCAAGCTGGTGAGCGCATCGAGATCGTGCTGGGCCTGATTGAAAGCGAGACGGTCCTGCTCGACTTCGGCTGCGGAAGCCTGGCGTTCGGCCTGGGTTCCATTGTGCTGGGCGGCTTCGAGGGCGGCCTGCGCGGCTTTGACGGCGCTCTCAGCGCCGGCGACTTGCGCGCGGGCTTGCACATCGTCGAGCGCGATGAGGAGCTTGCCTGCAGGAACCAGATCGCCTTCGTGGGCGTAGACAGCTTTCACCGTGGTGGCGAGAGGACTATAGAACTGGTAGTTCGCGATGGGTTCTACTCGGCCGTTGGTGCTGACCGTGTTTTGAATGGTGGCGTGAGCCACGTGCGCCAAGCGAACCGGCAATCGCTCGCGGAGAAAATAACGCGCCGTGAAAAAAACGGCTATGAGGATGACAGCGATACCAACCCAAGGCCATCGGCCGCTTGTTTGCGTTCTTACTTCAGCCATGCGCTTTAACCAGAGTCAGTATATAGGAGCGGAAAACGGCTCAATCGGAGCAGGAAGAGTGAAAGAAGGGCGAGCGGGCTGGGCGATTGCGGACTCGTACAATACGAACATGGCGACCGAGCCGCGTTACACCGACGAACACGCGAGAGCCGGGTTGGATTTTGCTTTTCCCGCGATAGAGACGTGGGAGAACCAGTTTGCCGGCTATGAGATTGCGATCGAGGATCCGGAGCTGACGTCGGTTTGCCCGAAGACGGGGTTGCCGGATTTTGGAGTGCTGAGCATACGCTACATGCCGCGGGATAGGTGCCTGGAGTTGAAGTCGCTGAAGGAATATCTTTTCAGTTACCGGAATCTGGGCATCTTTCAGGAGAACATCGTGAACCAGGTTCTGGAAGACGTGGTGAAGGCGTGCGATCCGGTGTGGGCAGTAGTGAAGGGCGAGTTCAGGCCGCGGGGAGGAATCGGGACGACGATCGAGGCACGGTGGCCGCGGGTGGACTCGTGAGGATGGGGCGGTAAATTGGGGAATTACGCTCGGCTGTGATATTCGTGAGTTCTCTCGAACTTCTTGTTGTCTCCGAGGAACCTTGTCCACTGTTACTCAGCGCGTACGCCCGCGAATCGGCCCGGCGGTGGGCACATTCCTCCTGCTGCTGGGGCTGAACCTGCTGAATTACA
>Ga0187782_10002756_pt1 | contig 13001 bp, 16 predicted proteins | sample 0715_SJ02_MP15_2_FD_132454 | JGI IMG/M metagenome (GOLD analysis project Ga0187782, IMG submission 132454) | Tropical peat soil microbial communities from peatlands in Department of Meta, Colombia - 0715_SJ02_MP15_20_MG | ecosystem: Environmental > Terrestrial > Soil > Wetlands > Peat | place...
ATGGTGATATTCTCGTGCTTGCCGAGACGGCTGTGGCAACCGCCGAGGGAAACGTGATCCGGCTCGATGCCGTTACCCCCTCCCCGAAGGCATACGAGCTGGCCGAACGTTACCAGATGGACCCCCGCACCGTTGAGGTGGTCCTGTCCGAGAGCGATTCGATTGTCGGGGGCATCCCGGGCTTCCTGCTCTGCATGAAGCAGGGCACACTCCTTCCGAACGCAGGGGTGGATGCCTCGAACGCCCCGCCCGGGTGCCTTGTACCCCTGCCAAAAGATCCCGATGCAAGCGCCGTGCGTATAAAAGGGGAGATTTCCCACCTTTGCCATGCACGTATCGGCGTTATTGTGGCCGACAGCCGCACGCATGCCATGCGTCTCGGATGCTCCGGAGTAGCTATCGGCTGTGCCGGTATCACTTCAGTCATTGATGACCGGGGACGCTCCGACTTGTTTGGTCGGAAGCTGGAAGTGACCAAGAGGGCAATAGGGGACAATATCGCATCCGCAGCAGAACTGGTGATGGGTGAGGCTGATGAATGTACCCCGGCTGCACTCGTTCGCGGCCTCGGGATGCCGGTTGGGGATCAGGTGGGGGTCGACACCATTGACGCGGACGAATGCCTGTTCATGGGTGTCTTCCGAACCAGCCAGAAGTAATCACCGTCGCTTTTTTTCAGGAGCTGGTCCTCCCAGTGTCCCTATGGCTGATCCGAGGTCACTGCCGCGGAGTAATTATAAGCGCAATCCAGATCGGCGAATTCGGAAAATGAGAACGTCTCCCTGAGTTTCTGATTGGGCGTCATGGAGGGTATGTCAAAGGTTGCTGACTGCGTATGGCAGTACGCGGTGATCGGCATCATGGTGACTTTGACCTCGACATTCTCAAACGTCACGTTGGTGGGGTTTTCGACCTGGAAATCCGTGGTGTAGAAATCAAAAGAGCCGGTATTTACCGGGACAAAATTGTCAAGTTCATCAGTGGTGACGGTGATCGCAGTGTTCGTGATGCGGGATGAAATGCAGCCTGCGGCGAGCATGATGGCTGCCACCATGACTAGGATCCAGTACCGGTTTTTCAGCATTTCTGATCTCTCCTGTCACCGGAATATATATAATTCATTTTACATTCCTTCCCCAAAAAGCAAACGGCAGGATCAAAATCCCGCATCTGCACAGTGGCTACTGCGGCCGGCGTGCGATGATCAGCTCGATCGTTGACTCCTGGGCGAATCTCCCCGAGGGATTCAGGGCAAGCAGGCGCCCGGTGAGCCGGGTGCGGAACTCGGCATTCCGTTCCCCGATGATCACGGGATTGATATAGGAGGTACTGAGCTGGTGCCCGACGATCTCGTCAACGGTGAAAATCTCCCGGACCGGGAACATGAGGATCTCCACTGCGGAGAACGGGGAGTGCACAAACACCTCTTCATGCCGGTCCTCCCGGTTCTCCACTTTCTTCTTTAAGCGCCCTGAATAGTCCCAGGCATCACCAAGCATCTCCTGGAGCACCTCTTTTACCGCACCTCCCCAGCCGTCCCGGAGATGAGAGGAGAAACTATCGTTCCGGCTAATGCAGGCAATCCCCCCACAGGGTTCGATCAGGGAATCCAAGGTAGAAAGGACCCGGGGGCGATCCATCCAGTGGAACGAGAGCCCCATAGTACAGAGCCGGAGAGGAGGAAGTCCCAGGGTGGCAAGGGTGGAATCTGCCCCATCGAGCCACGAAATGCCGGCAATATGCTCTGCCTCTGCCCTCCGGCAGCCTTCCGCCCGCATCTCCGGATCAGGATCTACGGCATATACACTAAAGCCCCGCCCGGCAAGAGGGATCGCCACGTTCCCGGTCCCGCAGCCGAGATCAAGGATCCCGGATACCGGGGTAAGGGAAAAACGCGAGACCATTGCGTCAAAGACTGCGGAAGGGTATCCCCTGCGGTACCGGGCATAATAGCCGGCCTTCCCGCGAAAATAACTGCCCTTTTCCGGGGAGGCGCAGAGATATTCGGGCGGTGCGGTCATGGTGATCTCCCGGGGGAATCGCTCGCACGGATGTCGGGAAGAATGACTGGTATCCCCGATTCTTCGAGGATCCGGATGAACCGCGAAGAGTCTTCAACGGTGAATCCGATCCGGGTGTCCCCCGGTTTTACGAAAGCAAAAAAGATCCGGTCACGGGACGGCCGGTGAAGATCGAGAGGATACCATGTCCGCAGGTCGCCGGAGCCCCAGATCCGCCATTTGCCGTTTGCCATGGTCGGCTCAGCAGCCGATATATGGTCAATATCGGTAAAAGGAACCTTCCGGCTCCTGGCAAAGGGAAACGAGTACGCGGCAAACATGATGCCTGTGCCGCTAACAGAGACCATGCGATCGGCATACAGCGTGGCGAAACCAGAGGGCGCAGATGTACTCATGAACAGGTCTGTTTATCCTAGGGAGCACGGGACTGTGAGAGCAGCAGGAGGCTCTGCACTGCTGCGGCGCAACACATGAAACCTGCACCTGTGTATAGTACTGGTTCACTGTCAGCAAAAAACCCTGCGAGCAGCACCATAAAACCGAGTGCTACTGCAGCAAACCCTCCCAGAAAATACAGGGCATACCGTTTCAGGTCAGAATCTGCGGAACCATGCATGTTTGAATTAGTATATTTAAATAAACAATAAAAATCCATTCCTCCATGAGCAAAATCCAGGCCGGGAAAAACCTGGCAAAACTGCAGGATGCAGGATTGTCCCCCATTGGACACACCAGCCTCGCACAGCAAACCGGTTGTTTCATCTCCTGCGTAACCGATTCTGTAAGGAATAACCATGGGAGCACGTATGCCCGGACCTCAACACCCGGACGATACTAGCCAACCGGTCCTCACCGATCCTCCCTTTTATCTCAAGGAGTTCGAGCAGTCCTACCGGTATATCATCGACCAGTACGAGGTCAGTCCCCGGGACATCGCTCTCTTCATGCCCTGCGCGGTAAGAAAACCCTACAGCACGAGCCCGAGCCACCAGCTCATACGGATGATCGTATCGCAGGTGTTCGATGAACCGCAGTACCATATCGTCATCTTTGGCACCTGCGGCATCGTGCCGGCCGAGCTCGAGACCATGTACCCCTATGCACACTACAAGTACATGCTCGGGAAAGTGAATGATGAGAAGATCAAGGCGGATTTTCTCTCCATTGAGACCGATCGGGTTGCCGGCTATCTGGAAAAGACCCGGCACGTGTACAAGTACCGGATCGCTTACTGCATCGGCCTCTTCCGCGAAGCCCTCCTCAGGGGCTCGGAGAAAGCAGGGATCCGGATCGATCTCGTGCTTCCCACAACGGACCGTATCAACCGGGTAATCGAGGAGGAGGAGTGCCGGTTCCAGGAAGGGAGTCTCTCGATGGACGAGTACCTGGGCGAATTCTGCGACGAACTGATCCGGTTCCGGAATGCGCACCCGGATCTTGCAAAAAAAATCTGATCGGGATCGCCGCGAAACTTTTTCTCCCTGCCGGGCGGTTTTCCACCCTTATAATGGAAGGCCCTTTGCGATTAGGTAAAATGCGAACAGTGCAGAGACAATACCTGCGAGGGTAATGCCGAGTGCAACGGGAACGGACATGGCTATCCCGTTGTAGGGAAGCGCTTCCTTGAGGCAGAACAGCAGGAAGGCAAGGGCCAGGAACCATCCATAGGTCTTTTTTCCGATGACTGCAATGCGGATCCCATACAGGAATACCAGCACATCGATCCCGATCAGGACCGGCATCGCCCATTCCGGAAGGATCATCAGGGTACAGATGGGCGCCGGGGGTTAAAGAAATGGACCGGGCCGCCAGCCCGGAACAACCGGGAGAGCATTCACTTCACCACGAGCACTTTACCGGGCGCGGAACGGATGATCTCTTCGGCCACGCTCCCAAGGAGGAGCCGTTCCAGCCCCCGTTTTCCCTGCGTGCCGATCACGATCAGGTCGATCTTTTTCCGGGTGGCAAACTTGACCACCTCGGCAGCTGGCCGTCCCTCAAGGATCGCGGTCTCAACCTTGAGATCGCCGGCCAGAGAACGTATCCGGGCAAACGCCTGCTCCGCCTCCGCCTGAAAGACGCGGTAGGTATCTCCCAGCGGGATGTCCCCGGACATGGTAGAGAAGGTCCCGGTATCAATCACGTACACTGCATAGAGGGCGGCCCCGCAGAGCCGGCCCACTTTTATCCCCTCTTCGAGGGCGGCCCGGTTCTTCTCAGAACCGTCAGTTGCGATCAGGATGCTGTCAAGGAAATGTTCGGTCATGGGATACTCCACACTACCTGATTATGTCCTACTGTTCGTTTTCTCCAGATACATCTTGCGGATCGGTGCCGGAGGCATCAACCGGGGGGGTTCCCGGGGTCTCATCAATATACTTCTCCCCTCTCATCGCGCAAAGCACGGCTGCCACAAAGGAGATCCCCGCCCCGATGCAGAACGAGAATGCCAGGGAGGGCATAAACGCCCCGGCAAGGGTTGTTGGGAACCAGACTACCCCGGTAAGGGTGGCAAGGGTCGCCGGGGCAATAGTCGCGATCAGGGCCGGGGACAATCCGCCAAGGATCATCTGGACCGGGTTGTACCCCAGGAACGCGGCAAACAGGGCGCCTGTCGGGGGAATCGCGCTCATGGCGGGGATGAGCGGACTTGCGTTTGCGGCCGTGAGTGCTCCTGCAAGGGCGGGGGGAAAAGCTGCCGTGAGTCCCACTACAATGATGGTAAAGAACATTCCCATGGAAAGGACAAAACCCGAGTTTATCAGGGTGGACATCATCCCGGACGTGACCCCGCGCTCTTCGGGGGGTACGGAGTTCATGATCGCTGCGGCATTGGGCGAGGAGAACATGCCGTTCCCGATTCCCATGATCAAGAGCGCCAGGGCAAAGGGCAGGTAATCGAAATTGTACGGCAGGACGGCAAGGATCAAAAACGAGATCCCAACAAGTACCATGCCCAGCGTGCTGATCCACCGGGCCCCGTATTTATCGGAGATGACACCGGAGAGCGGCCCCATTACCACGAAGCCGACCGTAAGCGGCAGCATGTAAACCCCGGCCCAGAACGGCGTGGAATCAAAGCTGTACCCGTGCAGCGGCAGCCAGATCCCCTGGAGCAGAATGATCAGGATGATCATCACCCCGCCGCGGGCAAGTGCCGAGAGAAACCCGGCAGCATTCCCGAAAGCAAAATTGCGGATCCGGAAGAGATCCATTCGGAACATCGGGTCCTCGACTCGGGTCTCGATGAGGGGGAATGCGATAAGCAGCATTATGCCGCACAGAAGTGCAGCAATCACCCACGGGTTTGTCCATCCCATGGAAGCACTGCCGTACGGGAGCAGGGCGTAGGTAATGCCGACGAGGAATATGGTCAGACCCCCGATAAAGGAGAGGTTGCCCCAGATATCGATCTTCTGGGTGCGTTTCCCGTAGGCCGGCTCTTTGAGCTTGAGGAAGGCCCAGATGGTCCCGATCACGCCAAACGGCACGCTGATCAAAAAGACATACCGCCAGTGGAAGACCGCGAGGATCCCGCCGAGCAAAAGACCGACAAACTGCCCCGAGAGCGCTGCCACCATGTTAAGCCCCAGAGCCTTTCCCCGTTCGTCAGGGGGGAATGCATCGGTGAGGATCGCGGCGCTGTTGGAGAAGATAAATGATGCTCCAACAGCCTGAATGACCCGGAAGATGATAAGCTCCATAGCCCCGGCATCACCGGTATCCGGCGTTAAAAAGAGGAGAATGGATCCGAGGGTGAAGATGGCAAAGCCGATATTGTAGAGCCGTACCCTGCCGTACATGTCCGAGAGCCGCCCGAAGCTGAGAAGGAGTGTGGCAGTGACGATCCCATAGCCCATCAGGATCCAGAGAAGGTACTGGAACGAGGTGAGCGGATCAATATTGATTCCCTTGAAGATGGCGGGGAGGGAGATCAGGATGATGCTCCCGTTCACTGCTGCCATGAACATGGCTATCGTGGTATTCGAGAGCGCGATCCATTTATAATGCGGCCCCCGGACAGAGATCGCTGGTTCGCCATACGGGAGGGCCGGACCTGCTGCGGGTTGCGTTGTTATGTCAAGGGATTTTTCCGGATCCGGCATATATCTTTACTATGTACGCTGATACCCCATGTATATGGTGCACTATGCACTTGTGCAGATAGTATCACCGGGTATACTGGCGCATAAATGCATTACCCCGCTACCTCGGGATTATGAGTATCTGCAGGTTAAAACAGTCAGGAACGGGAAGAGGGGGACACCTGCCGTTTTACCCCAACCCGCCCGTTCTCTGCGGAAAGGGCAAAACCGATATCTTCGAGATATTTCCGGCTTTTCCCGGCCCCATGGGTCAGGAGCTCCACCAGATCCTCTTCCTCATCAATATCCGTGTGAAGCAGGAACGAATCCACCACTTCGCATGAGAGTCCGGCCTCCTGTGCGATCCTGGCGTGTTTGAGGAAACTCATACCGTAATAATCCACGTGGAACTTTGCCGGATCCCGAACAAAGATCGCGTTGGTTCCCCCGCCACGCCCGGGCACGATCCCGATATCGCTCGTAGTAGACACCACTCTTTTTATTGCCGGGCCGGTGGCAAGAGGGAGATCGGCCATGAGGATGAGAACCGGTCCTGATGCCTGGGAGAGTACCTCGTTCAACGTACCGCTCAGGTCCTTATCGGGGATGGTAACCTGGATATCCTCGGAGTCGAAGAGTTCCGTTGCAACGATCACCGGGCTGCAGTTTGCGTCCTTTGCGGCAGCGATAACGTCCTCAAGCATGACACGGGCAAAGGCTTCCCGCTCCACGGGAGAAAGGATCCCGGAGAGCCGGCTCTTGGGACCTGCCGGTTTAAAAGGGATCAGGGCATGGGGGCACATGTGATACGCTCATATGCAGGACGATCAAAAAAAGGTGCTGATATTTTCCGCACAGGCTGACCGGTGTACAGCGTTTAACATCACCCACCGTCAAGGATATACAACATGGATCCCCCACCATATTCCAAAGTCAGGATGCCGGCACGAACCATTGTGGGGATAGAGCGCCGGACCTGCAATGCGGACGCAAGGAGTTTATCCGATATCCCAGCGTGCTGGAAGGAATTTCTTGCCGGGAATACAGCGGCACGCATTCCTCACCGGGTTGTCCCGCCGGTGATGTATGCGGTCTATTCCGATTATGCGTCCGACTGGACCGGAGAATACAGCTATCTCCTCGGATGCGGAGTCACAAAAGCGGTGGCCCCGCCCAAGGGTCTTGCCGTGCGGCATATCCCGGCCCAAACCTATGCGTATTTTCCCGCATGCGGGCCGATGCCGGATGCGGTTGTCGGCATCTGGGGCGGGATCTGGGGAACCGACCTGCCGCGGTCTTATATCTGCGATTTCGAGGTGTACGACCGACGGTTCACGGATAAAAAGAATCCGCAGGTGGACATTTACGTAGCGATCCGGGACCCGTAAACAGGACGTGTTTCAGGCAGCCCCGGATTTTCCATCCTTCCGGTACGCTTCCCGGGGGATATGAAGCTCAAAGCGTGCTCCCGTGCCGGGAACCCCGGTCTCGGTGATCGTGATCCCGGTGAGCGCCAGCAGATCACGGGTAAAGAAAAGACCCCAGCCGGTATGCTTGCCAAAGCCACGCTCGAAGATCCGCTCCTTGTCAGAAACCGGGATACCGGTGCCATTATCCTCGAAAATAACAACACCGCCATCCTCATCTTCCCGGGCAGATATGCGGATCTCCGTTGCCGTTTTCCCGTGGCGGACAGCATTGTCCAGCATCTGGGCTACGACCTTTTCAAGGAAGGGGTCGGCAAAGACTGCGGCAGCCCCACAATTGTCCGTCACAGCGACACCCTTTACCGTGATAAGATCACCGGCACGGCGGATGACCGATGAGAGGGACTGCCAGACAGGCGGTTCAGTCCCGAGGTTCTGGTAATCCTTGGCAAACTGGAACTGCCGCCGTATCTTTTCCAGGGCAAACCGCTCTTTTTCAATGTACGACTTCATCTGCGGGTCGGTGACCACCATTTCCAGGAGCTCGGTATAGCCGCTCACCGCGGTGAGCTGGTTGAGCACGTCGTGGCGGGTGACACTCCCGACAAGGTTGAGTTTCTTTGCAAGGAATGCTGCCTGATCCTGCAGCCTGCGGACAGTAAGGACTTTCTCAACCAGCCGGGCAAGGACCGGGTACCAGGCATCCGGGGCCCCGGCCATGACCAGGTACTCTGCGCGATTTGCGACCGCGATACGGACTGCCTCCGGCTCATAGGCCGCTGCAAGGATGATTGCCGGCAGATCAATGTTATTCTCCCGGAGGTGGCGGACAAAGACAAGGCCGTCCTGCCCTTCTTCCCGCACCGCAACCACAACCCCCGGGCTGGTCGCAAGGTTCCTGCTGATCGTCACTTCGGGAGATTCCGACGCGATAACTCGATAGGCGCCGGCACCAGTGAGGTACTTTTGTAAGGCTGCGCTGCGGTCCGCCTTTGCATCAACGAGAATGACGGGAATCACGGTGTATCACGGGATCGCGCTCGAATCCGGTAAAGAGTCTATTTCGCCGGGAACATATAAAGGCCATACCGCGGAGAAGATCCGCTCGGGCAGTTCCAATACCCATCCCTGCCGGTAGTGTTTAACATGTACCACGAGAACCGTACTGGTATGCAGCCCCGGGTGATCACGTACACAAGGAACGTTTTTCTGCCGCTCACCAGCGTCTGCCGGAACCGGTGCGGGTACTGCTCGTTCCGCACCCCGGTACAAAAGGGGTGCATCATGCTGCCGGAAGAGGTAGAATCGGTGCTTGCGCGGGGGCAGGACGCCGGATGCACCGAGGCATTGTTTACCTTCGGCGAGCACCCGGAGGAAGAGGCGGGTTTTGGCCCGTACCTGGAGAAGACGGGGTACGACACCATTCTCGATTATTGTGAGGCAATGTGCCGGCTTGCCCTCCGGTACGGGATCCTGCCACACACCAATGCCGGTATCCTCACGTACGATGAAATGAAACGGCTCCGGCCCATAAACGCCAGCATGGGGCTGATGCTGGAGACCACCGCGAATATCCCGGCCCACAACGGCTCGAAGGGCAAGGAACCCGAAGTGCGCCTTGCCATGATGGAAGACGCAGGAAGGCTCAAAATCCCGTTTACCACCGGCCTGCTCCTGGGGATCGGCGAAACGACTGCCGACCGGGAGAACTCGCTTAGTGCAATCCGGGACATCCATAAGAGATACGGGCATATCCAGGAGATCATCCTCCAGAATTTCTGTCCCAAGAATAATACCCCTATGGCCGCGTTCCGGGTCCCGGAAACTCAGGAGATTTGCGACACGATCACCATGGCCCGGGAGATCCTCCCTGAAGAGATCTCGATCCAGATCGCCCCCAATCTCATCGACGCGTCCCGGCTCATCGGGTGCGGGGTCACGGACCTTGGTGGCATTTCCCCGGTGACAATCGACTATGTAAACCCGGAACACCCCTGGCCGGCGATTGAGGAGCTCAAAAAGGTTGTCGGGAAGGCAACACTGCAGGAGCGGCTGTGCATCTATCCGCGGTTCATCCGCCCCGGTTGGTACGACCCCGGCCTGCAACCCCTAATAAACCGGCTCAGCCAACGTATAAGCAGAGGGAGCAGCCAACCGTGAAGCAGAAAAAACTCCTCTATACCGGCAAGGCCAAATCGGTCTACCGCACGGATGCAAAAGGAACACTGATTGTCGAATTCCGCGATGACATCACCGCGTTTGACGGCGGGAAGAAAGACACGCTCAAGAACAAGGGCAGTTACAATGCCGGCGTTTCGGCATTCTTCTTCTCGTACCTGGAAAAGAACGGCGTCAGGACCCATTTTCTGGAGATGCTGGACGAGAACCATATGGCAGTCCGTGAACTCTCGATGATCCCTCTTGAGATCATAGTCAGGAATTTTGCGGCGGGTTCGATTGTCAGGAACTACCCGTTCAGGGAAGGGACTCCGTTAAGGCCCCCTGTAATCGTGATCGATTACAAGGATGACTCGCGGCACGACCCTATGCTCAACGACGAGCTGATCGTTGCCTTGAAGCTCGCTACCCCGGCGGAGCTCAAAAAGATCAAGGTGATCGCGCTTAGGATCAACACCCACCTTTCGGCCCTGCTCGCAAAGCAGGGTATAACCCTGGTGGACTTCAAGCTGGAGTTCGGGCGGCAGGGAGCGACAATTTATCTCGGCGACGAGATCAGCATGGACTCGATGCGCCTCTGGGACAAGAAGACCGGCGAATCCCTGGACAAGGACGTGTACCGGTTCAACAAGGGTGACGTGATGGCAACCTATAACCGGGTGGCGGCACGGATTACCAAAGCGTCGAAACCCGCGGCAGCCAAAAAGAAAGCACCGGCCCCGAAAAAGACGGTGAAGCGGACGCGGTAAGACCTCCACAACACATAAGACAGGACAAAGAGAATATGCGTACCAGCACAGGCGGGGTAACCGGCGATGACTGACGATGCGGAGACAGAAGCAGAGATGCTCAAGTGGACCAGAGCGATTGCCCGCAAAAACGGATGGATCCTCAATCCCGACGAAGACCACCTCAATATTGTGATCCGGGGGCTGGTGCGCAACAAGAAGAAGTTCGGGAGGCCCTACTGCCCCTGCCGGCTGAGGAGCGGCGATGAGGAACGCGACCGTGCCATCGAATGCCCCTGCATCTACCACAAGGACGAGATAGCAAAGGACGGGCACTGCCACTGTCTCCTCTATTACAAAAAGCCATAGGATCACTCTTTTTTCGCAGTACAGGTATGAGCACCACAAACCCGGGCCTTCCTCCCGTCACCGGCAGGGACCCGGAGATCCTTATCCTGGGCAGCTTTCCCAGCCACATGTCGCTTGAAAAAGGCGAGTACTACGGGAACCCCAAAAACCAGTTCTGGAAGATCATGGGGATCCTGTTTGGGATTAATCCGGCTAGTTCCTATTCGGACCGTACAAGACTTCTCGCAGAGCACCACGTTGCCCTTTGGGATGTCCTTGCTTCCTGCAGCCGGAAAGGGAGCTTGGACAGTGCAATCCGTGACCCGGTAGCAAATGATATCAGGGGCTTTGTGGCTGCCCACCCGACGATCCGGTGCATAGCCCTGAACGGAAGCACAGCCGGCAGGTATTTTGCAAGACTGAACCCGGGCCTTGCCGAGCGTTTCCTTCCTTCAACCAGTCCGGCATATGCCCGCATGTCCCTTAATGAAAAGGCCCGTTGCTGGGCATGCATCTGCACCCCGGAATCTCCCTAAAAAGAGATCGATTCTGCCGCCTGCCGTTACCGTTCCAGGCGCAGCTTCAGGAAGATGACATGGTAGATTGCATAGAACCCGCAGAGCACGGCCGCGGTATAGCCAAGAACGGCGATCCAGATGATCTCCTTTGGCATGGCAACAGGCGAGGCCTGCAGCACGAGCGATGATCCGACCACAAGGGCTGCCACGACAAGTCCGATCATAATCTTGTCGCTAGCCCGGTCCAGTGCCATCTGGAGTTTCTTTAAATCGGTATCAACCACTTCAAGCCGGATAGTCCCTGTCGAGAGGCGCTTGAGCATCAGGTTGACGTTCCTTGGCAGGTCAAAGGCTGCGTCCACTGCCTCCAGAAGGGAATTGGATGCCCTTTTCATGTAGCCGGCAGAAAGCACATTCGAATCGGCGAGCTTGCGCAGGTAGGGGGTGATCTCACCACCAAAGGAGAACTTCGGATCGAGCCGGACTGCCACATCGAAGACCATCACCAGTGTCTTTAAGAGCAGCATCAGGCTCATGGGCACCTTGAGGCTGTACCGCCGCATCACCTCAGTGAGCTCGTTGATCATCAGGCCGAAGTTGAACTGGGCGATCTGATCTCCGCCGCCGAAATCATGCAGCATAAGATACAAGTCGTCCCGGAGCGCCTCGCGGTTCTCCTCAGCAACAAAGATCCCAAAGCCCTCCAGCGCCTTGAGGATCATGTCAACATCATCTGTGGTCAGGGCAAAAAGCAGGTTGATGAAAAGCTGTTTCTTTTCCGGGCGTAGTACTCCGACGATGCCGAAGTCCAGGAAGACCAGGTCCCCCATCTCGGACACAAGCAGGTTGCCCGGATGGGGATCACCGTGGAAGAACCCGTCCTCGAAGATCATCTTCAGGTACGCGTTGAACCCCCGGACAGCAATCTCGTGCGGATCGTTTCCCTGGGCGGTGATCGCCTCAACATTATCGATACGCACCCCCTTGACAAATTCCATCACCAGCAGCCGGGAGGAGGAATACTCCCAGTAGATCTTGGGGAAGTGGATCCCGGGCTCGTCCCGGAAGTTGCGTGCCATCCGTTCCGCATTCCGGCCATCGCGGGTGAAGTCCAGCTCCTTTCTGATCTGGGTAGCAAAATCCTGGACAAGCCCCGTGGGGTTGTACATCCGGCTCTCCGGGAAGACGGATTCGATCCGTTCTGCCATGGACTGGAGAATGGCAAGATCGGTTTCGATGATTTCCGGGATCCCCGGGCGCTGGACCTTGAGAGCAACTACCGTACCGTCCCTGAGGACCGCACGGTGGACCTGCCCGATCGAGGCAGATGCAACCGGTGCCTCATCGATCTCGGCAAACCAGTCCTCGAGGTTGGGGCAGGACTGGTGGAGCACCCCAAGAACTTCGGAAAACGGCAGAGGTTTTGCATGGTCCTGAAGTTTCTTGAGCTGGTCGATGAGCTCCGGGGGGAAGATCTCCGTCCTCGTGCTCATGATCTGGCCAAACTTCACGAAGGTGGGCCCGAGTTCCTCGAGGGCAAGGCGTACCCGTTCATATACTGTAGACTGGTCCGGCTGCTTCTCTTCCGTACCCGGGAGGCGAAAACGGGTCTTGCCCGGGAAGGCTTTCTCCAGTGCAATGCCAAAACCGTACTTCCACAGGATATCGATGATCTGCGCATACCGCCGGATACGGG
>Ga0187782_10002757_pt1 | contig 12997 bp, 10 predicted proteins | sample 0715_SJ02_MP15_2_FD_132454 | JGI IMG/M metagenome (GOLD analysis project Ga0187782, IMG submission 132454) | Tropical peat soil microbial communities from peatlands in Department of Meta, Colombia - 0715_SJ02_MP15_20_MG | ecosystem: Environmental > Terrestrial > Soil > Wetlands > Peat | place...
ATTCCGATGAAGCAGCACCCAATCCGACAAAGGAGATAGTGATGAAGCCCAAAGCGAAGCCCACAAAAAAGGGAAAGACCCTAGGTGCAAAGAAGCTTGAAAAGAAAGTGACTCTGACCAAAAGCGCCTGGCACGTTATTACGGAGGGTCCGAACGTTTAAGCGACGAAGCCATGAAGCCCACGGCGAAACCTACAAAGAAGGCAGTGCCAAAGAAGCTTCAAAAAGCGACGACCATAAAGGACCAACGCCCGCTGATGCATTTTTAACGGCTTGCGTTGGAGTCGGGGTTGGGCTCCCGCTTTCTGAAGTTCTAACACCCAGGAGGCCCCGGACACGTGGCCTCCTGGGTGCGGGCGTTGCTATGCCGCATAGAACCGACCTGATATCTTTGTGGTCCGTGTATCCATCCCCTAACCCTTACCATACTTGCGAGCGGATCCAACGCCACGCACCCTGCGCTGCCTGCCAGGCTAACGGCGAAGGCCTACCGAATATCTTGGCGGTCCCCGTCATCCCCTCAATCAGCGTCCCATCAGGATTCGGGAAATTCATAACCACAGCAAAGTAGTTTGTTCGTTCCTGTCCAAGCCACGAGATCTGTTGCGGCTGTGCTACGGGGCGGTCCAAAGCCGCGGCGGGGAGAATCTGTTCTACCTTTCCAGCATAGGTGCGGGAGAGAAACGGAGTGACCTTCAGCTGCGCGCGTGCTCCCGTGGGAACATCTTCGAGTTCCCAATCGCGGACCAGGATGCGGGCCTTCATCAAACTCCGATCCACGACCTCGCAGAGTTCTTCTCCGGCCGAGAGGTAGGCGCCCACCTTCTGATCTACGACAGGGGTAGAGATCACGCCAGTAATTGGCGCTCTCACTGTGAGCAAATCGATCCTATTCTGCGCCACTTGCCATTCCTGCGCCAATCGTGCTTGCTCCTCTAACGCGGCAGCGGTCTTTTCGTGATCGGCTCGCGCCTCTGCCTCGCGGAGCTGGCTATTGGCCATCGCAAGTTGCTGGGCAAGAGCTTGGACGTTCGCTTCGATTCCGGAATTTTGCAGAATGGCCAGTACTTGCCCCTCCTTCACGGAGTCACCCTGTCTGACGAAGATCTGCTCGACGGCTCCAGGCACCTCGACCCTCACGTGAGCATCCTTTCCCGGCTGTAGTACAAAGTCCGACGCAACTCGTGACGGAAGGGGGGGAATTACGAGCAAAAGGACAATGGCAAGACCAGCCAAACCCTGCGTCCGCGTCATTTTCCAGGCCATGTAACCCTCCCTGTTCTCGCGCCACCAGGCCCGGATCTGCGGCCGCGCTTTTCGCAGGCCCTTGCGCACGAACAGATAGACGATGCCCGCTGTGAGGACATATCCCCAGTTCCCCAACTTGCTGACAAATATATTCTTCACAAACAGCAGAACGAGAACCACCAGCAAGCTGCTGTAAATAATTGCAGCGAGGCCAAAAACGGTATAAATGCGACGCAGTCGCTTGGTGGTGGCAGGCAGCTCAATATCTTCGCGAAGGAGATACCTTCGCGCGCCGACCCGCAGGAACGCAAAAGACTCTTCCCGAAGGTTGTCAACACGAAGGAATTCCGCGAGCGCGTAGTATCCATCTGCCTTGATGAGTGGATTAAGATTCACTAGTGCCGCTTGGATTCCACTCAGCAACATTGCCTTGTGGGCAAGATCGTTGATAAACGAACCGGGCACGGTAAACCGCCAACTGAACACGCAGATGCCGCACAATACCAGCTCGATCCAGATTCCAGCGAAAAGCACCCACTGCCTGCGGCTCGGAATGGGGCAGAGGACGCTGTCGGTTGTATCGGTGTAAAACGCCGGTGTGAAATAGATGAGCATGAAGCCCATCTGATGTACGTCCCCTCCAAAATGCTTGCACGTCAACCCATGACCGAACTCGTGAATCGCGCCCAGCCCGAAAAGCAGCAACCAGAAGATCCAGATGTCGTAGGCAGTCTTATCCTGGAAGGAATACAGGGCTGCGGTGTCGCTTTGCACGCGAGCCCAATCGCCGGCAAGCAAATAGGCGGAAGCGATGAACAGCACCGCAGAGAACACGACGAATCCGGGCGTGAATATCCAGCCGAGGTAGCGGTCCAATTTTGCAAGCGTTCGATTGGGGTCCCAGGCTTTAAACTGCAGGTAGAGTACGCTGGATTGGTCGACACGACTCTTTCGATCGTCACGAATTCGCTCGAGGACAGCTAGGTTTCGTTCTCCCAGAGACTGCTCCCAAACCCCCGCCTCGACTCCGTCTAGGAACTCCAGCACCTCGGCTTCGTCTAGGGGCTCGTCTGGATGGTGCTCGTTCCAGAGCGCTGTGACGTCAGACGCCGTCCGTGTGCCGTCACAAAAGGTGAGAAGCTCGTACTCGGTGGCGCCATAACGGTTATACGTATTGGTCTCGGGAACTTTGATGACGTAGCTTTTTTCGCCTGAAACTGTTTGTTCGCTGATGCGAAGATCCGTGCGCAGTTTAGTGCGACGCAATCCCTTCGCGAGAATGCTTGAGGCCTTGAGGCTGGTGGGTCCGAAGCGCATCAACCGCCCCGCTAGGGAGCCGAGTGGCCTGGGCTCGGCCACGAGACGCGAACGGCCATCCCCGGGCGGAGGTCGGCGAGGTCTTTGCCAATAAGCTCGGCGGTCACATTATAGCTGTCGCTTGCCGGATCGACGATCGGGCTGACCTTGACGACTCGTGCGTGCAGGATGCGCTTCGAATCGCCGACGAGCAAGATGTTGACGCCCGCGCCGTCGACCGGGTGCGACCCGGCAGATTCCGGGACCTGGAACTGCACCTCGAGCGGCGCCAGTTGGCTGACCCGGAAGCATTTGTCGCCTTTGACGAGCTCCTGGCCTTCCCGGATGTAACGGGTAACGACCGCGCCGGAGAATGGGGCACGCAAGCGCGTCTGGTCCAGCTCAATTTCCAGGCGGTGGATTTCGGCCTGGTTGCTTTCAACCATTGCTTCCCACCCGTGCAGATCATAGCCGGCAGCTTTGGCTTCAAAATCGGCTGCCTCAAGGTCAGCCTGACTCGACAGTCCTAGGGTGCGAAGTTGCTGCTGGCGATCGAGCGCCGCGCTCTTGGCTCTCAATTCCGCTTCTTTGTACTTCACGTTATTCTGCGCCACCAGCAGGTCGTCATGTGCCTTGATCAGCTGGATCTGTAGCGTGCGGTCATCGAGCTGGCCGAGGACATCGCCCTTGTTGACCATGCTTCCCTCATCCTTGTTGACCGAGACGACCAGACCCTCCCGCTCGGTTGCGACATCGACCTGATGCTCGACGGAAAGAACGCTCAACTCGTCCGTGTTGGGAGCCTTGACAAGAGATGCGGCGGCTTCCGTCAGAGCGCTGGGGGGAGGATTGCTGACAGGGGCTGGCGCAGCATGGGAAGAGGACGCAATCGGTGTTTCCCCGCAGCCAGCGGCCGCGAGCGCCAACGCACCCACTAAGAACAGCGTGCCTTGCCTCGTCATCTTCGTTCCTTTCACTCAGTCACGGGAGCCATGCCCAGGCCTTCTGCCAGAGCCAGCGGAATGGATCGCGAGCTAAAGCGTAAGCCAGTGGATACCATCCGCTGTCAAACCATCCACCCTGGGCACGAATTCGTGCACGGCCCACCATACCATCCCGTGCCAAATGGCCAGGGTTATCGAACACGGCCCGGACCAGAAAATACTGCTCGCCTGCCTCCGATTTGGTCTCCGCGCCGATCCGCTCGACCGTTCCAAGGAAGGTGACTGTCGGGAAGGCGTTGAATTTAAGCGAAGCATTTCGACCTGGTCGGACCAACCCCAGGTCGCCTTCTGGAACACTGATTTCGCCGGCCATTCGGTCAGCCTCGACAATCTCACAGAAGGCTTCCCCAGGCTTGACCATGGTGCCCACCCGCTCCTCGATTTTCGGAGTCACCACGATGCCTTTAATCGGGGCGCGCAGCTGCGCTTGCCGCACGCGCTGCTGTTCCAGCTGCACTTCGACCGTGTGAAGGTCCGCGCGGATTTTCGCCTGGCCCGCGGCCGAGCCGTCATTCCGAAATTCGGCCTCGGCCAAGTCGTGCCGGGCCTGGGCGAGGGCCGCCTGGGATTGCGCCAGCTTGACGAGATCGTCGCCGTCATCCAATTGCGCAAGTAGCTGTCCGGGTTCGACGGCGTCGCCTTCACGAACAAACACATGCTGCACGACTCCGCCTTCGATCGCGCTCACCATCCGTCGCTCCGCGGGAACGACGGTCACATCTGCGCCCACACGCATCGGCCACGGAATCAAAACGAGCGCCAGAGCGACGACTCCGGCCCGCTCCGCATAGTCGCGCCAGCGTCCTTTCGGCAGGGCCGAGAGAAGTTTTTGTTTTCGCTCGGCGAGCGGCTTCAAAAGACCCGCAAGGGGAACCTGCTGATAGAGCAGCGCATTGCGGATCGCCACCGTCGTCTGGTTTGCCAGGATCGCAACCGTTTCCTTGTGACTCGGTGTAAGAAAGTCCGCCGAGCCACTCAACAAAGCCATGGCACCGAGCGCGCCCTGCTCGTCGTGCAGTGGTATGGCATAGAAACCCGAATAATTGTTCTTTTCAAGAGCCGATACAATCTGGGCGCGCGCCTCTTCCGGCTCGAGGTGCCATCCGTCCGAGGACAAATCGGCGGCGACCGGGTCCTTGCGGTTGGCGACCCACTCGAGGCGCTCTCTCAAATCGGCCATTTCGCGCGTTTTGGGAACCTCTTTTTCCCCGGAAACGGCGCCGATGACAAACTGGCCGCGGTCGAAGAACCCGATCACGCACTTGTCGAAGGGAACGACGGAAGCAGCCTGGTGAACCACCGTCGTAAGGACGTGATCCAGGTCGAGTGTGGAGGTGATTTCTTTGGAGATTTTCAAAAGCGCATCGAGTTCGTGGACCTTGCGCTCGGATTCGAGCAGATTGGCGTTGTGTAAAGCGATCGCGGCCTGCTCGCTGACACTGGCAAGCAAGAAAAGATCGTCTTCATCAAACGAGGCGCCATCTTCCTTGTTTAGAAGCTCGAGAACGCCAAGGACTTCATCTTCCTTGCGGAGGGGCGCGGCCATCCAACACTGAATTTCGAAATCGCCGCCTTCCTCGAGGCGCTCGGAAAGCCCCGGTTCCTCGCTCGGTTCCGCGACAAGCTTGGGATTTGCCTGCTGGGCAACTTCAGCGAGCAGTCCCTCGGTCGATGAAACGCGGGCGCCTTTTTCCGTGGTCGGATCTTCGCCCGCACGTTCTGCCAAATAGAGTTCCTCTGAATCGGCGGCTGTCAGCCAGACGTTACATGCTCCAGCACCCAGCACATCTCGGATTTTTCCCGCAACCACGGGCAGCAGTTCGGCAAGCTCAAGCGTCGAGGTGAACGTTCGGCCGATGTCATAGAGAGCCGTTAACCGCTCCAGCGTGGCGAGCTGTAAGTGGCGCTCGGATTCGATTGCTTCGAGATTCGTCAGTGCGTGGCCGGCAAGGCGGCTGGCTTCTTCCAGAAACTGGGCGTCGTCGAATGCAAAGTCTCCGGCAGATTTGCCCAAAACCTCGACGACTCCCCGGGGACCCTCGACACCAGGCAAAGCGCAACAAACGGCCGCCTTGAGGCGAACGCGGCTGGCCTCGTCCAGATGGTCAAAATCCTTCGGGTCGATCTGCTTCGAGCCAAGGCGGCGTGTCTCACCCGATTCAAATACCTCGGCCAGCAAACCGCTGACAGCCGGCTCCTCGGAGGGATTTAGCCGCTCTCCCGGTGCTGTCCAGCGGGTCCGGCAGACCAACCCGGCTTCCAGGTCGCCCAGCCAGACAAGCACGGCCTTGGCGCCTAGCGATGATCCAACGCGCGCGGCGAAGGTCTTCAGCAGTGTATCTGAGTCGCGGCAGGCGAGGGACACGCTTGCGAGCTCGAACAGTGCGGCAGATGTTTGCACGATTCCCCCGGAGGCGGGATGACGCGTCCTCGCCTCGTAACATCACATCCACCACGGGACGAAGAGCGGATGGCGAAGCCTAGCAAATGCGGCACGAACGCGTCAAGAATCTACATCGCTGGCCTTGATCGCGGAAGGCAATTCGGTTAGGTTACAGACCATAGTGAGGCACGCTTGAAGATTCAGGTCCGTACCGCCGGTTCAGCCACAATCCTCGATCTCGAAGGGCCGCTCAAACTGGGCCCCGCGCAGGAGCAATTTCGCGACCAGGTTCAAAAGCTGATGGACGCGGGCTCTACGCACCTTGCCATCAATCTGGCGGGTGTTACCGATCTAGACAGCTCCGGCATCGGCGCCCTTGTCCGCGCCTACACCATGCTGAACCGGGCGGGCGGAAAGTGCACGTTCTTTTCCGCGAATAAACGTGTCCTGATGTTGCTGAAAATGGTCCGGCTGGACGGCGTTCTCAGCCTGGCCGAAGACGAAGCCACAGCCCTGGCGCGCATCTAGTCGAATTTGCCCTGCCCTGCTGTATAATCCGCCGGGTCATTTCCGTGTCCGCTGATATCCCCACAACTCCCGCACAGGAAGTTGGCAGTGTTCGCCCGCGCCAACAGGTTCTCGTTGCGCTGTGTGTCGCCGCGGCCGCCAACGCCCTCGTCCCGGCGGTCTTCTTTTCCGTGACGCGCCTGTTCGGCCAGGTAGATCGAAGTCATCGTGTTCTTGTCGTCGCTGTCGTGCTGATCGAGTATGCGATCGCCCTCTTGCTTGTTCTCCTGCACGCCAACGTGGGCTTTGCAAGTGGCTACGCCGTTGCCACCGCTGCCATAGTCACGCTGGGCTCCGCCGTGCTCACCTTCATAACCGTAGCGCCTGCCGGTTGGGGCTGGCAGGTGTTCCGGGCGGAAATCCTCGCCCTGGGGGGATTTGCATTCGCAGTTCTGTCGAATGTGGCCTTTTTGTTTGCCAGCCTCCGCTACGCTCGCGCCATCCATCCGCGACTGCACCTCGGAGGCTTCTCCCTCGGGATCGTCGCCTCCGTCGCCCTCCTGTTTCTCTACGCCCACATCCTGCCGTAGCATCATCCACTGCGGAGTCCCGTCTTCGTGTATGGACCCGGTCCTGTTCTTTGCGAGGACTACTCGTTGTTTATGTCTGTCGATTCAACCTGAGCGGGAAAAGAGCCTTGCAGTTATGATTTTGCCCAAGCAACATCTGTCTGCCCGAATAACCTAAGGATTGGTGTGGAACAACACGCGGAGGTGCTGATCGGAAAGCCGTGGCACCAGCGCATTCCGGGCTGGCGCGACGCCGTGGCTTTGTTCCTGGTGGTTGGGGTTGTGATTCTGCTCGGACTCGGTGGCCACCAAATGGTGGCACCCTTTGTCATGACGCAGCAACCGACGATCTCACTTTCCCCTTCCGTTCTCCCAGCGTATGCGCTTCGCACGACCATGCGAATGCTCGCCGCCTTGGTTTTCTCCCTGATTTTTACGCTCACGTATGCGACGGCCGCGGCCAAGAGCCGCCGTGCCGAGATGGTGCTGATCCCACTACTGGACGTAATGCAGTCGGTTCCCGTGCTTGGTTATCTGTCTTTCACGGTCGTCTTTTTCGTCTCGTTGTTCCCCGGCAGTTGGCTGGGACCGGAGCTTGCTGCAATCTTCGCTATCTTTACGGCTCAGGCTTGGAACATGGCTTTCAGCTTCTATCAGTGTCTTAGAACCGTTCCTAGCGACCTGGATGAAGCGAGCCGCGCGCTCCGATTGTCGGCTTGGCAGCGTTTTTGGCGCTTGGAAGCTCCCTTTGCGATGCCGGGGCTCGTTTGGAACATGATGATGTCGATGTCGGGCGGGTGGTTCTTCGTCGTAGCATCGGAGGCCATCTCCGTCGGGGCCATTCAGATCGCTTTGCCTGGAATCGGTTCTTACGTTGCCGTGGCCATTCGGCAGAGCGACCTCCGAGCCGTGGGCTACGCCATCGTAGCGATGACGGCGACGATCATCCTGTACGATCAACTTCTGTTTCGTCCACTGGTGGCATGGGCTGACAAGTTCCGTTTTGAGCAGACGGCGGCGCCCGTGGTTCCCCGCAGCTGGGTTCTCGATCTGTTTCACCAAACACGCCTGTTGAAGCGAGCGGTAGAGCCTTTCGACAAGGGCGTGCAGGCGCTGATACGGCGCCGTTTCTCGCTTCCCACCGTGATCCGTTCGCCGCTCTCCTACCACCTGCCTCGGCGACTCGGGGACGTTGCCTGGCTCACCTTCATTGCGGGGGTTCTGGCATACGTCGGATGGAAACTCGCCGAGTTTGCCCGCCCCACTCTCCGATGGGACGATCTGCGCATTGTGGCGAGCAACGGCGCGCTCACGCTTTTGCGGGTCGTCATTTTGATCATTCTGGCATCTGCGGTCTGGGTCCCGATTGGGGTGGCGGTGGGCCTCAGACCCAAGCTGGCGGAAAAGGTGCAACCGGTCGCCCAGTTCCTCGCTGCCTTCCCAGCCAATCTACTGTTCCCTATCGCGGTCTACTTGATTGTCACCTATGATCTTGCTCCGAAGATTTGGCTGAGCCCTTTGATGATCCTGGGGACCCAGTGGTACATCCTGTTCAACGTCATTGCCGGTGCCAGCGCCTTCCCCAGCGACTTTCGAGAGGCAGCGGCAAGTTTTCGCGTGCGAGGGTGGCGCTGGTGGCGCGAGGTCATGCTGCCAGGGATCTTCCCCTACTATGTCACGGGTGCGATCACCGCGTCGGGTGGCGCTTGGAATGCCAGCATCGTTTCCGAAGCGGTCAGTTGGGGCCCCAAGCAGCTCAGCGGATCCGGGCTCGGCGCCTATATCGCGCAGACCACGGCGGCCGGTGACTATCCCAGGATTGCCCTGGGTGTTGCGGTGATGTCCGTGATTGTCATTACTCTCAATCGGCTCATCTGGCGCCCCCTGTACGCCTTCGCGGAACGACGGACTCGCCTGGACTGAGACTTCTCATGACCGCACAAGGCCTCGCCGTTGTTGAAATGTGCAGCATCTGCAAGTCATTTTCGCGCCCTTCGGGGCAGCCGTTGACAGTGCTCGCGGAGATCAATCTTACTCTGCACGACGGTGAGATCCTGGGCTTGGTCGGGCGTTCCGGATCGGGAAAGTCGACTCTACTGCGGATCGCTGCCGGATTGATCGAGCCTACCTCTGGAGATGTTCTCTACGGCGGGAAGCCCCTGAAAAAGCCGGCGGAAGGGATCGCGGTGGTGTTTCAGACTTTCGCCTTATTCCCCTGGCTTACCGTGCAGGAGAATGTCGAACTGGGACTGGATGCTTCGGGTGTGGCACGCGACGAAGCCCGCCGTCGTTCGATGTCGGCGATCGATCTGATCGGCCTCGATGGCTTCCAATCCGCTTACCCACGCGAGCTTTCTGGCGGAATGCGACAGCGCGTCGGATTTGCGAGGGCCTTCGTCGTTCGTCCCACCGTGCTGCTGATGGATGAACCATTCTCCTCCCTTGATGTTTTAACGGCCGAAACGCTGCGTACCGATTTCCTAGATTTGTGGACACAACACCAGTTGCCGACGAAATCCGTGCTCCTGGTCACACACAATATCGAAGAAGCCGTCATGATGTGCGATCGGGTGCTCGTTCTTTCCTCACACCCCGGTCGGATTGCCGCCGAGATTTCCGTGCCGCTGTCGCATCCGCGCAATCGTTTCGACCAAGAATTCCATCGCATCGTTGACGAATTCTATTCGATCCTGACGGCACGGGCCATCGAGTCGGTGAAGGCACAAGGCCGTGGAGTCGTGCATCCCCTACCGCCACTCGGCATCAATCGGATCGTTGGATTCATCGAAGCGCTCGCCGCGCCGCCGTACGAGGGACAGGCGGAACTCGGCACGATTGCCCACGCGCCGTCGCTGCTTACCAGGGATGTTTTGGCTCTTGCTGAAGTTCTCCATATCCTCGAGTTTGCAGAACTAAAAGACGGATCGATCCGTTTAACGGCCGCCGGCCGAGTTTTTGCACAAGCGGACACAGAAGAACGGAAGGGTCTGTTTAAAGAGCACTTGCTGCGGTTTGTGCCCTTCGCCGCCCACATTCATCGCGTTCTCGAGGAGCGTGAGGACCATTCTGCGCCACGCATACGATTCAAATCCGAACTCGAGGATCATTTGTCGTCAAACGACGCAGAAAGAACGCTGCAGACGATTATCCGCTGGGGCCGATATGCCGAAGTCTTTGCGTACGACGACGAAAAGCGATCATTCAATCGCCTCCATTCCGCAACATAATCTCCTAGAGTCGCCCTTTCCACTGGAACAGCCCGACTGTCGGTGGGGACCGGCTGGGCTATAATGTAGGAAGCGCGCCAATCATATCGGAGCGGCATGCGAACTTTGAGTCACGTCCTGAGGTCTTCGCTTCTGGTCGTCGCAGCGGCTGCAGCACTCCTGTTTGCTTTCGGATGGAATCCAGTCGGCAGTGCAACGAGCCTTCCCGATCCGAACCTAGATGAGTCGCCGGCCGCCGCACACGGGCGTGAGACAGTTGTGCTCGCAGGGGGATGCTTTTGGGGCATCCAAGCCGTCTTCCAGCACGTCCGAGGAGTAACCCAAGCGACAGCGGGCTATTCGGGGGGGTCGGTTAAGTCTCCGAGTTACGAGGAAGTCGGCAGCGGCGAGACGGGGCACGCCGAATCGGTCGAGGTTATCTACGATCCCTCGAAGGTCACCTTCGGTCAGCTTCTCAAAGTATTCTTCTCGGTGGCTCACGACCCGACCGAGTTAAATCGGCAGGGTCCCGACGAGGGAACCCAATATCGTTCGGCGATCTTCTACGAATCCCCGGATCAGCAGCGTATTGCGCAAGCCTATGTGATTCAGCTAACTCAGGTGAAGGTGTTCTCTCACCCCATCGTCACTGAAATTGTGCCGTTCAAGGCGTTTTTTCGTGCCGAGGACTATCATCAGAACTACGTTGTCCATCATCCGGACAACCCCTACGTAATGATCAACGATCTTCCCAAGGTCGCCAATTTGAAAAAGCAATTCCCGGATCTTTACGTCAACAACCGCTGAGCCATCCGCCTTCGAAAGTTGCGGGCTCAGATCGGGACCAGGCCGTGGCGAATCCCGGATATCACAGCTTCGGTGCGGTTGCCCACGCCCAGCTTTCCCATGATGGATGCCACGTGAAATTTCACGGTGTGCTCGGAGATCCCGAGTCGCGAAGCAATCTCCTTATTCCCAAGGCCCTCCGCCAGGGATCGAAGGATTTCGATTTCGCGAGCCGTTAAGGCCTCGGGAAGTGAGTCGATCGATTCCTGCACGGCGCCCGGCTCGAATAGGTGATCCGCATCGCTGGCATGAAACACGACCAGCCCGGCAACCGCCGCTTCGATTGCCGCGGCGATCTGATCGCCAGAGGCGTTGCTCGGCAGAGCTCCTCTAAGGCCCTGCCGAAACATGGCACCCCACTCGTCAGAAGGGCTGGGAGCAAGCACGATCACCGGCGTGCCGCTTGCCGCCTCCTCGAGCAGCCGCTGAAGCTGGGGGTCGTCCGAGCTTTCAATCTGCGCAACGATGACATCTGGAGAAGAATCCGCGAGAACGGTACTGAACGCGTCGGGTGGGTCGGCGTAGCCGCCAACCACTTGCAGTGAGGGGTACGGGCGCAGCAAACTCTCGAGCCCGGCCCTGGCCACAGGCGTCGGAGCCTTAATTAATACCCGAATCATGCAGCGACCCTAGTTTGTGAGCGAAGCCGCACTGCCACGGTTCTGACATTGGTCCGGTCCCCTCGAAGGAACTGGAGTCGAACTAGGCTCTCTCGAGCGTCCTCGAGCGCTTTTTCGAAATCGTCCATCGAATCCCAGACCTTGCCCCCAAAGCCGATCAAGATGTCGCCGGGCATTAGAGAAGCCATCGCCGCCGGACTCTCCCGTACAACTTCCAAGATCATTAAGCCTAGACCCTCTCGGCCTATCCTACTCATTTCCAGGGGGCGGGCGACGATGCCGAGCGGAGACGCCCACCGTTGCGCCCTTAGGTATCGAGAGACCGTATTGCTCGGCACAGCCAAGCCAATGCCCGCTGCGACCATGGTATTGACCCCGAGAACGTGGCCTTGGGCGTTGGCCAACGGCCCTCCGGAATTCCCAGGGGCGAGTCGGACATCTGACTGAATCCATTTCATTGGTCCCAGGCCGGGCACTCGCCCGATGGAATGGACGATTCCGGTCGTAAGCGCTCCGATGAATCCTAAGGGATTCCCAATGGCAATCACGAGCTCGCCGACTCGAACTTGATCGGAGTCGGCCAGCGTGGCAGAGGGCAACCCGGACTTCGAAAGGCGAAGAATGGCTATGTCGCGCCCCACGTCACGGGTGATCACCTCCGCCGGGGCGCGTGTTCCGTCCCACAACCCTACGTGAATCGGGCTGAACGCGGCAACGTGTGCGTTGGTCACGATCACTCCTTCCGGTCTTACGATAAATCCCGAGCCGTGCCCGCGCTGCCCCGAGCTCACGGACACGGTGGCGCGACGTAGTCTTTCCGCTATTTCTCCGAAGCCTTCTACAGGCATTCTAACTTCTCCTTCCTGGACGTTCCCCTACGACGACCGTCAACTCCTTTAGTACGCCACCGCGTATTGCCTTGATGTTTGCTGACTTTCCAATTTGGGCGGACTGAAAGAAAGCCTGGAGATCTTCGGTTTCCTCGGTCGTGACATCATTGACTCCGAGCACGATGTCTCCTGGCAGAACACCGCCTTTATCAGCAGGTCCATTGGATTCGACAGTAAGGACAATCAATCCGTTCTGATTTGGGACAGAAAGCTTCTGCCGCAGCCCCTCACCAATCGGCACCGGTTGTACTCCGATGCCCAGGTAACCGCGAGGCACGAACCCTCTTTCCATCAGTTTTGCCGTCACGTCCTTGATGGTGGCTACCGGCACAGCCAGGCCTGCAATTCGCGACAGGGCCGACGTCGCAAGTCCGATGATTTCGCCTCGGCCGTTCACCACTGCTCCTCCGGAGGACTGCGGAAACAGGC
>Ga0187782_10002759_pt1 | contig 12996 bp, 17 predicted proteins | sample 0715_SJ02_MP15_2_FD_132454 | JGI IMG/M metagenome (GOLD analysis project Ga0187782, IMG submission 132454) | Tropical peat soil microbial communities from peatlands in Department of Meta, Colombia - 0715_SJ02_MP15_20_MG | ecosystem: Environmental > Terrestrial > Soil > Wetlands > Peat | place...
AGCGGTATCGTTCAAGGTATCAGCCTAATAGGCGCGCAAAACGTACCGAACTTCTGGCTTCAATTGGTATCGGTTGTCCTGTGGATAATTGTCGGCGTGCTATTCCTTCGCCGTCCCGGGGAAGCGGTTGTTACCCTGACGCTCCTTTTGATTGTCTTCTTTATGGTGGAGGGTTTCGCGAAATTAATTTTTGCGCTCACGATACGGCCGCTTCCGAACTGGGGCTGGGTCTTAGCAAGCGGCATTATTGGAATACTGCTGTCTATCTATCTTTTGGCTAACCTCACCACGACAGCAGTCTGGCTGCTCGGTGTGTTGCTCGGGATCCAGCTTATCTCTGAAGGGGTGGCTCTCAGCTCGCTGGCGTGGCAGGTGCGTCGGGGTGCGTAGGCTCCCGCCGTGACAGGCGCCCTGAAGATGTGCCGGTCATGTCCATCGTGGTTTTTCGAGACCATTAAATCCGGCCTTATAGCCGCGGCACCACTCATCATAGGAAGGCGAGCCGGGGCCGCGCCGCCATTTAAAAGGCTCGCACTAACTCACGGGCGTATTGTTCTGAGGTGAAGCCATTCCGCTTATCGTCGACGCCGTCCTCGAACCCCGTATCCAAAGGCTCTTGGGCAGTCTGGAAAGCATGAATCTCAGCCACAACCACTTCCGTTCGCTACAAAATTGGGCTGCATTTTTTGTTTTCCGGCGCGCCGATTTTTTTCCAAGAAAGAAGCTTCAGGTTCGTTTCTTGACAATTTGCACTTCGGTCTTCAGTACTTTCAGCTAGCTCGACTGCCTCCCCACTCCACCTCTGTTATAGATATCCGCTCGCCATAACCAGCGGCCATACGGCGGCCATAGCCCCTGGTAAACTAGAAGTGTCCCGCTACAGGTACCGTGAGAGCGCGCTATTGTCCCGGCACAGGTACCGAAAAGGGAGTTTTAGGCCGCTTCCCGCGCTTCATTGTCCCGCTGTAGGTACCGTACTGTCCTGCTACAGCCGTGTGGTTCCGCTACAGGTACCGTGTTCTGAATTTGGGGCCAACGAAGATAGTCTCTGGTCGGCAGGTCGTCCGTAATGTCGGAGCTGAACTCCGTCAGAAGCCATTCGGTCGCGTGCTTAGCCTTGCGACTGAATGCACCCTTTGTAATCTCAACAATGAAGCCCCGGTCTTGTAGTAGTTGAATTGCCCTCGCGGCGGTGCTTTTGCCGATCTTCAGACTTTCGGCAGCATCACGTATCGATATGGAATCCGACCGTTATTTGAGCCGGGGCCTCCATAGCGGGAGGCCATCTCAACGTAAATTGCTCGCGCGTTGGCGGTGAGACTTTTCCAGGCCGGTGTCTTCAGCATTGAGTGATAGAGGCGAACGTGTCGGGCCTCCTTGTCAGAGCGCCCGGTTTTCCGAAGTTTACGAGACATGAGAAAAGCTCCGTGCGGTCTCGCGGCCCGCTAAAGACCCCAAGACCAAGGCCAGTTGTGAAACCACCGCAAGCCGCACGGAATGGCGGAACTCGATGGTCTTGTTGTCCCGTTTAGCGGACAAGGGATGAAAAACGGCCAACAGCTTGCCGGCCGCGAATTAGGATTGATGCACCCGAGACGATTGGTTGCGAACTGAAAACGCCCGGCGACTAGAGCCATTGGGCGCCCGGCTGCCCGCCGTAATCCAGCTGGAACCTTGCGTGAACCCTCTGCCCATCGTTTGCCCAAACGCTCGAGGCAAGTGGGCAATGTACGAGGTTCGTTCAGGCAGTTCGAGGGCAGTATCGTCGGCGCACGAGAAGCCAAACTAATGCTGATTTTTCGGAGATTTGTTTGGAGCGGGCGAAGGGATTCGAACCCTCGACCCCAACCTTGGCAAGGGTGGGAACCGGCTTTCCGCGGCTTGCCGGCAGTTTCCAGCGGGCGATTAACTCATTGTAAAACCTTACGCTTCACCGTACGACGTTGCGACAGCTTGCCGTGGATTTGAAGTCACGGTGCTTCCTATGTGCTTCCGAGCGATGGGGACGTCAGATCTTGGCCGGCCAGAGGATCACGAAGAGGGTCGTCGACGCAGCCCGCGCCTCGCACCGGGATCTGTTCGTGTGGGATTCGCAATTGAGGGGGTTTTGCGCTCCGGGTTTTGCCGTCTGGGACGAAGACTTTCATCGTCCAATATCGTGCCGGTGGTGGCCGTAGGGGACGGACCCGCCGCTTTACCATCGGCCGAGCCCACACGCTTACTGCGGACCAGGCTCGGCAAGCCGCCAAGCCTTATTGAGAATGACGGCCTCTAAGCCCTCGAAACCGAAGAGGCTGATTAGCAAGGGGAGGCGAAATTCCGCGCCGCCTAGCCCAATTAGACCACCTAGCGTGCCGATCAATGCGCCCGTGCCGAATGCGGCGGGTCGACTGCGGCGCAACGTTCGATCTTGGGACATGCGGGCACGACAGATGCCGCGCTCGAAAGCGCGTCAGGACAGTGCCCGCGACCCGTCGTGCCGGTGTGCTGCACAGGTTGCTTACGGCGACCTGTGGGGCAACGTCAGACTAGCTGCTCATAGCGGGCGCATCAAGAATGCGTTGACGGTCCTGGTGCATCAACGGAACTTCTCCTCATGGCCCAAACCGTCAATTCGCGGCAAGCAGCAATTCGGTCGCTTTCGGGGCGAAGCCGACATTCAGCGAGCCGCGTTAACGGTGACACGTCCCCCGGGGCGAAATTGAGGGGGACTGACACCCTCGTCGACTAAAACAACCGACAAACTGCCTCCGACTTGAGAGCCGTGATGGCTGCTCATTAAGACTCGGAGGCAATGCAATGATCGACAATCTCAGAGATTTCCACGCGAAGCTGACGACACCGCAAGCTGCGGCATTCGTCGGCCTTGGCGTGTCGTCGCTAGAGAAGCTGCGTGTCACGGGCGGCGGCCCGGCGTTTCTCAAAATTGGGCGTCGCGTTGTCTATGATGCACTGGATTTGGAGCAGTGGCTCGCAAAGCACAAGCGCTCCTCAACGTCCGGGATTCGACCCGCGGCTAGCGTGCCCATCGCTGAAAGTGGGAGGCAGCCGTGATCGATCAATCCCGGGCCGTTGGCGACATTCTGTTCGCCACGCACGCCGATCGGGCCTCGTACCTCGGCACGCTGAATCGGCTTCGGCCGCGATGGTTGCAAGAGAACAAGGACTGTTGGCAACGCATTCGGGACGTTCGGCAGGAAGCCTCTCCGCTACGCCCTGTTGTCGAGAGCAAGATCGATGTCGGCGGTGTCGCGTCGATCGAGAACGAGATCGAGGTCGGGGGGCGACGATATGTCGGCGCCCAGCGCCTCGCTGCGCTGTTGGGCGTGTCGCTGAGGACACTTTCCCGCTGGGACGCGACCGGCACGGGGCCGCCCAAGATCAAAGTCGGCCGGAAGGTCGTCTTCGACCTCGGCAAGATTCCACAATGGCTAGCAAGTCGAGAAATCCCACCAACCCGTATCACCGGGCGAAACTGAGGAGTAAGTACCATGCAAACTGTAAACACTATCAACCCGACGCCCAATCCGTTCGATCCTGCCGCGCTGCGGTTGGATCAATCGTTCGCGGACACCGTTGGCGTGAAGAAGCAGTTGATGACGGTGCCGGTGCGCAAGCCGAACCGTCAGGACTTCGTGCGGGTGCATCCCGATCCGCAGTACAGGCTGACGCCCGCCGCCATAATTGACATCAAAGAAGATCGCGAAGTTTATCTCCTCACGCTGGCGAAGATACTTCCGAGTGAATTTACAGCGGCGACGCGCCTGCGCGGCCTGGTGTAGCGATGCAGGAGCTGCAGGCGTGTCGCCGAACGACCGACTTGGCTGGCGGCGGCGATGCCGGATTCCGGACGAGCTCGCCAGCGGATGGCGCGGCCACCGCGGCGGAGGCGCCATGCGGACTTGCTGTCCTACCCTTCCGGGAGGTTTGGGCGGTCGATTTTGAGTACAACGCCAAACCGGGCACGAACCCCGAGCCCGTGTGCCTGGTCGCATGGGAATTGCGCAGCGATCGCAAGGTGCTCCTATGGCGCGATGGGTTTAGCGTCGCTCCGCCGTACTCGACCGGCGCCGACGTGCTGTCCGTCGCCTACTACGCCAGCGCAGAAATTGGCTGCCATCTCGCCCTCGACTGGCCGGTGCCCGAGCGCGTGTTGGACCTCTTCACGGAGTTCCGCAATCACACCAACGGAATTCCTCCGATCGGCGGCGCAGGGTTGCTCGGCGCGCTTGCCCACTACGGCTTGGACAGCATCGGCACCGTCGAGAAAGAGGAAATGCGCGACTTGGTCTTGCGCGGGGGTCCCTGGTCCGACGTCGAGCGGGCAGCGATTCACGATTATTGCGAGAGCGACGTTGCGGCGCTGTCGCGGCTGCTCCCGGCGATGCTGCCCAAGATCGATTTACCGCGTGCCCTGCTGCGTGGCCGCTTCCGCCACCCACGGATGATCACCGACCATCACGCGTCAATCGCGCGCTCGGAAGTGTTGTCTCGGGCACGACACATACTCTCTATCTCTCTAAATCTTAATGGACGGAGGCGACCGTGACGCGAATTGAAATGAAGATCTGGGACGCCGATCGCGGATGTTTCATCGCGACCGGAGAAGCAAAGGACGTCGACATAGACACGCTGGAGCGGGAAGCTGAAAGGCCCCCCGCGTCCGGCGACCGTTTCCTTAAGGGCCCATTCCCTGGCCTTGGATCACCGCGGCTGCCACCTTGCCGGGCCAAGCGTTGCTAGTGGGTCTTTGCGTCTGGCGGCTTGCCGGCGCAACGAAGAACCGCACCGTGTTTTTTGGCAACGCCGACCTCAAGTCGCTCCGCATCGACCGCGCGGCGAACCTAATCAAGGTCGCCCGTCAATCCGGCCGCTTCCCGATGGTCACTGTGTTGTGCGCTCGCCCATCGCGGAATGCCCGCGAGGCCCCACAATAGCGCCGCGGCGATTTCGCCAGACGGTGTCGCGTTACGGCCAATGGCAAGGCGAAGAACGACCCGCGCGGCCAATCGGCGACATCGCGTATAAGGAGGCGAGGAGATTCAACAAAGCCCTCTCGAAGAGGGGTAGAAATACAAGTTTAGACGACCCGATTGATTTCATTGACGGAAGTCCCCGGAATTAACCATGTTCGCAGGTCTTACGCGCGCGCGAGAGGCGCTGCGTTCCTTGCGTGACTGCGCGGGTTGGTCAATCGGCCCAATCCGACCGCAACGCAGTGTGGTGCACCGTGTGCGTGATGTTTCAGCGCCCAAGCAAGGTAGTGCTGGATCGCTCGTGTGTCGGGGCCATTCGTTCGCCAATTTGAATCCGGTGGCGTGCCGCAGCATGTGCGGGTGCACGCCAAAGGTAAAGCCGGCCCGCGGCCGGACGTCAACAAGGGACGGTTGGCATCCGGAAAGCCGCCGCCACCATACGCAGGGAGCAGAGCAGGCTCGGATCCGTCGCGGCACTTAGTTCACGCCGTGAATGCCATGGTTCTTGAGCACCAACCCAGTCCGTTAATCATCACCGCGAAACCGCTGCGCGTTCGTCGGCGTTCCGCCAAATCGCAGCTTTCAGACACTTTGGTGCAAATAAATTGGGCGCGTTCACAGATTCCATAATCTGGTTTTATGCGTGCGCCGCGAAAGACAGCCACTGACTTGTGTTGAATCGACGCTGTTCGTTTGAAATCGCCGGCGGCTTAGAAGCGAACGTTAATTCAGCGCATCATTGCTCGGAAATAAGTGGTTAATTCGAGCAGGTGCAGATCGTGGCGTCGACAACCGCGCCCGGCGCATAACTTCGGCCGAACCGATGTCTGCCTATTGAGTGAGCTGCTCTCGCTTGCCGTTAATATTTGACAAAGCCGGCCAGCGGGAAGGCGACGTTGAACCGGGATCGCGTTACCTCCACCTGGGAGTCAGTGGAGCCCGGTCATTTGGCTCTAAGGAAGTATTCCGCCACTCCGGTGAGCAGGCCAAGCATGAGGAGCGGAAGTAACCATTCGGTCGATGCACCGAACAGACAAGCCACTAGCGCCAATGCCCAACAGGAGCCCGTGATCCAGAAGCCTATTGCAAGGGAATCCGGAAGCTTTTCCATGCGCGACCCCTTTTTGCGCGCTGGCTGCCGATTAGCTACCGATCGAGGCCGTTGCGCTCGACAGGGGTCATCAGCCCGAAGGCGTTCAAAGGGGAACCCCATCCCCGCCATTATTCTAGCTCAACGCTCGGACTGGGCAAACTGTCGTTTCGACTGTCGGATTCACAAATGCGTCGCTTTGAGATCGAAGACTTGCGAGGGCCGCTACGAACCTCGGGCGCGCGCAGCGCAAGCGAAATCACTCTCTCCGAAAGAAGCGACAAGCTCAACGGGATAAATAGTCGGCCTGACGAGGTCACTTCACTAAATTTTGCCAAGGTGTCTGTAGGCGACAGCAGTTTCGGCGGACCAAAGCGCACAAAATGTCCTCCGGCAAATTGAATGTTCAGATCTAAGAATAGCCCACGTAACTCGATCGGCTCCTTATCCCTAACCTTGATGAGAACAGGTTTTCCAACTCCGCTCCGACGTTGCGTATATGCTTGTTGATAAAATCGATACAACTGGTCGCGGTAACGAGACACTCCTTTAAGAACCGCATCCGGAACAACGTGGTACACTCGCAAAGACAATATCGTTGCAAGTTCCATCAAATGGAAAAAGGAATAGCAAGCCAACCTCTTGCTGCCCTCGCCCTGAAATTTCTCGTGTCCGAAGGGTATTCCAAGTTTGCGCAAGGATTTGATGTATTCGAAAAAGGTATTTTCGCTCACGGCGCCGCGGTATCCAAGTTCGGTTAAGAGCCAGAGCGCTTGCCCACGCCTTAATCGAATTTGCGGTAAGCTGGTAAGGAGATCATCGCCATTTGGCAGCGACGAGTTTCGCCGTCGCCGTTGGGGGTTCATATTTGTGACCATCTATGTGTGCTAGTGGCGTCCACATGACATCGGACCACGAACGAGCGCTACTGACACACGCTTGAAACTTCTACTTCACAACAAGCACTGGGCAAGCAGCGTGGTGGAGGATTTTTTGTGCTCGACTACCGATCATCCGGTCATATAGGGCGGAATGGCCGCTTGCTCCGACAATGATTAGATCGGCACCAAGATCGCCGGCAAGCTTGAGGACAGTGCGCGCCGGATGTCCCGCCAGAACATGGGTACACAGTTTGACATGACTCTTCTCGGCTAAAGCGCGGGCTTGCTGGACTGTCTTATCGAAGCGCACGGTCGTTGTCGCACCCGCATTCTTTTCTTCGCTGAGCTCCGGCATGTGCCCTCGTTCTTCTACAGACACCACGTGGAGCTCGGCAGCGTCCCTCTTGGCCATGCGCAGCGCCAACTTCAGGGCGTTGAAGGCGTGATCTGACCCGTCATTGGCATGCAGGATTCTCGTGAACATCCGGCATCCTCCCAGTGTTTTTGATTCTTTTCGTTTTTTGTGGCTGTGCACAATGGTGCTGTAAAATCAACCAGAAAGCAACCAGGGAGCATGCCATTTTCTCACGAGGGGATTTTCGACAACGACAGCGGAATTTTCCTATCTGACGACCAGTACGGGACAGCCGGCGAGGTGGACAATTCGGTCGGCCCTGCTACCGAGCATCCGTTCGTAAAGTTCCGAATGTCCTGCCGAGCCGATGACGAGAAGGTCCGCTTTCAGTTCAGCGGCAAGCTCGACGATGTCACGTACTGGATGGCCCGCCAACACATGCGTGTGAAGGTGTACGCGCGCCTTTTCCGTCATCTCACGCGCCTGGTTGATGACTTTATGGAAGCGGCGAGCCGCGGTGCCGACCTCCTCTCTCACCTCCTCTATGAATTCGGGCATATAGTCGATTTCTTCGACCGAGACCATGTGAAGCTCGGAGTGATTCTCTTTGGCGATCTTGATCGCCATTGCTAAAGCGCGGAATGCGCGCTCTGAGCCGTCGTTGGCGCAGAGAATTTTTTCGAACATGGGCGCCTCCACCCTAATCGCTTTTGACCGCAGCCGTTTCGAGAGGCGTTCTGCTTACAGCGGGCGATAAAGCTTCTTTCGGTTCGGGCTCCGGAAGAAGATGGTGTGGTAGATAAAAAGCATTCGCGATCAACGTCGGCACTACCGCACTGCCGATCACGCCGGCGACCAGGATGGAATATTGAGCCTGAGTGATGATCCCGTGCGAGAGCCCGAACAGCGATGAAATGGTACCGAAGGTCAATCCGGTGGACATCAGGAGCGTCGTGTACATGGCTTCCGGATTGGGTGTCTTGAAGGCCCGCGTGACTGGGTAGACGCCAGCGAACTTGCTTATCATTTTGGCGGCAAGCATGAAGAAGAACGCGAACGGTGCAGCGATAAGCGCTGGTATCGAGACAAATGCGCCAGCGCGGATGAAATAAAACGGCGTCATCAGACCGAAAGTCATAGCGCGCATCCGGCGGATCAACGCGTGGTCCTTGCCGACCGTGCCGGCCAACACCATGCCGATGATGTAAGCCGGCAGCACCGCCTCGCTATCAGCCCAGCCAGCCAAGGCGCCCAAAGCCAACAGAAAGAACAGCAGGTATTTAATTTCCATTTCGGAGGGTCGATTGCCGAACCGGCGATTAAACCATGGCGTTACAAAAGGAAGCGCCGCGAACACGACAATTCCAATCGCAGCAAAGATCAGAGTGCGCAACGTAAACGGTGCGAAGATGAAACCAAGTGCCAGAACGGTGCCGAGATCGTTGATGAAGCAGGCAGCCAGCACCGTCTTCCCATATTCGGTTTTGTTGAGCCCGTATTCGATCATTACCGCATAGACCACGGCGACCGACGTGGTGGAAAGCGCAACTCCAGCGAGCCAACTCGCGCTGTTATTCCAACCCAGCACGAAATAAGCGGCCGCCGCGCAGCCCAGAAATGGAAAGAAAAACCCGATCAGGCCGAGAGCGGTCGCCTCCTTCCACTTTTTCTTGAATACGATCGGATCTAATTCCGCGCCGGCCAGAAATGTCAGCATGATGGCGCCAATCCCCGCGAGGAATTTGATCCATCCCTCGTCGGATCCCAACACGCTCGCTCCAAAAATGGTGCCGAGGATGAGCTGTGCGGCGGTGCCAACGCAGATCTCAGTGAGGGCGGTGGAAACGCGGAGCCACACTGACAATAAACTCGCGATCAATGCGAGCGCTACCCAAAGGGCAAAAAGTGTCCAGACAGCGGTCATCCGCTAACCTCCAGCGCAATTTGTCAGCTCCCGCTCAAGCACTGTGCTTACGCCTGTGCTCGATCGGCAGGCACGAAACAAACTTGGAGGCAGCGGGAGCAAAAGAAAAACTCCTACCGACGCCAAGCGCCCGGCAGGAGTCATCAGCCTTTGCAGGCGGTTTCCGGGGGGACTCCTTCCCCTGACCTGAGTTAAGCGATTGAAGTCGGAAAATCAATGGTCACTCTGAGGAAATTTTGAGCGTGAGTTTACTGCAAGTAAATCAGGTTTGAACAAAACAAGAAATGTCCGCCTCGATTCAAGGCTCAAATCAGCGCCACGCCGACAATGAGAACGAACAAGATCGCTAGGAGGACGTAAGCAGCATACGCGTTCACGTTTCCAACATGCATGCGCCTGGCGAATGCCGCGATATCGCGCAATGCATGAATGGGCGGCTGAAGGACGAAACGATCAATAATGTGGGCCTCAGTGTATTCGCGCCTAATCGCTGTGCGGAAATGGGTGGCAACGGCCTCTGTGCTTTCTTCGCTGGCAGACGGAGTCAGCAAGGCAGCGAAGATCACTCGAACCGGATTGGAGAATCCGGTGGCCGTATAGGTTAGCGCAGGCGATAGGTGACGCAGCCCGCCGTCCCAAGCGAGGCCGCGCGTAATGCCTCGATAGCGCGTCAGCAAACGAAATGCGAAGAAGGTCAGCGCCAGGATGACGGCGAGGGCGACTAGCATGTAGCTCGTCGACATCGCAAATACTACAGGGTTGCGCTCTTCGCCCCTGTGCAACACGACGAGACCGCGTCCGGGAAGAAGTCCTCGTCCCACCTGAGCTCCTAAGTCGTGGAATTCAGAAACGAATGCCGGCGGAAGATTCTGCGGCTGCTGGGCGGTGACGAGAAAGAACGGCGGCACCAGCGCTTCGGTGGCGCTCGCATGTACGAGTGGCGCGACCGCGCGGTCGATTTGCGGAATAACGTATGTCGGCAAAATGCCCAAGATGACACATAGGACCGCCAGCAGCGCCAAGGATGTTCGAACCACCGCAGGCGCCTCATGCGCCCTGGCTGCGGCCCGCGAACGCGACATTCCAAGAAAGCCACTGGCAAAGACCTTTACAAAACAAGTGACGGCGAGGCCGGCGGTAAGCGCTAGCAAGGCCCCGCAGATCGCGAAGATGATCTTAATCACGGTCGATGACAGGACTGCCGAACGCAACATTGTTTGGAGCGTAAGCCATTCGCTGACGAAACCGTTGAATGGGGGCAGTGCCGCAATGGATAGCACGCCGATCAAAAAGAAAGCGCTGGTCCACGGCATGCCGCGAATGATGCCCCCCAGGCGGTCAAGATCTCGCGTCCCGGTTCCCGATTCGACGGCGCCGGTGCCGATAAAGAGCAGCGCTTTGTAAACGGAATGGTTGGCGAGATGGTAAAGGGCTGCGACAACCGCAACAGCGGCGACGACTTGATGATCGGTCGCAGTGAAGACCATAGCAGCACCCACTCCGGCTGCGACAATTCCCATGTTCTCGATCGTACTGTGCGCCAGCAGTCGTTTCATCTCGGCTTGGATCGTCGCGTAGAGGATACCAACTAGCGCCGATAGGCTCCCAATTACGAGAACGATCAAGCCCGGAGTTGCTCCGACCGACGGAGCAAGGTCGAGATTGGTTCGCACAATGCCGTAAATTCCAAGATTGACGATTACCGCCGACAACAACGCGGAGACGTTGGTGGGTGCAACAGGATGTGCGACAGGCAGCCAGCTATTGAGAGGTACCAGGCCGGCTTTCACTGCGAAGCCGAAAAATGAAAGCAGGAAAATGACCATGCGCAAAGCGTCGCTGGCGGCGGGCGCAGAGGTCCGCATCGCTGAAAACCCCAATTCGCCCGTCGCACCGGCGATGAGAAGGAAAGCGATCGCGACTGCGATCGTACCTCCCTCGCTCATCGCCAGCATGACATATCCGGCTCGAGAGCTATCGGCACGCTCAAACTCGTAATTGACGAGGAGATAGCTCGCAATGGACACAAATTCCCAGGCAACGAGAAACGAAATCGCGTCGCCAGCGATGAGTACAAATACAAGGGAAGAAAAAAGGGCGAAATAAAGAATGCTAAAGTAACGCAAACTGTGATGAGCAAGGTATTTCCTCAAATAGCTGCCGGAGAAGATTGAAACCGGCAGGAACACGAGGCCAGTCACGAACAGAAAAAAGGCGGAGAGACGGTCGGCTTCTAGCGTAAGCGTTCCCAACGTGAGCAGTGGCCACAGCGTGAGGTGAAATTCTGCATCGAATACGAGCAGCATGATGCTGGCTAGCAAGACGATTAAAGCTGCGAGCGAACCAACGACTGCCAGCAAAGGGGCTAGCTGTCGCCGCGGCGTTACCAGAGCAAGAACTGCGCCCGCCGCGCAGACGATAAAAAATGCAACAACGAGCTGTGTCGCGTTCATGACGGTGCTTTCATTGCGGGACGCCGAGCAGGCACCGTCATCGATGGCGGCTTCCGTTCGACAGCAACAAGGAGCCCGTGCAGGATTGCCAGGGGCGGCGGAGGGCAACCCGGCACGACTACGTCGACCGGAATCATTTCCGCCGCTCCGCCCAAAGCGGCAAAGCTGGGACCAAACACGCCGCCTGAGGCAGCGCAAGCGCCTATAGCAACAACACGTTTCGGCTTCGGCATCGCCTCGTACGTCTTGCGCAGGGGCAGTCGCATGGCGTCTGAAACAGGCCCGGCAACAAGCAGAATATCCGCATTGCGCGGCGTGGGGGTGATGAAGAAGCCAAGCCGATGCATGTTGTAATAAGGATTATTGATCTGTCGCGCCTCGCTCATGCAGGCGCCACATGCGCCAGCATCAACGAAGCGAATGTGCAGCGAACGGCCAAACATGCTTCCGAGCTTATCCAGCGCCGCGGTAGCATCCGCCGTTTGCATACCCCACTCGTAATCGGGCAGCCACGAAGCCGGCTCCGCAACCCCCCGCCGACATCGGAAGCAATGCACACAGCGGCATCGATCGATCACGATCTCATCATTCTCGCGCGCAATGGCGCGAGTGGGACAGCGTGCTACAAGCGTATCCGCGGCAGTTACGGATTTCGGGGCCGTTTCGATCGGCAGCCCGGGCGATACGCCAGGCGCACTGTCAAAGCGGCGGGGATAAACGCTCGTCTTGACGCCAGTGCGAAGACCCTTGAGTACCCAATTTGCCATTGGTCTCCTTTATCGATCACATTCGGCGTTCGACAACGCGAAGCTCGCAAGGATGATCGGGAAATCCTGAAAGGCAAAATTCTCTGCCGCGAGATGGAAGCCGTGCCAATTCGTAAACGAGGGCGGCGTCACGCGGTAGCGTATGACGGTGCCGTTTTCATCAAGTCGCAGCCAATGAAATGCTGCGCCAAGCGGTGCTTCTACGGCGGCGAGTGCGGCGCCTGCGCGCAGCTGACCGCTATCCAGACGAGTCGGTCCTTCTGGTAATGCCGACAAAATTTTGTCGATGATGGCGGCGGATTGTTCAGCCTCGGCAAAGAGGATGCGCAAACGAGCGTAGCCATCACCCTCCCGCGCAACCGAAACGGAAAAATCTACAGAAGCGTATGCCGCGTACGGAAATAATTTGCGAATGTCATGTGCGACGCCGGAGGCGCGCGCAATCGGTCCGACCAGACCGTAGGACCGCGCCTCGTCCTTGGTGACGACGCCGACCTCCTCGAGACGATCGAGGAAACTCGAGGAGTAGCGTAGCATCTGGAGAAGATCG
>Ga0187782_10002760_pt1 | contig 12995 bp, 9 predicted proteins | sample 0715_SJ02_MP15_2_FD_132454 | JGI IMG/M metagenome (GOLD analysis project Ga0187782, IMG submission 132454) | Tropical peat soil microbial communities from peatlands in Department of Meta, Colombia - 0715_SJ02_MP15_20_MG | ecosystem: Environmental > Terrestrial > Soil > Wetlands > Peat | place...
GAACCAGGCTCCCCCCGAGCAGACCGAGCCGGTCAAGCCCAAGCGCACGTTCGTCACGCCGAAGTACGAGATCTCCGCCGGCTACGCCCATCGCAGCTACTACTCAACCGACGGCACAACGCTTGGAATGAACGGCTGGTACGGATCTTTCGAGGACAATTTTCACAGCTGGATTGGCCTGATCGGCGAGGTCGCAGGTACGGGCAAGAATCAGGGCATCGTTCAGGGAGTCAACCTCGGAAAAACCAACATCTACACCTTCATGGTGGGCCCCGAGGTCTATCCTCTCCGGCATCGCAAGCTCACTCCCTTCGGCCATTTCTTGTATGGCGCCGGATACTACCGGAATACAGTTCCTGCTATTAGCGGTTTTGGCGCAGCGGCCACCAATATCGTGGTTCGCGCTTGGCAGGGGGGCGGCGGACTCGACTTGAATATCACCCACCAGTGGGCCCTTCGCCTCATACAGTTCGACGTCGCCAGCTCCAACTTCTACCCCACTACCACCAGCTTCGTGAACAGCACCATGAAGCGCGTTTCGGTCGGCCTCGTTTTCCACATCGGCCAGCGTTAGCTCCTTTTCTGCCGCGACCTGCGCCGCCGTCGAATCATCCAATCCAGCCTAGGCAGGCGACGGCACCCCTACCGGAAGTTCGCAGTCTCCGCAGCCAGTCGCCTGCCGTCCACTCGGTTCGCGCCTGTCGTCAGATCGGGGAGAAAAGGAGAATCTCGATGCCATACGTCACCGTCGGCCAGGAAAATTCCCACAACATCGACATCTACTACAAAGATTGGGGCAAGGGACAACCTGTCGTCTTCAGCCACGGCTGGCCGCTCAGCGCCGACGCGTTCGAGGACCAGATGATGTTTCTCGCTGCCCGCGGCTACCGCTGCATCGCGCACGACCGCCGCGGCCACGGCCGGTCGAGCCAGCCGTGGGGCGGCAACGACCTCGACACCTACGCGGACGATCTCGCCGCGCTCGTCCAGTCGCTCGACCTCACAGACGCGGTTCACGTCGGCCATTCGACCGGCGGCGGCGAAGTCGCTCGCTACATCGGCCGCCACGGTTCCAAGCGCGTTGCCAAGGCCGTCCTGATCGGCGCGATTCCTCCGCTCATGCTCAAGACCCCCGCGAATCCCGGCGGCTTGCCGATCGAAGTCTTCGACCAGATTCGTGCCGGCGTGCAGTCTGACCGCTCTCAGTTCTTCAAGGACTTGAGCGCGCCGTTCTACGGCGCCAACCACCCGGGCGCGAAAGTATCGCAGGGCCTGCGCGACTCCTTCTGGTTGCAGGGCATGATGTGCGGCATCAACGCCGCCTACGACTGCATCAAGGCCTTCTCGGAAACGGACCTCACCGAAGATCTGAAGAAGATTGACGTGCCCACGCTCATCCTGCATGGAGACGACGATCAGATCGTTCCGATCGGCGACTCCGCGATGCTTTCGTCCAAAATCGTCAAGGGAGCCATCCTGAAGGTGATTCCCGGTGCGCCCCACGGCATGTGCTCCACGCTCAAGGATCTCGTGAACGCTGAGTTGCTTGCTTTCATCAAGGGCACTACAACGGCCGCGACCGCGTGATTCACTAGACCGACCGCCACGTTGATGTTGCGTAGGTGCGTGAGGTCATAGCATAGTTCGGCGTGATGGAGATTCCTCTCGGCGGCGCGGCGCAACGCTGGGCCCTTGTGTTCGTCTCGCTCGCGACTGCGGCGATTCTGGTTTCGCAAGCCGGCATTCGCTGGCGCGCGGATCATCTTCTCGATTCGCAGAAGGTCGATTTGATGGAGCGCGGCGCCGCGCTCGTCCCCGGCGACGCCGATGCCTGGGATCGCCTGGGCCGTCTGCGCCAGTGGGATTTCGTTCACCCTGACTTGTCCGGCGCGATCGGCGACTACCAAAAGGCAGTCGCCAAGGACCCGCGCTCGGCGCACTTCTGGATGGACTTGGCCGGCGCGTACGAATCGGCCGGCGACGACGTCCGCGCGCAGGATGCATTCGCTCATGCGAAAGCCGTCTATCCCGCCTCCGGCGAAGTCGCGTTCCACTACGGAAATTTTCTGCTGCGCCAGCAGCAATATGCCGCGGCGTTCGAGCAACTGCGCGAAGCGATTCACGCCGATCCGACCTTTCTGCCGCTTGCGATTTCCCGCACGTGGCGCGCCACCGAAGACGTCGATCAGCTTCTGGGCGAAGTGCTTCCCGCGAACGCGGATGCCTATCTGCAGGCGGTCGATTTCTTCGCGTCCACTGGCCAGGCCGAACCTGCGATGGAGGTCTGGCAACGGCTCGTGGCGCTGCATCAACCGTTCGGCTTGCCGCGCTCATTTTCGCTCCTCGAGGAGCTGATCCACGAGGATCGCGCCGACGACGCGAGCCGCGTGTGGCGCGACGCTCTCTCGGCCGCGGGCTTGCCGCACGACGATCCTCCGAATCATTCGGCGATTTGGAATGGAGATTTCGCGAACAACTTCGCGAACGGCGGCCTCGACTGGCGATGGAGCGATTTGCTGGGCGCGATGCCCAGTTTCGATGCCGCTCCTTCGGGAGGCGGCGCGCGCTCGCTTCGGCTCGACTTCAGCGGCGGCAGCAATCTGGAACTAATTCAGCCGGCGCAGTGGGTGCCGGTCGAGCCGGGTCACGGCTACCACTTTCACGCGCTGATGCGCTCGGAAGGGATCACGACCGAAAGCGGCGTCGCGATTTCGATCGTCGATCCGAAGCACTTGGATGCCGTGAACGTCGCGACCGAAAGCTTGACGGGCACGCATCCGTGGACGCCGTTCGAGCTTGACCTGACGACGGGTCCGGAGACGCACTTCTTAGTCGTGCGTCTCGTTCGCAGCCCGAGCCGGCTTTTCGACAACAAGCTCGCCGGGACGGTGTGGGTCGCGGATGTGGCGCTCCTGCCATCCGCCGCGCCAGCGGAGCAAGCCTCGCGATGAGCCTGCTCCGCGTCGGACTGTGCCTGCTGCTCGCGTGGGCGGTGCTGGCGATTGGCGGCACGGAAGTATGGGCGACGTCTTCGATCGAGATCGGAGCCGCGGCGCTGTTCGTCCTGTGGGCGGTGCTGGCGGCTCTGAAATCCGTCGAGCGAATCGATTGGAGCCCGCTGAATTGGCCGCTGCTCGGCCTGCTCGCGATCGGGCTGTTTCAGTTGGTTTTCCACATCACGCCGTATCCGTTTCTGACGCGCATGCAACTGCTAAGACTGGCTGCGTATTTCCTGATTTTCTTTTTGACGGCGCAGGCGTTCCGGTCGAGCGCTGATTTAAAGGGACTCGCCTGGTTCTTGATCGTGCTCTGCTTCGCGGTCTCACTGTTTGGAATCATTCAGCACTTCACATCGACCCGCGAAATCTACTGGTCCGAGGCGTTCAAGACGGAAGGCGATCCGTTTGGGCCCTACGTGAACCGCAATCACTTTGCCGGCTTCGTGGAACTGACGCTGCCAATCGGACTGGCGATGATCGTCTTTCGCGGCGTGCACCGCGACGTCCTTCTTCTGACAGGATTGCTGACGATCGTGCCGGTCAGCGCGCTCGCATTGTCCGGCTCGCGCGGAGGGATCATCGGCTTCGCATTTGAGATCGGCGTGCTCGCGCTGCTGTCGCGCAGCCGAAAGACAGGCGCGTGGATGAGCCCGCGCGTCATCGCGATAGGAATTCTCTTGTTGCTGGGGCTTGCGGCGGTCGCATGGATCGGAGCGAACACGGCGATCGAACGGTTTTCCGCGATGAAGTCGCCCGAGGTTTCTCTGGGCCGCCGATTCTCGATGGCGCGGGGCGCCGCGCACATTTTCCGGGATCACCCGCTCATAGGATGCGGCATCGGCGCGCTTGTGGACGTTTTTCCCCGGTACGAAACGGCGTACGACGGAAAGCTTGTGGACCACGTCCACAACGACTACATGGAGACGCTGGCGGAAACGGGAATTCTCGGCGGACTTTGCGGCGCGGCCTTTGTGTGGATCCTTTTCCGGGAAGCGCGAAAACGTTTGGAGGCAGAGCAAGGCCATTTTTCGCGCGCGCTGCACGCCGGCGCCATCGTCGCCGTCAGCGGAATACTGCTTCACAGTCTGGTTGACTTCAACCTGCAGATTCCCGCGAACGCGCTGCTGTTTCTGGTGCAGGCTTACCTGATCACTTCGCCGCCGCTGAGTTCCAGTGCGCCTCCCGGCCGCCGCCCGGCTCCCACGGAAGTCTGAGGACCGAAGCGCTTCGCTTTCCATTCACGTCTAAACCACTCGGCTGACGTGCATTTGACGAATGTATTCCCAGCAAACGGTTGACAGCGATACATGGCGTCATCCATAGTGTTTCGGGGTCATCCTTGGCGATGGTTCTTACCGTCCGCGGGGTCTCGGACTGGTTTCGGGCGAACCATATCTGGCTGGCGGCGGTCCTGCTGATTGCGAGCGTGCAGGCGGCCGGCGGCCAGGAGCAGTACGAAACTCCGCAGCAGACGAACGAAAAGATTCAGAAGCTCGCCGCCTTGGCGCGCTCGCGCCCGGTCGATACTCCCATCGGCAGCGGCGATCTCCTCCACATCGATGTTTTTGACGTTCCCGAGCTCTCGCGCGACGTTCGCGTCAGCGATACCGGCGACATCAGCTTTCCTCTGATTCCAGACCGAATTCCCGCGGCGGGCCAGACTCCCTTCGAACTGGAATCCAAACTCGAAAAGCTTCTGATTGAAAACGGCCTCGTCTCCCATCCGAATGTCTCGGTATTTGTGAAGGAGCAGAACAGCGCGCCGGTTACGGTGGTGGGAGCGGTGAACCATACGATGGTGTACCAGGTGGTGCGGCCCACAACGCTGCTCGAGGTGCTTTCGGCCGCCGGTGGCATATTGGATACGGCGGGAAGCATTGTGATCATCACCCGCCCCGTTCCCGCCGGGACAGTGGAGGCGGAACCCGCGAGCGCAACGACGGATCCGGTGGCCGATGATCAGAAGATTACGATTCGCCTGCGCGACCTGCTGGAATCGGGTGATTCCGTTTACAACGTCCGGGTGTACGGCGGGGACACGATCACCGTGCCGCCGGCCGGGGTTGTGTACGTGCTCGGATTCGGCGTGGCGCAGCCCGGCGGGTATGTCGTTCAAAGTCACGGGGAGCAGATCACGGTGCTGAAGGCGATCGCGCTCGCACGTGGTTTGACAACGTTTGCGAAGTTGGACGCTGCGACCATCATGCGTGCCAATCCGGCGACCGGACAACGGGACGCGATCCCGGTCCACATCAAGGAAATCCAGGACCACAAGTCCGCGGACGTTCCCTTGAAATCGGATGACATTCTGTACATCCCGGACAGCCGGGGGAAGAAAGCGTTGGCGCGCGGTACGGAAGCGGCTCTGGGGATCGGCAGCGGCGTTGCCATCTACCGGATGCCATGAACTTGATCCGAGCCGAGGAAATGAAAGCGGAGCATTTGAGGAGCGCGGAGTAGATGGAAGACGCATCCAGATTCGCACTTCGTGAGCGTAAGGCTGCGGAATCTCTTACGGTCATTCCGGCTCCCACCGTTCTTCCGTGGGATCACGCACCGCGGGAGCCGCACCTCCTCGATTATTTCATCGTCATCAAGAAACATCAGTGGCTTGTGATCACGTTTCTGCTGACGGTTGTGACGGTGGTGACGATCGCGTCGTTCAAGATGAAACCGATCTACGTGGCCACGGCACGCGTCGAGGTCGACAAGGAAGTGCAGAACACGGTCCAGTTCCAGGATTCGAATCCCTACGATGAATTCGAGGACATGGACAGCTATTTGGAAACGCAGACCAAGATTCTGCAAAGCGAGACGCTGGCCCTGCAGACGATCAAGACTCTCGACTTAGGGAAATATCCGGAGTTTGGAGGCGCGTCCACGCCGCTGAACTTTGGACAGGCGGGCTCCTCGGAAAGGAAACCGGCGATCCTGGGGGCCTTTCTGGGCTCGCTCAGCGTCAAGCGCGTACCCAACAGCCGGCTGATTGAAGTGAGCTTCGAGGCGCAGGACCCGCAGCTTGCGGCGCAAGTCGTGAACGCGCACCTTCAGGACTACATCGAGTTGAACTTCCGCAGCAAATACGACGCCACGACCCAAGCCTCCAATTGGCTCTCGGCGGAATTAGAGGAGCTGCGGATCAAGGTCGAGAAGTCAGAAGATGCGCGCTTGGCATACGAGCGCGAAAATCAGATCTGGCAAATCGACGAAAAACAGGACATCACAACACAGAAGCTTGGCGACATGAGCAAGGCCGTGACGGAAGCTCAAACCGAGCTGGCGGAAAAAGAGGCGCTATATCGCATGGCTACGTCGGGCAACATCGATGCTTTGCCGGCGGCCCGAGAAAGCACCGTGATTCAGGATTTGCTCAAGCGGAAAGCTGATCTAGACCAACAGTACGCGGACGCGGTGAATCAATATGGACCGAACTACCCGAAGGTACAGCGCCTGCTCGACCAGCAAAAGGAACTCGCCGACGACCTAGAGAAGGCGCGCAAGACCGTGGCGGACGGCGTCGCCGAGGATTACAACACGGCGCGCAATCGAGTAGCGCTGCTTCAGGAGGGACTCGACAAGCAGAAGGCAGAAGCAAACGACCTGGCGGAAAAGCTGGTTCAGTACCACATCCTGCAGCACGATGCCGAAGCGAACAAGCAACTGTATGACGGCTTGCTCCAAAAGCTGAAGGAGGCAGGCATTACAGCAGGCTTGCGTTCGAGCAATATTCGGATCGTGGATCCGGCGCTCGTGCCGACGGGCCCGTCCCGGCCGCAGAAGGCGCGGAACATCCTGCTGGCATTTCTCGTTGGACTCGTGGGAGGCATTGGGTTGGCGATCTTCCGGGAATATCTCGATAACACCGTCAAATCGCCCGACGATATCGAGTTGCTGGCGGGGCTGCCTTCGCTGGCAGTAGTTCCGTCATTGCCCGGTCTGAACGGACATCAAGGCAAACTTTCCCGCCTGGCCGGAGAAAGTGCACGACAGCTTGGCGCGGGCCCGCGAGTGGAACTGCTCTCCTACGTGCAGCCGAAATCGCAAATTTCCGAGGCGTTCCGGGCGCTGCGCACCTCGCTTTTGCTCTCCCAGGCCGAGCATCCGCCTCAGGTGATTCTCGTAACGAGCGCGCTGCCCCGCGAAGGCAAGACGACAGCGGCGGTGAATCTGGCCGTGACCCTGGCACAGCTCGGCGACAGAACATTGCTGATGGATTCCGACATGCGGAAGCCGGGTATTCGCCGCGCGCTGAACCTGACGGTTGGAAAGGATTCGGGCTTGAGTTCGTATTTGGCGGGAGTCTGCACGCTTGATGAAATCATGATTCCGCACCCGACGATCAACAATCTCACAGCGTTGACCACGGGCCCTGTGCCGCCCAGCCCGGCGGACCTTCTTTCCTCACACCGGATGCGGGAGGCACTTGCGGAGCTGAGGCGCCGGTTCAAGTTCATCGTGATTGACTCGCCGCCGATCATGGCTGCAACCGATGCAGTGATTCTATCGTCGCTCACGGACGGGGTATTGCTGGTAGTGCGGAGCGGGGAGACGCCCAAGGAAGCGTTCACGCGCACACGCGACCTACTCGTGGGCGTGAAAAGCCGGCTGCTCGGCGTAGTTTTGAACGCGGTGGATTCGAGCGCGCCGGACTACTACTACTCATATCGCTACTATCCGTACGCATACGGTTATGGATACGGAGAGGATGTAAGCAGGGGGCGAGATTTTTCGACTGGGACCGGCGATAGCCCGGAGTCTTCGGATTAGGAGGAAATCTTGCGCTACCTGATAACCGGCGGTGCAGGTTTCATCGGTTCGCATCTGGCGGAAGCAATTCTCGCGCGAGGTGGCGAGGTGTTCATCCTGGATGATCTCTCTACGGGGAGCGTCGAGAACATCCGGCATTTGAAGGGCCGCGAGCGTTTTCACTACTTCTTCGATTCGATCACGAACCGGCAGTTGCTCGCAGAGCTGGTCGATGAGTCGGACGTGATCTTCCACCTGGCGGCGGCCGTGGGCGTGAGGCTAATTGTTGAGAGCCCGGTGCGAACGATCGAGACCAATGTGTACGGCACGCAGCTTGTGCTGGACGCGGCCTCGAAGAAGAGGAAGCTCGTCTTCACAGCCTCGACTTCGGAGGTGTACGGCAAGAGCGAAAAAGTTCCGTTTCGCGAGGATGCCGACTTAGTCCTAGGGGCGCCTACGAAAGGGCGATGGAGCTACGCCGCATCCAAGGCGCTGGACGAGTTTCTCGCGCTGTCGTATTCGAAAGAGAAGAAGCAACCGGTGATCGTTGCGCGGTTGTTTAACACTGTAGGACCACGGCAGACGGGGCGGTACGGCATGGTACTTCCCAATTTCGTCCGGCAGGCTCTCGATGGCGCGCCAATCACGATCTTCGGAGACGGGCAGCAATCGCGGTGCTTCTGCGACGTACGCGATACGATCGAAGCAATTCTGCGGCTAACGGCAACGGATCGAGCGGTGGGAGAGGTGGTCAACATCGGCAGCAGCGAGGAAATCACGATTGAAGGGTTAGCTCGCCGGGTCAAGGAGCAGATGAAGAGCGATTCTCCGATCGCGTACATCCCCTACGACCAAGCCTACGAACCCGGATTCGAGGACATGCCCCGCCGTGTGCCATCGCTCGAGAAACTGGAGCGGCTCAGCGGGTTTCGTCCGGCTACGCCGCTGGCGGAGATCATCGATCGTGTGGCGGCGCACTTAGCCAAGGCGACCGAAACGCCGATGCTGGTCATGGAACCTCAGACTTCGGCGTTGGCAGCATCAAAGCGCTAGGAGATTTCACGACTTGATCTTGGCTCAGAAACGATCGCGCGGTTGGATGCTCGATTACTTGTCTACTGCACTGACAAGTCTATCAACCAGACTCTCACCTGACCTAGTGCTTCATCGATCCTGCCGGTAGATTTGTCTAGTCAAGTCGGGACCTTTGTACTCATCTTGCCTAACGAACTGTCTCGTCCTCATTCTCTAAGGACATCAACGGACAGCTGCTAATGACCTCCGCCGGAAGCCGACAAAATACGGTCGATCCTGACCTGCTTGTGAAATGGTGGCAACGCCGAGAAGTATGACACTGAGCCGAAATCGGTGGGCACCGTTTCTGGCGTTGGTTCGTATTCGAGCCTGTAGGTGGGAACAACGCTAGGTGTTTGTGAGAGTCCGGGGCGATAGGCGCCCGGAGGATTCGTGACCCATCGGCTGTTCATCCTTCCCGTGGCCAACAGTTGCGTCCAGGAATTACATTCGAAAGCGCCATCAATCGCTGTTCGTGGCACACCGGCGGACTCCAGTTTCTTCAGTGCCGCAATACGCGCACGACCTAGCGACCACAAGTCCTCCGTGCCTAGGATGGCGTACGCTGCGAGCACAGCTAGCAGCGCCCAGGCATAAGGCATTGTTCGCCGTATCGTTCGCTTTGCCTTCTCATCCTCTCCACACCCACGTAGCAGCATTGTCGATGCCCATGGAATTAAGAGCAACAGATACCGATCATAGATATCTAAGTCCACTGCGCGCATTAAGACCAACGCGATGTAAGCGAAGCTGACCAGAGACATGGCCGTTAGGGCGAGTGAGCTGTCCTTGTGATCTCGCGGCGGGTACCCGAGTCTGCGCGCGAGATCTCGAGGGGCCAACAGCTCCCTGGCTAGGACGCAGCACACAAAGTACACTGCCAACGCGCAGATGGCTCGAACGGGCCGCGTCAGAACAACGGGGCGACCCGGGAGGGGCTCCACCCCAATCATTCCCTCCCAGTTGAATGTTCCGTAGAGCCATGGAATGGAGGCCAGCGAAGGACGGATCATCACCGCACTCAGAACTGCGAACAAGAGAGTCCCAACGAAGACCTTGGCGGTCTGCGTTCCTCTCCAAATGTCTTGGCACGCTTGGAAGGCGAGCGGGAGCGCTGCAGGTGAGCACACGAACAGAAGCATCAGTACGAATCGAGCGAGCAAGTTCAGTTCAAGTCCGGGACGCGCCAGGGCCCTCTCCAGTTCTCCGAGTAAGGAGGGCTGAGGCACGATATAGGGCTGTCGAACAAACCACGACATGACGGCTACGATACAGCCGAGAGTTAGAATCCAACTCGCCATGGAGACAATTGCAAATCGAAGATCTTGGCGTCGCACCCATGCCACGTACGGGAGAACAATCAACGGTACCAACCAGACCACTTGACGACCGGTTCCTCCGACAAGGCCCGCCAAAATGCCCAGAGTGAGCCAAACGTATTGTTTCTTCCCTATCGGCCAATCTGTTGCCCGGATCAGCGAATAGAGAGACGCAACGTAGAAAAAGAGACCGGGGACGTCTGTCATATAAGAAGTTGAGAGAGGCACGAACAGAGGGGAAAGACCTAAGACTAGGGTCACAAAGACGGCGCTGGCAGGTGGCAGCCCCGCCCGGCGTACGAGCAAATAGGAAAACCCGATCGCCCCCAGTGCAAACGGCAGAGTACTGAACCTAAGGCAAACGAAAGAGAATCCAAAAACCCTAATGAAAATCGCTCCCCAATAGGCGTGCTGCATCAACATGGCGGCTTCCCAACCGTCATAAACCAAGTGACCGGTTCGCGATAGGGTGAGGGCGACGTGCGCATACGCAACGTCGTCTCCGTATCCCAAGTCAGCAAATGGCCAAACAACTAAGATCGCCGCCGCCGCAACGCCCATGCAAGCCAGCACATTTCTGCGGTCCTCAACTTGCTTTCGCGAATCGCCGACATTGGTGAATCCAGCGCTCATATGTCAGCGGGTGCCGTGAGAATTTGGCCTTTCATTTGTTGCTGTCATGAAGGATCGCCATTAAGGAGGTCCCAAACAGTTTCTGCGGGATCATTTCGCACCGTGATATCGTTCCGAGCATCTTGTTAATCCCCGACGTCCGCGAACCAAATCCACTGTTCACGATTCTCCGTCGATCGTGCATTCCCGCCAGCCACAGCTTTCGCAACGCAAGAATAGGCAGCAGCGGCATCCCCCAATAGCTCCATTTCTCGATCTGCAGGCCGCTGCGCCTTCCACTCTCACTCAGCGTTTGGATCGAATATCGGCGGACGTGCCCGGCCGACTCGTCATACTTGGAAAAAAGCAGTTGACCCGCTGGCACATTGATCAAAAGTTTCCCCCGCGGAGCCAGGTGAAACGCGAGAGCTTTCAGGAATACGTCTTCGTCGGCAATGTGTTCCAATACGTCAAACAAGAAGACCAGATCAAATTTGTGCCTAAACGCCTGATCCATCTGCAAAATGTCATAGCAGCAGATGCGGCTCCCCGTGCTCAGGTTTTGGTTTAGAGCGCAGTTATTCAAGTCGAAACCGGTGACCGCCCGGTTGTATGCGATCTCGATCTGTCGTTGCAGGAGTCCGTGTCCGCAACCGATCTCGGCCATCTCTCTCGCCTCGGAAATCGTCTCGCCGCATAATTTTTGAAGCACCGCAAATCGCCGCTGGATCCAAAAATGATCGAGGGAGGCGATTTCGAACCACTGATCCGCCATGCTGACTTGAGCGGGAGGCGACAGGTATTCAATATTGCGTGCGGCAATCATTGGCCGAAGCTAGCGGAGAAACCCCTTGGCGAAGACACGACCTTGCCGATGCGGTCCAGCCGCAATTTCTTGCGATTCGTTTCCGAGTCCACCCACAACGCGGCTGACGAGGTAGATCGGCCGCTCTTTTGTTTCTTCGTAGATCCGCCCAACGTATTCGCCGATCACTCCGAGGAAGAAGAGGACCACGCCGGATAGAAAGGTTACGGTGACGATCAAAGCGGTGAAACCCTGCGGCGACTCGTGTAAGAACAATCTTGCATAGAGTGCATAGAGCACATAAAGCGTAGAAAGCGCGCTGACCACAGCGCCGAGAATCGCTGCGGCGCGAATCGGAACGATGGAGAAGGCGAAGATGCCGTCCGCGGCAAGTTTCAGCAGGCGCCAGAAGCCATATTTGCTCTTACCGGAGTGGCGTTCCGCGCGCTCGACCGGAATTCCCGTCTGCCGGAACCCGACCCAACTGCGCAGCCCGCGAAGATAGCGGTGGTGCTCGGGCATTCGACGGAGTTGATCAACGACGCGACGGGACATCAACCCGAAGTCACCCGCATCGAGCGGAAGCTGGATGTCCGAAAGCCTGGCCATGATTCTGTAGAAGACAAAGTAGCAAAGACGCAGCGTCCATGGCTCCTTCCGGCGAATCCGCTGCGCATAGACCACGTCGTAGCCTTCATGATAGCGCTCAACGAATTGGAGGATGGCTTCCGGCGCATCTTGTAGATCGCCGTCCATCACAATCACTGCGTCTCCCGTGACATGGTCGAGAGCCGCTGTCAGAGCCGCCTGATGGCCGAAATTCCGCGAAAGCGAGATTGCGAGGATGCGAGGATCTTTCTCAGAAGCTTCCTCGAGGATTTCGAACGTTCGGTCTCTGCTGCCGTCGTCCACAAAGACCAATTCATGGGGTCCACCTGGCAGCTGATCAAGAACAGCACCGGTCCGACGCAGAAGTTCCGGCAAGACGCCGGCTTCGTTGTGAACCGGTATCGCCAGGGACAAACGAAACGGGCCGTTCATGGCATGGTGGGATGCCCCGCTTGAATTGCTTCGTGCAGCATCCCATCGGGCACTTTACGATGGAACTCGCATTCGATCAACAACCTGCCTACGACCGGTATCCCCAGACCTAGGGTGCCCAGCGGAGCCTCTAGCGGCGCTGGTTTCCGGTACCAGTAGGACCAAAATGTAGCGAGACGTGACAAGTCACGGTTGAAGTCCCGGCGAGAGTAGCAAATAATGGCGTGCGGTTGATTTCTCCACTGCAGGCAGAAATGGGCGCAACTTCTTTGACGAGTCGGCTGCAACAGGCAAGTCGGTCCCGTGGGGCTGCCGATGTGCCGACCGGCTCGCACCGAAGCCTCGAACAAAGGCGTACGAGCATAACCCTGTCCGTGATCGTCCCCGTTTATAACGAGC
>Ga0187782_10002761_pt1 | contig 12992 bp, 12 predicted proteins | sample 0715_SJ02_MP15_2_FD_132454 | JGI IMG/M metagenome (GOLD analysis project Ga0187782, IMG submission 132454) | Tropical peat soil microbial communities from peatlands in Department of Meta, Colombia - 0715_SJ02_MP15_20_MG | ecosystem: Environmental > Terrestrial > Soil > Wetlands > Peat | place...
CAACAAACTCGGGCGACAAGACCTTTTCGAAAGCCGATAGATTTCGCGGCGTCCCCGGCAGTCCCGCAATGCACTGCTCGCTCCACTTGCCGAGAATCGCGGCGATTTGGTCGGCGTATTTTTCGCTGACAAATTCGTCGAGCCCCGCCTGCGTTTTGAGCAGCAGCGGATCGAGAGGCAGCGGCATCCGGTAGTGCGGATGCAAGTGAAACTCTCCGCTCTCCGAGCGCTCCAGCGGAGAATCAAAGTACGCTGCGCCCTGTCCGAAGCGGCGCAGACTGGGTGGAATGAAAGCCACGGAGGCTCCCTGACAGCAGCGGATGAGGAAGTCGCGGCGTGCGAGATCGACCGGCGCAGGGAGGAACGGAAGGCGCGTCTTTTCTGGACGGCTCAGAAGATGAAGTCTCCAATGGTCGGGTGCGGCGTGGGCATGACGCATTGTAGAACATGGAATCGGTAGACCGTGTCCGCGAATCGATGTGGGCAACAAAATGACGGACTATCAGGCGGTCTACGGTTTACAATTAGCCGCCACGTTTCAGGGTACCGCCGATTGACTATGCAAAGAAAAAAGCTGCCGGCCGCGGCGCGCGAAAAGTTGGTGCGCGCAGCCAGCAAGGCGATGAAGAATGCCTACGCGCCGTTTTCCCATTTTCGGGTGGGCGCGGCAATCCTGACTGCGCAAGGCGACATTTTTGCCGGCTGCAATGTTGAGAACTCTTCTTACGGCATGACAAACTGCGCCGAGCGCACGGCGATTTTCTCGGCGGTAGCCGCAAAGGGACCGAAGCTTGAGATTCTGGCGGTGGCCGTGACCAACGCGCAGGGCGTTGCCTGCTCGCCTTGTGGAGCGTGCCGGCAGGTGATCTACGAATTCGGGCCAGATTCGGTGGTTTTCTACGAGGGCAGCAATGGGCCGAAGGAAAGCCACATCACGGAACTTTTGCCGGAGAGATTCCGACTCAAGTGAGCCAATCGAAAGTGAGTCAGCCCCAAGTGAACCAAGCCAGCGTTCAGCCGCCGTTTCGCATGATCGACCTCATCCGCAAGAAGCGCGATGGTGGCGCTCTCTCATCGTCGGAAATCGGCTACGTCGTTACAGCCTACACGGCTGGAACGATCCCCGACTATCAGGTTGCAGCGTGGCTGATGGCGGTTTGGCTGCGTGGGATGATGCCCGCAGAGCTGGCCGCGCTGACGCAAGCCATGCTGCATTCGGGCGAGGTGCTCGACCTCAGCTTCTTGCCCGCGAAAAAAGTAGATAAGCATTCGACTGGAGGGGTGGGCGACAAAACGTCACTGGTGTTGGCACCGCTGGTTGCGGCTGCTGGGCTTTATGTACCGATGATCAGCGGGCGCGGTCTGGGGCACACAGGCGGGACGCTGGATAAGCTGGAATCGATTCCGGGATTTCGCGTGGGTCTGTCGGTGCCGGAATTTCATCGCGTGCTCAAGGCTTGCGGGACCTCGATGATTGGACAGACGGAGAAAATTGCCCCCGCCGATCGCAAACTTTACGCGCTGCGGGACGTGACCGGTACGGTGGAGAGTCCGAATCTGATTTGCGCGTCCATCATGAGCAAGAAGCTTGCCGAAGGGACGGATGCGCTCGTGCTCGATGTGAAGACGGGATCGGGCGCGTTCATGAAAAAGGAAAAAGACGCGGTGCACCTGGCCGAACTGATGGTTGAAACCGGGGAGCGCATGGGCAAGCAGATGGTGGCGCTCATCACGAACATGGATCAGCCGCTGGGCCGCATGGTGGGAAACGCGATGGAAGTGGAAGAGTGCATCGAGGTGCTGCATGGCCGCGGCCCGACCGACCTCCGTGAGCTGTGCCTGCATCTGGCGGCATGGATGTTGTTTGTGGGCGGCGCCGTGAAGACCGTGGCGGAAGGCAAGCAACGAGCCGATGAGTTCGTTGCTTCCGGCAAGGCCTTTGAACGGTTCCGGCAAATGGTCGAGTTGCAAGGTGGCGACATAAGCGTGATCGACGATCCGGCGCGGTTACCTTCGGCCGATCATAAGGTGGATGTAACTAGCGCGAGTGCCGGCTTTGTCTCGGCGATTCAGTGCGAGCAGGTGGGGACAGCATGCGTGATTCTTGGCGGCGGGCGGGAAAAGAAGGAGGATGCCGTCGATCCCGCGGTTGGAATTGTGATTCACAAGAAGATTGGCGACAAGGTTTCGGCAGGTGAGGCGCTGTGCACGATTCATTGTCATTCGGACGCGCAGGCGGCGCGGGCGAAAAAGCTGCTGGAAGAAAGTTATGCCATTTCGCCGGCTCCGCCGTTGCACAGGCCCTCGCTGATTCATCGGGTGATACATAAAGGAGAAAGTCACTAAGGAGAAGCATCGATGGGACGATTTACCGGCATACTCGGTCTGGTCACGATGCTCGGTCTGGGCTACATCTTTTCGACCAATCGGCGCGCCATTCGTTTGAAAACGGTGGGATGGGGCTTGGCGTTGCAGATCGCGTTCGCGGTTTTTGTGCTGAAAATTGAGTTTGGCCGCACGCTGTTCCAGCGAGCCGGGGACGCGGTGAATCATCTACTCGCTTATTCGTACGTCGGGTCGCGGTTTGTCTTTGGCGAGATCGGAGCGCAGCGCAGCGCCATGGGATTTGCCTTCGCGTTCCAGGTGCTGCCCACGGTGATTTTTATCTGCGCGCTGTTTGCGGTGCTCTATCACTTCGGAATCATGCAACTCGTTATCCGGCTTGCCGCGTGGATTATGACCGGCTTGATGGGAGTAAGCGGCGCAGAATCACTGAATGTAGCCGCGAGCGTTTTCATGGGACAAACGGAAGCGCCGCAGACCATCCGGCCATTTCTGCCGGACCTGACGCGCTCGGAGCTGATGACGGTGATGACGAGCGGCATGGCGCACGTTTCGGGTGGGATTATGGCCGCCTACATTGCGTTTGGGATTGAGCCGAAGCACTTGCTAAGCGCGGTGATCATGACCGCTCCGGGCACGCTGCTGATGGCGAAAATGCTGGTGCCGGAAACCGAGCAGCCGAAAACCGCGGGACGCGTTGTGATGAGCGAAGAGGAAGTCGAAACGGAGAAGAAGGAAAATCTTCTCGGAGCGGTGGCGCGGGGCACGACAGATGGATTGAATATGGCGCTCAACATCGCGGCCATGCTGATTTCATTTCTGGCGCTGATTGCGTTGCTGGATGGAATACTGGGCCTAATTCACGGTCACGTGGCCTGGTTTCCTTCGAGTCTGGAGGCGATCCTGGGCACGCTGTTTGCGCCAGTGGCATGGGTGATCGGGATTCCGTGGCATGATTGCCGGGCAATTGGCAATCTTCTCGGCACACGCATGGCGCTGAATGAACTGGTGGCATTCTCCATGCTTGGGCCACAAAAGGCCGCGCTCGATCCCCGTTCGTTCACGATTGCAACATTTGCGCTGTGCGGTTTCGCTAACTTTGCCTCGATTGGAATTCAGATGGGAGGGATTGGGGCACTGGCTCCGAATAAACGCGGAGAGCTGGCAAAGCTGGGCCTTCGCGCCATGCTGGCGGGAACAATGGCGAATCTGATGTCGGCGTCGATCGCGGGGATGCTGCTATAGCGGGGCAGCCGGGCGGACAGCCGATGAGAGGGCAGGGATCCTTCGACTCCGCGTCTGCTGCGCTCAGGATGACAACTCTGCCAGGGCGTCGCTGGCAGACACAACGCGGGCGCCGAGTTGCCGAAGTTCTGCCAGAGTTTTGGCTCCGACTTCGGGATTCAGCGTTTGAATCGCATCCTCCACGACAGCCACGCGGCGGTTTCGTTTGAGCAAGCCTTTGACGGCGCAGGCGACGCAGTATTCAGTGACGACGCCAAAGACGACGAACTCCGTTTGACTGCCAAGCCGGCTCACAAGCTCGTCGGCATGCAGGGTTTGGAAGACGTCGAGGGTTTGTTTTTCGAGAACGATCTGCTGGTAGGGAGAAAAATCTGCGGGAAGCTTTGCAGCCGGCAGATTTTCAATCCTCAAAACTTTGTCAGCGAGCGCTTCCGGCAACAGTTCTGATCCCGGGGTCCCCTTCAGGCAGTGCGGAGGAAACTGCTGGAACTCAGGATCGTCAAGCGGGTGAAAATCGCCGCTCGAAACGAGAAACACCTCGCTCCGGCGGGCGGCGTCGGTGAGCTTACGGATATTGGGCAACAGCTTCTCGGCGCCCGGGACGTAGAGCTTGCCGCCGGGCAGCATGAAATCCCGTTGCACATCCACTTCCCAGAATGTGAAATGCTGCGATCGCATAGCGGTTTTGATGCTTTTAGCATATCGCGCGGCGCAACGGCAAAGTCGTTCGGCGAATGCCCTTTAGTAGCGCAGTTAACGGGTACTCCGTCCCGCCCTGAATAGCTGCTCACACTCACCGGTGATGGCCGTCACAGAAGGAATGGTCGGCACCCGATACAAGAGACGAGCAATGGGGGGAAGGGAACCGATGGGCTCCGATCCGGGGAGGATGGTTGCTTCGCCTGCATTACGGAAAAAGCTTCTTTCAATCGGTGCGTTGATCGCAAAGGGAGAGGGCACAGTACTATTCCGGCGCGGTGATCCTTGCGTCGGAGTTTTCCTGATCTGCAAAGGAAGGGTGCGCCTTGCACTCGATGACACCGATGCCCTTTTTCCACCTCGTGTTCTGCATGAAGGGTGCGTTCTCGGACTGCCATCAGCGGTCGGCGGTTCGTCCTACAGCCTGACCGCCGAAGTCGTGGAGAAGGCTGAACTGGCTTGCGTATCGCAGCAGGCGTTGACCGACTGTCTGCGCCTCAATGCGCAGCTTTGCTTTGAGGTGATGAGTCTTCTCGGTCATGAAGTAGCGGAAGCCCGGACAGTTATCAAGCAGAGTGCCGGGGTGCGGCCGCACAACGGCCGATAAGACTCTGTCTTCCAGGTTTGCGGTGTCGGCCTTCCTCAGCGGGGCAGCTCGCGTACCAAGTCCTGCAACCATGTCTATTTGCCGGGTGAGCCGGCGTATGTAAAGCTGTTCGTGGCGTAAACAAACGACGCCATCCAAGGAGCCCTGTGCGAATGCGTATAAAACTGATTTTCTGCCTGGTCGTTTTCTCTCCCATTGCTTTGTTGGCGACTGACAAGCTCAATGTCAAAGAAGGATTGTGGGAGGTTACGGTGACTCATGCCGGGAGCGGCATGCCGGGAATGCCCGAAGACGCCCTAGCCAAGATGCCGCCCGACCAGCGTGCCCGCGTCGAGGAAATGATGAAGCAGCGGGGCATCACGATGAGCGGCAACTCGACGGTGGTGAAGAGCTGCGTGACTAAGGAAAAAATCGACAAGGGGATGGCATTTGCAGCCGAACATCGCGACAACTGCACGCATAGCGTCGTGAATTCGTCCGCGACCCATTTCGAGGCAAAGTTCCATTGCGAAGAGACCAGTAAAGACGGAACCAAGTCGACAATTGATGGAACCACGACGGTGGACGTGGTTGGAGCCGACAGCACGAAGGGTACGACGCACGCGGTGACGACGAGCAACGGCAAGAACATGACCATCGATTCGACGTTTACCTCGAAGTATCTGGGGCCGTCGTGTGGGGACGTGAAGTAGGAACATCCCCGCCTGGGTGGGGCTGAGTTTTCTGCCGACTCCTGATTTTAGACGGGCTGGTCGCAGGTGAGTTGTGGCAAGTGATAATGCCAGAATCCTCGTGATCGGCGCGGGCGTGAACGGCTCGGTGTGCGCCGCCCGCCTGTTCGAGCGCGGCATTGATGTTACGGTGCTGGCGCGAGGCAAGCGACTCGCCGAAATTGAGAGCAACGGGATCGTCATCGTGAACCCGTTCACCCAAAAGCGGAGGGTCACCAACGTAAGAGCCATCGGCGAACTGGCGCCTGGCGACACCTACGACTATATCTTTGTTATCGTACGCCGCAACCAGGTTGCGGAATTGCTGCCCACACTCGCCGCTAACTGCTCGCCCAACGTAGTCTTCATGAATAACAATCTCAACGGTCCTGCGGAGATCGTTGCGGCATTGGGTCCGCAGCGGCCGATGCTCGGCTTCGTGTTTGCTGGGGGCAAGCGCGACGGGGATATCATCCGGGCGATGGGTCCATTCGATCATTCGCTGATGAAGACGCCGTTCGGCGAGATCAACGGAACGGTCACTCCACGGCTGAAGAGGCTGGTAAACTTGCTCAATCGAGCCGGTCTCAGGGCCAAGGTTTCAACCAACATCGTCGATTACCTCGCGACGCATGCCGCCGGCGTGGCTGCATTCGTACCACTCGTGATAAAGCACGAGAGCGACACTAAGGCACTGGCCCGCTCGGACGAAGATATGAAACTTGCTGCTGCGGCCATGCGCGAGACCCTTCCCGTGCTAAAAGCGCTCGGGCACAAGATCGTACCTGCCGGGCAGCAGTTCCTTGCCGTCACGCCGGTATTCGTGCTGGCATTCCTGCTTCGTCTGCTGTTCAACTCCCGGTTCGGCGAAGTCGGGGCGGCCTGGCACGTCCAGCAGGCGCCGGACGAGATGCAAGCGCTAGCGGATGATCTCCGCGCGGCGGTTATCCGTTCCGGCGTTTCGGCGCCAGCGATCAGAAGAGTGTTAGACATAAAATGACGGCACGGCTTTTGGCCGCGCCGCCGATGCCAAGCTTGGAGCGATTAATTCGGCATGACCACCGAATCGATCACGTGAATCACGCCGTTCGACTGGAATACGTTCGAGATCGTGACGGTTGCGGTCCCGCCCTTTTCATCTTTCAGGACGATGTTCTTCCCGTCTTCCATGACCCAGAGCTTACCGCCCTCGACCGTGGTCAGCTCGGCTTTTCCGTTGCCTTGCTTAATCTTCTTGATCAAGTCATGAGCGCTCAGGCGTCCTGCGACCACGTGATAAGTGAGGACCTTGGTTAAAGTTGCTTTGTTCTCGGGCTTGAGAAGCGTATCGACAGTGCCCGCGGGCAGCTTGTCGAAGGCTTCGTTGGTGGGCGCGAAAACGGTAAACGGCCCCGGACCTTCCAGCGTGTCAACCAGTCCAGCAGCCTTCACCGCAGCGACAAGAGTGGTGTGGTCGGCTGAGTTAACGGCATTCTGGATGATGTTCTTGGTGGGATACATTTCCTGGCCGCCCACCACCGGGTTGTTCATTCCTGCCACAGCGTAAGAGATGGCAAGCGCCATCGTGGTGACAACAACAAAAACTTTGCGATTCATAACTCGTCATCCTTCCGGATTGAATTTGCGTTCCGGATAGAGTACGAGGGCGGGGCGAAATTGGATTGCAGCGGTTTTTGCGGGCAAAACGGATGCGGAGGTCATTCGCTATCCCACGCCAGCGCAGGCGCGCTGGCATGGCTTCGCAGGATGACAGGGCGTTACGTTTGCGCCGCAGCTCAAACGACAGCCGAGAGTCCTGGTGGAACGCCAGACTACGGAAGCAGGCCAAATACTCCGACGCCGGTCTGGGTGCCCACGTAGACTTTTCCATTCGCGATCATCGGGGTAATAAATTTGTTGCCATTGCCAAAGTGGTCGCGGCCGCCGGAGGCCTGATTGGAGTTATAGAGTTCGACGGCAAGATCATTGGCGTTATAGGCGTGCAGAACAGCTGGAGAGTTGTTCTCCGTTGCCCACAAGATCAAATTAGCTTTCGTGCTGCCTGAAATGCTGGGTGTTGCTCCGGGATAACCGAATGACGCGCTGGTGGCCGATTGCGGGGTGGAGTTGAGCTGTGCGCTGGAATTAAAGGCAAAGGCCTTGATCGAATCATTCACCGCTCCGTAGTAGATTTTGTCGGCGTTGAATGCCGGCGCAGAGAATACCGATCCGCTCAGTACACCGGTCAGCTCCTGGTAAAGCTGGTTATTATTGTTCGGATTGAATTTTCCCATGTTCGTGCGATCAGCGAGATAGATATTCTGGTCTTTTCCTGCTCCAACCACCAGTTCGTGGGTTTTGCCGGCGGAATCCTTGATGTTGGGTATGACCATCGCGCCACCTGAACCCAGATCTTCATCGGCGTCCGACTCACTCACCGTGTTAAACATATTGAAATAATCGGCTACGGCCAACTTCTGGTTTGCGGTGGAGAGCTTCATGATCGCGTTGCCGTAATCGCCGTCGGCGGGAAAGCCTTGGGCGTTGAGCGTGGTATCGAAGGTTCCATTGGCGTCGAGGAAATAGATGTTGCTGCTGCTGTCGGCGGCCAAACCCGCGCCTGCGGCCCAGATTGCGCCTTCATACCCGTTCGGGGTTACATTCAACACGGACTGCTGGGCGAGCGTGGTTTCGTTGTAACCGATAATCCAGCCGGTGTATGGCCGGTCGTCGCAGTGCGACGCCCACGACGTATAGATGATGTGGTTGAGCAGCAACAGGCCGGCGCGCTCCTTGTATTGCTTCGGATCGAAGATGACGAAGCCGCCCTGGCTGTTGTCGCCGGTTCCGGGGTATTGCGCGGCGATATCAACCGGTCCGCCGAATTGCTCGGCTCCGGTTGTCACGTCGAGCGCGTGCAGGCGCTGATGATAATTGCCGGAAGAATCTTTACTCATAGCGACGAGATAGATGGTTCCATGCGGCCCGGCGCCGAGATCGATCACGGGAGTGGAAGTGATTCCGATCTCAGGCGTCACCTGGCTGCAGCCGCGATCGTCGGAGGGCGTTTCACCCGATTGAAGCGTTGTGACCTGCCAGAGTGCGGCGCCATTGTCAGCGTCGAAAGCGTAAACCGAGTCGTGCTCGCTAACCACGAAAACAACGTTGTGCGTATTGCCGCCGACGGTGAGAGCGGGCGCATATAAAGGTTCCGCATCGACCAAGCCATCGGTGCTGAGGACGAAGAGCTTTCCGAAGGTCGCCGAGTTTACGTTCTTGAGCGTAAGGGTGGTTTCGTTTGGATTGCGTCCGGTTCTGAGATTGTCGTTGTGCCAGGTGAGCACGCCATGAAACGTTGGGGCGGCCCGAACCACGCTTGCATGATGGACGGCGAATACAAAGAAAATAGTAACGAGCACGATTGTGGTCGCAAAGAGCAAGGCTCGCAGCAGGGGAGTTTGTTTCATGAGGCACCTCGAAGGCGGGAAAGCAGCGTGGGAAGCGGCGTTCCGACCGGGTTTTTGAAACGAAGCCGTGCGCAATCATTCTAAGCAAGGTTTCCAGGGGCGCCGTCGTCGATGCCCAAATGATTAGGACCGTGGTGGTCTAACGCTGGCGTTGCGTAAGAGACAACCCGCAGCGACTCCCGCCAGCGCCGCATTGCGGCGAACTTCTGCGGAAGGCATCACCGCTCCAACAGCAAGCAGGTTGCGCATGGACTTCGGCGGGCATAGCATTTCTTCGGAGGTGCTCATGGCCCGCAATCCCGATTCTTCCCGCCGCAACTTTCTGAAGAAATCCAGCGTGCTTGGCGTTGCAGTCATGGCAGGCAAAGTGGCCAAAGGCTCCGCCAGCGTGCTGCCGCCGCTACCCTCGAATCCTGCGACGGAGAAGGCGATGCCCACGCGCAATTTGGGACGGACGGGTTATCGGGTGGGTATTTTCAGTCTGGGCGGGCAAGCTGCGATCGAGCAGCCCAATAATGACGGCATTGCCGTGCCGATTGTGGAGCGCGCACTCGATCTGGGAGTGAACTACATCGATACGGCGGCGATGTATGGAGGCGAACCGCGCTGGAGCCAGCGTTACATCGGGCAGGTCATGAAGGGGCGGCGCGATCAAGCATATCTGGCCTCGAAAACGCATGACCGGACGCGCGACGGGTCACTCAAGCTGCTGGAGGAGTCGCTGAAGTTGCTCAATACCGACCACCTCGACGCCTGGCAGCTTCACCACATTGACAGCCAGGACGATGTCGACCGCATCTTCGCCAAAGGCGGTACGATTGAGGCTTTCCAACAGGCCAAGAGCAGAAGATGGTGCGCTTCCTTGGGGTGACGGGGCATCGCGATCCCGAACCGCTGATCGAATGTCTGGAGCGTTTTCCCTTCGATCAGATCCTGATGGCTCTGAACGCCGCCGACAAACATCATCTGAGCTTCATGGAGAAGTTGCTGCCGCTGGCGGTAGAGGAGCAGCTGGGGATCATCGGGATGAAGATTCCGGCGCGCGGACGCATCCTTGCCAGTTGGAAACCGGATGCGCAGAAGGCAAGCGCATTCGAGGGAACGGCGGCGGGTCCGGGGACGCTGGCGATGAAAGAGGCGATGTATTACGTGCTTTCGCAGCCGGTCAGCACGGTGATCATTGGTTGCGACACGGTTGCGCAGCTGGAAGAGAACGTGCAATTCGCGCGCGACTTTACGCCTTTGAGCGAGAGGCAGCTCGCCGCACTGACCGACAAGGCGCAGCCGGTGGCCCGTCAAGCGTTGTTTTTCCGGCGGTGGGCGTAGCGGTTGCGGGGGGGCGCGGACAGTCGTGTCCGCGCCGCGCTCGGCATCAGCGCCTACGAATTACTAGCGCGGCCAGAGCCAGCCGAACGTGCCGGCAGTGAGCAAGGCATACACCAAGCCATCAAACACTTCTTTGAACACGCCGGGCCACGGACGGCCTTTCCATATCCCATCAGCAAGGTTGGCAAGGCCATAGGACATGAAGGCAGTGGTTCCGGCGACACGAAATACCACCAGGTAGTTGGCTCCTCGCGCAACCGTGTGCCCCGTGAGGTAAGCAGTGAAGAAACCGATAATCAGGCAATAGACGAACCACAGGCCGAGGAACTTTCCCATTACCGGCGTCCCGCTGGGCATGATGTTGAGGAATCCGACCGGGCCTTCCTTGTATTTCTCCTGAAGCGCGGGCGATTTCATGTCTTTGTGGGTGCAGTACGGAATGACGTAAAGGCCGCGCTTGAGGTTGGCGCCGCGCAGTGTGGCGCGGATATTGTCCTCATCGGGAAGCTGGCTGTAGTCGCTGCGGTGGTAGGGGAGCACCATGTGCATGATGGAACTGGCGACGAATACGATGACGGCCGAGACGACGATCGGCAGCCAAAGCGTGGCAAGAAAGAGCATCGAGGGCCTCCTGGTTGCTGAGAACGAATGGTTTGAAAAAACGAATCCCCACACGATTCGCAGAGGAGGCTACGCCGGACGAGGGTTGGCGTCAAGCGGCAGCCTGCCAACGGTGACAGTCGGCAGCCCCGATTCGAGTTTTGGGCGAGGCGCGGCCTGGGAGCAAAAAAGCCCGGCGCTCCTCCCCCGAAGCGCGCCGGGCTTTGGTGCGTCATGTACTGCGTCTTGCGCAGTTCACCGTGGGTCGAGACCGGAATCCCGGTTTTCCACTCTGGTCTTGTCCTGCTCTGTGACCGGTGAACGGCCAGAGGTGCAGCCCAGTCTCGGGAGAAAATTGTCTGCTCGATTCAAGCCACTGTCTGTGACGCTTAGCACCGGCAGGCTGTGACAACCTGCTGGCAAAGACTTATTGAAAAAACCGAATCAGCCGGTCCATGTGCACCTGCTCTTTGGCAATGGCCTCTCCGACGCGCTGCATGTTGGGAATCTGGTCGACGGCATCCATCTCGCGGACTTTGGCCGGATCCACATCGGTCAGTCCGAGCTGATCGAGGCGCTGGCGCGAAAGCCCGATCGTGATTCGCTGGTAAGTCAGGAGTTTCTTGCCTCCGAGGCGATCGCTCACTTGCGCGAGGGCAGCCGAGCTTGGCGCCCCAGAGAGCATCGCCAGCGTCGTCGCTGGTGGCGTCGCTGATGCCGGGTGCGGAGGCTTTTCTCCAATTAGTTGCAGCAATATGTTTTGTTCCAGGTTGGCTTCGTTCATCAGTTCGTGCAGCACGTACTGGGCCCAATCCAACAGGTTGTAATGAACCGCTTTGCCTTCCGGGATGGTGACCGGAGAATAGCCGGTGCCCAGAGACATGAGCAGGAGATTGTTCACCCCTGTCGGCCAACCGAGGCCGTACTCCGGAACAGTCGCCTCGAGAAAGACCTGTAGCGAAGGATTGTTGTAGCTGCTTACTCCGCCGTCGATGAACTCGTAAGTGTGCGGGGTGCCGTTGTCATCCGGTACGGCGAAAGCGTGTGGCGGGAAGTAAGTCGGCGCCGCGGAACTGGCGCGCACAACATGCCACAGCGGAACTTTTTCGTTGTTCTTGAAGAATCGGTTCGTGGGATTGTTGGTAAAGAACCAATCGTTGCCCAGCGTCGCGTTCTTTGTGACCAGCAAGACCAGTGTGCGCAGGCGAGAATCGCCTAACGTAGTGGCTTCGCCGAAGACGTCTTTCAGGTGCTGCTCAATCGTTCTGGCCGGATACTTGTGCCAGAACTGCTCCGGCAAAAAGACCTTTTTGAATATGCCCGCACCGAATTTCAGATAGAAATCCCGCATCTCGACCGCCTTGAATCCGAGAGCAAGGCCGGCGGCGAGAATCGCTCCAGTGCTGGTGCCGCCGATCAGGTCGAAGCGGTTGCATAGGGGCTGGGGATCGTTGGTGAGTTCATCTAACTGCTGCTCAATGAGCATCAGCGCTTGCGCAGGGATGAGTCCGCACAAGCCGCCTCCGTCGATGGACAAAAGACGGCGAGGCCTGAGGGCAGGGATAGGATTTGTACTCATAAAGGGCTCCTGAGAGCGATTATGATACGCCTTGGTGTATTGCCCTGGCAGAACGATCGCGGCTGTGGCGTGTAACGTGTGCTTTCAGCTTGGCGACACCTGCTGCTTGTTAACCAAGCCTTGGTAACGAAGCCTCGCTATAATGTGCGGTGTTCATGCACTCGCCAGTTCCGAGCTGAGCCGCGTTGAACGGGAGTAGGCATGTCGACGCTGAAAGAGTTCCGATGCGAAATATGCGGGATCGTCAGTGATAATCCGGTGCATTGGTTTGTGATCGAGTGCGGAGAAGAAAAGCTTTCGGTGATCCGCTGGGATCTCACGGCGGCCAACAACCTGACGGCGTGCCATTTCTGCGGCGAGGCGCACGCGCAGGTGTACATCAGCCGCTGGTTCGAATCGATTTGCTCGCCTCCCAAGCCGGTGTATCGAACTTCGTA